>Ga0315273_10010599_pt1 | contig 11766 bp, 8 predicted proteins | sample YL17G02_0_MG_FD_205753 | JGI IMG/M metagenome (GOLD analysis project Ga0315273, IMG submission 205753) | Sediment microbial communities from Yellowstone Lake, YNP, Wyoming, USA - YL17G02_0 | ecosystem: Environmental > Aquatic > Freshwater > Lake > Sediment | place: USA: Wyoming | collected... | reverse complement strand
CTCCGGCTTCGTCCGCAGCAGGCTCTGCATCTGGGCGCGGCTCTCGATCTGGAACGTGCCGACGGTGTCGGCTGCCTGAATCTCCTCGTAGACGCCCTGGTCGTCGAGCGGGATGCGCGAGAGGTCGATCGTCTCTCCACGCGCCAGGGCGATCCGCTCCACGCAGTCCTCGACGGCGGAGAGCATGCCCAGCCCGAGCAGGTCGATCTTCAAGAAGCCGGCATCGGCGCACGAATCCTTGTCCCACTGGCAGATCTGTCTGCCCTCCATCGCCGCCGGCTCGACGGGGACGAGCTCGACGAGCGGCCGCGACGAGATCACCATCCCGCCTGGATGCTGGGAGATGTGGCGCGGCAGCCCGGCGATCTCCTTGCAGAGCCAGCCGAGCGCCCGCCAGCGCCGCGACGCGAGCTTCGTGTTCCCGTCCGGAAGCGACGCCAGCTCCGCCTCCACGCGACGTGGATCGCCGTCGGTTACCCGGGCGAGCCGCTCCAGCTCGGCGAAGGGCAGGCCCAGCGCCTTGCCGACGTCGCGGATCGCTCCCCGCGAGTGGTAGGTGGAGAAGGTCGCGACAAGCGCCGCGTGCTCGCGGCCGTAGCGCCCCGTCACCTCTACGATCAGCCGCTCGCGGACGTCGCGGGGGAAGTCGAGGTCGATGTCCGGCACGGACACGAGCTCGCGGTTCAGAAAGCGGCCGAGCGAGAGCCCCGCAGCGACGGGATCGACGTGCGAGAGCCCTGTCAGGTAACAGACGATCGAACCGACCGAGCTGCCGCGGCCGCGCCCCGGCGGCAGCGCGTTACGCGCAGCGCTCTGCCCGCGCAGGCCGAACGCGATCTCCCGCGCCAGCTCGAGCACCTCGTGGTGCAGGAGAAAGAAGCCAGAGAGGCCAAGGTACGCGATCAGCGACAGCTCCTCCTCGAGCCGCTCGCGGGCACGGCGCTTGTGGCCGTTGGCGCCGGCGTAGCGCTCGGCGAACGCGCGGCCGCAGACGCGGCGCAGCTGCACGTCAGCGGGTTCCTCGCCGCCCGAGAAGTCGGGGTAGCGGTAGCCGAGCTCCTGCGTCAGGTCGAACTCGAGCCGGGCCGCGAGCTCCGTCGTCCGCGCCACCGCGCCAGGATCGTCCGGGAAGCGCTCCGCCATCTCGCCCGGCGGCTGGAGAACGCATTCCCGGTTGCCGCGCCGCTCGCGCTCCGAGCCGTCGAGCGTCGAGCGGTGCCCGATGGCGACGAGCACGTCCTGGAGCACAGCTCGGCTCGGGCGATGGGCGTGCACATCGCCGGTCGCCACCGTCTCCACACCGAGCGCCTCCGCCAGGTCGCGCAGAGCGCCGTTGCGACGGGCGTCGCCGCGCTCGTACGGACGCTGGAGCTCGACGAAGAAGCTGTCGCGACCAAACGCGCGGGCGAGCCGGGCGGCGGCGTTGGGATCGCAGACAGCGAGGCCGTGGCGGGCGCAGCCAGACAGACAGACGAGACCCTCGTTCCGCTCGACAAGCACCTCGAGGGGAAGCGCCGGCGCGAGTCGGCCGCCCGCATGCGCGGCGGTGAGCAGCCGACAGAGATTTGCGTAGCCCTGCGGCGTCTCCACCAGGAGCGTCACGTGGCAGCCGCCCTCGAGCGTGACTTCCGCGCCCGTGATTGGCCGCACGCCGAACGTCTTCGCGGCGCGCGCGAACTCGAGCGACCCGTAGACGCCGTCGTGGTCGGTCAGCGCCAGCGCCTCGTAGCCGAGCTCTGCCGCGCGGATGGCCAGCTCCTCCGGCTGCGAGGCCCCGTCCAGGAACGAATACGCCGAGTGCGTGTGGAGCTCGACGTACGTCATGATTCGACCCCATGGAGCCGCGCGAGCGCTTCGAGGAGATCGTGGACGACCTGCTCGCCCGCGACCCCGATGTCTCCGAGACGCAGATGATGGGCATGCCGGCCGTGAAGCGGCACGGCAAGCTCTGGATCGGCTTCTGGCGAGACGGGATGGTGTTCAAACTCGTCGACTCCGAGGCTCGCGAGCGGGCACTCGCCCTCCAGGGCGCACACCTCTTCGACCCCTCCGAGAAAGGGCAACCAATGCGCGAGTGGGTGGTCGTGCCCGTCGCTCACGCCGGGCGCTGGGCAGAGCTCGCCGAGCAGGCGATCTCGATTACGTCTTCTGCGTGAACCACGAGCGGCCGGCCTCGTCGTAAAAGACGACGGCGCAGCGGCCGTCCTCGAGAACGGTGTCGAAGTAGCGGCGATGGACGGGCTCCTCGGTCCACCAACGGTCGACCACGCGCCATTCCTCGCGCACGAGTGCCACCGCCCGGCGGTCGACCCGCCGGGGGACGCCGTCGAAGCCGGCCTCGACGAGCGCCGGCCTCGGCTCGTTCAGTCTCTGGGAACGAACAGCGCGCGGTGCTCCGGAATCCGCGACCACGGCGCCACCTCGACCACCGTCGCTACCGCACCTGCACCCACGCTCGACCGCACCTGGCGCAGGCCTTCCTTCAGACGACTCTGCAGCTCTGCCCCCTCGGCCTTCACGAGTTCGAGCTGCCGCCCTGTCCACTCGGCGAGCTCCTGGAGCTCGAGACCGAGTGACGTCACCGGAGCGGGCAGCTCCGCGAGCTTCGGGCCGAGCGCGACACGCAACCGGTCCCGGTCGGCCGCCGGCTCGCGCAGCGTCAGCGTGCGCCGCCAGGAACCGCCGCCGACGAGCCTCGCCGACAACGCCACCTTGCGCACGGCGCGTCCCCCTCGCTCCTGACGGCCGAGCGCCCGCTCGACGAGTGCGCCGAGTGCGCGCCGCAGCGTGAGCTCGTTGTCCACCGGCTCGGGAAACTCCAGGCGTTCGGCGATCTCGGCGGGCGGCCGGCGTGGCCTGATGCGGGACCTTCCTCCTCCCCGCGCCAGGTGCCACGCCTGCCGGCCGTCCGATCCCAGGCGCTCGGCGACGGCCGTGCCTGGCAGTGCTGCCAGCTGGCCGACCGTGCGTATGCCGAGCCCCTCGAGCTCCTCGTAGCGCTCCCGCCCGAGCGGCAGGATGCCGAGCGGGAGCGGAGCGAGGAAGGTGGGCGTTTCCTCGCTCGAGACGACGAGTATCTGGCCCGCGCGGGCGACGCTTGCGGCGGCGAGCGCCGCGAACTTCCTGTCGGCTGCGCCAGCGCGGGCGTCCCAACCCGGGCCGACGGCAGCGAGCGCACGCTTGAGGACGCCCTCGATGCCCCCGTAGAGCCGTTCGACCGTGCGCGTCTCGACGTAGAGACAGCCCGGGTCAGCAGGCTCGACGACAAGGCCTTCCCCCTCGAGCCTGAGCATGATCTCCTCCCACGCCTGTTCGGCTGCGGCCGGATCCTGTTCGACGAGCACGAGCGACGGACAGGTGGCGAGCGCCTCGCCGAGCAGCATCCCCGGCCGCACTCCTGCCGCCTCGGCGGTGGCCGTGACGGCGCCGATCTCCGGTCTCGTCCCCGGCACGGGCGCGAGCGCTGCGGGCTCGAGGAGAAGGCGCGCCCTTCCCCTGAGCGCCGCCCTCAACTCGAAGCCCGGAATGAGGATGCAGGCCAACATGGGAACGTATGTTCTACACGAACAGGTGTTCTCCTGTCAAGATCCCTGTTTCATTCGAGTTCCACGCGGTCGCCGACCCGCACCCGGCCGGGCTCGACGACCTCGCCCCACACGCCGAACGGCAACCGCTCGGTCGTCTCGACGTCACCGCGGTACCCCGCGAGCGCGCCCAGCGTGTCGAGATCGGGCAGGCCCGTATCCGGGTCCTGCTTCGTTACGACGCAGCGGCCGACGTTCCCGTGCGGGACGATCACTGCCTCCCCGATGCGCACGCGCCGGCCGAGCCACCCGTCCTCAGCGTGCGCCGGGACGCCGTCCACGCCGAACAGCATGCGAAAGCGACGGCCGTCGACACGCTCGACGCCGGCCGCCTGAGCGAGTGCTTCGAGCGACGAGGTGGCGACGAGTGAGACGCCCGCCCCCGATCCTCGGTCTGCTCCGTCCCCCGGTCGGTCAATACGCACGAGGCGGAACTGGCGCCCGGCGTGCTCCGAGAGCGCGCCCGACCACGGTCCAATGACAAGTCGCCCTGCCACCGACCGGCCGAAGAAGTCGGTCGTCGCGGCCTCGCCCAGGTCGACGTCTCCCTCTACCACCGCGCCGTCCGGAAAACGAAGGGCGAGTCTGCTGAGCCGCTCGTCATAGTCGGGGACGACCTGGACGAGTGGGCCGGCCACCTTCCCGTTTACCATCCGCCCCTCCGCGTCGACGAGGTAGAAGCGGCGGTTCTCTCGGACGCCGAACGGCTCGAGCTCCACCTCGCCGGGGTGGACGAGCGCGAGCGCCTTCACGGGCGCGATCGAGATCCAGGAGACGGAGCCGCCCATCAGAAGCCCGCGGCGTAGCCGTCCTTGCGGGGGTCGGAGCCGCCGACAAGCGCGTTACCCGAGACGAGAATCGCCTGGCCACCCCCGAAGTAACCGGTATTCGTCTCCCGCACGGTGGCGATGCCGAGACGCCCGAGGTCGGCGTCGCGCTCCCAAAGTCCCTCCTCGAGCCGCACCACGTCGCCGTCGATCATGAAGCGCGGCCGCTCGAGCGCCGCCTGCGGGTCGAGGCCGTCGTCGACGATGGCCGAGACGAGCTGTAGGTGCGCCTGTGCTTGGAGGAAGCCGCCCATGACCCCGAAGGGTCCCAGCAGTGCGCCGTCGCGCAGCAGCAGACCGGGGATGATCGTGTGGTACGGCCGTCGCCCCGGCTCGACCGCACCCGAGACGACGAAGCACGCACCGCGGTTCTGGAGCGCGACGCCGGTGCCCGGAGCCACGAGGCCGGAGCCGAAGCCCTCGTAGTTCGACTGGATGAAGGAGACAGCCATGCGGTCCGCGTCGACGGCGCAGAGGTAGACGGTGCCTCCGGGTGGTTCGGCGACCGACGCGGGCGCGGCAGCGCGACGGCGGTCGAGATACTCGGGGGAAACCAGATCCGACACGTCGGCACCGTCGCACACGCGATCGCGGGCGTCCTCGAGGGCGAGCTGCATACAGCGGATCTGCGAGGAGAGGCTCGGCGAGGATCGTTCGAGCAGGCCGAGACCCTCGAGCGCGGCGACGCCCTGGGTCGGCGGCGGCAGCTCGAGCACCTCGTGGCCGCGATAGGGCACCGACAGCGGCTCCACCCAGCGCGGCCTGAACGACGCGAGATCCCCATCTTCGAGCCACGTGACGGACGAGATGGCCGCTGCCGTCTCACCTTCGTAGAAGGCACTCGGACCGTCGGCGGCGATCCGACGGAGCGTCGCGGCGAGCTCGGGCAGCCGGACGATCTCTCCGACGCTCGGCGCCGGCAGATACTCGAGCGGGACGCGCCGGCCACGTTGCCAGGCCGCCGCTGTCAGGGGCGTCACGGCGAACCCGTTCTCCGCCGCGTCGATCGCGTCGGAGAGACATTCGCCCAGGCCCAACGTCCCATAGCGCTCGGCGAGCGCCGCCCAACCCCCGACAGCACCCGGGACGGTGACCGACATCGCGCCTTCCTGCGCCACGGGAGTGAGCGGCTCGGCATTCGCGGGCGCCGGGCCCGCTGAATCGAGACCGTCCGCGCGTCCGTCCTTCCACACAATGGCGAAGCAGTCGCCGCCGATGCCGTTGCCCGTTGGCTCGGTGACGGCGAGAACCGCGGCGGCCGCAAGAGCAGCGTCGGCGGCGTTGCCGCCACGTTCGAGCGCCCGGAGCCCGGCCCGCGTCGCGAGCGGCTGGCTCGTTGCCACCATCGCGTGGGCCGCCACCGCCGGCGGCCGGCCGAAGGCGTACCGGTAGCTCACAGCGTCACCTCGGCTGCAGGGCCGACCATGCGCGAGAAGCGCGGAACGACGTCGAGCACGCTTTCGCGTGCACACCAGGCGATGTCGTCGTGGAGTCCACTGGCATGGAGGTTGCGGGCGCTCTGCGAAGCGTCGAGCCCCTCCTCGTTCGTCGCGAAGCTCGCTGCGAGCCGCATCGCCGCTACAGCCGAGTCGGCAGGCTCGCCGCCCAGCGCCGCCGCCATCCGGCCGGCACAGAACGCATCGTCCATCGCCAGCTCCCCCTGCACGCCGGCACAGAGGACGGCAACGTCTTCGGATCCCGCCGCCTTCGCGGCGCCCACCACGGCTTCGAGGTTGAGCAGCGAACCGACGAGCACGAGCTCGCAGCGCTCGGCTGCAGCGAGCAGCAGTCGCGTCCCGTTCGTCGTCGTGAGGATGACGGTCTCGGCCGCCGGCTCGAGAAACTCCCGCGGCGAGTTGCCGAAGTCGAAGCCGTCGATACGGACGGTCTTCCTCTCCCCCGCGAGCACGGCGCCGCCCTCCGCCGCCGCAACAGCGCGGGCCTCGTCGACCTCAGAGCAGCAGAGCACGCGCCTGTAGCCGGCGGCGAGCGCCTGCGTCATCGTCGACGTGGCCCGCAGCACGTCGATGACGATTCCGACGGGTGCAGACACCTCTTCGGCCGGGGTGAAGGCGACGTGGACGCGCATGGCCGCCGGTACGCTAGTCCGGAATGGACGAGCCCGCGACCTGCTACCGCCACCCGGACCGCGAGACCGGTCTTTCCTGCTCCGAGTGCGGTCGGCCGATCTGCGTCGACTGCATGAGCGTCGCGCCGGTGGGGATTCGCTGTCCCGATCACGCAACGACGAGCGGGCGCTCGGCCACCCAGACGCTGAAGGCCGCCCGTCCCAGCATGTCGCGGGATGGACTGCTCGTGACGAAGGTGCTGATCGCCGTCAACGTACTGTTCTATCTCGTCACCGTCGCGCAGGGCGCCGGTCTCAACGCCCCCGGCGGCCGCCTCTTCGAGAAGCTCGCGCTCTACGGCCCTGCGGTGGCCGCCGGTGACTGGTGGCGCCTCATCGGCGCGGCTTTCCTCCACGCAAGCGTGCTCCACATCGCGTTCAACATGCTTGCGCTCTGGTGGATCGGCGGGCCGCTCGAAGCGGCGATCGGCCACTGGCGCTACCTCGCCATCTATGGCATCTCCGGCCTGGCGGGGTCTGCAGGGGCGCTGCTGGCCACGCCCCATGCGGTCACCGTCGGCGCCTCGGGAGCGATCTTCGGGCTGCTCGGCGCGATGGTCGTGATCCAGTGGCAGACGACGGGATCGCTCGCCGGCCCGGCGATGACGCTGATCCTCATCAACCTCGCCATCACCTTCGCCATCCCTGGCATCTCGTACGGAGGCCATCTCGGCGGCCTCGTCGGCGGCGTGCTGGCGACGCTCGCCCTCACCCACTTCGGCACGCGCCACGTCGCCTACGCGCGCATCACGCCCGTCGCCGTCGCGTCACTGATCGCCATCGGCGTCGCCAGCGTGCTGGTCGCCTACTGGCGCGTCCGCGGACTGGCCTAGCACCCCGGCCTGCGCCGCCTGCTCCTCGCGCGCTTGCAACTCGGCGCGAGCTCGTCCCTCTGCCGCCCGGGCGCGACGGCGGGATGAAAGCAGGTACACGACAAAGCCAATCGCCACCAGGGCCAGCAGCGTCCCACCGAGCGATGCTCCGCGAAAGCCCGGCGCCTCAACGTCGAGCGTACGGTCGCCGGCATGGGCCGCGCTGTTGCGGCCGAGCACGATGCCGAGCGTGAAGAGATTCGGCAGAGCAAGAAGGAGGGCGCCGAAGACGATGAACAGCCACGCCTTCACCGAGCGCCGCTTCCGGATTGCCCACACGATGAGCGCGATCGGCAGCACCGTGAAGACGAAGCCGTAGAAGAGACCGAGCATGATGCCCCCGGCGAAGCTCTCGTTCGCCTGATCTCCGACGCGGTGTGCCCACCAGCGCGGGATAAAGGCCACACCGATGAATCCTCCCAGAAGGAGGGCGAGGACGACCCCACCCCAGACCAAGAGACGCCGCGACCAGGGTGTCTTCGGCTTTGCCGGAGCCTGCGGCTCGGTCATAGCCCGATTATCTCGAACGGAGCGCGCGATAGCTCCTCGGCGCGCGGACGATCACCGTCCTTTTCTCGACGAGATCGCGCACAGTCACCGAACCCAGACGCACCCGGACGAGCGTGTACGCGCAGAAGTCGGCGGTCAGCCACCACGTGCCGCGTACGGCAGCCGAGGCGTAGCGACCCTTCGTCCTGAAGTTGCCCTTGCCCTTGCCCCAGAGGCGCCGAATCGGCTTCTCCTTCTTGGCTCCGGCCGATGAGAGCGCGCGCTTGCCGCACGATGTGAAGTTCCCGCCGATGAGCCGAAGCTCGATCACACCTTTCACGTTCGTGACGACGAACTTGCTCGGTACCCCGTCCCTCTCGCCATAGAAGACCGCGGAGTCCCCGTCCCTGTCGGTGAGCTTGATACCACGGCCGTTGGAGACGTCGACGATCGTGCCGGATGGCAGCGGCTCGTCCTCGTTCGGCACGATGGTCTGGTTCTTGCTGGGGAACTTCACAGCCCCCGGTGGACGATCTCCCGGCGGCGGGCCGATCTGCGCTGTGTTCGGTGGCGGCAGAGGCGGTGGCAGAGGCGGTGGCAGAGGCGGTGGCGGTGGCGGTGGCGGCGGCGGCGGCGGTGGCGGCGGTGGCGGTGGCGGTGGTGACGCGGGCGGTGGCGGCGGCGGCGGTGGTGGTGGTGGTGGTGGAGGCTGCGGAAGCTGCGTGTTCTCGAACGTGCAGGTGACGGACTCACCGGCATCGAGGTCGATCGTCACGCCGGTGTCGCCCAGGTCGAAGTCGCCGTCGGAGCCGATGAGGATCGAGCTCCCACCGGAACAGGCGATGTCCGTGGGGAACCATCCGGCCGGAACGACCTCAACGACGCTCCTCACACCGGTGCCGAGACCCGCGAACGTCTGGCTATTCGAGAGTGGATTGCCCTGGCCCCCGTCGTCGTCGAGCGTGAACGGCGATAGGCCGGACCCGCTGGTCGTGTACACGAAGTCCTGCGGAGAATTGGGCACCGCGTCCTTGACGATCGTGATCTTTCCGAGCTTCGTGTTCAGGAACGTGCAGGTGACGGTCTCACCCGGACCGAGATTGATGTCCGAGATGTCGCTGCCGTCGTCGCACGTGGCGCTCGTCTGCAACCAACCCGCGGAGACGGTTTCGGAGATCGAGTAACCGATGCTCGGTGTCAGCGGTCCCGAGTCGTTCGTCTGGCCATCCGAGAGCGAGAAGCCGTCGCCGTCGTAGGAGGCGCTGAAGGCAAAGCTGGTCGGGTCGCCGTCGGGGTCGGTCTGCTTGGCGACGACGATGGTGCCGGGTAGCTGTCCGTTGTAGAACGTGCAGTACACCGTTTCGCCGGCGGAAAGGTCGATGCTCGAGACATCACTGCCGTCGCTGCAGTACGTGCTCGTCTGCTCCCAGCCGGCCGGGAGCGTCTCCGAGACGGAGTAGATGCCCGACGCCAGCGGGCCGGAGTCGTTCTGCTCACACCCGGCGAGTTGGAAGCCGTTGCCGTCGTACGAGGCCGTGAAGTCGAAGACCGTCGGGTCGCATTCGGGATCGGTCGCCTTCTGGATGACGATGTTGCCGGTCGTTTCCGGGACGGTAAAGCACGCCGAGAACTCCGACGTGTTGCCGCTCGGGTCGGTGGCCGTCGCCGTGATGACGTCGCCCGGGTCCAGGACCACCGGGTACAGGTCGACGGTGAAGGCGCCGACTCCGAGCCCGTCGGTGCCCACGTCTCGCGCACCGATGAAGGACTCACCCTCGCCGTTCCCCGAGCCATCGCACGCGCTGTTGCGGAAGAACTCCAGGGCGAACAGCGTGTCCGGCGTGCTGTCGAGCGTGCCGTCGATCACCCCTCCCCCTGGCGTCGCTCCGGTGATCACCGGGAAGTTCTGGAGGTCATTCGCCCCCGTGTCCGCGTCGTCGGCGGCACCACCATCGTTCGCGTTGACGGCGAAGTCGCGCTCGAGGTCGATGCCAAGCCCGGTGTTCGCGGTGATGCTGTTCTCCGTGATGCGTATCCGCGAGGTATCCGGCGAAACGGCGATGCCGCCGTAGCCGTTGGCTCCGTTGAACGCAATGACATTTCTCGCGATCGTGTTCGGGGCAATACCGAGGCCGAAGACATCGACAGCGAAGTCTCCGTTCCCCAGCGGGCTCGTCCCGTCAGCCTGCGTACCGATGTAGTTACCTTCGATCGTGTTGTTCGTGACGACATCTTGCACCGTTGCGTTGATGATGATTCCCGGTCCGGAGTTGCCCGAGATGACGTTCCCCTCGCCCGCAGCGAGACCACCGATCGCATTGAGCGTCATCGCATCGGTGCCGACGAGTTGAATGCCAAAGGTGTTCGCAACCGCTGCGGTGCCGGCGGCGTTCGTGCCGACGTAGTTCCCCGTTAGCGCATTCCCTGAGCCTGCCGCCATGAGAACTGCCTCGAAGTTTCCGGAGATCACGTTACGGTCCGTGGCGGTTGGGCCGCCGACTATTGCATCCGTCGCACTTTCGAGATAGAGCCCGTACTGGTTCCCGAGCGCGCTCGTCCCGGCGAGGTTCGTGCCGAGATAGTTCCCTTTGATCTGAACGTCGTCCGCCGACATGACGTGGATCCCCATCCTCGATCCACCCGCAAAGCGGTTGATGGCAAAGCCGCGGATCGTCGAGCCACTTCCTCCCACCGCGATCGTCAGCCCGTCGGAGAATCCGCCTGCCGACGTCCCGTCAAGCTCGACGACCGGCGTAGCCACGAAGCCGGGCGCCGTGGTCGCATCGATGATGACGGGGTCGGTGATCGTCGGCAGTGCCGACGCCGGCGAGATCGTTCCCGCGACGCTGAAGTCGATCGTGTCGGCGCCTGCGTTCGCATCGGCGTCGGCGATCGCCTGGCGGAGGCTCCCTGCCCCCGAGTCATTCGTGTTCGTGACGGTGTACGTGGTCGCGCCGGCGACCGTGAAGCACGCCGAGAACTCCGACGTGTTCCCGTTCGGGTCGGTCGCCGTCGCGGTGACGACGTCACCCGCACCGAGGACGACAGGCAGTTCGACGGAGAAGGCTGTCTCGCCGGGCAAGGGACCCGTCAATGCCTGGCCCGTGCCGAGGAACGACGCACCCTCACCGTTCCCGGAGCTGTCGCAGGAGCCGCTCAGGAAGAACTCGAGGTCGAAGGTGGTGAGGACAGTGCTGTCCAGCAGGCCATCGAACTGTGTGCTGATCGCCCCCGGCACCACGTCCGTGATCACCGGGAAGTTCTGCAGGTCGTTGCCTCCGGTGTCGCTGTCGCCGAAGTCGTTCGCAGTCACTCCGAGTGGGTCGAGGTCGATGCCGAGGCCGCTATTGGAGTGGATGCTGTTCGTAGAGACCTTGAACTTCGTGCTCCCGGACTGGATCCTGACGCCCTCACTGTTGTGCGCGATCTCGTTGTTCGTGATCGTCGTCATGCCGGCGCCCGTGCCCCCCAGGACGACGATCCCCGCACCGGTGTTGCCCAGTGGGCTGGAGCCATCCGCTTGGAGGCCGATGAGGTTCTGCTCGACCGTGTTGTCGTAAGTGACGTTCGCAAAGAAGCCGTTGATGATGATGCCCGGCCCTCCCGTGTTCCCGGAGATGACGTTGCCCTCGCCCGCCGCCGAGCCGCCGATCGTGTTGTTGGACGCCACCGTGGCTCCACCGATGACCTGGAGGCCGCCGTTCGTGTTCGGGATCGCAGCCGTACCTGCCGCGTTCGTCCCGATGTAGTTCCCTTTGACCGAGTTTCCGGACGAGCTCAAGACGATGACCCCAACGTTCGTGTTTCCGGAGATGAGGTTGCGATCGGCTGCGGTCGAGCCCCCGACAACGGTGTTGGTCGCGCCG
>Ga0315273_10010598_pt1 | contig 11766 bp, 18 predicted proteins | sample YL17G02_0_MG_FD_205753 | JGI IMG/M metagenome (GOLD analysis project Ga0315273, IMG submission 205753) | Sediment microbial communities from Yellowstone Lake, YNP, Wyoming, USA - YL17G02_0 | ecosystem: Environmental > Aquatic > Freshwater > Lake > Sediment | place: USA: Wyoming | collected... | reverse complement strand
CAGAGGTTGGAAAACTGCCCCGGCTTGCGCGAGGATCCGCGCTATACTGAAAACCGGAAAATCCTCGAGGAAATGGTGCAAGTCCTGGGTTTGTGAATACTCTACGAGGGGGGAAGGATGCGCAGGATCTATCTGGACCATGCCGCTACGACTCCAGTGCGCCGGGAGGTCATGGAGGCGATGCTCCCCTTCCTTCAGGAGAGCTTCGGCAACCCCTCCTCGCCGCATACCCTCGGCCGTGAAGCCAAAGGGGCGCTGGAGGCCGCCCGGCTTCAGGTTGCCGGGCTATTCCATGCCGAGCCGCCGGAGATAGTTTTCACCTCCGGAGGCACCGAGTCGGACAACTTCGCTCTTTGCGGGGTCGCCTGGGCCAACCGAGAGAAAGGCGACCATATCATCACCTCCGCGATCGAACACCACGCAGTTCTCAACGCCTGCAAGTTCCTGGAACGGCGGGGTTTCGCAGTCACCTACCTTCCCGTGGACCGGTACGGCCTGATTGATCCGGATCAGTTGCGCAAGGCGATTCGCAAGGAAACGATCCTTGTGTCCATCATGCATGCCAACAACGAGACCGGAACCATCGAACCCATTGAGGAAATCGCCACGATCGCCCGCGAGCACGGTATCTTTTTTCACACGGATGCCGTGCAGACCTGCGGGCACCTGCCCATCGAAGTAAGGCGCCTCGAAGTAGACCTGCTTTCCGCTTCGGCCCACAAGTTCTACGGCCCGAAGGGTGTCGGTGCCCTCTATATTCGTCATGGAGTCAGTATCGTCCCCTTTCTTTATGGGGGGGAACAGGAGAAAGGACGCCGCGCCTCGACGGAGAATGTCGCAGGTATCGTGGGTTTTGGGAAGGCCGCGGAGCTGGCGGCCCGTAACATGCAGGAAGAAAGCAGCCGGCTCGTGAGTCTGCGAGACAGGTTGATCCACGGGATCCTGGAATCGGTGGAGGAGGTACGGCTCAACGGCCACCCGACAAGAAGGCTTCCCGGCAACGCCAGCGTGAGCGTATCCGGAGTGGAAAGGGAAGCGCTGTTGCTGCAGCTGGACATGAGAGGTATCTGTGCCTCTACGGGTTCGGCCTGTACCTCCAGCACCGTGGAACCCTCCCATGTGCTGACCGCCATGGGAACACCCGAGGAAGCGATCCACGGATCCTTGCGGCTCAGCCTGGGAAGAAACAACCTTGGCGAGGAGATCGATTATATCCTGGAGGTTCTACCGGGAATCGTCGGCCGTCTCAGGGCCGGAACGGGGCAATTTCAAAAAGGCAGGGCTATGCCATAAACCGCGCACGCTTATGAAAAGGGCTGCCGGGGATCTCCCAATTCACCATCCTGGGCGGAACAGTCCTCGAGGTCACGGAGATCTTTTAACATGGGGCAGAGAGCAACCAGTCTTTCAGCCGCCCACTTCCGTAGGCACCCATTCGCCGCCCTTCATGATCGCGTCTTCTCCATTTCCTGATGTCAGCCCGTCGATATCGAGCTGGCTCGATCCGATCATGAAGTCCACGTGAATATGGCTCTGGTTGCCTCCGGCCGCAGCGAATTCCGCATTAGAAAGTTGGCCGCCGTTTCGCAAGGAAAAACGATAAGCCCTGCCGAGTGCGAGGTGACACGACGCGTTCTCGTCGAACAGCGTGTTGTAAAACAAACGGCCTTCCCGGGCGATCGGTGAGCTTTGGGGAACCATCGCTACCTCGCCTAGCCTGGAAGAGCCCTCATCGGTTTCCAGGACTGCTTTGAGCAGCGCTTCTCCCTGTTTCGCCATAGCCGAAACGACACGCCCCTGTTGAAAGGTAAGAGAGAAGTCCTCAACGATCCCCCCATTGACCACTAATGGAAGCGTTCCGCGGACCTTTCCTTCCGCCGATCCCAGGTGCGGGAGGGTAAAGACCTCCTCCATCGGCAGGTTGGGGATGAAGTGCACTCCCCGCTCGGAAATGAAGCCGGGACCCCGCCAGACATGTCCCACCGGGAGACCAATGTAAAGGTCGGTGCCCGGGCCACGGAAGCGCAAGCCCCGGTGGTCACGTTTTGTCAGCGACTCACTTCGCGCTTGAAGTTTGGCGATATGCATGGTCCAGCCAATTGCAGTTTCCTTGTCTTTCAGCCGGCAGTAGGCAGCGATGTCCTCCCAAATTCGCCTGATCCCTTCGCCCACCGGCAGTCCGGGATAGAGCTTCCGCGCCCAGTTCTCAGTCGGGACCGTGGCGATGCTCCAATTGGTTGTATTGCGCATAAGATGTTCCCAAACCGGATCAAAGCGTTGGTACTCCGCGATCAAAGAGTGCACTATCCGTTCGAGCCGCATCGAATCAAACAGCCCAGCGCAGGTGCAGTCGAAGATCAGAAAAGCCTCTCCTTTGGCCGCTTCCTCCGCCAGGTGAGCCGCCGCCCAATCAGAGCTAGCCCTGCCTATCTCGCCGTCTTGATGATCCATTCGTAGGAATCGTAGCCGATCATCTTCCCAGAAGATTTCCACATCGCGCGCTCCGGCCCGGTAGGCCTCGTCGACCAAGATCCTGATGAACTCCGAGGCTTCCACCGGCGCCGCCCAGATATAGAGCCGCTGCCCGGCCTGAAGGTTCAGGGCTGTCCGGATGAGGAGCTGCGCATACTGCAGCATTACTTTCGGGATAGCGGTCATCCAAGGATCCTTTTCAGCAACTGCCTGAGGGAACGGCGATGGCAGAAAAATCGAAACCGAGCAGCTCAGATATCTGCTGATTGCACTCTTGCATCAGTTCAGCCATTCCTTGCTGGACGCGAAGATACTCTACCAGGCGCGGCTGCTGGTTCAGATTCGACTGGAGAATGCGAATCTGGTTGATCTCCTGCTCGGTAAGCGTTCCTGCCGCCTGCTTTTCCCGAAAGCTCACGGCGGCCTGGTTGAAAGCCTCCTTGGAGCGAGCAACCTCCTCGTCGCTTTCGAATCTGCGCCGCGCCTCAATAAACATTTTCACCGCATCCGTGGACTTCAGACTGCGCGCAAACGACAGCACGGCGTTGCTCAATACATCGGTCGGCATCCCCATACCTCCTAGCAGCATCCACCGGCAGGCCTGGCGATCCGGGCAAAGTCAAATCCCAGCTCTTCCTGGAGGCTGGAATTCAATTTCTGAATCATCAGAATCAGCCCCTCCTGGGCATCGAAATACCTGCGCAGTTTCGGCTGCTGAAATACCTTATTCTCCAACTCGCGAAACTGCGCGTTGTGATGCGAGTTCCCGCCGGACCAGCTCTGCAGCATCCGCATGGTTTGCTGAGCTTCCTGATACTCAGTCAGCAGGGTCCTCGCCTCCGCATCCTCCTTGATGCTCCCTTCGGCCTGCTCATACTCCCGGAACTTGGGGCACTCGCCAATCGCACGGGCGAAACTCCGCGCGGCTTCCAGAACCTCGGTTCGTGTGCCGGTGGCCATGTTCTCTATCACCTGCTCCTCCTTAGTCCAAGTCGCTCCAACTCTTCCTTGATCAACCGCTCCGAGAGCTTGCCGCCGCTTTGGATGAGCCGCCCGTTCACGGTGACAAACGGCGGCTGGCTGTCCCGCTTCAACAGCTCCAGTACATCCAGGTACTGGAAAGACTCCGGGGTGAACAGCTCCGCGAACTCACATTGCACCCTTTCCCCGAATACCTCGTTGAGCCGTTGCGACAGAAAACTTACGGCGTACCGCCAGCTTTTTTCCGGAGCGCAGGCAGCCAGGGGGAGAGCAAAAAACCTCACTATTACTGCGGCTGAAGCAGTCTTCTCTTCCATAATCACACGGCCACCTGCGTTTTATCGGCGATTACACGTTTTGGCGCATCGCTCCCGTACAGGATCTGGCCAGCTCGCTTCACCATTTCCAGACCGGTGATTTCCCTCTCGAAGAGGGGGAGAATGGCCACAGGCTGTCGGAACCGGTCCCGGATTTCCCGCAAATATTTGTCTTGCATCTGCCCGCGGTTGCGGAAAAAATCGTTGGTGCACGTGCCAGACTCAAGCACCTGGTTGGCTACCACAAACTGTGCCGTCATTCCCGCTTTTTTGAGATCTAGGAAAGCCCGGTGCGCTTCGACAATCGATGTCGACTCCGAATGCAGGACAAAGGCGAAAACCGTCCGCTGAGGGTCTTTTAAGCGAGCAACGATCCGCTCGAGGCGTTTCTGGGTCTCTTTCTTGACCCGGGTGCTGCGCGCCGTGGCCGCTACCTTCATCCCTACCTGCTCTTTATAGTCGAGCGGAAGCTCCAGCCGACGCAAGGTATGCCCGGTGGGAGCGGCATCGAAGACGATCGCGTCATACTCCTCGCTCTCCGCATAGGAGAGAAACTTCTCAAAAGCAACCATTCCTTCAGTGCAAGGGGATTCCAGCTCTTCCTCCAGCGCCAGAAGCAGGTCATCGTCGTAGTTCTCTCGTGCCTCTTCGAGAATGCGCCTTTTGTATTCCTCAACTGCCGTTTTCTGGTCTATCTGGGCCGCGTACAGGTTTGGAATGCCGGCTAGCGGCTGGATGGAATCCCCGACGGGCCGCTCCAGGACTTCTCCGATATGCGCGGCCGGGTCGGTTGTCATTAGAAGCGTTTTGTAGCCTTTCGAAGCCAAAATATAAGCGGTAGCGCAGGACACCACGGTTTTACCTACCCCGCCCTTTCCGGTAAAGAATATTGCCTTTGCGGACCTATCCGGCTGCAGGAGGTGAAAAACAGGATCCGTCATGAGCCTGTTCGAATGCCAGTCATTCTGTCTCCCCTCGCTCCGCAAAGAGAGGCCCTGTCGACTCCCCTTCTTTGTGAAGAGCTCTTCCTCGATGCTCTTCACGCCCATGAGCCCTCTTATCTCCCAATCTCGAAGAAATACCGTGCGCTTGGACGTCGCGAACAGCGAATCGATCCGACGGAGGTATTTTTGCTGCATTTCATAGCGCTGGCGGAAGAAGGGATTCGCGCATACTTCCTCCGGGAGTACCCCGTTGACGATCAACTCCAGCCCTCGGATGCCAAGGTGAGCAAGCTCCTTAGCGGATCGTCGGGTTTCCCACAATGACGTGCCCTCCGGCTGCAGCACGAAGAAAAACCGGGTTCTTTTCCAATCTGCCAAGAGTCGCATGGCCTCGTCAAATTTCGCCTTGTTTTCCTGGATCGATGCCACCGGCTCGATACAAGCGTTCCCCCGGCCTTTGGCGCGCTCCTCAATGTGCCGGCTCCAGTCTACGGGCAAATCCAGCAGACGAAGTGTATGACCGCTGGGCGCCGTGTCGAATACGATTCTCTCGAAGTGATTGCCATGCTGTGATGCCGCATCTCCAGCGATGAAGTCGACAAACCGGTCGAAGGAGGCGATCTCGGTTGTGCAGGAAGAGCGGAATTGCTCTTCGAGCACTTTTAGCATTTCAGGAGGCATCACGCTTCGCATCGGCGCCAGTATGCGCTCGCGGTATTCTTCGGTCGCACGATCTGGATCTATCTGCATTGCCCAGAGGTTTGGCACGTTTAAGGGCGTAATTCCGTGACCGATTTCCGCTTCTAACACATCCGCCAGGTTCGAAACGGGGTCCGTGGTAATGATGAGCGTCCGATACCCCTCTTTAGAGCAATGGTAAGCCGTGGCACAGGCCATGGTAGTCTTGCCTGCCCCGCCTTTCCCTGAAAAAAATATATATTGAGTCTGACTCATTGAGCGTTTCTGTTTTCAGCGATATAACTCTGCAACTCAGCGTAAGTTGGATAAATCTTCTGCTTGACGACCTTTCCGTTTATCGCAGTTACAGGTAGGGCCAGAGTTCCCTGGCTGTGCAGCAGTTCCAGGACTTCAGGGTTCTGCAGGAACTTCGTCGTCTGCTGGGTCAGCAGGTAGCGCTCGATCTTTACCTGGCCATCGGACTCCTTCTTGACCTTCAAGATGGCCTCATTGACGTCGAGCAGAGCCGGATCAATCACCGGCCCGCACATTCCTCCCGGACAACACATCGGAGGATCAAAGATTTCGATTATCATATTACACTCTCCTGTTATTACTTCGTTTTTGCCAATACAGGCTCCCTCAACCTTTTCACCGGGGCAAACCCCATGACGCATTTTCCCCCTTCTCTTCTCCTCAAGCGCTGCAGTATGCCGTCGCGGTCTGCGGCGAATACACCCTCATTAAGGTAGCCTCTCAAGAACGCGAAAAGCCGCTTGTTCCGCTCTCGCTCCGTGGATAAGGAATAATAGACCCACGTCCCACTCCTTGCGGCAGACACCAAGCCCATGCTTCGCAGCAGGAACAAGTGCTTAGATACCTGGTATTGCGGTGCTTGCAAGGCATCCGTGATTTCGCAAACGCACAGGGAGGCCTCCGTCGCCAGCAGAACGTTCAGCACTCTCAACCTTGTATCATCGGAGAGGACTTTGAAAATAGAAGCTGCTACGGTCATACTGCACCTTTTACTTGTATGCGCTTACAAGCATATAAATTATAGTCTTGGCGTTTTTTTGTCAAGCATCTTTTGTCTAGTTTTTTATGAAAGTCCAGACACTCGGAACATAAAATTGATCCCTGTAGCCCTTGACGATAGATTTCCAGCATGCTATTTTGTGAGTGATGATTCACATAAGAACGGACCTTGATCCGGTTCTAGTCAACCAGCTTGCTGAAGCCTTCAAGGCACTCGCCTCCCCTGCCCGCGTGGCGATTGTCATGGCACTTGCCGAACAAGAGCTGAGCGTCAACGAGCTCGTCGATATGCTTTCCCGACTCGATTGCGCCTGCTCCTGTGAGCGCACCAACATTTCCAAGCACCTGGCGGTACTGCGGGAAGCAGGCATTTTATCATGCACTGGGAACGCCCAGCGTCGGCTTTATCGGCTTGAAGCTCGCTGTCTTCTGCAATCGATCGCCTGCACGGTGCAGCTCACACGAGGAACTTCAAGCGGCTAAGCAGAATAATTGGGAACGCAATCAAATTCATGGAGGTATGACGAGTATGAAGATCCAGATTTTGGGACCGGGCTGTCCTAAGTGCAAAGCGCTGGAGGCGAACGCCCGCGCGGCGGTTTCAGCGATCGATGTTACGGCTGAAATTGAAAAGGTGACAGACATCGACGCCATCATGAACATGGGCGTCATGATGACTCCCGCGCTGGCGGTCGATGGGCAGGTGAAAAGCATTGGAAGGATCCTGAACAAAGACCAAATTGTCAACATCCTCAAGGAAGGCAAGTGATATGAGCAGTCCCTCAGAAGCACAGGATCGCCCGGCAACGCTCCTCTATGCCTGTTCGGGAGCGGCGAATACCGGCTTTCTCGCCGATCAGGTTGCGCGCTTGCTCGCCCGACAGGAGGTAGGGGACATGAGCTGCCTTGTGTCGATGGGGGCGAATCAGCCGAAATTTCTTCAAGACGCCCGTGACTCTTGGAAAAATGTAGTGATCGACGGGTGCCCGATCGCCTGTGGAAAGAAGATCTTCGAAACCTTGGGAATCCCCTTTGAACATTTTATCACCACCGACTATGGAGTGGAAAAGAAGAAGACACCGATCACTGAGGAGCTCATCGCGTCGGTGACGGCGGCGATCGAGGAAAGGCTGTAATCATGGCGACGAAAGAGATGAAACCCAATACCAAACTCCTGATCGTGCTGGGCGTATTCCTGGCGGCCTACTTCACGCCCTTCGGAGCGCCTCGGGTCCTAGCCTCGATCAATGAGGCGTTCCAGATGCTCTCGGAGTACGCTCGCCAGCACGTGCTGCTATGCCTGGTCCCCGCCATGTTTATTGCCGGGGCCATCACCGTGTTCCTGAACCAGCAGGCCGTCATGAAGTACCTCGGCCCGAAGGCGAACAAGTTCGTAGCCTACTCGGTGGCTTCGGGATCCGGTGCGATTCTTGCAGTCTGCTCCTGCACGGTGCTTCCGCTATTCAAGGGCATTTACAAGAAGGGCGCGGGGATCGGGCCGGCGGTGAGCTTTCTTTATTCCGGGCCGGCGATCAACATCTTGGCGATCGTGCTATCCTACAAGATCTTCGGCTGGAAGCTTGGTGCCGCGCGGATGATCGGGGCGATCGTCTTTGCTTTCGTCATCGGCCTGCTCATGCAGCTTTTCTTCAAGAAAGAGGATGAGGCCAGACTCGCCGATGAGCGGCTATTCCATTACCAGGAGGCCGAGGGCGGTCGCACCCTTGGGCAGATGATCATATACATGGCCTCCATGATCGGCATCCTGGTGTTCGTGAACTGGGCGCCTTCCAAGGGCGCGAGCACGCTTTGGGACTTTATCTTCGCGTATAAATACTGGATAGCGGGCGTGTTCGGCGCGCTTCTCCTGTTCTCACTGATCCGGTGGTTCAAAAAGGACGACCTCCGGCAGTGGACCGCGGTCACCCGGGATTTCAGCTTGCAGATTCTGCCGTACTTGTTCTTCGGCGTCCTGATTGCCGGCTTCCTGCTGGGGCGACCCGGCCATGAAGCGCTCATCCCGAACTCCTGGGTCTCCGCTCTCGTCGGCGGCAACTCGATCTTCGCCAACTTCTTCGCCGCATTAGCTGGCGCTTTCATGTATTTCGCCACCTTGACCGAAGTCCCAATCGTGCAGGGACTCCTCGGAAGCGGGATGGGACAGGGCCCGGCTCTGGCGCTGCTCCTGGCCGGCCCCTCGTTGTCTCTGCCGAGCATGCTGGTGATCGGCGGCGAATTGGGTTTCAAGAAGACTGCCGTATACGTTGCGCTGGTCGTCGTCCTCTCGACGCTGGCGGGCTTCGCCTTCGGGTTCCTGGTTTAGAACGCCATAGAGAGGATATTGCAGGCTCGATTATTCCTCCTGCTTTTCGATCGTCACCGAAGCAGCAACCCTGGAGGTGAGTCCGCTGCCTTGAGAATTACCCCCTCGAAACCGTCGCCGATTTCCTGAAACGCGTCGACCGTGGCGATGTCTGCAGCCAGCCCGCGGATTTTTTCGCAAGTGCTTTCGATAGCGAGTGTCACATGCCGCTACGCTCTAAATAGCCGTTTCCTGAGCCACAAGGATACGTTCACTAATCCGATGAGCACCGGCACCTCTACCAGCGGGCCGATCACCGCCGCAAAAGCCACTCCCGATCCGATACCGAATACGGCGACCGCCACCGCGATGGCGAGCTCGAAGTTGTTGCTCGCCGCCGTGAAAGACAGCGTGGCAGTTTTGGCGTAGTCGGTTCCGACGGCCCTGCTCATGAAGAAGCTCACTAAGAACATCACAGCGAAGTAGATGAGCAGTGGAATCGCGATGCGCACGACATCCAAGGGGATCTGCACGATCAGCCTTCCCTTAAGACTAAACATCACGATGATCGTGAAGAGAAGCGCGATGAACGTGATCGGGCTGATCTTCGGAATGAACCGACGGTGGTACCACTCCTTGTCCTTCACGCGGAGCAATACGAAGCGGGTGATCATGCCGGCGATGAAAGGGATACCCAGGTAAATGAACACGCTTTTGGCGATCTCTCCAATCCCGACGTTTACGGCAGTTCCCTTCAGCCCGAAGATAGGCGGCAGCAGGGTAATGAAAATCCACGCGTAGATGCTGTAAAAGAAAACCTGGAAGATGCTGTTGAAAGCCACCAAACCGGCCGCGTATTCGGTGTCGCCCTTTGCCAGCTCGTTCCACACGATGACCATGGCAATGCAGCGGGCCAGACCGATCATGATCAGGCCCGTCATGTATTCGGGGTAACCGCGCAGGAAGATGATCGCCAGCGCGAACATGAGGATCGGCCCCACAATCCAGTTCTGCACCAGGGAGAGACCCAGAACCTTCCAGTTCTTGAACACGTCGCCCAATTCTTCGTACCGCACCTTCGCCAATGGCGGGTACATCATGAGGATGAGGCCGATCGCAATCGGAATGTTGGTCGTTCCGACCTGGAATTTATTTATGAACGCCTCGACACCTGGGATAAAATACCCGATGGCGACCCCCGCCGCCATGGCGAGGAATATCCAGAGGGTCAGGAACCTGTCGAGAAACGATAGTTTCCCGATGATCTTTTCTTCCATGCCATTTACTCCTTCTGATTTTCAGATCCTGGCGTTAACCTCTTCGACAAACGTCGTAATCTTCTGCATCGCCTCCTCAGTGGGCATGTTCCTCAAGTCGATCGCATGTATCTGACTGTCAAAATCGCACCCGACCTCGGCTAGGGCGTCCTTGTACATCTTCCGCTGCATCTTGGGGTCGCAACCGGCGACGATATAGACGGCGTCTTTCTTCGCGTAGTCTTTCCAGAACCTGTCGCCGTCGTCCACGCACATCTGCGGGTGGGTGATCGCGTACTCCACATCCAGCTCGTTGCGAACATAGTTGATGAACTTCCATATGTCAAGCTTCGCGAAGCCCGGGCAGTCGCCGCGGCAGACGCACAACAGAAACCTCGGCTTCTCTTTCATGATAGATCTCCTTCTTGGGCTATTTCGGCGGATATCGATCCCGAAGTCCCTTGATGACCTCCTTCACCTCGGTCTTATGTGGGAAAGAGATCGCCTCTAGGCTGCACTGGAACTGGCAGCTCTGGCAGAAGACTTCGCAGGAATAAGGGTTGGCTACGAACGCCTTTTTTTTCGCGATGTCGAAACTATACACCTCGTGCTTGCAGGCCTTCACGCAGATCGAACAGCCATTGCACTTCTCTTCGTCGACCGATGGGAACCAGGGGATGAGCCTTCTCGGAATCCCCAGGTAGTCCTTGAGCTCCCCTTCCATGCCGGCTACCTCCCGATGCCTTTTAGGATTGTCAGCGGCGGAAACGAGATGGCGCCTTCCTTGCACATTCCTGCGCAGGTGCTGCAGCCGACAACGCATTTGAATGGTTGAGCAACGACTGTCTTGTCGTTGGTTTCGTCCCAAGCGTATACTTTCTGCCGGCAGAAGTTGAAACACTCCTTGCATCCCACGCATTTCGAGATGTCCACCGTGGGGAGCCAGGGTATCTGTTCCCGCGCTACGCCTCTCCACGTGCCACTGTTTTCCATTGGGCTAGGCCTCCTTGACCAGCTGTTTGATCTGTTCGACGGTCGGGATCTTTCCCTGCAACGCGAGTTTTCCGTCGATCACCAGCGCCGGGGTCCACATGGCTCCCTTCTCGATGATCGCGTCGATGTCCGTCACCTTCAAAACTTCCGCCTGGATGTTCAGCTCGGTGAGAGCCTTTCTCACGTTCTGTTCGGTATTCATGCACTTCGGGCACCCAGGACCCAGCACCTCTATTGTCATTTTTCCTCCTCGATTCGTGGCCTATTTGCCATGCCCTTTTCGTTTCCTGCGGCGCTTAGATCTGCGCACTTGATGAAGTCCAGGATGGAGGGAAGGCGCAGAGTATAATAGACGGAGCCACCTCGCTTCTCTCCTATTACGATGCCGGCGTTTTTTAGTATATGGAGGTGCATGGAGGCGGGTAATAGGTCGCTTCCTACTAGCTCGGTCAACTCGTCAACGCAGCGCTCCTGTCCCGATAGCATTTCAACCATGTAGAGGCGGCTGGTGTGGGCGAGGGCTTTGATGACCTTTGCCCGCCTTTTGCAGGTTTTTTGTACTTCAGTCTCCATGGTTAATTGGCAATATTACCATATAAATGAGAACTGTCAAGCTACTCAGGTATCCTATCTTCCGCAGGTCAGCACCTGGATATCTCCCCCCACCTGGAGCCAGTGCAGGGGAACGCTACTTCTTCATTTCCCTCACTCTCAATCTGAGGACAATTTTCAGGGCTCTCTGAGACAACATCTTCATTTCTCGTAGGATTCCGTCCACCTCCCGACGA
>Ga0315273_10010597_pt1 | contig 11766 bp, 9 predicted proteins | sample YL17G02_0_MG_FD_205753 | JGI IMG/M metagenome (GOLD analysis project Ga0315273, IMG submission 205753) | Sediment microbial communities from Yellowstone Lake, YNP, Wyoming, USA - YL17G02_0 | ecosystem: Environmental > Aquatic > Freshwater > Lake > Sediment | place: USA: Wyoming | collected... | reverse complement strand
TCACATGAGATAGTTTTGAACTATGTCTTTAGATATAACAGGAAAGTTATAGGTCCAAGAGAGTTTTAGTGCACTGATTGTATGAATAGGTACTATTGTTTCATATTATTCCTCTTCCTCGTCTTAAATACTGAGTCAAATGGCCGGGAGCAGAAATATATTGTAAATGTTGCTCCGTTCAGCACCAGAATGTATGACGAATATTCTCCTGTCTGGTATAAGGGAGGATTAGTATATTGTTCAAACCTGAGTAACACTTCGTTAGTAAGCTACCAGAATGGAAATAAGAAACTTTCAAAAATATTCTGCCTGCAGGGGAAGGATGGAACCCTTTCCAGATTTCCCAAACTCCTCGCAAAGGAGATTACATCCGGATTTAATGACGGACCAGTTACATTTAATGACAGCGGAAATGTTATTTACTATTCCAGGAATAATTCGATTGAGAATTCGATGAAAAATATCAATGATACCACAAATAAGCTTGGAATTTATTCTGCAGAGTTGGTTAATGGAATCTGGACCAGCGTCAAACCATTCACATATAATGATCCTGATTATTCCTTCACCACCCCGTCACTCTCACAGGACGGGAAAAGACTTTACTTTGCTTCAGATATTCCGGGGGGGAGCGGTGGTATGGATCTCTATTATTGCGACTTAAGAAATAATGGTTGGGGTAGACTTGTAAATCTTGGACCGCTTATCAATACTTCAAAAAATGAATCTTTCCCCTTTGCCGCAAGGTATGGGATTCTCTTCTTTGCTTCAGACGGTCTTAAAGGATTTGGCGGGAAAGATCTCTTTTACACCCGGCAGATCAATGAGCAGTGGATATCTCCGGTGCACCTGGATTCAGCAATAAATTCTCCTGCAGATGATTTTGGTCTCGTTACCGACTCAACATTGAAGAATGGATATTTTTCGACAAAAAGACTCAGGACAGATGATATTTTCAGTTTCATGGCAGCGCCTGAAGAATTTCCGGATTGTATAACTATGGAAGATAACAATTTCTGTTTTACCCTATATGATGAAAAACATCCGATGATCGATACAATTCCTGTTACATATGAATGGGATTTTGGTAATGGACTTATTCGTCAGGGGCCCGAAGTTCAGCACTGTTTCCCCGGGCCCGGTGATTATCTTGTCAAACTCACCATATTTGATAAGCTCACAGGGGACACTATCACAGAGCAGGTTGAATACAATGTTCATCTGGAAAACAAAGATCAGCCATTCATCAATTCATTGGATATAGGGATAAAGGATAAACCTATTGAATTCGATGGGTCAGAAACCAATCTGTCAGGCTTCAGGATAACTGACTATTTTTGGAACTTTGGCAATGGGTTTATGCCTGGAGGCCAGAAGTTCAGCATGATGTTCAAAAAGGAGGGTGAGTACACAGTTCAGCTTGGTCTTCTCGGAGAAAAGGATAGTTCAGGGCTGATTCCCAGGGCCTGTGTTTTGAAAAAAGTAAGAATATTCGATTCTTTTCAGGAACTGGCATTGAAGGGAGTTAATAAGGAAAATGAAGCTTCTGAGCAATATAATCCCGGAGCCGGAGAGATTAAGGCAATACAGGTAAAAACCTATCTGATGGATGACCTGACTTCAAGGCAAAGAACAATTATTAAAGAATCATTAAAGGGACCTTTTGAACTGACTGTTAAATATGATCAGGCTGGCATTTTGAAGGTTTCATACCCATTTCTGGATGCTATTGTCGAGCTCCTGAAAAAAAATCAGGATCTAAGGCTGGAAATGGTTGTTCATTCACTTAAAGATAACCTGCCTGCGGATCAGTCAGAAATATCGGAACAGTGGGCCAGGGAACTGAGTTTTTATTTTAAGAATAAAGGAATAGATCCTGATACTTATAGTAGTATTGGATTTGGCTTGTCTTATTCGGCCTATAATCCGGATTTGTCTCAAAATAAAACTGTTGATGGGGAGATAGAATTTGTTTTTTTGAAAAAATAAAATCCAAAGCAATGAACAAAAAAATTCTGGCCATATTTTTAATTCTGCTTCCTGGTTTAAAAACGTTTTCACAATCTGCTCCAGCTGTAGATGAGAATATACCTTATCTGATGACCTTTGGAGGCAATTCGGAAACATCATGGGGAGATGATGACTTCATTCAGATCTTTTTCTGTCTTATTCCTCCGTCAAAAACTGATCCCGTATTTATACGGGTATATGATCCAGATACAGGCGGAGAACTTGATGAGGTAAAAGGCAGTTTTAATTCTGTAACTAACTTTTCTATTTATGGAGGAAATGAATGCTGGTCGGATACGACAGCGCAGAGTCTTCATCCTTATTTAAAGCATATCAGCGGTTATCAATTGTCTTCAAAATCTTTCGGGACAGATCCGAAATATGATAAAAAATGGTACACATTCGGACCCTTTAATCCATTTGAAGGAGAGTATAATGAGAAGCTGGGAGGCAGAATAATTAAAATCGTTGCAAACGGAGTATCCGGCGACGATGGAAATATTTACAAATACTTCCTTAGCACAAGTCCCTCTGATAATATTCCTGTTGAAGGGGGTAATTTATTCACCTATAAATATCATTTCAGGCTACCTGACAACCAAAAGCAGATTTGCCAGATATATCCTTATGTTGATGACAAAACCATCTCTGTTGAAATCTCAAATTTTGACTGGGATAATGATGGTGTAATCCGGATATTTTCAATTGCTAAAAATGGAATTCTCTGCGATGTTTCAGATGAAGACAACTGGAAAGTGAATAAATTCCCCATAGTAGCAGAAGAAAAGAATTCCACCATTGAGGTTCAGTTTATAAAGAATCAGTCAATGCTTGTGAGAAACAATAATGTTGTTGTAACTATAAGGAACCAATACGGGACTTCTTTGCCATTTTACGTTGTCCCTATAGGCGGGGTTCCGGCATATTCCCCGAAAATAAGAATGAAATAAACGGGAGATATGACATTATATCATAATCAAATTATTGCTTCAGTAAAATGATGCTCAGAATATCCTCAGGAATATATTTAAAGCTACCCGGACGCTGGCAAGGCTTCCTTCTTTTTTTCTTTGCGGTCATTTCCGGCAATGTATCCTCCCAGGATTATACATTCCGGAATTTCGGAACAGATGATGGGTTGGCTCAGCCATACGTTTATGCAATTGTCCAGGATGATCCGGGCTATTTATGGGTTGGTACGGGAAATGGTTTATCAAGGTATAATGGAATTGCATTTGAAACCTTTACCTCTGCAGATTCACTGGCTGATAACTTCATAACCTCAGGTATAAGTGATGGTAAATGCGAATGGTTTGGACATATGAATGGAGGGTTATCCTATTTCGACGGAAAAAAATTTACTCCCTATAGTTTAAATCTGACAAGTTCAGACCCGGTAACACATTTTGCAAAAAATCCTGATGACCAGATTTGGCTGAGTACCTATTCTGATGGCCTCATGCGAATCGATAAGGCAAATCGGATATTTAAACAAACCGGACCAAAAGATAAGGTATTTATAACGACATTCGAGTTTCTCAATGACAAAGAATTGCTTGCTGGTACAAATGCAGGATTAATGATTTATAAGCTGGATAATTCGAATGAAATTGAAAAAATAGCTATCGTTGAGGAAATTCCTCAATCCAGGGTGACATGTATCCGGAAAACCAGAGGCAAACCGGGATTTATTATTGCAACTGAAAACGACGGCATCTTCCGGCTTGACTGGAAAAATAACATCTTCCATGTTTCCGGGATAATTGAAGATCAGAATTTTGATTTCACCGGAGTACAGGATGTTGTTGAAGACAGCAGATCAGACCTATGGATAGGTTCCGTCGGGGGCGGTATCTTCAAAGTAAGTCTTTCTGAATCAGGCAAAATGTTAAAAATTGATACTTTAAATATTTCCAGCGGATTTACAACTGACAATATTAAGACTGTTTTTGAAGATTCCGAGGGTAATATCTGGAGTGGCAGTTACGGTAATGGATTAACGCAGCTTATTCCCAAAACATTTTCCCTTTTAAAATTTGATGTTAACCTGTATGGAGAGATCCATTCGATTTGCAAAACAGACCAATACCTGTGGGTTGGAACTCAAAATGGTCTCGTCAAAATTGATATTTTGTCCGGGAACGCCGTCAGATTTTACGGTAAGGATAACGGATTCACTGAAGATATTGTAACGGCACTTTGTTCGATTGACCAGAGAGAGCTATGGATTGGCACTGATAAGAAAGGCCTGTTCCGGATGGATATCGCAAAAGAGAAAATACTCAGATTTCCTCTGGGAGATGATGCACTTGAAAACTCAATAACATCTGTTGCAGGTAAAGGAGACAAGGTATGTGCAGGTACCAAAAAAGGACTTTGTATCATTAATGTTGTCAGTGATAGTGTAAGGTGGTATTCAATTAATCAGGGCGGGTTACCTCATAATCATATTAATTCATTATACATAGACAGAAAGGAAAGATTATGGGTAACTACTCGCAGTAATGCATTGTCCTGTATTGAGGATGGGAAAGTCACCAGAAAGTCTATAAATATCGGTGCCGGCGTTTTAATGCTGGGTCAGATAACTGAAGATTCAGATTCAAGGATATGGGTGGGATCGGCCGGAAATGGTCTCTTCCTGATTGGTCCCGATACTATTACCAATGTAACGGTAAAGGAGGGTCTTTTATCAGATTATTGTTATTCACTGATCAGTGACAATAGTAAAAACATCTGGATCGGACATAAAGGAGGGTTAAGCAGAATCAGAACTGCCGACCTTTCTGTAAAACCCTTTCAGCATATTGAAGGGGTAGCTGACAATTATCAATTCAATGCGAGTATATCAGCCAGCGATCAATATGGAAAAATCTGGTTTAGTGCAGATAAAGGTATGGTTTCATATGACCCATCTATGGATTTTCCTTCCCTGAAATCTCCCGTTTTGACAATTACTTCAATTAAGATCAACGATGAATTAAAAGACTACAGTGACAGAATTACTCTTTCCTCCGGCACATATAAAATAAGGATTGACTATTTAGCCATCTGTCTGAAGGAACCGTCACTTGTTTCATATCAGTATATGCTGGAAGGATATGATCAGTGGTCTGAAGTTACAAGGAATACCAGCGTTACCTATAGTCATCTGGATGAAGGTGATTATACTTTTATCTTAAAAGCATCCAGCGGAGCCAGCGTTATAACGGAGAAGCCGTTAATCCTGAATATTATTATCAAAAAGCCGGTATGGAAGAAATGGTGGTTTTACATTATAAATTTATCTCTGCTGTTCATTCTGACATTAATTTATATTAAGAGGCGCGAGCAAAAATTCCTGCATGAAAAAATGATACTTGAAGAAAAAGTACAGGAACGAACATTCGAAATTCAAAGCCAGAAAAATGAAATCGAACTCCAGCGGGATATGATCAATGAAAAAAACAGCAGTATCCTGTCAAGTATAACGTATGCCAGCAGAATTCAGAATGCAGTTTTAACACCCATAGAACGTATAGATAAATTATTGCCCGACAATTTTATCCTGAATATGCCTAAAGACATTGTAAGTGGCGATTTTTACTGGGTGGCAGAAAAGTATGGTAAAATTATATTCGTTGTTGCTGATTGCACGGGACATGGCGTCCCAGGCGCATTTATGAGTATGTTAGGCGTTACATTATTAAATGATATTGTAAATATTCAGGGTATTACAAAATCAGATACCATAGTAACAAAGTTACGTGAAGGAGTTATTAATTCCCTTCAGCAGGGCAGGAAAGAGATCTCAACCTCAGATGGAATGGATATTTCATTATGTGTATTTTATCCCGGACAATATAAAATTCAATTTACAGGAGGTATGAATGATATTGTTTACATACGTGACGGGAAATTTGAGATAGTTAAGGCCGACCGGTTATCTGTATGTCTGACCCTTCACCATTCAGATCCTTTTACACTGCAGGAAATTGAATGCAAAAAAGGAGATGTATTCTATCTCTTTTCAGATGGATATCAGGATCAGTTTGGCGGGGTTTTTGACAGGAAATTCTTACGACAGAATTTCTTTAATACATTGCTGGAAATACATAAGCTTCCAATGGCGCAGCAAAAGGAAATTCTGGAAAACAAACTGAAGGATTGGATTGGAGATAATGTTCAGACGGATGATGTCACTGTGATGGGGATAGGCTTTTAACAGCCTTCATAAAGTGATAAAAATCTGCACACTAAGTATTACTTACAACTTCATTGTCTTACCTGGGGAAATGCAGGCACAGAGAGTTGCCGATAGACATTGAAAGCATTGAACGAATAGAAATTCTGAAGGGCCCGGCAGCCAAGTCATTTGGTCCAAATGCCTTCAGCGGAGCTATTAACATCATTACCGGTAACAATAAAACTAACCACATCCGTGTATCAGGAATGATAGGACAATACGGATTGTATAAAGCATCACTCAATATTTCAAATACGATTGGCAAATTCAGCCATTTTCTGAGTGTAAACCATATGTCTTAGGAGGGGTATATTAAAAACACAGATTTTTCAAACAATAATTTATTTTACCAGGCTGAATACAGGCATAAAACAGGAGCTGTTAATTTCAAATAGAGTTACTAATATTTACCCTAAATCATTATGGCAACAGTTTTTAAAAGAAGCGGCCTCGAATTTATAGAAGACCCGAAAATGCTGAAGAATTGATGATGGTAATAACCGGTTCATTGGAACTCCGGACAAAAGATAGATTTGAGATGTTATCAGAAGGTGATATAGTGTTCTGTGAAACAGGTGAAAACGGGGTGCACCAGTTTTACAACCATTCATCAGAGCCATGCACCTACCTTGATATCAGAACTTTATTGGGAATGGATGTCACTGAATATCCGGATTCAGGTAAAGTTAATATTTTATCCGAATATGAAATTTTGAAAAGGATACAAAAGTCAGCTATTTTAAAGGAGAAGAGAATGTGCCTGATAAATGGAATGATCTGAAAAGCAAAGTAAAACAATGACCATATGAAGTAGAACGCCAGGATAGAAACTTTCAGCGATGGCGTTTTCGCTGTTGCCTTTACCCTCCTTGTACCTGGACTGAAAGTTCCTCCGATAGCATCAATCCATTCGGTTGATGAACTTTGGATTAGCCTTATTATACTTCAATGAAAAGGAAATTAATACTTTATATATCAATGAGCCTGAACGGATACATTGCCGGAATTTAAGTTAATTTAAGAACCTTAGTTATGTCAATACAATGCTCAAGCAGAACCCGAATACTTTTTCCCTTTACCGGATGAACCAACTCCGGAGCTATTTCACATAGCGGCACAAGAACAAACTTCCGCTCATGCATAAGCGGATGAGGAATCTTCAGACCTTTCTCATCAATTACCAGCTCTTCATAAAGGAGAATATCGATATCGATCACCCTTGATGAATATTGTTCTTCACATAGGACTCTTCCTGATAATGATTCAATCTGTCTGATTCTTCCTAACAGTCCGGAAGGTGTCAGATTCGTTTCAACCTTCACGACCATATTAAGAAATTCATCCTTTGTCTGAAAACCCCAGGGCTCAGTTTCATAAACAGATGAAGATTTCAATACCTTACCAATAAATTCCTCAATCTTGTCAACGGCCTCTTTAAGATTGCTTTCTCTGTTACCAAGGTTTGTTCCGATACCAAGAAAAATTATCACCATAATCTATTCAATCGCGTATCAAAAGTATTAAATACATACGTACCTTTACAAATTCATTTTGATTTTTATATATTTAAAATTCATTTCATTAAAGCCATCAAAAGATGAAAAATTTCCTTAAATACACTCTGGCAACCATAACCGGGATAATAATTACATCAATTCTCTTTTTTATAGTTATGATTGCAAGTCTCACTGCTATTATTGCATCAGGCGACAAACCTACTTCAATAAGCGACAATTCTATCCTGATCCTTAAAGCCGGAGTAACCATACCTGACAGAGGCAATCAAAATCCGCTTTCAGGCATTGACCTGTTTAATATGACATTTACTCCAGCTCCCGGACTGAATGAAATTCTGCAAAACATCGAAAAAGCTTCAGCCGACAGGAAGATAAAAGGTATACTGATTGAAAACGGACTTCTTCCATCAGGATGGGCAACAACGTGCGAGATAAGGAAAGCTCTTGAAAAGTTCAGGATGGACGGGAAATTTATCATCTCCTATTCTGATTATGTCCTCACCCAGCAGTGCTATTATCTGTCAACAGTAGCCAATAAGATCTATATTAATCCGGGGGCAATGGTTGATTTTAAAGGATTGAGCAGCGAAGTTATGTTTTATAAAAAAGCTCTGGAAAAGATCGGCGTGGAAGTCCAGGTAACGCGTCATGGGAAATTTAAAGGTGCCGTTGAACCATTTATACTGGATAAGTTAAGCGAAGAAAACAAAGCACAGATAAAAGATTATGCAGGATCGATTTGGGAACATGTTATTGAATCCATCTCTGAATCAAGGAATATCCCTGTTTATCAGCTTAACGTGCTTGCAGATAATCTGACAGGTACTATCGCCACCAATGCTCTTGATAATAAACTTGTTGACGGACTGATGTTTCGCGATGCATTAATAGATACACTTAAAACCCTATCGGGAATAAGCACAGCCAAAGACCTCAACCTTGTATCGATGACCAAATACAGTAAAGTCCCGAATCCAAATAAGATTGTTTCTGTAAAAACCAGAATAGCGGTAGTCTACGCATCCGGAACTATTGTTACCGGCAAGGGAAATGAAAATAACATCGGAGGCAATGATTATGCTGAGGTGATAAGGAAAGAGAGGCTCGACACGTCAGTAAAAGCAATTGTTTTAAGGGTCAATTCACCTGGAGGTAGTGCCATTGCTTCAGATATTATCTGGAGGGAACTGGAGCTCGCTGCCAAAGTTAAACCGGTGGTGATCTCAATGGGAAATTATGCTGCTTCGGGAGGATATTTCATCTCAGCTCCCGCCACAAAAATATATGCTGATCCAACAACTATTTCAGGGTCCATTGGCGTATTCGGCCTGATACCAAATGCGGGAAAACTATTGGAGCAGAAACTTGGACTATCAACGGAAATTGTTAATACGAATAAAAATTCAGATTTCCCTTCAATATTCAGGCCTATGAATATTTATGAAAAAGAGGTAATGCAGATGAGCGTTGAAAAGGTGTATAGCGATTTCGTAGGGAAAGTAGCATCAGGGAGGAAGATGACTGTTGAATCAGTTGACAGCATCGGACAGGGAAGGGTGTGGAGTGGAACCAGCGCTCAGAAAATAGGCCTTGTAGATGAAATCGGAGGACTGAAAGATGCCATTAAAGGTGCTGCAAATCTGGCAGGTGTTGATATATATTCCATAAGAGAACTGCCGGTAATTGAAGATCCTTATACCAGGCTTCTTTCACAGTTTGGTGGCGAGATCAGGATGAATATTATAAAAAGGGAGTTAGGAGAGTCAGTTAAGTATTACAATATGGTTCAGGAGATCAAAGACTTGTCAGGGATACAGGCCCGGTTGCCCTACTTTATTGAGATCCATTAAAAGAGTGCCTAGAGTGAACTAAAGTTTGGAGTGAGCTAGAGTTTGGAGTGCCTAAAGTTGAAGGAAAGTTTAGAGTGAGCTAGATTTTGTAGTACTTAAAGTTGAAAAGGAGGAAGTTTAACAGAATAATGAAATAACTCATAAGTATCCTAGTCACTGATTGGAATAAAAAATGATACACAGGAAGAATATTTTTCTATATCCTTTTTCTCTTTTATATGGATTAAGTACCGGTATCAGAAATTTTATGTACAATACCGGCATTCTTTCCTCTGTGGAGTTTCACCTTCCTGTTATATGTGTCGGAAATATAACAGTTGGAGGGACAGGTAAAACTCCGCATACCGAATACCTTGCAGGATTGCTCAGGGAAAACTTCAAAGTGGCAACACTGAGCAGGGGTTTCAAAAGAAAGACCCGGGATTTCAGAATAGCCTCATCATCATCTCTTGTCAGTGATATTGGGGATGAGCCTATGCAGATATTCCGGAAGTTTCCTGATGTCCTGGTTACAGTAGACAGAAACAGGGTTCATGGAGTAAACAAAATTTTAGAGTCAGATCCGGAAACGGAGGTAATAATTCTGGATGACGGTTTCCAGCACAGAAGTATAACACCCGGCTTTTCGATCCTTCTTTCTGATTTTGAAAGACTTATTGTAAGAGATCATATGCTGCCTTACGGGAGCCTGAGGGAAAGCATAGGAAATATGAGACGAGCTGATATTATCCTGATCACCAAATCTCCTGAAAACATTAGTCCTATCCAGCGAAGACTGATTGTGAAAGAGATGAGCAAAGCTGCTTATCAGAATCTCTATTTTACTTCACTTACATATAAAGATCCCCTGCCTGTATTTGACAACACAGATCCTGAAGAAACTCATTTAGACATATCTCAATGTGAAGGCTGTGGAATTGTTCTTATAACGGGAATAGCTAATCCCCTGCCACTTAAAGTGTATCTTCAGAAAACTTTCGGAGAGATAATCCATCTCTCTTTTCCCGACCATTACAATTATAAAGAAAAGGATATTATTGGTATTTCCTCAGCTTATAATGATCTTAAGTCTCCGACTAAGTATCTGTTTACTACTGAAAAAGATGCTGTAAGGTTACGGGAATTTACTAATATTGCAGAACCGATCAGATCGGCATTTTACTATATTCCTGTTGGAATACATTTTTTAAATGACGACATGGATGAGTTTGATAATCTGATAGTTGATTATGTTAGAAAAAATAAACGAAACAACAGAGTTTCTGAAGGAAAAAGGGATAATTAACCCAGATGTGGGTATTATTCTTGGTACCGGTCTGGGTGAACTAACTGCAAAAATTGATAAACAAATTGAGATAGATTATAAAGATATTCCTAATTTCCCTCTTTCAACAGTTGAAGGTCATGCCGGTAAACTTATCTATGGCGAATTCGGTAAGAAAAAAATTGTTGCCATGAAAGGGAGGTTTCACTATTACGAAGGTTATGGTTCGGAACATGTAGCATTACCGGTAAGGGTTTTGAAATATCTTGGGATAAAATATCTTTTCCTTTCCAATGCGGCAGGTGGAGTGAATCCCTCTTTTCAGATCGGTGATATAATGATAATAACAGATCATATTAACCTCTTGCCAAATCCATTGATTGGTCCGAATGATGAACGTATCGGTCCCAGGTTCCCCGATATGGGTGAAGCATATGATAAATACCTAGTTAAAAAAGCATCACTCATCGCACAAGATCATAATATAAGGATCCACAAAGGGATTTACCTCTCTATCAGTGGTCCTACATTTGAAACACCTGCCGAATACAATTATTTCAGGATAATCGGTGCCGATGCAGTGGGAATGTCTACAACAGCTGAGGTTATCATAGCCCGTCACATGAATCTGCCATGTTTTGCAGTAAGCGTTATTACTGATCTGGGTGTTGAAGGCAAAATTGAATACACCACACATGAGTCGGTTCTGGCTGAAGCTGCCAAAACTGAAGAGCGGATGACAATAATTATTACAGAGTTAATTTCGTCGTTATAGCAGATTATTTGGAGCTAAATTCGTCATTTTCCTGTTTTACGCACTTTTAATAAATAGGTTCTGAAACCCTCAGTTAATGGGGTTTGATTTTTGAATTTGGGTGTTGCAAAAGTATTTTTCAGAAC
>Ga0315273_10010595_pt1 | contig 11767 bp, 12 predicted proteins | sample YL17G02_0_MG_FD_205753 | JGI IMG/M metagenome (GOLD analysis project Ga0315273, IMG submission 205753) | Sediment microbial communities from Yellowstone Lake, YNP, Wyoming, USA - YL17G02_0 | ecosystem: Environmental > Aquatic > Freshwater > Lake > Sediment | place: USA: Wyoming | collected... | reverse complement strand
GCTGGACCACCGCGTTCAGAAGGGTCGACTTGCCGACTCCTTTCGGACCGGTCACGAACATCGTGCGTTTGGCGGTCAGGCAGCCGTGGATGTAGCGGGCCTGCCAGGTGGTCAGCGTTCTCTGGTCGACCAAGCCGCGCAGGCTCACATCGAGCACGCGCCCGGCGTTGTCGCTGTCGCTCGCCGCGTACATGACCGAGGTGCTGGCGTCGAGACTCCCGGTCCTGCCCAGATGGTACGCCGCGTAGGAGCGGACGAGCCCCTCCACCAACCGCCTGAGGAGCATCAGATGGTCGCGGTCCTCCGGTACAAGGTCGACGCCGGCGAGCAGGTCCTCGTTCAGCTGCCTGAGCCCGCTCTCGTAGGCGTCGAAGATACGTTCGAGGTCGGCCATCGCTCCTCTGTCCCTCCCGGACCGGTGTCGTACGATCCGATCCGAGTCCGCCGGCTTGAGCGCCGGCATGCCGGGAGATTCTAGCACCACGACTCGTGCTGCCCGTGTGGACGTGGGCCAACCCCTGGTGATTCGCGTCGGATGGTTGGGCGCGAGGGCGGTTCATCCATTGTCGTTTTGGGCACGCCAATAGTGTCACATCAGTAAGTCAGGAGGTGCGCCATGGCGCTCAGTGCCCGCAATCAGCTGAAAGGTACTGTCAAGGAGGTCGTGACCGGCGTGATCACGGCCAAAGTGGTCATCGACATCGGCGGGGGGAACGAGATCGTAGCGGTGGTGACGAAGGATGCGGTAGAGGATCTCGGGTTGAAGCCGGGCAGCGCGGCGACGGCGGTCATCAAAGCCACCGAGGTGTTGATCATGACGTGAGGCCCGAGGTCTGATACTATGCCTGTCATGGACATGGAGCAGATCAAGCGTGAGGTGGAGCAGGCTGCGCAGGACAAGCGCATGGACTGTCATGATGCGCGCGCGCTGGCCGAGAAGCTCGGTGTGGACTACACCCTGGTGGGCAAGGCCTGCAACGAGCTGGAAGTGAAGGTCCACGCCTGCGAGCTCGGCTGCTTCTAGTCTACTGACATAGGCACGCTCCGTGCGTGCCGCCCTATACGTCTCCGAGCCCAGGACGCCTACGGGAGCAGTCGCTCCTATGGAGCCTAGGGCCGGCAGGGTACAGCTGGAAACGGCCGTGTCTCCCAGTGCGGAAAGGAGACCTCCTCGAGGAGTCACAGGAGACCCGCACCCATCGTGCGGGTCTTCTTGCTTCTCAGGGTTGTTCGTGCGTTCGCTGTCGTACCCTTCCGTCCCCGCGGCCCTGCGGGGTCATCCGGTCTCGGGACGAGTTCGAGGGTCTCGACGTGAGCGACGGGTGGAAAGGACGGGCGATGAAGGTAGGGATGGGAATCTGGAGGGGACGTGGCCGCTGGGCGTCGGTGCTATGGCTGTCGGTGGCCGCGGTACTGATCGTGGGGCTGTTGGCAGCGCTCGTTGGCTGCGGGCGCAGCACCACTGTGACCACGGCGGCGCCGGCCGAAACCACGACGAGCGCGGCTCCTGAGACTACGGCGCCTCCGACCACCGCGGTCCAGGTGAGCGACATGGTCTTGGCTTCGACGACGTCGACGCAGGACTCCGGTTTGTTCGACGTGTTGATCCCGGCGTTCGAAACGGACAATCCGCAGTACAAGGTCAAAGTCATCGCCGTGGGCTCGGGAGAAGCCATCAAGATGGGCGAGACGAAAGACGCCGACGTGCTGCTGGTGCACTCCCCGGCGGCGGAAAAGAAGTTCGTCGAGGACGGCTTTGCCACCGAGCGCAAGGACGTCATGTACAACGACTTCCTGATCGTGGGTCCGGCTTCGGATCCGGCCAAGATCAAGGGCACACCGGTGGCAGCGGATGCGCTGAAAGCGATCTCCGACGCACAGGCTACGATGATCACGCGCGACGACAAGTCGGGCACGGCGACCAAGGAAGCGACCCTCTGGAAACAGGCCGGGGTCACGCCTTCCGGTGCCTGGTACCAGGCCACGGGTCAGGGCATGGGCGAGAGTCTGAAAGTGGCGAGCGAGAAGCAGGGCTACATCTTGACCGACCGCGCCACCTATCTCAACCTGAATGACAGCCTCGATCTGGTCCCGCTGGTAGAAGGCGACAAGGCGCTGTACAACCAATATGGTGTCATCGTGGTGACGGGCGCCAACAACGAAGCGGGCGGCCAGGCGTTCTCCGACTGGATCGTATCCCCCGCGGGCCAAGGGGTCATCGAGACCTACGGCGTGGAGAAGTATGGGCAACCGCTCTTCATTCCCACCGCGATGTAGTACGGCCCCCTGGTGGGGGCGCCCCCGCGCGGGGGGGGCCGCCACGGTCTTCCACGTGCACGCGGTCGCCTGATGGGAATCTTCTGGGACGCCATCCGGCAGGCCGTCGAACTGCTGACCTCACCTTCCGGCTACGTCCGTCAGGTCATCGCGGTGACGCTGAGTGTCAACGGTCTCGCCGTCTTGATCGCGCTGTTCCTCGGCATCCCGTTCGGAACGTGGCTCGGGCTCACGCGAAACCGGGCGAGAGGGTTGCTGGCCACTCTCGTCAATACCGGTCTGTTCCTCCCGCCGGTGGTGGTGGGTCTGTTCGTGGTGATGTCCTTGTCACGCAGCGGGCCGCTGGGTTCTCTCGGGCTTCTGTACACACGCTCGGCGATCGTTATCGCCGAGGTCCTGCTGGCCATGCCTTACGTGACGGCTATCACCATGGTCGCGATCGGCGCCGTGCCCCGTGAACTCCGGTTGCAGGCGCTGGGTTTGGGCGCTTCGCGCTCCCAGGCGCTCTGGCAGGTCATGCGCGACGCCCGCCTCGCGCTCATGGCGGCGGTGCTGGCCGGGCTCGGTTCCATCATGAGCGAGGTAGGGGCGGCCATGATGGTGGGCGGCAACATCGCCACGACCTCCGGCAACGACACCCGCACGCTGACGACGGCCATCGTGCAGGAGACGCGCATTGGCAACTATGCGACCGCCATGGCCTTCAGCCTGATCCTCATGGGAATAGTCTTCGCGATCGTATTGATCCTGACCCGCGCCCAGCAGGGACGACAAGGCAGGTGGCTGCGCTCGTGACCACGGCTCTTGAGGCGTGGCAACTGGCCAAGTCGTACGCGGGCCGGCGAGTGGTCGACGTGGACCACCTGGTGGTCGAGGAAGGCGAGGTCTTGGCCGTGCTGGGGCCGAACGGGGCGGGCAAGAGCACGTTGCTCCGGCTCCTCTCGCTGATCGAAGCCGCCGACTCCGGTCGCATCGCCCACTTCGGCCGACCGGTGAAGTCGGGCGATCTCGACGCGCGACGCCGGACGGCTACCGTCTTTCAGCGCCCGCTTCTGATGCAGGGGAACGTGCGCGAGAACGTGGCGTTCGGCCTCAAACTGAGACGGGTCTCGCGTCAGGAACGGAGCAAGAAGGTGGCCTGGGCGCTCGATCTCTTGGGCATCGCCGGCTTCGCCGACGCCGACGTGAAGACTCTCTCAGGCGGCGAACTCCAACGAGTGGCGATCGCGCGGGCATTGGTGCTCGACCCTGAGATCCTCTTCCTGGATGAACCCACGAGCAACCTGGATGGCGGGGTCCGGCGGCGTTTCCGCGAGGATCTGCGCGACGTGGTAGGACGCCTCGGCGTGACGGTCGTGCTCATCACCCACGATCAGAACGAGGCCCTGAGCCTGGCCCATCGAGTCGCCGTGCTGCGCGAGGGTCGCGTGGTGCAAGAGGGCTCCACTGACGACGTCTTCGCCCGTCCACGCGACAGTTTCGTGGCCGACTTCATGGGGGTCGAGACCGTGTGGCACGGACGGGTGATCGCGTGCGAGGACGGACTATGCACGGTCCTGGCCCGCAACGGAAATACGGCGGAGGCCGTAGCTTCGGTCCCTACGGCGGAGGGCGACACCGTGTTGCTTGCCATGCGCCCCGAGGACATCGCGCTCACGCGTTTGCGCGAGGGCGGCTCGCTGGGTGGCGCGTTGGCGCCCACCAGTGTGCGGAACCACTGGCACGGCGTCGTGGAGGACGTGACCCATGCCGGACCCCTAGTGAGGGTGCGCGTCGTCCTCTCTGTCACGGGCTCAGGTCGCGGCGTGCCCGCCGAAGACGGCGCACACGTGGGTCCCGGCGCGACCGACGATGCGCTCACCAAGGCCGAGGGTTACTCGCCCGGGCCTGCGATACCCGCCCCCGACCCTCGGGAGTCACGCCTCATCGCGTTGATAACCCGGCCCTCCGCAGAGTCCTTGGGTATCGCTCCTGGGGTAGAGGTGGAGGCGGCGATCAAAGCCACGGCCCTGCACATGATGGAGGGTTGAGGGGTACCATGGGCGCACCACGCCGCACGGGGAGTGTCGAGTCTACGGACAAGCGGACGACAAGATCATCGTTCCCCCTCGGGGTCTCTCTTGCCCTGCAGGCTGGGGGCGTGTCCCAGCGCATGGGCGCCGACAAGGCCCTGATGGCGTTCGTCGACGGCACCCTCCTCGAATGGGTGCGCGATCGAGTGGCGTCCGCGTTCGACCACGTCTTCATCGTGGCGAACGAGCCCGCGAAGTTCCGGCATCTGGGTCTGCCGGTGGTCACGGACGCCCTGAGCGTGAGGGGCTCGGCCGTGGGCATCTACACCGCGGTGCTGGCTTCTCCCACCGACAGAGTGCTGTGCCTGGCCTGTGATATGCCCTTCGTCACGCCCGATCTGCTACGCCGGCTCGTCGAGGGGTCGGCCGGCTATGACGTGTACGTGCCCCGGCACGGTCCCTACTACCAGCCCCTCTGCGCCGTCTACGCGAAGTCGTCAGCAGATGCCTTCGAGCAGTTCTTGGCGGAAGGCGGACGTCGCATCTACAGCGTCTACGAGCAGGTGAACACGGGCTATCTGGAAGTCGGCGACGGTCGCTTCGGCGACCCCGACGCCCTCTTCATGAACGTGAACACGCCCGCGGACCTGGAGGTAGCGCGGCGGAGGGTCCTCCGCGAACGGGCACCGCGACCGGCTATCGCCGCCGAGGCCACGGTGGAGCTGTCGCCGCGCATCCAGACCTTCGTCGAGCGGTCCCCCGTGCCGGTGGTCTCGTTCGTGGGCAAGAAGAAGTCGGGCAAGACGACGGTGCTGGTCGGCGTCATCGAGGAACTCTGCCGACGCGGCCTGCGCATCGCGGTGGTGAAGCACGATACCCATGGGTTCGACGTGGACATCCCCGGCACCGACTCGTATCGCCTGCGCGAGGCCGGGGCGGTGGTCACCGGGCTCTCGTCGCCGGACAAGTATATGGTGCTCTCGCGAACCACTGAAGAAGTGAGTCTGGAGCAGCTGGTGGCCCGCATCGCCGAGCAGGTGGACTTGGTCATCACAGAGGGTTTCAAGCAGCAGGACGCTCCCAAAATCGAGGTCTCCCGCCGCGAACGAAGCACCAGTCTGATCGCGCGGGAGGACGAACTGCTCGGCATCGTGAGCGATCAGCGCTTCCCCGACTATCGGGTCCCGCAGTTGGACTTGGACGACTTCACCGGCATCGCCGAGCTGGTCGAAGACCGAGTGCTGCCACTGTACGAGCCCGGCGTGGCGACGGGGAGGTCAGGGCGATGACCGGCGGGCCAACGTCGGCGGCAGGCTGCGGCCACCACACGGTTGACTACCTGCGCCTAGCGGTGACCGATCGCTGCAATCTTCGCTGCGTCTACTGCATGCCGTCCGAGGGGGTCCCGTTCAAGGCGCACGACGAGATCCTCTCCTACGAGGATATGGCCTTCTTCGTCGCGGCTGCCGTTGACGTGGGCATCTCGAAAGTTCGGCTTACGGGCGGCGAGCCGTTGGTCCGCAAGGGAGTGCCCGATCTCGTGCGGCTCATAGCGGCCACGGCCGGGGTGGACGATATCTCGCTCACCACCAACGGCCTACTGTTGGCGTCCTTTGCCGCTGCGCTTGTGGACGCCGGCCTGTCTCGGGTGAACGTGAGTCTCGACTCTCTCGACCCCGCGCGTTTCCGGACTCTTACTCGTGGCGGGTCGCTGGAGCAGGCGCTTGATGGCATCCGCGCCGCTCTCGAATACGGCCTTCATCCGGTGAAGGTGAACGCCGTGCTGATGCCGGAGACACTCGGCGAACTGGAGGCGTTCGTCGCTCTCACCCGGGAGCGGCCCATCCACGTGCGCTTCATCGAGTGGATGCCCCTCGGGGGTTGTGGCCCCCAGACGGCCGAGCGACCCGTCACGAAGGATGAGGCGCTGGCTGTTCTGCGCTCTTTGGGAGAGCTCATGCCGGTGGCGTCACCTGGGGGATGGGGGCCCGCTCGGTACTTCCGCTTCCCGTGCCACGAAGGGACGGTGGGTTTCATCAGCTCGGTCTCAGACCATTTCTGCTATGAATGCAACCGGCTGCGGCTCACCGCCGACGGCCGCTTGAAGAACTGCCTCTTCTCCGACGACGAGGTGGACGTGCGGCCCGCGGTGCGTGCCCGCGATCGCGAGGCGACGCTGGCGGCGATCAGGGCCTCGCTAGGGCGCAAGACCTTCGACAAACTGGTCCTTCCGGGGCGGAGTGCCCGGGGGATGTCTCAGATCGGCGGATAGCCGCACCAGAGGAGGCCACGATGGATGAACCGAGCACGAGTGGAGCGCAGGCGCCGCAGTCTACGGCGGCGGCGGGCGACGCGGTGCCCTCGAGTCTGACCCACGTCGATGCTCGCGGCGCCGCGCGCATGGTCGATGTGGGCGACAAGCCCGTGACGCGTCGCGTGGCGCGGGCGGGGGCCCGCGTCTGGATGGCCGAGCGCACCCTGGCGTTGCTTGAGCAGATCGCCCTGCCCAAGGGCGATGTTCTCGCGGTCGCGAAGGTGGCGGGCATCCAGGCGGCAAAGAGGACCGCGGAGCTCATTCCCATGTGCCACCCGCTCTCGTTGACTTTTGTGGAACTCACGTTCACCGTGCACCGGCTCGAGAGCCGTGTGGACATCGAGTGCGTCGCGCGCACCGACGGCAAGACCGGGGTGGAGATGGAGGCCCTCACCGGGGCGTCCGTGGCCGCCCTCACCATCTATGACATGTGCAAAGCGGTCGATCGGGGGATGGTAGTGGGCGACGTCCGCCTCCTCGAGAAGACCGGTGGCAAGGAGGATTACGTGAGACCTGAAGGATCGGTGATCGGAGAGGCGGCGTTCATTGCGGCCGACCCCGGAGCGCCCGCGCCCGAAGAGAACGGCGGCGCGGCCCCGGCGATGCCCGCAATGGCGGGCACGGTGCTTTCGGTGAACGTGAGCCCGGGCAAAGGGGAGCGCAAGAAGCCGGTGGAGGGGGTGTCTCTGCTCGCGGAGCATGGCATCGAGGGCGACGGCCACGCCGGCCCCTGGCATCGGCAGGTGAGCCTGCTGGCCCAGGAGTCCATCGACACGATGGTGGCCAAAGGCCTCGACGTCGGCCCCGGAGACTTCGCCGAGAACATCACTACTCGGGGAGTCGAGCTCTGCTCCCTTCCTCTAGGCACGCGCCTGAGGATCGGTGAAGCCTTGGTGGAACTCACGCAGATCGGAAAGGTCTGTCACGATCACTGCGCCATCTATTACCAGGCGGGCGACTGCGTCATGCCGCGCGAGGGCATCTTCGTGCGGGTGGTGGAGGGCGGCGTGGTGGTCCCCGGCGATGGGGTCGTCGTTCTCGGGCAGGCGGCATGACGGGGCACGCTCACGCGGGTGGCCCGAGTCCGGACTTTGCTCAGGTCGAGGGTGAGGGGTGCGCGGTGAGGATCCGCGCGGCGGTGGTGACGGTGAGCGACAAGGGACATGCCGGCATCCGCGAGGACGCATCCGGACCGGCTCTCCGGGATCTACTGGAAGAGCTCGGCGCGGAGGTCGCTCCGATCCACGTGGTCCCCGACGAGCAGGACCAGATCGAGGCGCTGCTGATCCGTTTGGCCGACGGCGGCGACGTGGACGTGGTTCTCACCACCGGGGGCACGGGACTTGCCCCGCGCGACCGCACCCCTGAAGCTACTCTGGCGGTGGTGGACCGCTTGGCGCCGGGGTTCGGCGAGGCCATGCGTGCCGCCTCGCTGGCCATAACGCCGCGTGCGATGCTCAGCCGGGCCACCGCCGGCGTGCGCGGGCGCACGCTCATTATCAACATGCCCGGCAGTCCAAAGGCCTGCCGTGAGAACTTCGCCGTGATCGCTCCCTGTCTGGAGCACGCCGTGGAGACTCTTGTCGGCGGTGCCTACGAGTGCGCCACCCCGGATCCAGGGAGCGACCGCGGCTAGGGTCCAGCTGGTATAATCCGCGCCTGCGCGCGCCGGCTTGACTGGCGCAGCGCGCAGGCGCCGGCGGCCGGCAGGGAGCGCGGCCTCCGGCACATGCAACCTACCCGTGCCAGAGGTCGCGTGCAGCAGCTCGAACAAGTGCTTTTCGGCGTGACGGTCGTCGCCTATCTGGCCGCATCCGTGCTCTCCACGTTCGGTCTCGCCTACCGGAAGCGAGCACTCGAGCGGTACAGCTTCGTCATCGCCGCTGTGGGATTCCTGGCCCAATCCGCGTCGATCATCGTCCGTTGGATCGAGGCCGGCCGGCCGCCTCTCACCAATCTTTACGAGACTCTGGTGTTCCTGTCCTGGTGCACCGTGCTGCTTTTCTTGGTCGCCGACCGGCGTTTCCATATCGGAGCGACGGCGGTGATCCTTCTTCCAGCCGCCTTCTTCATGGTGGCCGTCGCCGTGTTGCTGTACGAAGCGCCCCTTCCCCTGCAGGAGGAGCTACGCAGCCGCTGGCTGTCGGTGCATGCGGGCATCAGCATCCTCGGCTACGCCGGCTTCACCTTGGCCTTTGCCACCGGCCTGCTCTATGTGATCCAAGAAGACTTACTGAAGAAGAAGTACAGCCAAGTGCGCGTGCTCACCTTTGGTCTGGTGGTGGCATTGGGCACCGGGATGGGCATCTACGTGGGCTATCTCATCGCCGATCCCACGCTGTTCGAGGACGCGACGGGGCATCGAGTGTATGCGTACTCCGGCTCCGACTTCACCATCATCGCCGTGGGCGCCGTAGCAGGGGTGGTGGTCTCAGCGCTCGTAGGATGGTTCATCGCTCGGGGGGCGTCGCAACCCAGTTTTGCCAATCGGCTGCCGGCGCTGTCGCTCCTGGACAACCTGAGCTTCGCCAGCGTGTTGTTCGGCCTGGTGCTGCTGACCCTGGGCATCGCGAGCGGCGCGCTCTGGGCCCGGGTCGCATGGGGCGAGTGGTGGAGCTGGGACCCCAAGGAGACCTGGGCCCTACTGGCGTGGGTCTTCTACGCCGGATATCTCAGCCTGAGGCAGTTCGCGAACTGGCGCGGCCGTCATGCTGCTATGCTCGCTATCGCGGGCATGTTCCTCATCCTATTCGCCTTCCTGGGCATCAACTTCTTTGCGCCGGGACGCCATGACTTCAACTAGGCCATCAACCGAGCCACGACTGTATCCCTTGGCTCTGCGGCTGACCGGACGATCCTGCTTGGTGGTGGGGGGCGGGCCGGTGGCGGCGCGCAAGGCACGTTCTCTGATGGAAGCGGGCGCGGTTGTGACCATCGTGTCTCCGGAGCTGGGGGCCGAGCTCGAGGCGGCGCGCTCCGAAGATGCGCTTTGGGCCTGGCAACCACGCGAGTTCCGGGCCGAGGACGTGAACGGGTGCCTGCTTGTCGTCGCCGCCACCGACGAACCTACCGTGAATCGCGCAGTCGCGGCCGCGGCCACCCAGGCCGGCGCTCTGAGCAACGTGGTCGACGACCCGGAGGCGAGCGACTTCTTCGTTCCGTCGGTGATCCAGCGGGGTCGGTTGCAACTGACCGTGGGCACGGGCGGGTCGGCCCCGGCCGTGGCGGCGGCGGTCAAGCGGCGCTTGGAGTCGGCCTTCCCCGCGGAGTGGGGCGAGGCGGTCGCGATCCTGGGTCGGGCGCGGGAGGAAGCATCAGCGCGGGGTCTGGGCGAGGAGGCCCGCCGAGGGCTCGCCCTGGAACTCGCGGGCCTGGACATCGACATGATCTTGACAGAGGGGGGCATCCCCTCGTTCGCGGAGGCCGTCACGGCGTGTATATCGCGGTTCTCGGCGTAAACCACAAGACAGCGTGCATCGACGTGCGGGAGCAGGTGGCTCTCAACGACGACGGCTGCCAGAACTTGGCGCGTGCCTTGGTGGATCATCCCGGGGTGGGCGAAGCCGTCGTGGTGAGCACGTGCAACCGCACCGAGGTCTATGTCTCAGGGCCACAGCTACCTCTGCGGGATGTCGTCCTCGAAGGGCTCTGCTCCGTGTCGTCGGCATGCCGCGAAGACCTCCACGAGAGTATCTACTACCTGGAGGATCGCGGGGCGGTCCAGCACCTGTTCTCGGTCGCGAGCTCCCTGGATTCCATGGTGCTGGGTGAGGCTCAGATCCTCCACCAGTTGAAGAGCGCCTATCAGGTGGCCGAGGATGCCGGGGCCACCGGGGTGATACTCAACAAGCTGCTGCGCCGGTCGTTCGAGGTGGGCAAACGGGTTCGTACCGAGACCAAGATCGGCGAGAGTTCCCTCTCAGTGGCCTCCGTGTCGGTGGATCTGGCCGGGAGCGTGTTCGGTGACCTCGCGGGGCGGGCGGTGTTGGTGATCGGCGCCGGCGAGATGGCGGAATTGGTGGTCACTCACCTGCGGGCGCGCGGCGTGCACCGCTTCCGGGTGGCCAACCGCACCTTCGAGCGGGCGGTGGAGCTGGCCGAGCGTTTCGGGGGCGACGCGGTGCGCTACGAAGCCCTCGAGGAGCACTTGGCCGGAGTCGATATCGTCATCTCCTCGACGGCAGCCGCCCAACCGGTCATCATGCGCGCCGACCTGGAGCGCGTGATGCGGAAGCGCAAGAACCGGCCCCTCTTCCTGATCGACATAGCCGTTCCTCGAGACATAGATCCGGCCATCAACAAGGTATACAACGCCTACCTGTACGACATCGACGACCTGCAGGAGGTCGTCGCCTCCAACTTGGGTGATCGTCAGCTCGAGGCGGCGATGGCGAGCGCCATCGTCGAAGAAGAGGTGTCGGCGTTCCAGAGCTGGTTGCAGACCCTCCTCGTGGTGCCCATCTTGGTGTCGTTTCGAGAGTGGGCCACGGAGGTCAAGGACGGAGAGCTCGAGAGGTTCTTGGCCAAGATGCCCGAACTCAGCGAAGATGAGCGCAGGAAAGTGGGCGCCCTCGCCCACGCGATCGTCAACAAGCTGGTGCACCCGCCGACGGCCCGTATCAAGGACATGGCCGGCGACGAGGACGGCTACCGCTACGCGGAAGCGCTGCGGGTGCTCTTCGACCTCGACGGAACGACGCAGGAGTCGGAGGGGAGTCTCTCCGGCCCCACGTCCGCTTCGTCGACGGTTACCGGCCCTCGTGCTCCTGGCTCCGCCGACTCGGTCGATGCGGGTGCGCGCGAGGCCGGACCGCGTTCGCGGGACCCCGCAGGTGCGGACGTCGCGTCTCGCGACGGCCAGCGCGACCGCACGTCCGCCGGGACCGCGGCTTCGCCGATTCGCCGGCCTGACACACACTGACCCGAGGGGAGTCCACTATCGGCCCGCGACGAGTCGTCATCGGATCTCGCAAAAGCCCGCTCGCCATGACTCAGAGCAGGCTTGTGCGGGGCATGCTGCTGGCGGTCGACCCGGGGATGGAAGTGCACATCGAGGAGATCGTCACCAGCGGTGACCGGATCCTCGACTCACCGCTCTCGCAGATCGGTGACCGGGGTCTCTTCGTCAAGGAGATCGAGGAGGCCATGCTGCGGGGTGACATAG
>Ga0315273_10010593_pt1 | contig 11768 bp, 6 predicted proteins | sample YL17G02_0_MG_FD_205753 | JGI IMG/M metagenome (GOLD analysis project Ga0315273, IMG submission 205753) | Sediment microbial communities from Yellowstone Lake, YNP, Wyoming, USA - YL17G02_0 | ecosystem: Environmental > Aquatic > Freshwater > Lake > Sediment | place: USA: Wyoming | collected... | reverse complement strand
CGTGCAGGACGCGCTGATCGCGTCCCTGCTGACGGCGGCGTCGCTGGTGGGTCTGTGGAACCACCTGCATCTCGACCTCCCGGAAGGCGGCCTGGACGCGAGGAACCGCACCCTCGACACCCTCGGGGTCACGCTCGCGCTGCTGCAGACGGTGCCGCTGCTGTGGCGGCGCGTGGCGCCGGTCGCCGTTCTCGCCGTAACCGCCTCGGCGATGTTGCTGTACTTCGCGCTCGGCTTCTTCCCCTCGTTCGCTTCGTTCGGCTTCCTCCTGGCGCTCTATACGGTGGCGGCGCACCGCGACCGCCGGATCTCGATCCCGGCCGCCGTCGCGAGCGCCGCGGTCGTGCTCATGATCCTGGTCATCTCGAGGGAGCCGATCGAGGTCGACACCATCTTCGCCGAGGGTCTGGTCGTCGGCGCCGTCTGGTTCATCGGCGACGGCCTGCGGGTCAAGCGCAGCCAGGTGATCAGCCTCGAGGATCGGGCGACGCGACTCGAACGCGAACGAGAGGAGGCGGCACAGCAGGCGGCGGCGGAGGAACGCCGTGTGATCGCCCGGGAGCTCCACGACATGGTGGCGCACAACGTCAGCGTGATCGTGGCCCAGTCGGCCGCGGCGCAGCGCGTGTTCGACGCCGATCCCGAGGAAGGACGCGTCGCCCTGCGTTCGATCGAGGACTCGGGTCGTGAGGCGCTCGTGGAGATGCGCAGACTCCTCGGGCTCCTCCGGACGGACGACGATCGGACCGATGTGCGGCATCCTCAACGGGGGCTGGGCGATATCGAGGTGCTCCTGTCGCAGGTGCGAGAGGCCGGGCTCCCCGTCGAGCTGAGGGTCGAAGGCAGGCCGCGGCCCCTGCCCGCCGGTCTCGACCTCTCGGCATTCCGCATCGTCCAGGAGGCGCTGACCAACGTGCGGAAACACGCCGGGCCGGCGAGTGCGACGGTGGTGATCCGCTACGGAGGGCGCAGCCTCGATCTGTCGATCGTCGACGACGGCTGGGGCGCCGACGTCCGAGGCTCCGACTCCCTTCGGGCGAGGTACGGACATCTCGGCATGCGCGAGCGTGTCGGGCTCTTCCAGGGTCAGTTGCGCGTGGGGCCGAGGCGCGGTGGCGGCTACGAGGTCGTTGCCTCGCTGCCGCTGGACGCGAACGCGACGTGACGATCCGCGTGCTGGTCGTCGACGATCAACCGCTCATGCGGGCCGCCTTCGAGATGACGCTGCGGGCGGAGGACGACATCGAGCACGTCGGCGAGGCGGCCGACGGGCGCGAGGCGGTCGAGCAGGCCCGCCTGCTCCGCCCCGACGTGATCCTGATGGACATCAGGATGCCCGAGCTCGATGGTGTCGAGGCCACCAGGATCCTGGCGGCCGAGGACGCCACCACGAAGATCCTGATCCTCACGACCTTCGACATCGACGAGTACGTGCTCGAGGCGCTGAAGGCCGGCGCGAGCGGCTTCCTGCTCAAAGACGTCCGCCCGGAAGAGCTCGTCCACGCCATCAGGTCCGTCGCCGACGGGGACACGCTCCTGGCGCCCTCGGTGACCCGCCGCCTGCTCGAGAGGTTCATCGAGCCTCGCCCGCCGGGTCCGGAGCTGGCGCTCGAGCTCCGAACGCTCACCCCGACCGAGCGCACTGTGCTCACGCTGATCGGGCGAGGGCGTTCGAACGCCGAGATCGCGGCTGAGCTCTTCGTCGCGGATACGACCGTGCGCACCCACGTGCGACACATCTTCGAGAAGCTCGGGCTCCGCGACCGCGTGCAGGCGGTCGTGCTCGCCTACAGCACCGGTCTGGTCACACCCACTCCGCGGTAAGGCCGCTCGCGCCTCGCGTCGTCGTCTCCGGCGACGACGGGGGTTCGTCCAGCGGGACGATGTCACCAGAACCTCCTGTTCCTAGTGTCGGACTCGGACGAGCGAAGAGGGGGTTCCGCACCATGATGCGTTGGATCATCGGATCGAGTCTCAAGGCGCGAGGGTTCGTGCTCTTCCTCGCGGCGCTGATGATCACCGTGGGTTTCGTGCAGCTCCGCAGCGTGCCGAAGGACGTCCTCCCCGAGTTCATTCCTCCCACGGTCGAGGTGCAGACGGAGGCCCTGGGACTCTCGGCAGTAGAGGTCGAGGAACTGATCACGGTGCCGCTCGAGCAAGACCTCCTGAACGGCGTGGCGTTCCTGCACACGATCCGCTCCTCGTCGCTGCCGGGTCTCTCGTCGATCGAGATGGTGTTCGAGCCCGGCACCGACATCTTGGATGCCCGCCAGGTGGTGGAGGAGCGACTCACGCAGGCGCACGCGCTGCCGCAGGTGTCGAAGCCCCCTCAGATGCTGCAGCCCGTCGGATCGACGAGCCGCGTCATGATGGTGCAGCTCTCCTCGGAAGAGCTGTCGTTGATCGACATGTCTCTGCTCGCCCGCTGGAACATCAGGCCGCGCCTGATGGGCGTCCCGGGCGTGGCGAACGTGTCGATCTGGGGCCAGCGGGAACGTCAGCTGCAGGTGCTGGTCGACCCCGCACGGCTCCGCGCAAACGGTGTCTCGCTGCAGCAGATCATCGAGACGGCCGCGAACGCACAGTTCGTGTCCAACCTGACCTTCGTCGAGGCGTCCACGCCGGGCACGGGGGGGATCATCGAGACGGCCAACCAGCGATTCGGGGTCCAGCACGCCGTGCCGTTCGCCTCGCCTGCCGACCTCGCGAAGGTGATCATCGAGGGCGCAGGGGGGGGCGGGAGCTCCACCGGCGCTCCGCTGCGACTGGGCGACGTCGCCGACATCGTCGAGGACCATCAGCCGCTGATCGGCGACGCGGTGTCCGCAGACGGGCCCGGCTTGTTGATGGTGATCGAGAAGCTCCCCGGGGCGAACCCCGTGGACGTGACTCGCGAGGTCGAGAGCGCGCTCGATGACCTGCGCCCCGGTCTCACCGGCATCACGATGGATACCTCCCTGTTCCGACCCGTCACCTACATCGAGTCCTCGAGCAACAACCTGAGCACCGCGCTGATCATCGGTGCGTTCCTCCTCCTGCTTGCCCTGGGCGCCCTCCTCTTCTCTTGGAGGACCGCGTTGATCGCGATCGTCGCGATGCTCACGTCGCTCGCGGCCGCGGTCCTCGTGCTCTTCTGGACCCGCACGACGTTCAACTCCATGATCGTGGCGGGGCTGGTGCTCGCACTCGTCGTCGTGATCGACGACGCGGTGGGGGACACCGAGAACGTCGCGAGGCGCCTGCGCGAGCGGCGCGACGACCACAACAACGGCGGGCCCGCCTCGGTCGCGCGGACGGTCCGTGACGCCTTCCTCGAGACGCGCAGCGCCGGCCTCTACGCCGTGCTGATCTCGCTCGCCGTGTTCGTGCCCGTCTACTTCACGCGAGGCGCGTTCGGGGCGTTCTTCCCTTCCATCGCCGTTTCCTACTCGCTGGTCGTGGTGGTGTCCATGCTGGTCGCCCTCGTGGTGACGCCGGCGCTGGGCCTGACGCTGCTCGCGAAGGCGCCGACCGAGTCTCGCGAGTCGCCGATCGTTCGCTGGCTCCGCCCGCGCTATGAACGGGGCCTCTCACGGGCTGTCGGTTCGCCCCGCCCGGCCTTCGCGATGGTGGGCGTGATCCTCGTGATCGGTCTCGCCACGCTGCCCTTCCTCGAGCGGGCGCTCACCCCCGAGTTCAAGGACACGGGTCTTGTGGTCCGGCTCAGCGGCTCACCCGGCACGTCTCTGCCCGAGATGGACCGGATCACGGCGCTCATGAGCAACGAGATCCGGACGATCCCCGGAGTGTTGAACGTTGGCGGACACGCCGGGCGTGCGCTGCTCTCGGATCAGGTCGTCGGCACCGAGGGGAGCGAATTGTGGGTCACGCTCGACCCTGAGGCCGACTACGACGCGACCAGTGCCGCGATCGACGAGGTCGTGCACGGCTACCCCGGGCTCAATCGCGACGTGGTGACCTATCCCTCGGCACGGATCGCTGAGGTCCTGTCGGCGGGATCGAACGCCCCGGTCACGGTTCGCATCTTCGGTCAGGACCTCGCGATCCTCCGAGACAAGGCCGAAGAGGTGCAGCAGGTTCTCTCGGGTATCGAGGGGATCGAGGATCCGCGCGTCGCCCCCCAGTCCGAGGAGCCGACGCTCGAGATCGAGGTCGACAACGACGCGGCCGCGCGGTACGGGATCGTCCCGGGCTACGTTCGGCGGGCGGCCGCCACGTTGCTGTCGGGCATCCAGGTCGGCAGTCTCTTCGACGACCAGAAGGTGTTCGACGTCGTGGTGTGGGGAACGCCCGAGGTCCGGCACGATCTCTCGAGCGTCGAGGACCTGCTGATCGACACCCCGTCTGGTGAGCAGGTCCGACTGGGCGACGTGGCCGCCGTCCGGATCGGATCCTCCCCCACGATCATCCGGCACGTCGACGTGTCCCGGAGCATCGATGTCACCGCGGCGGTGTCGGGCCGCGATCTGGGCGCCGTGATCGACGACGTGCAAGAGGGGCTGCGCCAGGTCGAGTTCCCGATGGAGTACCACTCGGCGCTCGTCGGCGACTTCGCGGCCGGCAGGGCGAAGGACCGACAGGCGCTCGGCTTCGCGATCGCCGCCGCGATCGCCATCCTCCTGCTGGTGCAGGCGGCCATCGGTAACTGGCGCCTCGCGGCGCTCGTCTTCCTGATGCTGCCTCTCAGCCTGGCCGGGGGTGCGGTCGGCGCCCTGATCGACGGCCGGACGGTCTCGATCGGGTCGGTCGCCGGATTCCTCGCGATCTTCGGGCTGGCCGCCCGTCAGGCCGTCATGCAGATCCGGCACTGCCAGCACCTCGAACGGCACGAGAGTCAGGCCTTCGGCGACGAGCTCGTGCTGCGTGGCGCCGGGGAACGCTTCGCGCCGGTGTTGACCTCGGTCGTCCTGACCGCGCTGCTGTTCGCGCCCCTCGCGATCGCGGGCCGGATCGCCGGTCTCGAGATCGTCCAACCGATGGCCGTCGTGGTCCTCGGGGGCTTGGTCTCGACCACGTTGCTCACGCTGTTCGTCGTCCCGCCGCTCTACCAGCGGTTCGGGGCCAGCTCGGAACCCGACCTTTCCCTGGTGTTCGACGAGCCGACGGTGGACCTCACCGAGCTCGAGCGATCCCAGCTCACGACCTTATAGGAGGAGAACGAGATGCCGCACGGTCGTCGATGGATAGCGGGGCTCCTGATCCTCTCCGGCGTAGTGCTGTCGGCATGTTCGGCGGTGCCGGAGGAAGAGGAGGCGCTGAACGAGCCGGCCACGCTGGAGGCGGTCGACGGGTCGGACGTGTCGCGCATCACGTTGACCGCGGAGGCGGTCGAGCGGGTGGACATCCAGTCCGATCCCACGCTCGACGCCCGGACCGGCGTGGTGATCCCGTATTCCGCCCTGTTCTACACCGCCACCGGCGACACCTGGGCGTACACGAACCCGGAGCCTCTTACGTTCGTGCGCGTGCCCGTCGTCGTGGACCACATCCGCGGTGATCGCGCATTCCTCTCGGATGGTCCGCCCGCGGGCATGGAGGTCGTGACCCAGGGCGCGACCGAGCTCTACGGCACCGAGACCGACGTCGAAGAGTGACCACGGAAGGATCGCTTCGACCATGATGCGCTGGATCGTCGCCTCGAGCATCAAGCTCCGGTTCATCGTCGTCGCGATGGCGGCCGGGATGATGCTCTACGGTGCCACCCAGTTGCGCAGCACGCCCCTGGACGTGTTCCCGGAGTTCGCGCCGCCCCAGGTGGAGATCCAGACGATCAGCCTCGGTCTCTCCTCGACCGACGTGGAGTCCCTCGTCACCGTGCCCCTCGAGGAGGCGTTGAACGGCGTCCCCGGCCTCGAGACGATCCGCTCGAGGTCGGTGGCGGACCTGTCGTCGATCCAGCTGCTCTTCAAGCCCGGAACCGATCTCCTCGAGGCGCGCCAGCTGGTCTCCGAGCGCGTCCGGATCATCACGCCCAGCCTGCCGACCTGGGCGGCGCCCCCGGTGATGATGCCGCCCGTGTCGGCGACCCGACGGGTGATGCACATCGGCGTCACCTCCGAGTCGGTGTCCATGATCGAGATGTCGACCACCGCGTACTGGAAGATCCGCGCTCGCCTGCTCCGTGTCCCCGGCGTGGCCAACGTCGCGATCTGGGGCGAGCAGCTGCAACAGCAGCACGTTCAGGTCATCCCGAAGAAGCTCCGGCAGCTCCACGTGTCGCTCGACGAGGTCATGGAGGCCACGGCGGACTCCCTCGACGCGGGCTTGCTCAGGTACTCCGACGGGGCGGTCATCGGAACAGGAGGGTCGCTCGAGACGTCCACCCAGCAGTTCGCGATCCGGCACATACTTCCGATCGCCACGCCGGAGGACCTCTCCAAGGTGGTCGTCGCGGAGCGCAAGGGCGAGACGATCGTGCTCGGAGACGTGGCCAAGTTGCTGATCGACCACCAGCCGCTCGGGGGCGACGCGGTCGTCAACAACGGCCCCGGGCTCCTGCTCGTCGTCGAGAAGTTCCCCTGGGGTAACACCCTCGAGGTCACGAAGGGGGTCGAGGCGGCGCTCGACGAGATGCAACCCGGTCTCCCCGGCATCGAGTTCGACACCCAGGTCTTCCGCGCCGGCAACTTCGTCGAGGACGCCCTCTCGAACCTCTCTCGCTCGCTCGTCGTCGGCGTGCTGCTGATGATGCTCGTGCTGATCGTGTTCCTGTACGACTGGCGCAGCGCGTTGATCAGCGCGGTGACGATCCCCCTGTCACTTACGGCGGCGGGGCTCGTGTTGCACATGCGTGGGATCACGATCAACACGATGATCCTGGCGGGGTTCGTGATCGCCCTGGGGGCGGTCGTCGACGATGCGATCGTCGACTGCGAGAACATCGTTCGGCGTCTGCGCATCCATCGCAAGGTGAGTGAGGATCGGTCGGTCGCGACGACGGCCAAGCTCATCTTCGACGCGTCGCTCGAGGTTCGGGGGGCGGTCGTCTACGCCTCGATGATCGAGGCGTTGGCGCTGCTGCCGATCTTCTTCCTCCAGGGCCTGACCGGCTCGTTCTTCCGTCCGCTCGCCACGGGCTACGCTCTGGCGGTCGCGGTGTCCACGTTGGTCGCGTTGATCTCGACGCCGGCGATGGCGATGATCCTGCTCCGCAAGGCACCGCTCGAACGCCGGGAGTCACCGCTGGTCGGATGGCTGCAGCGGGGCTACGACCGGTTGCTGGCGCCCATCATCCGCAGCCCCCGGCCGGCGTACGCCACGGTGGGCGCGCTGATGGCGGCGGGCGCGATCACGTTGCCGCTGCTGGGGCAGTCCCTGCTGCCCACGTTCCAGGAGCGCGACTTCCTGATGCACTGGATCTCGGCGCCCGGCACGTCGGTGGGGGAGGAGCGGAGGATCGTCCTGCAGGCCAGCCGCGAGCTCACGGCCATCCCAGGCGTCCGCAGCTTCGGTTCCCATATCGGACAGGCGTTCCTGTCGGAAGAGATCGCGGGCGTCAACTTCGGCGAGAACTGGGTCAGCGTCGACCCTTCGGCGCCGTTCGACGAGACGGTGGCCGCGATCGACGAGGTCGTCGAGGGGTATCCGGGGCTCTTCCGCAATCGCGAGACGTATCTGAACGAACGCATCGATGAGGTGCTCGCGGGCTCCAGCGACGCCATCGTGGTGCGCATCTTCGGCGACGACCTGGAGGTTCTGCGCGGCAAGGCCGACGAGGTGGAGGGGATCCTCGAGGAGATCGACGGCGTGGTCGAGCAGCACGTCGAGCTCCAGGCCGACATCCCCCAGATCCAGATCGAGGTCAACCTCGCCAAGGCCGAGCGATACGGGCTGAAGCCGGGCGACGTGCGCCGGCAATCGGCAACGATGCTCGCGAGCGAAGAGGTCGGCGACATCTTCAGGGATGGCAAGGCATACGACGTGCACGTGTTCAGCACGCCGGCCTCGCGCAACAGCCTGCAGGACGTCAGCGAGATGCAGCTCGACACGCCAGACGGCCGCTACATACAGCTGCAGGACCTGGCCGACGTGCGCCTCATCCCTACTCCGAACGCCATCGCGCGTGAGTCGTTCTCGAGGACCATCACCGTCGGCGCCAACGTGGAAGGTCGCGACCTCGGCTCGGTGGTCCAGGAGCTTCAGGAGCGCCTCGGATCGGTCGAGTTCCCGCTCGGTGTCCACGCGGAGATCCTGGGCGAGTACGCGGAGCGGCAGGCGGCCCAGTCGCGCCTTCTCCTGTTCGCGTCGATCGCCGTGATCGGCATCTTCCTGATCCTGCTCGCGTCGTTCGGGAGCTTGCGCCTGGCGACCCTCGCCTTCGTGACGCTCCCGATGGCCCTGGTGGGCGGCGTGCTCGCCGCGTACTACATCGGCGGCGGGATCATCTCGATCGGCTCGCTGGTGGGGTTCTTCACGGTGCTGGGGATCGTGGCGCGCAACGGCATCATGATGGTCAGCCACTACAAGCATCTCGAGGATCACGAGGGCATGACGTTCGGTCCCGAGCTCGTGGCGCGCGGTTCGCGGGAACGGCTCGCGCCGATCCTGATGACGGCGCTCACGACGGGGCTCGCGCTCGTCCCCCTGGTGCTCTCGGGCAACCTCCCGGGCCAGGAGATCGAGTACCCGATGAGCATCGTGATCCTGGGCGGACTCATCACGACGACCCTGCTCAACCTGTTCGTGCTTCCCTCCCTCTACCTGCGGTTCGGGAGGTCACCGCGGTTCGACGAGGGCGGTGCGACCACGGTCGCCCCGATGCCCGCATGAGGAGGGTCGAGCTGTCCCGGTCCCGGATGATCGTGCTGGTCGCGGCGATGTCGATGCTCGGCGCATCGGCCTGCGCCGACGAGAGCTCGAATCCGGGTCCGGGTCCGGCATCGAGCCCTCCGCCCGTCGCGAGCGCCGCCGACTTCGACCCGGCCAACTTCAGCCACCCCACCGAGGTGACCAACCCATGGTTCCCCCTGGTGCCCGGGACGCGGTTCACGTGGAAGGGGCATGCCAACGACGACGAAGATCGTGTGAGACGCGAGGTGGTGTTCACCGTCAGCGATCTGACCAAGGTGGTGAACGGCGTCCGAACGATCGTCACGTGGGACCGGGATTACACCGACGGGGAGCTGGAGGAAGTGGAGCTCTCGTTCTTCGCGCAAGACGACGACGGGAACGTCTGGTATTTCGGTGAGTACCCCGAGGAGCTCGACGGGGGGAAGATCGTGAAGACGCCGACCTGGATCCCGGGCCTGCACGGCGCTCGGGCCGGCATCATGATGCAGGCGGTCCCGCGAGCGGATACCCCGTACTACGAAGAGGGCTGGGGCGGTTCGGACGTGAGCTGGACCGACCGGGGGATGGTGGACCAGCTCGGGCAGGAGATCTGTGTTCCGGTGGACTGCTACAGCGACGTGCTGGTGATCGACGAGTCCAACCCCGAGGATCCGGGCAGGCACCAGCTCAAGTACTACGCCCCCGGGGTCGGCGGTATCCGTGTCGGGTGGCGCGGAGCCCAGGAGGAAGAGCGAGAGGTCCTCGAGCTCGTGTCCCTGGAGCACCTGAGCCCCACGGAGATGGACGAGCTCCGCCAGATCGTGCTGGAGCAGGAGGCACGGGCGTACCGGATCAGCCCGGACGTCTACGGGACGACGGAACCGATCGACCGGCCCTAGACCAGGGCCCGCGCGATCTGCCGCGCTCCGCGGCGTTCGACTCGCGCGGGACGAACCGGACGCAGATGGCTGACCGCTCCCAACCCGGAACAAGGGTCACGACCCCGAGCGTGGCACTGGCCGGGGCCGAGAAGCCCCCACACGATGGGTCACCTGGCCCTCAGCTGACCCGGCTTCGGGCGCGAGCATCGAGCTGCACACCGTTGATCCTGGTTCCCGCCGATCTGAAGAGGTGACAAGGATGCGTGAGCGCTCCTGGTGGACCCCGCTGGGCCGTTCGTGCACGCGGATGCTCCCGTTGGTCACTGCCGCTTTGGTGGCGCTCTCGGTCGTGCTGGCGCCGCCCGCGGTCGCCGCAGGTGGCGACCTCGATCCCACCTTCGGGCACGGCGGCAGGGCGACCTTCTGGGGTGCGCCCGGAGGATCGAGTGTTGCGCTCCAGACCGACGGGAAGATCGTGGTTGGCGGTGGGGCGCTCGACGTGGCCGGGCAGAGCAGGAGCGCCGTGGCCCGGTACGAGGCCGACGGAAGCGTCGACATGTCGTTCGGAGCGAACGGTGTCGTCGTGACCCCGTTCCGCACGGCCGCTGGCTGTTGGGATTCGACGAGCGCCGTGCTCGTCCAGACCGACGGGAAGATCGTGGCGGTGGGGCTCTCGTACTGTGCGCGGGCGTTGTTCGCGATCGCCCGCTACGACACCGACGGGAACCTCGACCCCAGCTTCGGCACGGGCGGAAAGGTGCTCACGAGCTTCGGACCGCGCGCCACGTGCTCGGCGCACGCGGAGGCCGCCACGATCCAGGCCGACGGGAAGGTGGTCGCGGCCGGCATCGCTCGCTGCGGGACCGGCGGCCCTCTCCTCGACTACCGGTACGCGGTCGCCCGCTACGACCTCGACGGCGGTCTCGACCCCACGTTCGGCCACGGCGGCCGGGTCCGGACCAACTTCACACCGGGCTACGACAACCTCGCCGACGTAGCCCTGACCCGGGGCGGCAAGATCGTCGTGGTCGGCACCTCCGCCGATGATTCGATCGACGATCCCGACGCCACGGAGACGGGGTTCGCCCTGGCGCGGTACCGGAGCGACGGTTCGCTCGATCCGACCTTCGGGGGGGACGGCAGAGTGATCTACCACTTCCACAGCCGCCTCTGCGGCGGCTCGCCCGTGGCCCGCGCCGTGGCGATCCAGCCCGATGGGAAGATCGTGGCTGCGGGCATGGTGGGGTGCGCACCGAGGGTCGGCGCGTTCCCCGGCCCGTACTTCGTCGTCGCCCGGCTCCGCGTGAACGGGGCCCTCGACCCCACGTTCGGGCGTCACGGCAGGGTCACCACGGTGTTCCACGTGGGGGAGCGTGCGGCGGCGGCATTCGACGTCGCGATCCAGGCGAACGGGAGGATCGTCTCGGCAGGCTGGGAGGGCGTGCGGCCCGGTGTGCCCGACCGCACGAACTTCGCCCTCATCCGCTACACGACCGGCGGGCGGCTTGACCCGAGCTTCGGTGGAGACGGCAAGGTGGCGACGGGATTCGGGAGCAAGACGTGCTCCTCGGGAATCAGCGCGATCGTGATCCAGCCCGACGGCAAGCTCCTCGCGATCGGCAGCTCCTGCGGCGGCCCGAAGGGCTCGAAGTTCTCGATGGCGCGCTATCTGGCGCGCTGACCGACCTCGCGACCGGCGGGGTCGGTCAGCGAGCGGCCGTTCCCGGCTTCAGCGGTTGCGCTGTCGCTCGACTCGCGCCAGGGTGGACGTATCGACGCTCACGAGGGGGAAGCATGGAAACAGAGGGATACGGCTACACCGGGCTCCACGCGTTCGTATTCATCGACTCGGTCGACCCGGGCGCCAACATCCGCGATGTGATCGATGCGCTGCGCGCGTTCGGTCCGCCGCCGGACGGGCCTGTCATGTTCGCGTCGGAGATGGTGGGGAGCTACCTCGGGTTCGCCCACGTCCGCACCGAGACGCTCGCTGAACTGCAGGATCTGATCGCGGGTCCGCTGTGGGAGCGCGGGGCGCACTGTTCGCACTGCCTGGAGGCCGGCGTCGCTATGGTCGGCCCCCGGATGCAGGGCGCGAAGCGCAGCACGCCGGAAGTG
>Ga0315273_10010592_pt1 | contig 11768 bp, 11 predicted proteins | sample YL17G02_0_MG_FD_205753 | JGI IMG/M metagenome (GOLD analysis project Ga0315273, IMG submission 205753) | Sediment microbial communities from Yellowstone Lake, YNP, Wyoming, USA - YL17G02_0 | ecosystem: Environmental > Aquatic > Freshwater > Lake > Sediment | place: USA: Wyoming | collected... | reverse complement strand
TGCGCTGGGCCGCCGTCTTCGCCCTGGCAGAGCGGGCCGGGCTCGATGCGATACCGATCGTCGCCACCACCACCTTCTTCATTGGTGCGGTGGTGGCCTTGCTGGGCGCCAATATACTCAGCGATTTTGGCGCCCAGGTCTTCGCCGTCGACCTGATCGGCATCGCCGTGCTCCGCGAGTTCAATGTTCTGATCACCGCGCTGCTCCTGGCCGGCCGATCGGCCTCGGCTTTCGCCGCCGAGATCGGGGCGATGAAGATGAAGCAGGAGATCGATGCCATGCAGGTGCTGGGAGTCGATCCCTTCGACGCCCTGGTTCTCCCGCGGTTCATGGCGCTGTTGTTCGTCACTCCCTTGCTCACCTTCGTCGCTACCTTGGCGGGACTGGCCGGCGGCCTGGTCGTCACCTGGGGGGTGCTGGACCTGGGCCCGACGCTGTTCCTCCAGCGCATGATCGACGATGTCGGGGTGACGCACTTCTGGGTCGGCCTCTCGAAATCACCGGTGCTGGCAGGGGTGATCGCCGTCATTGGCTGCCGGCAGGGCATGGCAGTGGGTGGGGACGTCGAGTCCCTTGGCCGCGGCGTCACCTCGGCGGTCGTGCAGGCGATCTTCGCCACCATCCTGATCGATGCAATCTTCGCCCTGATCTACATGAAGCTCGACATATGACGGAATTCGACGAAGCACCACTGGACAGGGAGGCCCCGCCCATTGAGGTACGTGGACTGATCTCGCGCATCGGCGATCGCACGATCCACGACAACCTCGACCTTGTTGTGAACCGGGGCGACGTCGTGGGTATCGTCGGCGGCTCGGGCACCGGCAAGTCGGTGCTGCTGAACACGATCATCGGGCTGAGAAGCGCCGAAGGCGGATCGGTGATGATTTTTGGTCAGGACATCCGCTATGCCCGGCGGCGGCAATGGACGGCGATCAACCGCCGCTGGGGCGTTCTGTTCCAACAAGGCGCCCTGTGGTCGAACCTCACGGTCAAGGAGAACGTGGCCGCCCCACTCTTCGAGCACACTGACATGCTCAAGGACGAAATCGACGAGCTGGCGGACCTGAAGATCGCGCTGGCCGGCCTGCCGCCCGGTGCCGGGGCGCTGAAGCCCTCCGAGCTCTCCGGCGGCATGATCAAGCGCGCCAGCCTGGCGCGCGCCCTGGCGCTGGACCCGGAACTGCTGTTCCTCGACGAGCCCACCTCGGGACTCGATCCGATCAGTGCGGCGGCCTTCGATCAACTGATCCGCGATCTTTCGGACAGCCTGGATCTGACCGTGTTCATGATCACCCACGATCTCGACAGCCTCTATACGATCACCGACCAGGTCGCCGTCCTCGCGGACAAGAAGGTGGTTGCCATGGCGCCCGTGCGCGAACTCGAAAAGTCCGACCATCCCTGGATCCAGGAGTATTTTGGTGGTCCACGCGGACGCATGGCGTCCGGTTTGCGCGCTGCACGAGGAGCACGCTGATGGAGCGCAACGCCAACTACGCCCTCGTGGGCGTCACTTCGACCCTGTTGGTGATCGGCATGGTCGTCTTCAGCGTCTGGCTGGCGGCATTCAAGTTCAACCAGGACTACGACTACTACGACGTCGTCTTCGCAGGGCCGGTCCGCGGCTTGTCGCAGGGCGGCGAGGTTCATTTCAATGGCATCAAGGTGGGGGAGGTGACCGGGATCTCGCTCGATACCGTCGATCCCACCCAGGTGATCGCGAGGGCCAAGGTGACGTCGGATGTGCCGATCCGTGTCGACAGCTTCGCGACGCTGGAACCGCAGGGCATCACTGGCGTGAACTACGTGCAGATCACCGCAGGAACACCCACCAAGCGGCTGTTGAAGCGGGCGGCGCCCAAGGGCACCGTGCCGCGGATCCGCTCCGAGCGCGGCATGCTCTCCGACCTGCTGGCCGGCGGTGGCAATGTCATGGCGCGGGCGGTCGAGGCCCTCGACCGGGTCAACCGCGTCCTGTCGGAAGACAACATCAAGCGCATCAGCGGCCTGCTCGAAGATGTCGAGGCCGTGACCGCTGACCTGCGCGAACGCAAGTCGATCATTGCCGACGCACAGCGCGCGTTGCAGAGCGCGGACCACGCGGCGCAGCAGATCGGCGAACTAGCCGCGTCGAGCAACGCATTGGTCAAGGGCGATGGCCGTCAAATCGTGGCGAAGCTGGGTAACGCGGCCGCCGACATCGAGGCCGCGGCCAAGAATCTGCGCACGATGATGGGCAGGTTGGAGGGTCCAACGGGTGACTTCGCCACCACCGGCCTGCAGCAGATCACTTCCGCAGGCGCCAGCCTGCAGCAAGCTGCCGACAGCTTTGACCGAATACTGGGCGAGATACAACAGAGTCCCCAGGGACTACTGACTAAACCGCCCGCGCAGGAAATCGAGGTCAAGCCATGATCGCCCCGCAGACCACGGTCTTGAAGGTCATGACCCGCGGCGCAATGCTGGTCGCTGCGGCGAGCCTGCTGGCTGGCTGCATTTCGCTCTTTCCGAAGGCGGACCCGGCCCAACTCTATCGCTTCGGCGCCACGACGCCGCAGTTGCAGGAGATGGCGTCGGGCGAGCCAAGCTTCGGCGTCTTCCTGGCGGCTACGGGCTTCGATCGCGCCGCCGCCAGTGACCGCATCCTGACCGTCAGCGGAACACAGGCGGCCTACATCAAGGACGCGCGCTGGGTCACCTCGTCGGTGGGGCTGTTCGACTCGGCCGTGCAACGCGCATTCGACGCAGACCAGGGCCCTGCCCGTCTGGTCGACCGCGCCGAGATCGCCCAGACCGACTATGTGCTCAAGCTCGACGTGCGGACGTTCGAGGCTCGCTACGACCATGGCCAGGCCGCTGCTCCGACGATTGTGGTGGAGGTGCACGCAGCGCTGGATCGCACACGTGACCGGATCGTCGTGGGCGACCGCAGCTTCAAGGCTTCCGTCACTGCCGGCGACAATCGCGTGGGCGACATCGCCGAGGCGTTCGACCAGGCCGTCGCCACGATCCTGGGCGAGTTGGTGGCATGGGTGGACGCGCGGGGGGAAGGCTGAGTCGTCCGGCGCCGGAAACCTGACGACGTCGCTGCCGCTGAAGGCAAGCCATCCGGCCGGTTGCGCGGGGCACGGGTGACGGCACATGCTGCGTCAGGCAACACAGGCCAGTCATTGGGTAATCAAGTGAAACGACCAGATCAGGTCTGTGAGAGTTGCTGGCGCGTGAGCAGGGCATCCTCGGTCCCGGTGACCGAGATCGCCTGCCACCACAACAAGGTGCTCGCGACCCGGCACGCGGATACGGATGAGTGGACATACCAGCACCGCGTCGCACGTAAGCGGCCCACCCAGAAGCAGAGCGAGCAGCTGGCGCGGCCCGACCTGGCGCTACTGCCGCGACTTCGACCCGGCGCTCGCCTCGATCCGCAACGAACCCGAATTCAAGGCAGTGTTCGCCGACATCGAACGCGACATGGCACGCCAGCGCGCCGAGCTCGCCGCCCGACCCAAGGATGCGCCGCTCAACCTCGGAGAATCACGCCCGTGACCAACGCGCCCACAGAGCGTGAAGGCGAGGGCGCCTGGACCAAGCTGACCCGTCGCAAGCTGGTGCAGTGGGGCGTCGCTTATGCCGCGGGCGCGTGGCAGGTAACTCAGGCGTGGATCACGGAGATAGATCGGTCGCATCAGGCGGCGAGAACTTGGCGCAGTTTTGGCGCAGTCGCTCACCAAAACAGGCACGGCGAGCAACACCTGACAACAACCTCGATCTATTAGAAACAATAGTTCGCAGTTGCTTGTTATTGCGCGTTTTTTACCTGCTGCGCCTCCTAAGCGGTAGGTCGCAGGTTCAACTCCTGCCCGGGGCACCATCTCTAAGCGGCCCTTGCTGTGTTGTCCGCGTTTTAGTCCTCGTTGCCGTTTCCTGAAACGGTTCGGCACCCGCCACAACTGCAACTCCCACATCTTGTTATCGGATTGGTCGTGCCGAGATAGTGCATCCAACGAGCATCTTGGCGCAGCAGAGTGAGTGGCAGGCGGCGCGAACCTGTACGCTGGACGATGGGGGAGCTAAGATTGCCGAGCGGAGGTTGGGGGCACCGCTCAACGGAGGAGCAGGACGATGGAGTTCAATCTATTTTCCTGGTGGCAACGCACGCGCATTCAGGCGACAGTGCGGTTGTCCGGTCGCCCGATGCATTTCCACCACGTCACCAACCCCTATCACGCTGTCAGTATCAACGCGGGTCATGGCTGTTACCAGACGGAGCAGAGATACGGTGGCCAGCGGTTCCTCTCCGGTGAAGCGCCGCCATTGCCGCAGCCAACCTGCAGCGTCAGCGCGTGTGAATGTCGGTACGTGCATCACGAGGACCGCCGCGAATTGGACGACCGCCGCCATCGGGACATCTGGGACCCGAACTCCCGGTTGGCGAAGGGCGCGGACCGTCGTGTGAGCCACGGGCGGAGAGTGACGGATCGCTGATTCATTTTGGTGGTTTCGTCTAGAGCGCAGACGGCGAGCTACGCCTGCAAGGGTGGGAAGCGCGATGCACTGCAACTGTCAGTGCAACTTTCGCGCGCGTTCTCGTGCCATGCAACCCTCTGCATTGAATCAACGGGTCGGGGCTACCCGGTCAATCAAAGAACGATTCGAATTGCGCGACAGTTTCGAGCTTTCCGGTGTTCGCCGAGCGCGGTCGGCGACCTTGCTGACGGAATAAGTTCAATCTGCACCAATTCAGATTTGACCCGGTGTAAAAGTGCTCACGGCCTAAGGATTGGCTGAACGAAAAGGCACACCTGTCGCGAGGCAGGGCCGCAAAGCCACGGATCTCCCAGCATGGGGATGAAAGCCGGGCTCCCGAAACAATCACCGTCTCCCTGGGTCGCGTGCAAGGGCGCCTGGCAATGGCACCCGCGCGGTGGTCGTTGATCTCGATGACAGCGCCGCGTGCAGCGAGCGGCGTTGAAACGCAGTAATTACTGTCGCTAAGAAGAAGACGAAGTAGACCTTATTGGTCATTGCGAGAGGGGCGGGGAATCCTGCCTCTTTTTTTTCTCCCATGCAGAAGCTCCGGCGGCTCGCGTAGCAGGCGCGTCCGCGCTTGGCGAACGTGGCGCATATGACATAAGTCGGCGAGTCGCAGCAGAGATTTCGTCTGCAAATAACTGATAGGACTCGAGGTCCTTCGCGGCTCCAATTGCGGTCGATGCATTTTGTCTGTGATGTGCGACAAATTCGCACTTGTTCCTTTTGTGCGTCTGTCGATACTTCGCCCACGCCGCACAGGCCTGCGTTGTCTCCGGGAAGGGGAAACAAAGCAGGGAACCCTGACGGTGTCGGTCCCACTCGCATGAGTGGACCGCGGCCGCTCGGCCGAACGCTGACAAAGGCAAACCTGCCGTAAGGCAGGGTCGCAAAACCTCCGGTCCTCGGAAATCTTCTGAGGATAGCGGGGCTGCCGGCAGTCGATGGCTCCCCACGGTCAGTCCGACCTGTGGAGCATCAGCCTCCGCGCATCCCTCTATGGTCCTGCCGCACAACGGCAGGCGCCGAATTGCGTCGTCCCTGCGTCACCAATCAGATGCGCCCCGGGCGCAAGTGCCAGAAAAAATTGGGGGCAGATCGATGCGCGCAATCGCCTGGTGCGATCGCGCGAGAGGGACCGCATAAGTGAATCGTTTACTGTCTTCTGGAGGCGGGTCACCAGTCGTCGCCATCCTGTGGCTGGCGCTGTATTTCTGCCAACCAGCGGTCGCCTCCGCGGCCAATAGAGCGCCGTTCATTTCCGGCAGTCCAGCCACCACGGCGTATGTCGGGACGGTCTACTCTTTTCAACCGACGGCGTCGGACCCGGACGGCAACAAGCTGACGTTCAAGATCAATATAAAGCCCGCCTGGGCCACGTTCAGCAGCACCACTGGCAGGCTGACGGGTACTCCATCCTCGTCCCAGACCGGGACCTATTCGAACATCATCGTCAGCGTCAGCGATGGCATCGCAACCAAAGCACTACCCGCGTTTTCGATCAAGGTGGTGCAGGCTGCGTCGGCCGCGCCGTCAGTGACGTTGTCGTGGGTGCGCCCAACACAGAATGTTGACGGCACCACGCTCACCAACCTGGTCGGATACAAAATCTACTATGGCAAGGTGTCGGGTCAGTACGCGTACTCCGTGTCCATCGGCAGCCCGAGCATCACGTCGGCCGTGATCGAGAGCCTGGCACCGGCCACCTGGTATTTCGCACTCAAGGCCGTCACGAGTTCCGGGGCGCAAAGCGACTACTCCGCGCAACTCAGCAAGACCGTGCTTTGAAGTGTGTCCCGAGTCTAAGTTCGTGGGCGAGTCCAAGGTACCAAAGTCGAGTCGCAGTTCGAGGAAGCACGGCAAGAACTCATGTCAGCACGACCAGAGTGCAGTGCGTTGCCGAGATTCGCTTGTCAGCTGACGTGCTTCCGGCCTGTAGACTTCCCGCATGTTGGAATTGCGCAAACTTGTCGCGGCAGGACTCTGCCTGATCCTCCCCGGCGCGCTGCTCGTCAGTGCCTTTTTCTCGCGCCCCAATTTCTCCGAGAGTCTGGCTCCCGCGATGCTGAAGGTGCTGGAGATTGCGCCTCGCGAGCAAGCCTTGACGTTCGCCCGATACCGCGCGGGAGGCGTGTATCGGGTACTGTTGGTCCACAGCTACCGTGGGGACTCGGTGCGCGGAGTCGACCTCACGCAGCACTTCGAACGTCCCGCGGCGGATCCCGTGCAACTCTTTCGCGAGTTCGGCTACGACGCAATCGCGCAGGCAGCGAGCGGCGCCGCGGTAACGGTCGACGTGGCGCGCCTCGAAATTCCGTTCGACGGTAAGGACGCGAACATCGGCATCGGCGCGAACTATCTCGACCATGCGCGGGAAGCACGGATCGACGAACAACCGTTTGTGTTTCCTAAGCTTGCGCGGTTGTCGCGATTCGACAGCACCGTGTCGCGAAAGCCGTCGGTACGGCTCGACTATGAAGCTGAGGTCGGTCTGGTCGTTCTGGAAGATCTCACGACTTCCGACGTCCAGCCTCGAACGATGGGTCTCGTGTTATGCAACGAACTCACGGACCGCTGGACGCTGCTGCGTCACTACCGGTTTTCAGAGCCGATGGGCACCACGGGTTTCATCGAGGGCAAGAGCCGGGAAGGGTTTAGTGTGGTGGGGCCGCTGCTCGTGATTCCGCGTGACCTCGGCGCGTTCTACGGGCAGATCGAGTTGAGCCTCTACGTGAACGGTCGCCTGCGGCAGCGCGACTTGTCCGCGAACATGGCGTGGGGGCCTGCTGAGATACTGGCCGAGATTCTTCGCCGCAGGGACTGGACGTTCCGGCGGTACGACGGCACGGAGCGCCTGCTCGAAGCCGACGGCAGAATCCCTGCCGGCACGGTCATCTTTACTGGCACGCCGGCCGGCGTGATCTTCAAGCCGCACAACGTGTGGAATCCCTGGATCTATCTGCGGCCAGGGGATGAGGTAGCGATCCGGGCCTCTGCACTGGGTGTCATCCGTAACGCCATCGCGGACTGAGAGCCTGGCTCGGCAAGGTCAGGCCTGCGTACTGCGACAGCCTTGCGCGCTTGCCCGGTATCGAGGCGTTCGTGCAACACTAGGCCGCCAGCACCGTGGTTCGGTCCGTGTGCGTGTTCTGCTGGCCGACGGACCGACGTCGAAGAGCGACGCTGATCGGGGCGTTCGATGTCCCGCGTCAACCAATAATCTGGAGGAGGTTGAATTTCATGCAGCACTCAGTCGCGATCCTCGCGCAGCCATTTCATTTCTCGCTCCGGAAGCACGCATTGGCGGCATGCGCTTTGCTGGCCCTGACGGCCTGTGGCGGCGCCAGCGACACCGCCAGCACCGGCACCGCTGGCGGCGTCAATCAATTGCTGTCGGAACCGGTAGCGGGCACCCAAGCCCCGGCTGCAGATGCGCCCGCCAAGCCGGAACCTATGCCCGAGCCATTACCGGCTATGCCAGCGGTTCTGTCGGAGGATGGCCAACGCCCGTTACTGGCGGCAATCGCCGCCAGCTATCCTGTAATCCAACAGCTCGAGAGGAAGGAGGCAACCGGCCAGGTCCGCGCTCTCGAGGCGGCAAGGATCGACGCCAACCTGGATCGGGCCCGGGCCGATCTCGCCAGCATCAAACGCAATCTCGCGTCACTCTCCGCGAGCGGACTGCCTACCTACGCATTGATCCACAACGTCGCGAGCGACGGCAGCCTCAGTGCCTGGATTGTCTTTCCGGATGGCGGTGTGGTCGCTGGCGCGACGAGAGTCCCGTATGCCGGCCTCGGCACGCTACAGGGTGGCCTTGGCGTCGATCGGATCGCCGCGACTCGGGGGCCGCAGCTGAAAGGTCAGGAGCAGCAGCGACTCGATGCCGATCGGGATGTCGATGCCGATACAGATGCGGATACGGACGCCGGTGCGGATCGTGGCGCCGGCAAACGCGACAACTCGCCTGAGTCGATCAAAAAGCGCCGGGAGGTCATGGCGGAGGCTGTCGCAACGCTACTGCCCGGCGACATTCGACAGGTACTCGCGGCGGGCGAGGGGCGTCTGCTGGTCGTGCCGGTCAGGGATACCGGCACCGCGCCGTATGCGGCGCTGCCGATCCGCAACCAGGATGACTTCGCTGCGCGAAGGTGGTCGTTCGTCGTGATGCAGGATCTTGGAGTCCTGGCTGACAGTGAAAGCGGCAGCGGTTTTGACATGGGTAAAGTCGATCTCTCGAAGTCGATCATCGTCGGCGATCCCGAAGACATGCGCGACGTGAAATACAGTTTTCCGGCGTTACCCGGCGCAAGAAAAGAGGCGATTGCCATCGCCGGCGAGCTGGGCGTCGACGAGCAGAACGTCCTGATCGGCTCGCGCGCCACCCGGAAGAATGTCGTCAGTGCCATCGATCGCAGCGCCGGCAAGGGTGTGATCTACATGGCGACACATGCCGTCGCCGATCCCAGGAATCCACTGACACGCGGCTTCGTTGTCCTAAGCCAGGAAAATCTGTTCGCTGGCGAGCTTCGAACAAAGAAGTTCAATGGATGGAGCAAGCGCCAGCCTCTGGTGGTAATGAGCGCTTGCCAGACCGCGCTTGGCCGCGTTTTCGAGGGTGGAACGTTCGGTGTCGCGCGCACCTGGACCAATGCCGGCGCCGGTCAGGTCGTCGCCAGTCTCTGGAATGTGAGCGATCTCGCCACGTACCGATTGATGACGCGCTTCGTTGCCGGGCTGAAGCAAGGCAAGGTGCCGGAGCTGGCCATGCAGGCCGCACAGCTCGACACGATCAAGAATTATCCGCACGATCCGAAGATGTGGGCGAGCTTCACGATCATCGGCAAGCCATCGATTGACAGCCGGACCACGGAGCAACGCTCCGGCTCGGGTCGTTGAGCGGGAGCTCGATTCGCGCGCTCGGATCAGGACGAGTCAGACATGGGACAGCGGCCACTCTCGTGCTTTGCACTGCTGATTCTGCTGGCAGTGACCGTGCCTCGCATGGTCGACGCACAGGGCATGCCCGAGCCACTGCCCGACGGGCAACTCGAGGAAGTTCTGGTCACGGGTCAGCACCCGGGTCCGGGCCTCTGGAAGGTGACGCGAGCAGGCGATGCTGACGGTCACGTGCTCTGGATCCTTGGCAACTACAGCCCACTTCCCAGGAAGCTGACCTGGCGCTCGAGTGAGCTCGAGGCGGTTCTCGCCACGTCGCAAGCCTTGCTCGCGCCAGCGTCGGTCAACGCCTCCGCTGGCCCGCTCGGTGGCATCACCTTGTTGCCGACGCTGATTGGCGTGCGCCGCAATCCCGGACGCAAACGGCTGCAGGAGGTCGTGCCGGCCGATCTCTACGCGCGCTGGCTGCCGCTCAAAGCCCGCTACCTCGGCACGGACGACGACGTCGAAGAGTGGCGTCCGATTTTCGCCGCGCAGGAACTCTACCGGGCTGCCCTGAAAAAGAGAGGTCTCGTGCCTTACGACGGCGTCTGGCCAGCCGTCGAAAAGCTGGCGCGCAAGGCGCGGGTGCCGGTCGTCGAGACAGGGATCGAACTCAAGGTTGGAAAGGCGAGGGCGTCCATCAAGGAGTTCAAGACCACGCCACTGTCCGACGTAGAGTGCTTCGCGCGAACTCTCCAACGCCTCGAATCGGATCTCGACCTGATGCGCGAGCGGGCCAACGCCTGGTCCATCGGCGACGTCCAACGCCTGAAAGCACTCGCGCCGGTCGAAAGGGCGAGCGCGTGCATCGGAGTGGTGCTCGAGTCGTCGTTCATGCAGGAGCGCGGTTACGGCGATCTGCTGGAACGCGTCAAGGCAGCCTGGGTGGCTGCGGCGGAGCGGGCCCTGGCCACCCATGCATCATCGGTGGCCGTGCTTTCAGTGGACGAGATACTGAAGCCGACTGGCTACGTCGCTAAGTTGCGGCAGAAGGGCTATCGGATCGAGGAGCCCTGAACTGAGTCGGAGGTCCTTGCATAAACGAGACTGGGCTCGCCTGGACGGATCTCGGGATCGCGTTCGATGCGAGGCCTGACTGGCAGGGCAGCACGGCGACGCCTAACCAGTTGCCCCGATCTGAAAATCCACGGGCCGGCAACGCGGCCGACCCGTGGACCTGGACCGCGATTACTGTGGGCGAACCTTGTCGCCGCCGGCACGTTCAGTGTCTTCGGCACTGGCTGCCGCTGCGTCCGTCGCCGTGCCATCGGCGGGTGCCGTCTCGGTCGGCGCCATTTCAGTCGGCGCTGCCTCCATGGGCGCGGCCTCGGCCGGTGCCTCCGCTACGGGTTCCGCAGCCGGCGCCGCCGCTTCTTCCTTCTTGGCGCAGGCAGCCAGCAGCAGGGCGGCCGCGAGGACGGCACCGATCTTGATTGCTTCATTCATTTCTATTCCCCCAATGTATCGAGTGTGGACTCGCGTCCCAGTCGCGAGGCTGCGCAGAGCCTATTCGAATCCGACACTCTTCAGCAACAGGCTGAATCGTGGATCGCCCCGGACCGCGTCGAGCAGGGGGTCGTTGCGCAGGTAAACGAGTCCCGAGTCGCCAATTGCGCGCGCTTTCTGCAGGCGCTCGAGCGAGGCATCGAGCTGGCCCCACTGCGCCAACACTTGGGCCTGCTGGTAGAGCAGGCGATCTCCTTCCTGCAGCAGCTTTTTCCAGGCACTGTTTGCCGCCGCCTCGTTGCCGAGCTGGTGCTCGACCACGGCGAGGCCGGCCAGGCCGAAAGCAACGGCGGGCTCGGCCAGGTATTCCTTTTTCGCGTCATCATGACGACCCAGCATGTAGAGGGCGTCGCCGATGGCTGCATGCGTGCGCGTCATGCGTGGATTCATCTCCAGGGCTTGGCGCGCCAGGGGAATCGAAGCGGCGTAATTTCGTGCGGCGTATTCGATGGAGCTGGCCGCGCGATATATCAGCGGGTTCAGCTTGTCGAGCAGCAGGGCCCCGCGGATCGACTCTGCCGCTTGCTGCCGGCGGCCGATGCGCGCGCAATACTGGGCGTAGCGCGCAAGTACGGTTGCTTCACCGGCGCCCAGTTCGCGTGAGCGTTCGAACGGCGCACGCGCGCCCTGCGCATCCAGCCGTCCCTGGAACAGCGTGAAGCCGAGCGTCGAGTATGCGTCGGCGAGCCCGGGAGCAATTTCGATCGCGCGCTGCGCCGACTCGATCGCCGACTCGTACAACTCGTGCAGTTGCCCGGCCGTGCCGTACTGGTTGGCAATGGCGGTCA
>Ga0315273_10010590_pt1 | contig 11769 bp, 8 predicted proteins | sample YL17G02_0_MG_FD_205753 | JGI IMG/M metagenome (GOLD analysis project Ga0315273, IMG submission 205753) | Sediment microbial communities from Yellowstone Lake, YNP, Wyoming, USA - YL17G02_0 | ecosystem: Environmental > Aquatic > Freshwater > Lake > Sediment | place: USA: Wyoming | collected... | reverse complement strand
ACGGCCACCGACACGCACAGGGGGTGGTTGTTCCGGCGGGGAGGTTCACCCCATGCTCTGCCGGGGCAAACTAGACGTCCAGATTTCTTACGTACTTAGCATTCTTTTCGATGAACTCGCGACGGGGCTCCACTTCATCTCCCATGAGTATGGAGAATGTCCGGTCTGCATCTGCGGCGTTCTCGATGGCAACCTGCAGGATCGTTCGTGTCTCGGGGTTCATTGTGGTCGACCAGAGCTGTTCGGGATTCATCTCCCCGAGGCCCTTAAACCGCGAGATGGCAATACCGTCGCCGGTGATCACGGCGCCTTCTTCGTGCGGTTCCGCTTCGCCCTGTTTCTGGTCGGTCTTTTTTGCCTTGTCGGAACGGAGCCGCTTCACAACGTCATCGCGCTCATCATCATCGTATGCGTACAGCTCGGTTTTCCCTTTTTTGACCTTGTAGAGCGGCGGCTGTGCAATGTAGACGTGCCCGAGTTCGATGAGGTCTTTCATGTGTCGGTAAAACAGCGTCAGGAGCAATGTCCGGATATGGGAACCGTCCACATCTGCGTCGCACATGAGGATGATCTTGCCGTATCGGACACGGCTAGCGTCAAACTCTTCCCCCACCCCCGCGCCGATCGCCGTAAAGATATTGCGGATTTCCTCGTTCTCCAGGATTTTGTGCAGCCGGGCCTTTTCGACATTGAGAATCTTCCCTTTGAGCGGAAGAATTGCCTGGAAGCGCCGGTCGCGACCCTGTTTTGCGCTTCCTCCTGCGGAATCCCCTTCGACGAGGTACAGTTCGCACATCTCTGGGTCACTGAGCGCACAATCGGCGAGTTTACCGGGCAGCCCCGCAGAACTCAGTGCGTTCTTGCGACGCGTCAGATCCCGGGCTTTCCGTGCCGCCTCACGTGCTTCTGCGGCCCGCATTGATTTCTCGAGCACACGTTTTGCATCGCCCGGATTCTCGTCGAGCCACGATGCCAGGGCGGGCCCGATCACCCCCTCGACGATGCTCTTGACTTCGCTGTTGCCGAGTTTCGTTTTGGTCTGCCCTTCAAACTGCGGCTCCGGCACCTTGATACTGAGCACGCCCGTATAGCCTTCGCGAAAATCGTCTCCCGTAAGAACAATCCCGCCTTCTTTGAGGATTCCGTTTTTATACGCATAGTTGTTCAGCGTCCGTGTTAACGCGGTCCGGAATCCGACGAGATGTGTCCCTCCTTCGTGCGTATTGATGTTGTTTACATACGTGAAAATGTTTTCGCTGTACTGTTCGTTATACTGGAACGCTGCTTCGACTTCGACCGTACGTCCATTTTCGTCCTTCTCCGCCCCCTGTGCGGAGAATACCTTCTTCATAATGGAGGGGCGGGTGGCGTCAATGTAACGGACAAATTCCACTAGGCCTCCCTTGAAATGGAAGACCTCTTCCTGCTCGTTTTTCGTGCGCTGGTCGAGGATGCGGAGGTGGACCTGGGGGTTCAGGAACGCGAGTTCACGCAACCGTTCAGCGATCGTTTCGAACTTAAACATCCGGTTCTTGAATATCTGCCCATCCGGCATAAATGTTATGCGGGTCCCCGTTTTTCCGCGCTCCGCCTTGCCGGTGACCTTGGCAGAGGCCACGGGTTCGCCGCGGCGGTATTTCTGGAACCATATCTTTCCGTCGCGGTATACTTCCGCCTCCAGCCACTCACTGAGCGCGTTCACCACCGACACACCCACCCCGTGGAGCCCACCGGAGACCTTGTACGAGTTCTTGTCGAACTTCCCGCCTGCATGAAGTACGGTCATAACCACTTCAAGCGCTGACCGCTTCTCTTCCTTGTGGATATCCGTGGGAATCCCGCGACCATCGTCAAAGACAGCGACGGAACCGTCCTTGTTCAGCGTGACATCAATGATCTTCGCGTATCCGGCAAGGGCTTCGTCGATCGAGTTGTCGACGACTTCGTAGACGAGATGGTGCAAACCACGGACGCTGACATCTCCGATATACATTGCGGGACGCCGGCGGACCGCCTCGAGACCCTTCAGTACGGTAATCGCTTCGGAGGTATATTCCGCGGTGTTGCCCCCATCTTGATTCGATTGCTGTTGCTTCGCTTTCGCCATTCCTCTGTTCCTGATCTACCGGAATCGAATATCCGCCACTATGGTATTCCCCACAGCGTCGTTCAGTTTCTTCACGATCTCCTGACGCCGCATCGTCAACTCCGCACGCCAGGGGGCACTCGAGACGCTTACAAAGAGCACGCCGTTTTCCACTCGTTGCGCGATGGTCACCGCTGCAATACGCGGACCGACAACCTCCGCCCACGCTGCCAGGGCACGATACCGGAGGACGATGTCGGCAACACCCTCCGCTTCAAGGAGGGCCTGCAATGCCTCCCCCGCCGAGACGATACGCCTCCCTCGTCGCCGCCGTGTGCGATCAGACTGCCCGGCACGTTCCCGAGTCGACACAAAAAGCACTCACCGAAAATTGTTTGAGTTGTCGTTCGAACATATGGGCGTCCGTCATTGTTATGACGCACTGCCCCATTCCACCGAGCCGATTGAGGATGTTCTCCGAGCGCTCGGCATCCAGGTCGCTAAAGAGATCGTCAAGCAGAAACTGTGGCGCTTCGTTGCGTTGTTCGCGGAGATAGTCGTACTCCGCGAACTTGAGTGCAACAAGACTGGTCTTGTGCTGCCCCTGTGAGCCATACTCCTGGAGATTCAGCCCGTCAAGAGTGAACACGAGGTCGTCGCGGTGCGGACCGGTCAGGGTTATTCCCCGCCGCATTTCCTCCGCAGTCCGCCGCTCCAGCGCGCCCGCAAACACCCTGGCCACGTCAGCCTCTTCGGGTTCGTCGCCTGAGTGAATACCCGATTGGTATGAGATGGAAGCCTCTTCGGACCCGCCTGCAATCGCCCGGTAAACGGCGGAAAAGCGTTCGACGAATGATTGAATAAACTCTTTTCGTCGGAGCACCAAAGCGGTGCCATGGCGCACCAGGGCTTCAGACCACGGTCCTAACAAGTCCCCGGGGGAACGGTGTTCCAGTTTGGCGTCTAACAACAACCTGTTACGCTGATGCAGTGCCCGGCGGTACTCTATCAGTTCCTCCAGGTACACAGGACTGATCTGGCTCAGGAGAAGGTCGATCCAGCGTCGGCGCTCGGCCGGGCCTCCAACAGTAACCGCGTCATGTTCCGGAGAGAGAACGACAAACGGGAACCGGCCGATGACCGCCGAGCTGCGCTCCGGCTCAACGCCGTTGACGGTGAAACGTTTTTCGCCGAGCCGGTCATCATAGATGACGCGCAGAGTGTGGGTTGATCCGGCATCCGTACGAATAGTCGCTTCAACGAAAAACACGGGTGCCCCGAACTGCAACACGGTCCGGTCAGCGGCACCGAAAAAACTCTTGGTCAGACTGATGTAGGAGAGGCCCTCAAGAACATTCGTTTTGCCGTGCCCGTTCTTCCCGTGGAGAATGTTCACTGCCTCTCCCAGATCGATCGCCGTCGATCTGTGGTTTCGGAACCGTTCGAGCGAGAGATGGGACACCTTCATGCCGTATTCCGACAGCCCTCCTCTTTCGTTGACACCAGATCCCACCATTGTGCCCTGCTCACCATGCAGGCAGGAAAATGGTGGTTGGTCGGTCCGTTCGCCCCTCAGCGAACGCCCTTACGTATTCAACCGTACGGGCATCACCAGCATGATCACCTCTTCCTGCTCGTTGCCGGGTGAAGGAGTGACAAGACCGGCTTTCGTCGGAGAGCTGAGCTTAAACACCACTTCTTCGGTTTCCAGGTGGGAGAGGATATCGATCAGGTATTGCGAATTGAACCCGATGGCCAATTCGTCCCCGGTGTATGAGCAGTTCACCTTTTCGTTTGCCTCCCAGCCAAACTCCGGATCGTGGGCCCTCAGCTGGATGGTGTCCTTCCCGATATCAAGCCGGACCATCCGTGTGCTCGGATTCGCATAGAGTGCCACACGCCGCGCAGCCGCGATGAGTTCTTCTCGCTTGACCCCGATTGTTTTTTCGTTTTCAGCGGGGATCACTGCTTGGTAGTTTGGATATTTTTCTTCGATAAGGCGGGATTCTATATGAGTTTCACCAAACGCGAACCGGATGTGCTGTTGTGAAAATGTGACCTTACACTCTTTGTCCTCAAGGACCTTTGAGAGCACGGCGAGTGATTTCGCCGGGATGACGACCTCCTTTTTTAAGGATGCTGTCTGCTCTCCACGCAACGAGTATTTCACCAGGCGATGACCGTCGGTTGCAACGGCACGAAGATCTTGCCCGTTGAACTGTAACAGAACACCCATCATCGCGGGACGAAGTTCGTCGACACTGACGGCAAACAGTGTGTGCTGAATAATCCTCCGCAGTGTCAATGAATGCAGCAACGTATGGGATTCTTCCTGAAATGCCGTATTAACAGGATACTCTTTGGCTCCCATTCCGGTCATTGAATATTCACCATTATCGGTGGATATTCTCACCTTGCTGACTGATGTATCAGCATGAAACGTAATTTGGGTATCCGCTAAGGATTTCATGGTATCCAAGAGTAGTTTAGCCGGTAGTGCAATGTTGCCGTCCTCAAAACCGTTAACCTGTTGTGAGATGGTAAGTGATACGCTCATGTCGGAACCGGTGAGCGTCAGGGTGTTTTTGGACAGATCAAACAGAATATGCTCAAGGATCTGCAGAGCGGACTTCGAAGGAATAACGCCGCCAATCTTGATCAACGTACGCTGGAGTTCGGTACTGTTGGCAGTGAATTTCATAGGATCCCCATGGGTAAAATATCAGCGATGCAGAAATTCGGTTAAACCCTTGTAATATAGTAAATTAGAGAAAAATAGTCCAGATAAGGCGGGACATATAAATAGTAAAAAACACTATGATTAAAGATACTACTTATTATTAGCAGTGTGAAGATGTGGAAAAAACGGAAAACCTAAATGATAGCCTTAACAGTAGTGGGAGGTTGATTTGTCTGTATTCATGTATGCTGTGAAGGGAAAGGATGTGAACAAGAGGAGATGTTTTCCACACGAGAGAAAGACATGCTGTGTACTGCTGACCGGTGATCCGGTTATCAACGACTGTCTCACATTCTATTCGGTTGTTATGCCGCTGCTCTTAACAGGTTATCCACGGGGTGTTATATACTGTGTCCGAGCAACTGGAGACGCCGCTTGATTTGTGAGACCGTAGCTTGATATTTCGTGTCAATGCGCATCTGATCTTCGACAGACTGGTATGCATGGATGACCGTACTGTGGTCGCGGCCACCGAAGTGCAGGCCAATGGTCTTGAGAGACGAGTTGGTGAGTTCCTTTGCGATATACATGGCGATCTGCCGGGCATTGACGATCTCCTGTTTTCGCGTTTTTGCGCGCAGGAGGTCTTCGGGGATGCTAAAATATTCGCAGACGGTCCGCTGAATCATCTCGATGGTGATGGGTGAACGTACATCACCAACAACAACGCGCAGAACGTCGCGTGCAAGATCAAGATTGATCTCCCTCCCCTCCAGAGATGCTCGTGCCAGAAGGCTGATCAGACATCCCTCCAACTCACGAATGTTGGAAGTAACGTTGGAGGCGACAAACTCAACCACGTCCTGAGGCAATTCGATGCCGTCACTCTCGTTCTTCTTCCGGAGGATGGCAATACGTGTTTCCAGGTCCGGGGGCTGGATATCAGACACCAAGCCCCACTGGAAACGGGAGATGAGACGGTCGTCAAGCTCTTTGAGCTCTTTGGGTGGCCTGTCAGAGGAAAGAACAATCTGTTTGCCCAGCTGATGGAGTTCGTTGAAGGTGTGGAAGAAGTTGTCCAGAGTTCGTGGTTTACCTGAAAGGAACTGGATATCATCAACGATCAGAACATCCATACTGCGGTAGAAGCTGGTGAAAGCCTCCACGCGGGCATGCTGGATCGCATCAACAAAATCGACGGTGAACTTCTCGCTTGATACATAGGAAACCCGTTTGGCTTTGCCATGAGCAAGGACGCCGTTTCCGATGGCCTGGATCAGGTGAGTCTTGCCAAGGCCCGTGCCACCGTAAATCACCAGAGGATTAAATGATGTCCCTCCAGGATTGTTCGCGACGGCGGATGCGGCTGCACAAGCCAACTGGTTGCTGTCCCCCTTGATAAAATTGTCAAACGTATAGCGGGGGTTGAGGTTAGTCTGGAAGTTGTCCGTTGCCGGCGGCGGATCCGTGACCCGAAAGCGCACGGGAGCTGCGGGTGAAGGGACCACGAGCGCGGCTTCTACAATCGTGGGCGGAATCAGGGGGTAGTCGGTGCCGCTAGATGCATCTTCAGCCCGGATCGCATATTCAAGCGACGCGTCAGCTCCCAGGACTTTGGTGATTGTCGAGCTGATGATCATGTAGTAGTGCTCCTCGATCCAGTCGTAAAAAAACTGACTGGGTACTTGGACCGTCAATACGCCGGATCGCAAGTGGAGGGGCGTGATCGGTTCGAACCATGTGCGGAAGCTCTGAGTATTTACCTTGTCCCTGATGATATCCAGGCAGGCCGTCCACACGTGATGAGCCTCGTCGGCATCGGTTGGCTGATAGGCAAGCTGATTGAGGTTTTCCATCGAAATGTCAACAGGATAGAGTGTTATCAACAGGATATCTGCAGATATCCACATAAATACGCACAATACTCAACTACCACAGCCCGGGGTAATTTCTTTCAATAAGTTATCAACATTCGAACAAAACGGCTGTGAATTATAAAGGGTTTTGAGACAAAGAGTTACGGATCTGGGACACCGGAACAAGGCCACCATGTGGATTATTTATGGATTTTCGCAGAACCACGCGAAGAGGCAGAGGAGTTGTCCACAAGATATCAACCAAGAATACAGACAAAACCCTTGATTATGATAATACATCCGCGAGGCGAACGCAAGGCATTTTGTGTTCCCGGTGAGGAGAATTGCGTTGAGTCTCAGGCTAAGTTTCCGTAAATTCCACAGCTTATGGTTTGGAGGATTGCCGGCTGAGGCAACCCTCCTTTTTGTCAACGGGATAACGGGAGTGCCGACCGATGAAAAGGACGTTCCAGCCACACAACATAAAGCGGAAAAACACGCACGGATTCCGCGCGCGCATGTCAACAAAAACAGGACGCGCAGTCCTCGCCCGGCGTCGTGCAAGGGGTCGCAAAAAGCTTACCGTCAGCGACGAACGATAGGATGCGCCACCAGTCCCTTCGCGGCGCTGGCGAATTCCGCAGAGTCATGCAAAGCGGCCGCCGGTGGGATGAAGGGATCCTCAGAGGTTATGTTCGTATCGGTCCCTCCGGTCCACCGGTCTTTCGTGTGGGGATTGTCGTATCGGCGCGCGAGCATGGAGCCGTTGCTCGCAACCGGTTGCGGCGACTGGTGCGGGAAGCCCTGAGGGTGGAGTCCCCTGCTGTATGTGCCGCGCTCTCAGCTGCGTCAGCTGACGCAACACTGGTCGTGCAGGTGCGAACTGCGTGTGATGTACGCCGCCTCGGCCTGCCCGACATCCACCCTGCAATGGTACAGCTGTGCGGCCGACTTATCCGCCTCGTTGCACGGGAGACATCGTGAAGACGATTCTCATCGTCGTTATCCGGGCATATCAGGTACTCATCTCCCCCTTTTTGCCGCCCAACACGTGCAGGTTTACACCGAACTGTTCTACGTACGCGGTGGATGCGATTCACAAGTATGGACCTCTCAATGGCGGGTGGCGTGCGATCAAACGGATCGGGCGGTGCCACCCATTTCACCCCGGCGGGTATGACCCCGCCTGACGGAGACTGCATCAATGGATAAACAGGCAACTTTCGGTTTTGTTCTCATCGGTATTGTCATGCTTCTGTGGATGTGGTACCAGGCCCCCGCGCCTCAGCCCCCACATGAAATGAAGTCCGATACCGCCGCAGCCACTCTGAAGCAGCCGCCCTCGAAACCGCGCGAGGAAACTCCTACGCTTCAAGTCCCCGACCATGTCCCCGGAAAGGTTGATCCGGGAACCTTTTTTGCCGCGCGGGTGACAGGGAACGACAAGGTGATCACCGTTGAGACGGATTTGTACACAGCGGAATTGAGCACAAAAGGCGGAATGATACGGCGATGGGAGCTCAAGAACTACCTGACATGGGACAAGCGTCCGATTGATCTGGTTGCCCCCGGAACAGGAGGAGACTTCAGCCTTCTGTTCACATCTGCCGACGGAAAACTCGTCAACACTCGGGAATTGTATTTCGATACGGATCGCAGCGGTGGGTCAAGAGTGAGCCTGTCGCGAGACGAGTCGTTTACCCTGACGTTCTCCCTGCCACTCGAGAACGGAGGCCGCCTGCTCAAGTCGCTGACATTTGTTAACGGCACGTATGCGTTTGATGCGAAGCTGCAGTTTGTGAAAGTCGGCGATGCGATCTCGAATTTCGAGTACCAGGTCATATGGGAGCATGGGATCCCGTATGCAGAGAGAAACAGTGTGGATGAGTCGAGTTTTGCCATGGGTTATGCGTTCTCCGGCGGTGAAGTCGCTGAGCTTGACGCGAACAAGGTGGGGGAACCGAAGAAAGCGGATATCAACGGGAACACCGATTGGGTGGCGACCCGCAACAAGTATTTTGCGGTGGCGATGATTGCTGAGCCCGGCAAAAGCCAGGGGGCATACGTGGAAGGTATTGCGGAACCGCGCCCCAATAACGGCATTGAAGAACGGTACGCACTTGCCCTCAAAATGCCACTCAAGGGGTCCGGACAGGAATCGGCGTCGGTCACAGTGTTTCTCGGTCCGCTGGAGTATGACATCGTGAAAGGATACGGCCGCGGGCTGGAAAACGTGATGAACCTCGGTGCTGCGTGGATTATCCGGCCGATCTCTGAGTATGTGATGATTCCCCTCTTCCGGTTCCTGCGACTGTTTATTCCGAACTACGGGATCATCATCATCGTTTTTTCCATCATCCTCAAGCTGGGCCTCACGCCGCTGACGAAAACGAGCATGAAATCAATGCGGAAAATGCAGGCGCTGACCCCGATGATGAACGAGATCCGGGAGAAGCATAAGGACGATCCGCAGAAAATGAACCAGCAGGTGATGAATCTGTACAAGGAGTATGGAGTGAACCCCGCCTCGGGTTGTTTGCCGTTGCTCCTGCAGATGCCGATCCTGTTCGCGTTGTATGCTGTGTTTCGCTCGTCTATCGAATTGCGACAGGCGCACTTTGTCTTGTGGATCACGGACCTTTCGGTGCCCGACTCGATTCTCCAGCTTCCCTTTACCATTCCGTTTTTTGGCATACGCGACATCAGCGGTGTGGCGCTCGCCATGGGAGTAACGATGTTCGCACAGCAGAAGATGTCGGTGACAGATCCCCGGCAGAAGGCGATGATCTGGATGATGCCGATTATGATGACACTACTGTTTAACGGGTTCCCTTCGGGCCTGAATCTGTACTACTTTGTGTTTAATGTGCTGTCGATCGGGCAACAGTTCTGGTTCAATAAACAGCATGAAGGAGATCCGCTGCGCAAAGTGGAGGCGAAAAAAGGACGGGGGGGGATCCTGGCACGGATCACGAAGGATTTGCCCAAGCTGAAGTAGGCCGCAAGGAAAGCGGAGACAAAGAAACCGGCGTGAACCGCCGGTTTTTTTGTACGGGGCAGGTTGCGCGGTTTGGTTGCGGGTCAGGATGGAATTGAGTAGTTTGAATAATTGTGCAGAACAGAGAATGGATCACACGGGTGTGGATACAATCGCGGCGGTGGCTACGCCGCCGGGGGAGGGTGGGCTCGCGGTCATCCGGGTCAGTGGTCCCGGCGCGCTGACGATGACTGCGAGGGTGTTCCGTGGTGCCGCACCGATTGCGGGCGCACCGGGATACTCATTGCACTTCGGAACCCTCGCTGACCCATCTGGCGCGGCGGTAGATGATGTGGTAGTGGGCGTGTTCCGAGCTCCACACTCATATACCGGCGAGGACACTGTAGAGGTGAGCTGCCACGGAGGTCGGCGTGTTGCCGAAGCTGTTCTGGAAGTGTTTCTGACAGCTGGCGCGCGACCTGCAGGTCCCGGGGAATTTACAAAACGGGCGTTTCTCAACGGAAAGATGGATCTTGCCCAGGCCGAAGCCGTGGCTGATCTCATCGCGGCGGGTGGCTCGCGGGCACACCGAGTATCGCTGGACCAGTTGCATGGACGGCTATCGGCCGGGGTCAGCGGATTGAGGAAGAAGTGCCTGGATGTATGTGCGTTATTGGAGCTGGACCTGGATTTTGCCGGTGAAGGAATTAACGTGGTCAGCCCGGCCGAAATCGACATGCGCGTGACTGAAATTGACGCTGAGCTGAATTGCCTGGAAGATTCGTTCGCCCGGGGCCGACTGATCCAGGATGGCGTAATTGTCGTGCTTGCTGGACTGCCGAACGCTGGGAAGTCGAGCCTGTTTAATGCGTTGCTCAAGCAAGAGCGGGCAATTGTGACGCACCTCCCCGGAACCACTCGAGATTCGCTGGAAGAGGTGATTTTGATTGACGGAGTCGCATTTCGGCTCATCGACACAGCCGGATTACGTGTGCCGGACAACGTCGCTGAAGAAAAGGGAATTGCCCGTAGCATTTCGGCTGTGCTCGCTGCTGATGTGATACTCTATGTCGTGGACGCGACTGTCCGCCACGATTGGAGCGAGGTGCCGGAACCCGTGCGTCGCCGCGGACGCGGACAGCAGCTGGTGCTGGCGAAGAACAAAGCGGACTTGCTGGAAAAGGTCCATGACCGGCCGAGCACCCTGTCATCATTCCTGGAGCCATCGGCGGAGGTGTTTGTCTCGGCGACAACGGGAGTTGGGCTTGATGCCCTGCGCCGCTCTCTTGTAAAGAGCGTTGGGTTTGATCCTGGAGCCGAGGCGGAGTCGATCCATCTGACGAACAAACGGCACCTCGACGCGGTGAAGAAAGCCAGGGCATCGCTCTCCCGGGCACTCCAGAGCCGGTCAGAGGGAGTAACGAACGAATTTATTGCCTCAGACCTGCGGGATGGGGCACAGGCCCTTGCGGAAATCACGGGCGAAGTGACCTCTGAGGATGTGCTGAACGATATCTTTTCCCGGTTTTGTGTGGGGAAGTAGGGGATGTTTCACGTGGAACATAAGACTGGTATAGGTAGTGTTTTTGACGTTGTGGTAGTTGGTGGCGGGCACGCCGGTATCGAGGCAGCCCTTACCTCTGCCCGTATGGGATGCCAGACACTGCTGATTACCATGGAGGCGAATGCAATCGGGCGGATGTCCTGCAATCCCGCCATCGGAGGGACGGCCAAGGGGCACCTTGTAAGAGAAATCGACGCTCTTGGCGGTGAGATGGGAAAAATCGCCGACGCAACGGGAATCCACTTTCGAATTCTCAATCGCTCGAAGGGCCCTGCAGTATGGTCCCCGCGTTGCCAGAGTGACCGGGAGTGGTATGGCCAGGAGGCTAGGCGGAGAGTCAAGGCACAAGCAGGTCTTTCGATCCTCGAAGATATTATTGCCGACGTGCAGGTTGAAGCGGGCGCCATAACGGGAGTACTAACAGAGCAGGGAAGAAAAATTCGTTGCAGAGCTCTTGTCCTCTGCAGCGGTACGTTCTTGAACGGCCTGATGCATACGGGGGAGGACACAACTGCCGGAGGCCGGTACGGTGAACCTTCATCAAATGGCTTGACCGAAAAACTCCTTCTCCTGGGATTTACAACCGGGAGACTGAAAACCGGAACT
>Ga0315273_10010589_pt1 | contig 11769 bp, 16 predicted proteins | sample YL17G02_0_MG_FD_205753 | JGI IMG/M metagenome (GOLD analysis project Ga0315273, IMG submission 205753) | Sediment microbial communities from Yellowstone Lake, YNP, Wyoming, USA - YL17G02_0 | ecosystem: Environmental > Aquatic > Freshwater > Lake > Sediment | place: USA: Wyoming | collected... | reverse complement strand
GGTGGATAGTCTTGACCCGTGCACCCCTAAAGTCATGTTCATTGACATAGAAACTGACAATTCTGGCAGGGTGCCCAGGCCCACCATTGCACCTGAGGCTGTACTGTGCGTGACATGTCATATTGACAATGTCTACACTTCCTTCATATGGCGAGCTGACTTCAGTGTAGGCAAGGACAGCCGGCTGTCTTGGGAATGCCTACATGAGGTCAACTATTTCCGCAGTGAAGAGGACATGCTGAATGCTCTCTTACAGTTTACTTCCACTGAGAACCCCGACATAATTTCAGGTTGGAGTGTCATGGCATTTGACCTGATGTACCTGGTTAACCGAATGTCTAGGCTGGGTATTGACCACACTAAACTGTCGCCGATGGGGAAAGTGTGGGTAGATGAGAAATATAATGAAGTGAATATCAAAGGGGTGTCGGTGGTCGACCTTCTCGCGGCATACCGGCGGTTTGCTTCCTGGACGGAAGGCTTGAAGGAGAGCTACAAGTTGGACTTTGTCGGGCGGGAGGTTGCTGGAATAGGCAAGACTGACTCCGCGGCAAACATTAAGTGGATGTGGAAATTCAAGCCAGATGCCCTAATTGAGTACAATGCTCAGGATGTGCATATCTGTGTGGAGATTGACCGGAAGCAGCAGTTGCTGGACTTCCTGGATGAATTGAGAAGGCTGTGCTTCTGCCAGTTGGAGGATTGTCTAACCATGACCAGCATGGCGGACAGTTACATCCTGCGGATGTTCCACGACCGAAAGGTGTTCCCGACAAGGACTCACCATGAGCATTATGAGTATGAAGGAGCGATTGTTGAGTCGTGGGCAACAGGTATCTACAAGGATGTAGTGGTGTTTGATATTCGGTCACTGTACCCCTCAATCATAGTTTCTGCCGGACTCTCCCCCGAGAAAATATACGAAGGCAAGGACATGACCAATGTACTGCAGTTGGGACCAGTTATGGTGAAGAAGGACCGACCGGGGTTCCTGCCTGAGGTCATTGAGACACTGTTCAAAGAAAGGTCCAAATATAAGGAAATGCGCAAACAGCAACTCCTTGACTCAGAGCTCTACAAGCTATATAACCTAAGGCAAGAGGCACTGAAGCGATTGCTCAATGCCTTGTATGGGCAAACAGCCTACCCTAACTCTCGGATATACAACGCCAAGGTAGCAGAAGCCGTCACCTGGACGGGCAGGCAGATAATAACCTGGAGCAAAGAATACCTGGAGGCAATCGGATTCAAAGTGATATACATTGATACTGATGGTCTGCATATTGTGTTCGACAATGTGGAGATTGACAATATCCAAATGATACTCGGATTGTTGAATGCTTCATATGATGACTTCGCCAAGAAGATTGGGCTTGATAAACACATATTTGTCATGGAGTTCGACAAGATTTACCGGCGGGCATTCTATGGGAAGACCAAGAAGAGATATGCCGGGGCAATCTGTTACAAGGACGGGAAGGTTGCTGATAAGCTGGACATTTGGGGCTTTGAGGTTCGGCGCAGTGACGCTGCCCAGTTCTCTCGAAACATGCAGAAGCGAGTGTTTGACATGCTACTAAGGGAGGACAGTACCAAGGAGGAGGTCCTGCGGTTTGTAGGCGACGAGATTGACCGACTTCGGAAGGGCAACTGCAAGTTCACAGAAATTGGAATTCCCAAAGGCATGACTCGGGACCTGGCAGATTATGGTAAGGGCCCACCAGACAAGAACCTACCCGACTGGAAACAGAAAGGCATTTCGTCAAACATTCGAGGAGCAAGGTATGCCAAGACAGAACTAGGATTGGAGTTGACTTCAAAACCCAAACTGGTATACATTAGTAAAATGTCAAATGGGCATGAACCAATTGACGTGCTGTGTTTTGATGACGACAGTCAGGTCCCAGCAGGTACGCAGATTGACATCGACTTGACTTTGGAGAAGTTGGTCAAGGACAAACTGGATGGGATATTTGAGGCGCTGGGTTGGAAGATGAGTGACCTGGTTCCCTGGTGGAAAGGAAAGCCAGGTAAATCCAGTGGTGACCAAATGAAGTTGGATATGGGATAACCACATACATTATGCCCTACACAATGCCTGGATAATGCTTGACAGTGTGAGGCATGCTATGCAATAATAATAATGTCGGTTCATAGTTGTGGGTTCGGACACCACCAGCCCTCCCCCTAAATTATAGTACACGACAGGTCGTTAAGATAAATACGTGGGGGTGTATAGCCAAGGGTACCAGGATAGGTTCTGTAGAGTAGGCGTTGAGTAAGGGAACTGACCTAGCCCTAATTGAGCAATTATAAGTTGCTCCACCCCCAGCCAAACTTAAAAGGAGGAACATGAGCATACAAACCGAAGCCATCAAAATTGACGATGGGCTGTACTACCATGCTGGCGAGTCTCTATTGGTATTTGAAATGTCGTCCACATCACCCACTAAATTGGTGGCAAAGCGTGTCAAGGCCCGGACTACCTTGTCCATGGTATGTGAATGTAACTCTTGGAGAGAGATAGACCGGCAATTAGCCAAGCTTAAGGGACCCAGGAAAATGGGAGTATACCTATCAAATAGAAGAGCATCACGAGGAGGCAACTAGTGAGTCACGAGTCACTCAAACAGCAAATCCTGGAACAAGCCGAACAGCAAGGCTTGAAGATGTCAGAAATCAAGGTCCTGTCCACCGACCCATTCCTGGTCGGCTCGCCAGCCGATTATGAGAATGCCAAATGGGCAGCCGGCCTGTGGGACCGCATGATGGCATCCCGCAGGAAACAACTCCACCTCCGGGGGTTCCATTACTGGATTCAGTCACAAGGCATCCTCAAACCCAATGGGGTAAAATATGCCCATGGTGACCCCAAGGACAGCAAGGAAAAGCAAGACCAGGCGCCCGCGAAAGACTGGACATTCCTACTCCACTCAAGTCAGCTTGCCCGCTACCTCGGCATCGGCACCTGGGCAAACCTGGTGGACCTGAAGCACCCCGACCCACAGGACTATGACAACTATTGGGTTGGCTCAGGCCTGGAAAAATCCGGTGAAGTGGATGTGCAGACCGAGCTGAACGCCAAGCTGGAAGGTCTGGTGGATGACTTCTTAGCCAGCCTGTTGAAGCAGGCGCCGCGGTATCATGTGGACGGTTATCAGATGTACCACATGGAAGTCCTGTGCGAAAAAGGGTCGATGGGCTTCGTCATCGAGCCGGCATGTCGGCGCTACAGTGCCTGCTATCAGCCCTTTGTCGGGCAGGCGTCCGTCGAGAAGATTAACATGATGGCTGAGCGTGCCTTACAAGCGGCCAAAGCTGGTAAAAAGGTTCGGATATTCTACATCTCGGACTGGGACCGTTATGGAAAATCTATGATTCCAGCAGTTGCCCGCAAGATTGAGTTCATGACCTTCGGCAGCAAGGAAGCGGACATTAAACTCATGCGCCTAGCCATGACCGACGAGCAGATTCAGAAATACCAGCTCCCCTTTGCACCGAAGCATGGTGAGGAAGTGGTAGAGCTCGATGCTCTGGAAGCCATTCATCCAGGAGCCCTGGGCAAGATTGTCCTGGATGCCTTAAAGCCGTACTATGACAGCGAGAAGCCACAGATTGTCAGTGACGAGAATGCCCGGATAAGAGATGTTGTCAGGACAATTCTCGACGAGAAGCTGAAGGAACCTCTACAGACAGCCTTTAAGGACATTGATATTGCTGGCATCGCCGGTGAGGTCTCCCTGGGGGATGCCATTGACCCAGAGTTCGTTCCGCCTGAGCCTGACCATGAGGTGGAGGACGGCGGTAATCAGTGGGTCTTTGACAGCAGTCGTGGATTTTGGGAACAGCTTGAGGTCTACAAGGAGTACAAGTCAGCTGGTGAGGATGAGGATTAAGCAGTAACCTCTCCACAATTGGGCATTGGGAACAGTGCCCAATGGTGAATGGGTTAAGGAGGTCTACACATGGGAATCCAAGAGACTTATACCAAAGACATTATTGACAAGGACATTCCTACCTGTTGTGACATGCCCATGACACAATATAAGACCGATGTTCATAAAGTGGGCGGCATTATCAACCGGAATTACCGGTGCCAGAAGTGTTCCAACACTATGGTGAAACGGGTAGCAGGTTCAAGGAATGATATATAATTTTCTGCGGCAGTCTGGGATGACGATGGCTTCACGCTGCGCCGCATGTGCAGGCCGGAAGAGCCCGGGTAGGCAAATTGCCGTATTCCCAGTCAAAGCCCCGGCAAGCCTGTGTGTGAGACAGGCAGGGGCAGTCGCTCCCTCCTTCTTATTTTAATGAGGTGGTAAAATGAGACCGACCCATAGTCGTAAATATATCCTCCCACACAAGATACCCTTCGCTGGTCCCACTAGAGCAGCCATCAACCGCTCTGATACCAAGGGCTGGGTCGATGTGGTCAGTCCCTACAACGCAGACTACATTGAAGATTTGAAGACTGTCATCCAGCCTTCCCACCGCAAGTGGGACCCCAACCAAAAAGTGTGGCGGGTCAGCGAGATTTACCTGGAGGAACTGGTCGGCCTACTCAAGATGCACTTTGATGAAGTTACCACAAACCTCACTGAGGCAGATACAGCTGCTATTGATGTCAACATATTTAATGAGGTTTTTAATATTATTCCTAAAGAATATCGGGATAAAACCTATTTTGCACTGTGTCAAGCACTGCACCCTGACCATGGTGGTAATGAAGAACAAATGAAACTTCTGAATAAGGCTTACTCAAATGCAAACTCAAAAGCAGATTGACACTAGGACCTGCCACAATATAGCCCAGCACACTGCCGCATTTGAAAAGGCTAAAGTTGCATTAGACTTTTACAGGTCTGGACTTAGTCTAGGTGCCTCTCTAAAAGAAGCAAATACACACTACTCAACATTTTGGAAATACATTAAGCAAAATAAAATTAAATTTGAACTTAGAAAACAAACCCATAGCCCGGAAACATGTCAGAAGCATAGAGATTACATGAACAAACGCTATACAGACCCGACTGAACGCCAGAAGCAAAGTGAAAGAATGATGGGGCACAAGGCTTGGAATAAAGGACTACATAAGGAAACTGACTCAAGGGTCCTAAAAATATCAGAAAAACTTAAGGGTAACCTTACTCTTATTACATTTAACTGGAAAGGAGATGAGGCAAGGTATAGCGCAAAACACAACCACATTCGCAAGAAGTTTGGTAAAGCACAGAAGTGTGAAGCAAACACGACTCATATCAATAGGTTTTATCATTGGGCAAACTTAGACCATCTATATTCTAGAGATGTGTCTGACTATATTCAGCTATGTGTGTCATGTCACTATCAATATGACCATAATTTGATACCAATTTTGGGTAAGAAAATATCAGATAGAACTAACAACTATATCACGAGAGAAGAGCACAACAAACACTTATCAGTTTCTCACATGTTTCCAAATCTGAGTAGACAAACAGGTAAAGTAAAGAAGTGAGGTGACACATGGTACTCGTAGCTCGAGGTGGTCGTGAACGTTAATGTCTGTTCTAAGTGCAAGAAATTTATTGACAAAGGTGAACCACATAATAGAGATGGGTCGTCACCTAACTTCAAGAGATTCCATTTGAACTGCAAAAAGGCAAGTGGAGTTGAAGTAAAACTAGCTGTACTCACACCTGCCCTAAAGAAGACAACTGCATCAGTTGAGCCCTTCTCAGCCGGCAGTAACAAGTTGAAGTGTGGCAACTGTGGTGCAGTGTTCTTCATGGGTGTGGGCAGCAAATTTACCTTCTGTCCATCATGTCATGTCCCATGGAAGTATATTGCTGTCCCATCGAAGTAGAACATTAGTGGAGACAGTTATGTCAGTAGAATTTCGACCTGACCATGAGAAATGCCCAAGATGTGGTGCTGAAGTTACTCGAGACTCAGTGGACATCGGTGTGGGTGTGTATTTCGGTCCAGGCAGATGTGACAATTGTGGGTGAAGCCAACCAGAACCTGACTTTAGGTTTAAGGAACAAGAGGAGCCTGAGATAATAGATGAACCTTAATGTCTCTGACCTGTCCAGGAGGATAGTGGCAACGGAGGACTTGCAGGGGTTATCCGACCATGAGCGCCTTGGCAGGCCGAGCAAACGGTGCACGGTGTTGTTACATTGTGCAAGCTTGCCCAGTAAGCAATCAGTCTTGCTGGGCAGGTCAGAGGCATTAAGTGGGAAGAAATGAGAAACCTAAGTGTGTCGTGCACTGGAGCTTCGGTTCAAGGCGATAAATAGACCCCTGCGTTTGCGGAGGCGAGCTTTAGCGAGTCGTAGCAAACTATGGAATTACTAAGTGATTATAACTGGAAACTTGTTGACATCTGTCTATGTATGCTGTATGTTATTGTGACATGATGATTGCCACAACAATTGACAAGGAGCAAAATGGGTAAAGACATCACCCTGCACAATGGTAACTCAATCACCGCAGAGCAACTGGGCATCAAGCCCAGGAAGCCCTTAAAGGACATCCTGAAGGGAGTCAAGACGATTGACCGGATAGACAAGGTTCTAATTATCATCCTTGATGGCAGTGGTTCAATGCTTGATGCTATGGGCAATTCTCCCAAAATAAAAGTGGCATGGGGAGTACTGCGAACTGAACTGATGCCGAACATTGCTGGGTGGACTTATGGAGTAATCCTGTTTCACGGGTTTGGTGAGGCTGATTGGATAGTCCGACCATCACAGGATACTAAGGCACTCATGGTAATTCTGAATCCTGTGGCGGACGGTGACACTCCAATGGGCAAAGCTCTAACCGATGCCTGGAATTGGGTAAAGTCAAATGCTCGACAGGCTCGCTTCATCCTCCTATCCGATGGCATGCCGACGGACATTACAGAGACAGCTATTTTAGACCTGGCTGAAAAGAACAGTACTATTCCAATTGATACTGTGGGTATTGGGGCAGGCTCATATTCCTACAACCCGGCATTCTTGTCAGAGTTATCCAGGATAACTGGTGGCATGTTCGTTGAGGCTGGGTCAGTCAAAATGCTGGCAGAGACAATATTGAGTCTTGCTCCAGCTAATCGGCCTTTATTGGGGCTAACAACCGGGGAGTCAAAATGAAGAGGACCTGTGTGGGCTGTCGTGCACGAGAGTACGATGTTCTTCACTGGCTTCAGGTTAAGTGTTCTTTAGGCTATAAAATTGCAGTTATGGGACATGCCACAAAGCCATTGGAGAAGTGCCCTAAACCCAGGTCAATTGAAGATTTCTGCAAACTATTGGAGGCTAAGAAATGACTATATCAAAGGATATAAAACACATGTCAAAAGAAGATTTGAAGCCTATGGAGCATAGGCATATGCCAATTCTTCAGCTTAACAACACTATATCATGTCGGACATGTGGTGAACAACTAACTGATGTTACCACTGAACTGTGCAAGCTGAGCTCTGCCACCCGAGCCAGGCAGGTTGTGGAGGAAATTGCGACAGTTGGCAAGTACACTGCCGTCGCTATTGTCAATGGGTTTGTGGTGTACTGCCGTAACCTAAATAATAACATTCGTGAAGAGGTGACTGCCGAAAGGATAAGCAGTCGAAGCTTCCGTGTGAATAAACGACTATTAACTAAGGAGGTGGATTAACGAACAAGAGATAAGAATGAGCAATATCCAACTGTTTGAGGGTTACCAAAATATAAAGAAGGAGTACTAACAAACAATGCCCAAATCACGAGAAGATTTCCAACCTGATGTTGGCGGGTTCCTGGATGGAGTAAGTGGCGAAATTGTTGACGCTATGTTCGACGTTGCCTCCGGGGACTATGCCGACAAAGTCATGCTTGGCGGTGCCAATGCTAAACCTCCGATTGTTCTGACCTGCACTGTCAACTCGCCAGACCGGGCGGACCCAGTAACTCAGTCCTGGTCGGTGGGCTCTCAGGATATCTGGGAGATTATCGATGGTGGCAAAGCAATTCAGAACATCAAGAATCCGGAAAAACATGCCTTTCGCAGCGGCTCTCGCGCCATGGCTCTAGTTGAAGCCCTGATGACTGTGGCAGGTGGCGGCGACCTGGAAAAAGGTCAAGAAGTCATTATCGAGCGCAACCATTACATGACCGAAGCCATCTTCTACATCGGCTTTAACGTCACCTGGGCGACCCAGCAACTGCCCACAATTACCGGCGGCAAGTCTTCACCGGTGCCCCTGCCAGAGTCACTAATCAGCATTGCATCTGCTAAGGCGGCGACCAAACCGGGAGTCAAAACAGCTGTAAAGTCGGCAGTCAAAGCAGCGGCAGCAGCGGCACCTGAGGCCGAGACCTCTGACACTGCTGACCTTGACCAGGTTCTGGTGGACAATGCCTCGGGCAAGTCAGAGAAGGAACTGAAGTCCTTTGCCGTCAGGAATGGGACCATCAAGGCAAACGATGCCTACATGAAGGCTGTGGTCTCCGGCAAGAAACTCCGCGAGCTGGAAAATGCCGGCACTTTGACCATGGACCCGGAAAGCAAGACATACCTGTAAACTCTCGACCATTGACCATGTTACCTTTATCGGGTGTATTGGGGTGGGGGAGATGGCTCCCCTGCCCCCGACCGGGGAGAGAAGGAGAATATATGCACAAGCCAATCTACACAATGTCCTCAGTAGGCAATTGTTCCCGTGTTCTCGGTGCCATCAGGCTGGGAAATAGGCCTGCTCCAATGACCAAGAATGACCTGGCTAGACTGCAGCACTACTCTCGATGTGAAGCTCTAGCGGCGCAGCAAATCAAGGACCTGGGCTACAAGCTTGAAGAGGGTGGCGAATGTAAAATCTGCCATCGGGATGGCATACATGTTCAAATTGACACGTCATTGTTTCTCCTGGTGGGGCACTTGGACCGTCGGTTGGTATTGGGTACTGGAACCAAGTACCCGGTCGAAATAAAATCACTGGGTAAAGCGTCCTGGATGCGCTTTGCTAAAAATGGATTTAATTCATTTCCTGACTACGCTGGTCAGGAAGTGTGCTATCTTGAAGCTGAGCAGAAAGCAGGTGTGTACTGGATTATGGAGCGGGACAGTGGTGCTCCGCTAAAGTATACAATTGACTACGGTAAAATCAGCCTCGGATTGCCTGACTTTACAGAGCTAACCTTGCCCATCACCTTTGACCAAATTGTGGACAAGCTTAACCTCATTGAAGTAGCGGTGCAAGATGGCAGCTTGCCTGCTGCTGAAGAATCTGACAGCTGTTTTTGGTGCCACTTCAAACATTTATGTGTCAAGCCTGAACCGAAGGGGACTAAGGCAGCCATTCTCACTCTGCCGTCACTTGTCGATGCTGCCCAGATGTATACTTCGGGACTGCAGATGGAAAAGGATGGCAAGGCATCGAAGAAGTCTGGTACTGACATTTTGCTAGAACATGCAAAAATATCGGGGACTGACAAGTTCCGGGTGGGCAACATGGTCAGCTTTACCTATGGCGGGCAGATAACCAAGAAGACCATTAACAAGAAAGTTCTGCTAGAGAGCCTGCAGGAGCTAGCTAAGAAGTACAAACTGCCTAAAACTACTCCAGATGAGATACTAAGGTTGTCAACAAAGGAAAGTGAGCCTTATGACGATTTTGATATTCGGATATTGAGGGAGGGATAATGGCTAACGAAGGCATGCGTGAACGTATCCTAGTCGGTGGAGCCCCCGGTTGCGGCAAAACCTTTGCCTGGGCAACCATTGCCCGAGCCCAGCCTAACCATAAGTTCTATGTCATTGACCCGGATGATGGGACTCGCCGAGTTCTCTATGAGAAGGATGAGAAGGGTGAGCGGGTGTTTCCCGACCTGTCGAACATTGAATATTATTTGACACCAAAGTGGTATGCGGCTGGGTCTACTAAAGTAGGCACTCCTGCTTCTATCAGCAAGTTGCCTGACGTAGAGTTAAAGGCCTTTCAATGTGGTATTGCTGATGCCTGGAAGATAATCAAACCCAAAACTAAACCTGGTGACTGGATTGTACTGGAACACCTCGGCAGTATCTGGGACCGGGTTCAAGATGGATTTGCTGACGAGGTGTTCCAGAAGGACATCGGGCAGTACTTCCTGGAGAAGAGAAAAGTGCTAGCTGCTGGCTCTAAGCGTCTTGACGCTCTTGAGGGGTGGACCGATTGGCAGGTTGTGAATAAGATGCACAATGATGACTTCATTGTCCCAATTTGTTTTGAGAACCCAGCGCATGTCTTCATGACCTCGTCTGTCTCCATGACAGAGAAGAATTCCAAGGAGGACGCTGAGATAAAGGCCTTTTATGGGGAAACTTTAATCCGCTTTGATGGTCAGAAGCGAAGCCCTTTTCGTACCCAGACAATGCTCCTGTTCCGACGAGCAGGTCGTAAAGATGCCAAGTTCATAATGAACACTTTCCAGAAGGACCGAGGACGTGCCTGGATGGAAGATGAAGAGTGGAGCGACTTTTACTGGGAGTACCTTATTACCAACGCTGAGTGGGAGACCGAGTAGGAGGCAAGTATGCATCTACCAAAATGGTTACCGCGGTGGATTACCGGCTGGGAACATGCCGTACTGTGGTTCCTCCTGGTTGTACTGGTAATAGTTCTCCCGCCCATTGTTGGCAGTATTCTTGTTAGTCTGGCTGTCTTTGGTCTGGTGATATGGATTTTTGGTCGGGCAATAAAGAAATGACCACACTAATTGTCATGGGTCTGCCCGCGAGGATAGAGCAACGTCATGGGGCTGACGACTCGAGCACGTTGGCAGGACGGACACACAGTGCACGCCCGGGAGGACAACCAGTTCTTCCTGGGCAGGCCCATGGCAATCACAAAAGGAGGATTACAAATGAGACTAACAGTTAGATGGTGGGATGGCTACATCGAGATTTTTCAAAATGTGGTTGAATGGAGAGCGGGTGCATATCTTTTATGGATTAAGTATGAGGACACAGGTAATTCTCCTGTTGGTCCCGTACTTATGTACCACTATCGTCATATTCCTCTTCTACAGGTAAGATGGTTTGAACCGTTACCAGATGAAATGCCTAGAGACAGAGTGTAATTTTTTGTCTGTGACAGTAACAGAGAGTAAACAATGTCTGTCCTAATCACGACCAATGAGCCCATCAAAATACGAGAGCTCTTCGAAGACCGGATTGAAGTCCCTCTTCCTTTTGACATGAAACTGTATACCGAAGCCGGAATTGTTGGTGGTGAACGTAAACGAGTTCCAGGTGACCTGTTATCCTCGGTTGCTGATGGTCGTCTTGCTCGGGAAATCTTAGCCATGAGGGAAGAGTGCAAATTCATGGTCATCTTCCTGCATGGAGTTATCCGTTACTACCGGGATGATGTAGTCAGAATGGGCAGTTGTCGCCGCGGTCGGCAATGGACTAAAAAGGGCATACGCAATCTCTACAGAACATTGCAGTGGGTGGAAGGCTGTTACCTGGAATACCCAGCCAACAATGAGGAACTAGTTATGGTAGTTGAGGAGCTGCAAAAATATCTTGACACCACTGACCACTTCAGCCTGAAAGGGCGCCCCGGCATGCAGACCGATTGGGTGGTGTCAACATATACCGAGCGTGTCCGATATTTCTACGATGGGTTGCCCGGGATAGGTATTATCAGCGCCAAGAGTCTGTGTAGTCGGTTCCCTCACCCGTTGGACTTATATCAAGCTTCAGTGGAAGAAATCATGGAGGTCAGGGGGTTCGGCAAGCCTTCAGCTCTGCAGGTGTATAATTTCCTGAGGGGGTTAT
>Ga0315273_10010588_pt1 | contig 11770 bp, 9 predicted proteins | sample YL17G02_0_MG_FD_205753 | JGI IMG/M metagenome (GOLD analysis project Ga0315273, IMG submission 205753) | Sediment microbial communities from Yellowstone Lake, YNP, Wyoming, USA - YL17G02_0 | ecosystem: Environmental > Aquatic > Freshwater > Lake > Sediment | place: USA: Wyoming | collected... | reverse complement strand
AGCCGTTCACCGCGACCGTGCAGCAGGCCGAGGAGCTCGTCGAGCTGGCGGCTCGGAAAAACCTGCGGATCATGGTGGACCACACGTTCCTCTTCACGGGGGCGGTGAAGAAGATCCGCGAACTGATCGACAAGGGCGCCCTGGGGCCGCTCAACTACTTCGACTCGTCGCGCATCAACCTCGGCCTGTTCCAGCACGACGTCAGCGTCGTGTGGGACCTGGCGCCGCACGACCTCGCCATTATGGACTACGTCATCCGCGAGAAGCCGGAGGCGGTCGTCGCGACGGGCGGGAGCCACTTCAACGGCAAGGCCGACATGGCGTTCCTCACCGTCTACTTCCCGAACAACGTCCTCGCGCACATCAACGTGAACTGGCTCTCCCCGGTCAAGGTGCGGACGACGATGATTGGCGGCCGCGACAAGATGCTCGTGTGGAACGACCTCGAGGCCGACGAGAAGATCAGGGTCTACGACAAGGGCGTGACCGTCACCAGCAAAGAGGGCGTCTACGACCTGCTCGTGAGCTACCGCTCGGGCGACGTGTGGGCGCCGAAAGTGGACCAGACCGAGGCGCTGAAGGCGGAACTCGCCTACTTTCTCGACTGCATCGTGAGCGGCGCAACGCCGTTCAACGACGGCGAGGCGGGCCTGCGCGTCGTCAGGATGCTCGAGGCGGCCGACCGGTCGCTGGCCGAGCGAGGGAAAGTCATTCCCCTAGTGTAGGCCGGGTCTCTAGACCCGGCGATCGCGTTCCACGCTCGCCTTTCATGACTCATCCCCTCGTGGAATACTTCCGCTGTCCCGAGCACTTCGCGGTGATCGAGACGGGTGGTCCGCTGCCCGCGGACGAGGGCTACTTCAGGTTCGGGGACGCGATCTGCTACGGCCGCCAGGCCGTGGGGGCGTCGTCGCCGCGCCCGGACGGCAGCCTCGTCGACGTCTCGCGCGGCGTGTCATCGGCAGAAGGCCGCGTGCTCCTTCCGTTCGACCTGTCGGAGGTGCTCACCAACCTGCGGTACGAGCGCTACCCAACCGCGTTTCACTACCCGCGACCGGTGCACCTGCAGGAGTGCTACAGGGCGTGGGGCTACCGGGAAGGATCCCTGCCGGTCTCCGAGCAGGTGGCCGGAGAGGTTCTGTCGCTGCCCATGTATCCAGGCCTGGCCTCCGAGCAGCAGCAGAGAATCGCGGAGTGCGTTGCCACGTTTGTTCCAGGCGCGACGCCGCGGCGCACCACCGAGAGCATCTCGTCGATTGCAGCGCGCTCATGAACGTCGTTGCCAAACGTTCCGCGTGGGGCCCTGAGTTGGCCGGAGCGTTCCCGTCGTGAATCGGCTTCGCCACAAGCTGTTCGTCTACCTGATGCGCGGTCTCGACCCGGTCATTCTGTTCGGGATCGTGGTCCTCCTGGTTGTCTGGTTCGACCCTGATCAAACGCCGCGATCGCTCAAGGAAGTCTTCGCTGACGCATACCGGCCGCAGGACGGGCTGGGGATCCTGGCCCTTGCCCTTGGGTGGTTGATCATCTTCCACCGGTGGGTGCATTCCGATCCTGACCGGTTCACGACGTTGAAGGCAGAACTGATTGGCGTGGTGAAGGCCGCCTCGGCATCGGCGCTGTGGCTGTTGGCGGTGAGTGCGGCGTTCTCGTTCGGCCGCGTCGACAAGGAAGCGGTCCTGCTCTTCTGGGTGGGGTCGACCGGGTTGGTGGCGGCAAGCCGGGTGGCGGCCCGTGGATTTCTCAAGGTGGCGCGCCGCTCGGGCTACAACTATCGCCACCTGCTCGTGATCGGCACCAACGCTCGAGCGTTGGACATGGCGAGGCGCATCGAGCGGCTGCCAGAACTGGGCTACAAGATCGTGGGGTTCGTGAGCGAGAACCCCGAGCGTGCGCGCGGCCCGGGTCAGTTGCTGGGTCATCCTGTTGTGGGCGGACTCGCGCACGTCCAGAGCATCCTCGAGCGCGGTCCCGTCGACGAGATGATCATCTGCCTGCCCGTTCGTGAGCATGTCAACGAGCTGTTCGGGATGATCGGTCTCGCCCAGGAGCTTGGCATCGTGGCCCGCCTCTTCCCCGACGAAGCCGGCATGAAGATCCTGACGCGGATGCGCCTGGAACGTTTCGAGGGAGACGATGTCGTCACCCTGTTTCGCGAACAGCTGGTGTTGCAGTTGCTCGGCAAGCGCCTGATGGACGTCACGATCTCTCTCGTCGGCCTGGCGCTGCTGAGCCCCCTGTGGCTCGTGGTGGCAATGGCGATCAAGTTGACCAGCCCGGGCCCGGTCTTTTTCGTCCAGAAACGCGTGGGAATGAACAAGAGGACTTTCAATCTGTACAAGTTCCGCTCGATGTGCGTGGACGCGGAGGAGCGCCGGCAGGCACTGACTGACCTGAACGAGGTGGATGGGCCGGTGTTCAAGATGAAGAGCGATCCGCGGGTGACGCCCGTGGGACGCATCATCAGGAAGACGAGCATCGACGAACTGCCTCAGCTCATCAACGTTCTGCGCGGTCACATGAGCCTGGTCGGACCGCGACCGCCGCTGCCGTCCGAGGTCGACCACTACGAGTGGCTCTTTCGGAAGCGGCTCTCCATCAAGCCGGGGATCACGTGTCTCTGGCAGGTGTCTGGCCGAAACCAGCTGTCTTTCCGGGAGTGGATGGAGCTGGACTGGCGGTATGTGACGAACTGGTCATTGTGGTTGGATCTGAAGATCTTGCTTCGAACGATTCCAGTAGTGCTCGGACGTCGCGGTGCGTCCTAGACGGCAGCGCCAGTTCTTTCCTCACGCAATCCCGTCATGAAGACCTCGGTCATCATCGTCAGTTGGAACGCGAAGTCATTTCTTCTCAAGTGCATCGAGTCTGTCTTGCGCCAATCTCCGCGCGATTCGCTCGAGGTGATAGTCGTCGACAACGCGTCCTCTGACGGGTCGCCGCAAGCGGTCAGGGACTGTTACCCGGCTGTGACACTAATCGCCAATGACGGCAATGTCGGTTTCGCGAAAGCCAACAACATCGGCATCCGAGCCAGCCGCGGCGAGTATCTCTTCTTGATCAACTCGGACGTCGTGGTCAGCGAAGGCTGCTTTGAAAAATCGCTTCACTACATGGCCGAGCATCCCGAAATCGGGATGCTCGGGCCGAAGATTGTGGGTATAGACGGCAAAGTGCAGCGGTCTTGCATGGGTTACCCCTCGCTCTGGAACACGCTTTGCCGTGCCCTCGCTCTGGATTCGCTGTTCCCACACTCGAGGCTCTTCGGAAGTCACCTCTTGACGTTCTGGAATCATGATGAGACGCGGCCCGTCGAGGTCATCAACGGCTGTTTCTGGATACTCAGAAGGTCGGCGATCGAACAGGTGGGGCTGCTCGATGAGCGCTTCTTCTTCTACGGCGAGGACCTCGATTGGTGCAGACGCTTCAACGAAAGCGGGTGGAAAGTGGTGTTCTTCGCAGACGCCGAAGCGCTTCACTATGGTGGGGGCAGCTCCTCAAACGCGCCGGTCAAGTTCGATGTCGAGATGCAGCGGGCCAATTATCAGTACTGGACCAGGCATCATTCTCGCGTTGAGGCGAACGCGTTTGTGTTGATCACCCTGCTTCATCACACACTGAGAGTCATTGGCGAGATAGCCGCCTATCCCCTGCGACGACGCACACCCGCGTCCAGTTACAAGCTCAAAAGAAGCATAGCGTCCATCAAGTGGATCCTCGGGGGGACGGAAAGAGCGCTGTAGGACACGAGGCGAGACAAGGAGCAGACACATTACACAAACCACACTGATTTGCGCGCTGTGTCTCGGATTTCTCCAGTTAGCCCTGCCGCGGCGCTACGCATTTGTGCCCGTTGTGATAGCCGGTTGCTACATGACGCTGGGGCAGGCGCTCGTCATCGGGGGACTGCATTTCCCGCTGATGAGAATTCTGATTCTGTTTGGTCTCGCAAGGATCATCCTGAGAAGAGAACTGTCTGGCATCACTCCGAACGCGATTGACGGTGTGCTGATCGCGTGGGTGTTGGCGAGTTCCTTTCTGTACGTGCTATTCGACGGTACCAACGTCCCGGTCACCGGAAGGCTTGGGTACGCGTACAACGCCGTTGGGATGTACGTTCTCGTTCGAGCATCCGTAAGAACCCTTGATGACATCGTCTTGGTGGTGACGGCATGCGCTGTGTTCATCATCCCTCTCGCCGTCCTGTTTGTCGTGGAAAACGTCACCGGGCGAAGTCCTTTTGCGGCATTCGGAGGGGTTCCGCTGGTGTCTGAAATTCGCAATGGCCGGGTCAGGTGCCAGGGCCCATTCGGGCACCCGATCCTTGCCGGCACCTTTGGTGCGACGGCCATGCCTTTGTTCGTGGGGCTGTGGGTGTATAGCAAAGGGAAGCGGTTTCTGGCGACGTTCGCGATCGTGTCAGCCACGACCATCGTCGTAACATCCGGATCCAGCGGACCCGTTATTGCGATTCTGATCAGCACGGCAGGGTTGGCCTGCTGGTCGTGCAGGAAATTCACCAGGGCGATCCGATGGGGGCTCGTAACGGGTGTGTTGGGCCTGGCGGTTGTCATGAAGCAACCGGTCTGGTTTGTGATATCTAGAGTGAGTGACTTGACTGGCGGCAGCGGTTGGTACCGTTCAGCCCTGATAGACGCGGCTCTTCGTCATTTTGACGAGTGGTGGCTGATTGGGACGGGGTACACGGCGCACTGGATGCCCACCGGCTTACTGGCTAGTGTCAGCTCGGCAGACCTCGTCAACGAATTTGTCGCTCAAGGCGTGCAGGGTGGCCTCCTCGCTCTCTTGTTGTTCGTGTGGTTGATCGTGAAATGCTTCAAGACTATTGGAGCGGCAGTTCGCAGCACAGCCGACCATTCGTTGAAGATGCGATTCGTGATTTGGTCAATGGGCTGTGGATTACTGGCGCATGTCGCGTCCTTCTTTTCGGTATCCTATTTCGATCAGATCATCATCTTTTGGTACTTGCAGCTAGGTACGGTTGCCGCTCTCTCTTCGCAGGCCAAGGCACTGGTTTGTGATCGGAGCCCCATCAGGGTCCAGAGGGGGCCAGTGCGGAAGGCGAGACTTGCTCATTTCCGCGGCGCCAAATCTCTTTCACCATCACGGATTAGCGCAGGCGGGAAATTCTCCAGTGAAGTCGGCAAGAACACCTTATCCTTTGGCGGACGCTGAGCGTTCGCGCGACCATGCCCCACGAGGAGCGATATGACGCGCATGGCCATTATTGACCCCAGCAATGCGCCAGATTTCGAGCTCCGTGCGGATCTGAGTCGCTCAGTCCTCAGGCACTCACCGCCGACCGTCCACCACCACATCTTGGTTCCTGACCGCGATGTCAGACTCTTTGCACAACTTGGTGGGCCCCGCATCCACATACACCAGACATCCGAGTTCTTCCCCCGCGCATTCGTACCCGTGCCCGCTGCTAAGCTATGGGTCAACGTTCGACGCCCGTATCCGCCAGTGCGGGGCTGGATCACGCAGCAGATCATCAAGCTGGCCGCGGCGGCCCAGATTGAAACAGAGGTGGTCCTGCTGGGCGACTCGGACATTGAATAAATCAGGCCGTTCGACAGCAGTACATTCAGACGCAGAGGAATCGTGAACTTCTATCGAAAGCCCCACGACATCGATGAACGCTTGCCGCGGCACATGATCTGGCACAGGGTCGCCCGCGAGTTGCTCGGATGTCCCGCGGCTTCGGTCCCACTGCACGACTACATCTGTTGGCCTTGCCCATGGGATCCCGCCGTGGTACGTGCGCTGCTGGCAAGAGTGGAGGAGGTTACTGGGAAGCGCTGGGCTGATGCCATCGGTGCGCAGCGACACTTCTCAGACGAAAGTCTCTACGGTGTGTTTATGGATCGAGGCGCGTCGGCACACTCGAACGCATCCGAGCGCATGTACTGCCATCACCACTCCGACGAGACGCCGCTGGACGAACGGGGACTCATCGCGTTTCTCAGCGCCGTCCAGCCGGATGCTACTTCGTTTTTGCCTCTTGGATGACACGGCGTCGTCGGCGCGACGGGGCCGAAAACACCGCGTGAAGATCGCGCGCGAGATCCTTCAGGCCGAGCGACATCCGGCCGATCGGTTCGTACTGCAATGTTGCCGTTATGGTCTCGGCCAAGTCTCGAACCCCGCTGGCGGTCCGCCGCGCGGCATCTGCAGCCCTCCGCGCCGCGTGGACCGCAGGCCAGGAGGCTCATGTGGGCAAGAGCCTCTGCGCCATTCAGGACGTGCAAGGCCATTCGCGGTGACGGCGGCGCGGTGGACCGGCGTGAGTCGGGGCCACATATGCCGTGACTGATCAGCCAACCTCACAACGGCTAGCTCACCAAACGTAGAACGTGACTCCTCTCATTCTTGTGGAGACGTTGTTGAGCCTGATGGCTCTGCTGGTGCTGGTGCCTGTGTCGGTGCTCTTGGTGCAGGTGCTGATGGCGCTTCCCCGGTACAGCCCGCGTGGGACGCAGCCCGGTCGGCGTCCTTCGATCGCTGTCATCGTTCCGGCCCACAATGAAGCGCTGGGAATCGCCATCACGCTGCGGGACATTACGCCCCAGCTCGCCGTCGGCGACCGCCTGCTCGTGGTGGCCGATAACTGCACGGACGATACGGCGAAGATCGCCACAGACGCTGGAGCGGAGGTTCTGCAGCGGTCAGACCGCGACCTTCACGGCAAGGGGTACGTGCTCGATTTCGGCGTGCGCCACCTTGAACGGAATCCCCCGGAGGCCGTGTTGGTCATCGACGCCGATTGCCGAATCGGCAGTGGAGCGGTCGAACGCCTTGCCCGTTTGTGCGTCGAGACGGGCCGCCCAGTGCAGGGGCTTGATCTCATGCTTCCGCCCAATGGTGCCGGGTTCAGGACGCGCGTCATGGAGTTCGCCTGGCTCGTGAAGAACCAGGTTCGGGTGCTCGGCTTCCATAGGCTGGGGCTTCCGTGCCAGCTCAGGGGCACAGGAATGGCATTCCCGTGGACGGTCATTCGATCCGCGGCGTTGGCGAGCGGAAGTATTGTGGAGGACCTCGAGCTCGGCATCGGTCTTGCGCGTGCGGGGACACCCCCGCTGTTCTGTCCGGAGGCGCGGGTGACGAGCTACTTTCCTCAGACGACCACAGGCCTCGCAGCCCAGCGCACACGTTGGGAGCATGGCCACCTCGAAACGATCCTTAGTGCTGCGCCGCTCTTGTTTCTTGAGGCGCTGCGCCGTCGCGACCCTCATCTTCTCGCGCTCGCATTTGACCTGAGCGTCCCGCCGCTCGCGCTGCTCATGCTGACAGCGCTGTCGGTATTCGTGGCCAGTGCGGTCTTTGCTCTGTCCAGCAGGTGTTTGCTGCCGCTGTGGATGTCATCACTATCGCTGGTGATGCTCGTTCTGGCGGTGCTGCTGGCCTGGGCTCGGTATGGACGTCAGGTCATCTCGTTCGCGAACCTTGCGTTCGGACCGTTCTACGCCCTCTCGAAGCTGCCGCTCTATTCGAAGTTCCTGGTGAGGCGGCAGGGAGAGTGGGTCCGTTCAACGCGCGACAGGGGTTGACTTGGTGGTCGATTTTCAGCGGAATGTCTTCTGCCTGCTGGGGCTGCCGTTCGATGCCATCAACATGGCCGACACCGTCCAGCGTGTTCGCGATGCGGCAGCGCGTCGCGTGCCGTGCCTCCTGTCAACGCCGAACACGAACTGGGTTGTGAACTGTCTCGCCGACGGTCAATCCCGCGACTCGGCGATCTCCAGCGATCTCAGCCTGGCCGATGGCAGGCCCCTGGTGTGGATAGCGCGTCTACTCGACATCCCGATTCGGGAACCCGTACCAGGTTCCACGCTGTTCGATTGGCTTCGGAGTGTCAGCGGAAGACAGTTGTCGGTGTTCTTCTTCGGCGGTGTCGATGGCGCAGCCGAAAAGGCGTGCCGGCGATTGCGGATGGAGAACCAGGGACTGACCTGCGTGGGATTTGACTCCGCCGGGTTCGGTTCCATTGAGGACATGAGCCGTGACGAGGTCATTCAGCGGATCAACATGAGCAAGGCGGATTTCCTCGTCGTCGCCCTGGGAGCGAAGAAGGGACAGGCGTGGATCGAGCGTAACCGCGCGTGCATCTCCGTGCCACTGATCAGTCATCTTGGGGCCGTAGTGAACTTCGTGGCAGGTACGGTGAGAAGGGCACCTGCCTGGATGCAGAGGCTGGGATTGGAATGGCTTTGGCGAATCAAGGAAGAGCCCGGGCTGTGGGTCCGCTACTTCCGGGATGGGTTCACGTTGCTCGCGCTCCTGGCAACGCGCGTGGTGCCGTATGCCTGGTATCTGCGGAGCAACAAACCCGATGCCGGGTCGTCGTCAGCAGGTGGCGTGGAAGCGCGGGATGAACAAGACGAATGCGTCATTACCCTGAGCGGAGTCTGGACACGTGAGGATCTCGCCCGTGTGCGCGACAGTTATGAGAGGGCCTCGCTGGCATGCAAAGACGTGCGTTTGAATCTGCACGCCACGACATATGTAGATAGCTCTTTTGTCGGGCTCACCATATTGTTGCTGGGGAGTCAAAAACAGCTGGGTAAAGCGTTCCATATCGTCGGTGCTCAAGAGCCGGTTCGTCGAATCGTTAGATACTGTTGCGCGGAATACCTGTTCGCGTCTTATCCTGCTGCCCTTCCCCCCAATGCCGCGGAGACGCTCCGCCGACGGCGAATGAGCAAAGAGCGCGTGCGGTGTTAGGGGATTGAGGAGACCACCAAATGTGTAACGTCGATGTAGAATTCGGCATTTGTCGAGTCACCTGCTTGCTGCCGCCTCCGGCCTACTCTGTCGACAAGGCCTGTAACTTCAGATGGATCTGAGCAGGGAGGGTGCGCCGTTTCCGAATGGCGCGTCCATTGCGTACGCGTCACCTTATTCGGTAGTCTCCAACGCGAGACACCCGAACGTCGTTACTGCGAAAACGCTTGTCTGCCCAAGTCAGGCCTGGCCGGCCAGGGAGGTATCAGCGATGGCGGTTAGTTTTCGGGCAGTGGTATTTGCGCTGGCACTAGTGGGCGCCTCGGTGATCCTCACCGGACAGTCACTGTCTCTGCCGCCAGGCGTGACGTTGCGAAACATCGATGGCGGGCCGACCTACTACGCCGACCACGGGTTCACGTATGCGGTAAATGCGGGCTGGGACAAGCCGTCGTTCTTCCCCATCGGGCTGTGGTTCGCGCCGCTGCGCACACAAGCCGATGCGGATCGCTGGAAGGATCTGAACCTCACATCGTTCTTCCTACTCAACGGCGACAGCAATCTCGCCCTGCTACGGGCCAATGGGTTTTCTGGCGTGATTCAGGGCGGCGACCCGGCCGATACGTCGTGGAACTCTTTCGGGCAACTGCTCACGGCCAACGGTGGGTCACTTGGTTCGGAGACCGCTGGGATCTTGGCGACTGACGAACCGTGGCAATACGCGGCGGACGCCTACTCGACCATCGGGGTCATGCCCTGTACGCACCAGAACAATCGATTCTGGTGGACGAACTTTCTGCATGACTGGATCGGGTTCGGCACGCTTCCGCCGGGCGGTGGCACGTCTGCCGCAACGGTCCTGACCACCCTGGTGACGACGCCGTGTAGTACCCAGCGGCACCTCGACATCCAATCGGTCGATGCCTACTGGTTCACGGGCGTGTCCAGTATTGGCGAATCGTTCAACCCGCAACGGATGTACGGCCTCGGCTCGCAACCGACCGCCGACCAGATGCAGCGCGGGATGCACTACGGGCAGATGGTGGACAAGATCCGCCCGTATCAGGTGGGGGCCGGTCGGTATCCGGCACCGATGTTCCAGATTGTCGAGGACGGCGGGCCATACACCTACAACACCACGGCCGCCTCGTACATCACCCCGCCGCAGATGAACGCGGGGGTCTGGAGCAGCATCTTGCACGGCGCACGCGGCTTAGTGATTTTCAACCACACCTTCGGCAGTCCAGCCCAAACGACCGACAACCTGGCGAATTCGTACTACCAGACGATCCAACCGGGTCAGACCATCTCGATCTACAACCAAGTGAAGGCGACGAACGCCTTAGTCAAGGCGCTCGCGCCGGTCATCAACTCGCCGTTCGCAGACGGGTACGTCACCGTGAGTCCAGCGCCTTCGGGCGTGATGGACTTCTCCGGTTTCGACGTGATGGCGAAGTACTACAACGTCTCGGGCGGTGACAACAGGTTCTACATCTTTGCGATGCCGCGCTGGTCGAAGACCCTGTCCAATCAGACGGCCACGTTTACGATCAAGAACACCGGAGCCACACAAGTGACCGTCGTCAACGAGGGTCGCACGATTCCGCTGACGAACGGCGGCACGCAGTTCGTGGACACCTTTGCGACCGCGAACACCGTGCACATCTATCAAGTGCACGCCGGCCAAACGACTAGTCCACAGCCATTTGCAGCACCGACACCACCCGCGGCACCGACAAACGTGCGGGTCATCAAGGGGACCACCGGCAGTGGGACCGGCAGCTGCTCGAGCGGCCAGATCGGCACCTATCCTGACTGTTTCCCGGGGCCCCCCGCGCCTGCCGTCAGCGGCAAGCAGTGGACGGTGGTCTACTCCGAGGAGTTCAACGGCACAGCACTCGACACAACCAAGCTCACGCCCTGCTTCGACTGGAACTACGGTGACTGCACCGCCTCTTTCAATACAGGCAAGGAACGTTATCTGCCGTCGCAAGTGCAGGTCAGCAACGGAACCGCTAAGCTCGTGGCGGAGCCGCTCTCGCCGCCGTACGCGAACAGCGCGTGCTACCAGGGCCAGTGCACGTACAAGGCCGGCCTCGTGTCAACCGCGCGACCGCGCGCGGACAATGGCTCGGCGTACTTGTTCCCATTTACGTACGGCTATGTCGAATCGCGCATGAAGTTTCCGGGCACGGCCGGATTTTTCACCGCTTTCTGGATGGTCCCGACCAATCCAAGCTTCGGCTACAATACCGAGATCGACATTGCCGAAATACTCGGTGGCTACCCCGACACCATGTTCATGAACTACCACTACAATAATCGGGGCTCGAATTACACGCCCAACGCCGGGACACACAACAACGGCGCGTGCGCGGTCAAAGACTATTCAGCCGATTTCGTGAGGTTCGGGCTCGATTGGCAGCCGACCTATGTCGCTTGGTACATCGATGGCGTAAAATGCGGCCAGTTCAACGGCAACACCACGACCATTGAGAGCGGTGCTATGCAGCTGATCCTGAATATGATGGTTGACAATTCGTGGGAACGCGATTGGGGTTCCGTCCTGTCGAGCCAGAGCCTGGTGCGTCAGTTGGAAGTTGATTACATCCGCATCTACCAGCAGAAGTAGTCAGCAGAGTCTTTGCCTCTTGAAAAGATGTCAGGCGTTGGACGAAGAAAGATTCTCGCCGTCTCCTCGTGCGGAGGTCACTGGGTCGAGCTGTTGCGTCTCCGACCCGCGTTCAACGGATGTGACGTTACCTACGCGACCGTTTGGAAGTCTTGCCGCTCTGAGAAGAGCTGTCGATGGCCGGACGGATAGTGCGGCGATATGCCGGGCTGTGGCTGACGCAATGGCCGCATCTTGCTTCGGACAGCGGCGCGACCTATCGGGGCAGTGTCTTGTGATCTTGGTCACAGTGGGGACTGATGGCCCCTTCGACCGTCTCGTGCAGGTGGTCGATCGGTGGGCTGGTGAAACGGCGCAGAACGGCGTGTTCGCACAGATCGGCCGATCGAGATT
>Ga0315273_10010586_pt1 | contig 11770 bp, 10 predicted proteins | sample YL17G02_0_MG_FD_205753 | JGI IMG/M metagenome (GOLD analysis project Ga0315273, IMG submission 205753) | Sediment microbial communities from Yellowstone Lake, YNP, Wyoming, USA - YL17G02_0 | ecosystem: Environmental > Aquatic > Freshwater > Lake > Sediment | place: USA: Wyoming | collected... | reverse complement strand
ACAGCATGCGACGAATAATTGTCCTCTTATCTGTGGCTCTGGCATCAATGACTCTGCTCTATGCTGTTGCGTTCTGTCAGAGTGACTCCACGCGCCGGAATGATTCGTATTATTCGACTACGGCCCAACTGCTGCGAATCGACAACGGGCGTGTCTACCTCTGGATTGATGCGCCATTCGCGGTCAATGCTGATTTTCGTATCGGCGTGTCCGCCGATGGCCAGATTATCGGCGACTATGCGGTCGCCACGACCGTCGATCAAGTTGTGGTCAGTGAAACTCTGGCTCTGCCGTTGTTCAACAAGCTTAAGTCAATAGTGAAACCAGTCTTTTCGATCTACTTGGACACCACGCGAGTCGCCGACATGACAATCCGGGTCGGCCTGCCAGCAATCCTCGCCGATGAGTACTCGTTCATCCTGCCGCCTGATGTGGTTGGTCGGCTGCCGATCGTCGCCGACTATCATTACTATCGCAAGCTCCCCGAGGCCGAAATCGATCTGGCTATCGGCAAGATCGACGTGCTCATTGTGCCGGAAACGGAAGTCTCCGAGAATGCCAAATGCACTTATCGTATCGCGCCGACCGGCAATTATGTCGAATGGTTCTTTCTCAGCAATCTGCCCGACAATGATCTCTACACCTGTGCGCTTAGCTACTGTCTCAAAAACCAGTTTGTCGATACTGCCGAACTGCCGACGCTCTTGATCGACACGAGTTTGGTCAATCGGGGATTTCCACGCAATGCGGAGAAAGCTCGAGCGCTTTTTGATCAAGTGAAAGTCTCGCTGCCATCGCGGCGCTGCAATTTCGAGTCGTCAATGCTTCCCGGCCTGATCGGCAAACTGGAGCGTGAATTACAGAACTGCGGCGGTAAGTTGTCGTTTGATAGTCAGTCTGACAGCGTTGGCATTAAGCTATTACACAGTGCCCAACCAGCTACAGCTTCAGAAGACGAAATGTTGCGCAACGCCCGAAGTCAGTTCTTTACGAATTGTCTGAACCGCAACTGGCTGCTGCAAACCAATCTACCGGACTCGTGTCGTGATGCCGATTCCTTGTCAACCGTCTGTGAGCGGGAACTGCAAACTTGGCTGTCGCGTGAATGCCGGTTTATCCCACTTGGCAGGATGGAATTGATCGCGCTCGTGCGAGACAACGTCCACAACATTCCCGACCGCGCCGGTCGATTTGCGATCACCAATTTCTACCGAGCAAAATAGCTATGAAACTCGCCACCAAGCTGATTTCCGGATTTGTGCTCGCTTCTATCGTGCCGTTGTTCTTGATCTCGTTTCTGCTTTATATCTTTGTCGATCGCAACACCGAAACGGCATTTTCCGAAAAATCCGATATCGCCGTCATGGCGTTTCGCAGTTATCTGGAAGACCGTTTGTCGCTACTCGAGAAAGAGGCGAATGATCTTTCACAGGACAAGGATTTCCTGATTGACGTGCTCGATCTCCCCAAGCGCGAAGCCGATCTGACTGGATACCTCGAACACAAAATCGCCGCCGGTGAATATCAGTTTGCGCTCATACGCCTAAAGGAATCGCAGGGGGTATTCAAAGTCTTCGAAGATGGTCTGTCGGATGTCATTTCCGGTTATCGCTTCCCGCAAAGTGCCGGCGGGTTGCAGTCGGGTTCTACCGGTCTGGTCAAACTCGCAGCCGACGGCGAGAACTCCGTGGCAGCTATCGTCACCGTGCCGGTGTTTTATCGCGATGAACCGATTGCCGAACTGATGATCGGCAGCATGCTGACGACCATGACTGCCAACTATCATTTAGAGCGCTCCGGCATGGTGGCACTTTTGGTGACCTCCAATGGCAGAACACTCTTTGTGAATGCCGATTCTTCGCTGTTGCCCAAAATCCGACAGTTGTCGCTTGCGAATTCTGAAGAGACAGCCTGGAAAATATCAATCGGCGATCAGAACTTCCTTGCCCGCCAGACGCAAATCATGGGTCTGGATGGCAGCGTCGTGGCGGCAGTCGTCTACCTGTTCGACCAGAGCGAACTGACTGCCGGCAAGTCACGGCTGGTGCGCATCTTCGTGCTGCTGGCACTGTCGGCGTTGATACTATCTTTGTTGCTCGGATATTTCTATTCCCGCTCGATCTCGCGTCCGGTCATTGAGATGTCACAGGCAGCGCGGCAGATCGCCTCCGGCGCGGTGCCGCAGAAAATCATCTATTTCTCCGACGATGAAATCGGCGACTTGGCGGCCGGTATCAACCGCCTGACCGCTGATCTGAAATCCACCGAGATCAAACTCCGCCGCTCCGAACAGGTGGCCGCCTGGCAGATGTTTGCGCGGCAGACGGCGCATGAGATCAAGAATTTCCTGATGCCGATCAGCACCACCGTGAGCGCCTTGCAACGTTCGGCCGATGCCGGTTTGCTTGACCGGGCACGTGTTGATGATGCCGTCCGCAATATCCAAGTTGAGCTTATGCGGATGAAACAGTTGCTCGGCGCCTTTGTCGAATTCGCCAAACTTCCCGCGCCGACCTTCCAGCGAATCCACGGCTCTCTCCTTGTGGACGATCTTAATGATACCTTTGCCGAACAGTTGCACGCCGGTCATTTGCACATCTCGGTGGATGGTCAATTGCCGAAACTCGACTGCGACAGCGGCCAAATTCGACAGGTGTTTCTCAACTTGATCAGCAACAGTTTCGAGGCCAATGCATCGGTCGTTCAGGTCAAAATTGTTGTCGACGAACACAGGGTCAATTTCGAGATTGTGGATGATGGTGACGGTCTGAAAGTCAACTCCGGTCTCGATCCGTTTACGCCGATGTACACGACCAAAGCGCGCGGCAGCGGATTGGGACTGGCGATCTGCCGACGGATCATCGTCGATCACGGCGGTGACATTACCTATCAGCCGAATCCGACCGGAGGGACCGTGTTTTCGTTCTATCTTCCGTTGGAGAGAGCGCTATGAGAGAACTGAGCCCCGGTGATTTGTGCCATTTCCATTCGCAGCCTTCATTCCCCCTTAGCAAAGGGGGATTAAGGGGGTTGTATTTGCTGATCAGAGGCGCGAATCATGGCTAAGATCAAGCTGCTACTTGTTGATGATGACGCTCACATCCGCATGACTCTCGCAACCTACCTTCGCGACAGCGGCTTCAATGTTATCACCGCCGGCAACGTTGCTGAAGCGATCAAGCTGAACAACCCGGGCATTGATCTGGCGCTGCTTGATTTGGCACTTCCCGACGGCACCGGTATTGACGTGCTAAGCGATATCCGGCAACGGTTTCCCAATCAGACAGTCGTGATGATCTCCGGCGAAGCCACTCTCTCCGATGCCGTACAGGCGATTAAACTTGGCGCGGTCGATTTTCTGGAAAAGCCGGTAAGTCCCGAGAAGGTCGAGATCACGATTACCAACGCGCTGCGACTAACTTTGCAAAGCCGCAAGTTACAATACGAAGAGCAAAACCAACTTGACCGTTATGCGCTTATCGGTAACTCGGCGCTGATGGCGGAAGCCCGCACCCAGATCGACGCCGTTTGCTGCACCGATTCAGCCGTGTTGTTGCTTGGCGAATCCGGTACGGGTAAAGAGGTCGCTGCCAATCTGATTCATCTCAAAAGCGACCGCTGCGACCAACCGTTTGTGGCAGTCAATGCCGCCGCCGTACCGCGTGAGTTGCTCGAATCGGAAATGTTCGGCCATGAAAAGGGCGCATTCACCGGTGCAACCCAACGACGAATCGGCAAGTTCGAGCAGGCGTCAGGGGGGACCCTCTTTCTCGACGAAATTGCCGAAATGCCTCCAGCATTGCAGGCGAAATTGTTGCGCGTGTTGGAAGAGCACAAGATCGAGCGGGTCGGCGGCGATCACACCATCGACGTCGATTTCCGGCTGATCTGCGCCACCAATCGTAATCTGCAAGACGAGATCAAGCAGGGACGCTTCCGCCATGATCTCTACTTTCGCATCAACGTTTTTGCGATCACCATGCCGGCGTTGCGCGAAGTGCCGGACGATGTCGGGATTGTTGCCCGGCATCATCTCGAACGACTCTGTGTCAAAATGGGCAAGCCGCCAGTCACCCTCGGCAAGGACCTGATTGCTGCTCTAAAGAATTACCATTTCCCCGGCAATGTTCGCGAATTGCGGAATATCATCGAGCATCTGCTGATTACGCATCGTGAGGGTGAACTAACCGCCGCCGACCTCTCACACTTGTTGCAGCGCGCGGATTCCCTCCGGCACGACTTGCCTCTGAAAGACGCTGTCACGCAATTTGAAAGTGATTACATTGTCGGTGTTCTAAAACGGTATCAGGGGAATGTCAGCAAGGCTGCCGAAACTCTCGGTCTCGACCGCAGCTACCTTTACCGCAAGATGCGTTCCCTCGGTTTCGAGACGGAAGAATGACGAGTTGCCAAGGCGGCCTGTAGGAGCGGCTTTTGTCGCGACCAACCGGGCTACTCCACAGCTTGCTGTTAGAACATAGTATGATCATAGTCTGATGGAAGGACTAACATGACCACACAACGAAAAAAAGAATGGTTCGACGACGACTCGCTCTGGCGAGACATGTATCCCTTCATGTTTCCGCCAAAGCGATTTGCAGACGCCGTTTTGGAAGTTGACAAATTTTTAGCTTTGGTTGCACCCAGAGGCAAGAACGTCCTCGACTTGTGTTGTGGTCCCGGCAGACATTCCATCCCTCTTGCCAAACGCGGATTCAGGGTGACCGGAGTTGATAGAGCCAAATTCCTGCTCGACAAGGCGAAAGCCAAAGCCAAGGCCGCAAAGGTCAAGATCGAATGGATTCAGGCGGACATGCGCGACTTTGTTCGACCTGGGAGCTTCCATATTGTGCTGAACCTGTTGACCTCGTTTGGATATTTCGACGACAAAGATCAGGACGTTGCCGTGCTACGGAACATGTTCGTCAGCCTTCGTCCGGGTGGAACTTGTGTGATTGACGTAGGCGGGAAGGAATGGCTCGCCAGGATATTCCAACCCACGACATCCAGACTTCTGCCGGACGGCACCCTCCTTGTCCAGCGCCATGAAATCTTCGATGACTGGACTCGTATACGAAATGAGTGGATTCTTATTCGGAAAGGGAGAACCAAGAGTTTCCGGTTCCACCACACCATTTACTCCGGGCAAGAGCTAAGGGAACGCATGGAGCGGGCCGGTTTTGCCGATGTAAAACTGTACGGAAATCTGGACGGCGACGCGTACGGATCTAATGCCCAACGTCTGATTGCAGTAGGGCGTAAACCTTAGTATCATACCCGGGCGCCCACAATGCCTGTGGCAAGATAGCGTCAACGTAAGAAAGGCAAAACATGCAGGTTCCGATTCTTAGAAGTACCCACAAGACTCTCACCGAGAGAATCGCCGCCCTGAAGAAAGAGATCGAAGGCAACTCAAAAGAGATCGGCAGAGCCGCAGCCCTGGGTGATCTGAAAGAGAATTCGGCATACCATAGCGCCAGAGAACGGCAGGTTCTGCTGCTCGAGCGCATGCAACGGCTCAAGGTTTATTTAGGTGGCAGAATCGTCGACGTAACCGGTAGCCCACCGGAGAAAGTGTCATTCGGAACATCGGTGACCGTCCTCGATTCCCAAACAGCGGAAACTCGCACCTATAACATCGTTGGACCTGCAGAATACGAGCTTGCGCTGCTACCCGACATAGTGACTTTCGCCGCTCCAGTGGCGAAACTGCTGATGGGGAAAAAGACGGGTGACACTGTCGAATTTCGCTTCGGGACAACCGAGTGGACCGGAGTAATCACCGATATTCGTGCCATTGAATAGGCAACCCGGTACCCCACAGCTTGCTTTGTGCGCCGCGTCGCAACCCGATCTGCTTGCACGCCGTACACGGCGCCAAGCCGCCGGAGAAGATGTAGGCGATCAAATAGACCACATCCGAGATATCGACTATGCTGTCACAGTTGGCATCACCGGCGAGCAATGGCGACGGCGGCAAACCACCGGAAAAAATATAGCTGATCAGATAGACCACATCAGAGATGTCTACGATATGATCGCCATTAGCGTCGCCGCAAGGTCGACTGCGTGATTTGCCACGCAGTTCGACGATTGTCGGATTACTCACCGACTGATCATTGTGGTATACAAGTGCGGTATCGATCATGTCTCCTTCAGACTGCGATTGCCACGAGATCAAGACGGAATCGCTGCGTGCCGGCCCCCATAAATGCGGCAGCGGCGTAATTACCGAAAATGTGGTTGGTGGATGGCTCACGAAGCTGACGCTATCAATAGTGACATTGCCATAACCTGCCTTGGCCAATCGAATGGCCGCCGTGTCCGTCCCTCCGACGCCGATAGAGTCGAATTTCACCGGGTTGTTGATTACGCCGACAGACGGGGCCGCGAACAAAGGAAAAGCGGCCGCCAGCGGACCACCGTAGGTGCCCATGTCGTTTCGGACAGTACCCTTCGCAGGAGCATGCGCGAAGCCGGGATTGCCCAAATCCTCGGGGTCGTTGTACGTTGTCGCCGGATTGCCGGCGTCAGTGCAAGGCGACGTCCCTGAGAGCAGGAAATCGGTTGTGGCGAATGACGGGGGTTGATCCATGTTGCCCGTGCCAAAGTACCCTCCCTGGACATCGCAGTAACTTGCGTTGATGGTTGCGCCGGTTCCTCCATAAATCTGGGAACCGGAGGTCGCCGTGTTACCGTAGACAATGTTGTTGACGAGGCTCACTGTGTGATTACGAACGGAAATTCCACCGCCGCTACTAGTGGTCGAGTTGTTGACGATCGAGTTGTTGACGATTGTGCTCAGATAATCGCCTCCCCAGATCCAGAGACCGGCGCCACCGTATGATTGACTTTCCGTATTGGCGAACACGACATTGTTCGTCATAACAACCAGTGAATAGAACGCAACCAGCCCTGAGCCATAGCGCCCTTGATTGTACGCGATTACGTTGCGGATAAACTCTGCCGACCCAAAACCGCAGCGAATGCCGCCACCACCCGCGCTCGACGAGCCGGCCACATCTGTCGCCGCATTGTTAGCGATGATGTTATCATATACTTTGACGTTCTCAGCCTCGATGAGGATTCCACCCCCCTCACGATAGATTTGGTTGTCAGAAATGTCCAGCCAGCGTGTGCCGGTACCGCCGGTGATCGTGAACCCGCAAACCACCGATTGTGACGCCAAGCTCCCCGCTATGATGATGCAACTCCCCGTATCGGAGGATGACGGGGTGGAGCCGTTGATAATTGTGTTCAGTATATGATCGGTGTTTCCGTCCAAAATGAATTGACTGGCGAGAACGATCTTCTTCGTGCGAATCTGGACGTTCTCGAAGTACATGCCATCGGCGACAAGAACCGTGTCCCCATCAGCCGCAGCACTGATAGCTGCTTTGATGGTTGGTTGGTCGGATGGTACGTGGACAACCGTAGCCTTCGCCACGCAGCTTAGGACAAGTATGATTACGGCGGCGGCAATGTGCTCTCGAAAGTTCATTGGTTTCTCCATGGTTATTCTTGAGTGTCTTGCGGTACTGTCATCATCAATTTCGACAAGCAGATTGTTCGCATTGGGTCGGAAACGTGCCTGAGCAGTCTCGGAAGTGCTGCAAAGTTCGAGCAGGTGGTGAGATGTCTCAGGCTGGATGCTGAGCGGCCGATCGGTACCGTCGAAAACACCTCAGAACGCCGCTCCGACAACGGTCTATTCTGGCAGACCGACGCAGTCACAGCCTCCGCAAATGCGATCTTCGCCAATATGATAGGGTGGCTTGTACAATCACGACAGCCGTATGTGACGATGGGCCTATGGATGTGATAATAGGCGGACTATCTGTGACAGGCGGTCCGGCGACGCTCAGAGCGCTCCGTCGAGATTATGTCGATAGCGACGACTAACCATCAGCGTGGTGCCGTCGCGGAGGGTCAACTTGTAGTCCTTCTGGAACCAGGTTCTGAGTTCTTTGATTCGGTTGGTGTTGACGATGACATGACGATGAATGCGCTTGAAAACCCGAGGATCGAGACGTCGCTCCATCCCTTTCATGGTCTCACGCAGAAGATGACGATCGCTCCCCGTATAGATTGTGACATAGTTGCCAGCGGATTCGATCCAGTCGATATCAGCCGTCGAAAGGAAGTATGCCTTGCTGCCTGATTTGATGAGGATTCGTTTGTCCTCAACAGGCGGTTTTTTCAGCGATTCAAGCATGGACAGAAGTTGTCTGGCGGCCACGTCGGCTTTCAACAGATGAGCTCTGGCTCGTGTCAATGCCGCCTGGAACCGCTCTCTATCAAATGGCTTGAGCAGGTAATCGAGAGCGTGAACCTCGAAAGCCTTGACTGCATATTGATCGTAGGCCGTCACAAAAATCACGACCGGCAGTTGCCACGGGTCGATTCTGGCCAATACCCCGAATCCATCTATTCCTGGCATTTGGACGTCGAGAAAGACGAGGTCTGGTTTTTCGCGAGTGATTGCTCGGACAGCTTCCTCACCATCACGGCATTCCTCCAAGATTTCGATATCTTCAGCTCCTTGGAGCAGCGAACGGATGCGTCTTCTGGCCAATGGCTCATCGTCGACAATAAGGACGCGCATAGTTCATTCTCCGTGGCGGGTGCGAATGTGCCTCATGAAGATGTTGGAACCTCAAAGGGGATTTCGATCCTCACGGTGACTCCTTCTCCCGTGTTGCTTAGCGAAAAGCAGCAGTCATCACCATACAGCATTTGCAGGCGCTCACGAGTATTCGCGAGGCCGACTCCTGACTCGCCCGTTCTGTCCTTCTGCGTCTGCAAACCGATGCCGTCGTCCCTCACTTGGAGTAGCAGCCGCTCTCCGAGACGCTGAGATGATACAGTAACAGTACCGCTGCCGGGTTTTGGGGATATGCCGTGACGGATGGCATTTTCGACCAATGGCTGCAATAGCAGGTACGGCACAGCGGCGTCGCTAGTTGCCGGGTCGATTTGCAGAGACGTATGCAATCGATCGGAGAACCGCACTCGCTCGACATCCAGATAGCGTTGAACAAAATCGAGTTCCTCTCGCAACGGCACTTTCTGCTTTCCGACACTTTGAAGGCTCAGGCGCAGCAGATCAGAAAGACGCACCAGCATACGGTCGGCGGCTTCGACATCCTCCCGCATCAATGTCGACACTGCATTCAGCGAGTTGAAAAGGAAATGCGGATGCAGTTGTGTCCTCAGCGTGTTAAGTTGCGCATTGACAAGCTGCGCTTTCAACTCCGACGCTCGCAGCTCTTCCTCCCGGTATTTGCGATAAAGCAGAAAGGTATAGGAGGCGATGGTCATGAAGCCGAAAGTTAGAACGCCAACGTGAAACTTCGATGTCAGCATGAGCAGACAAGATGACCAGAAACTGTGTTGACTTTGAGACGGTTGATCTTTCATGAAGTAAGCGTCGACCGGAACTTGGATGCTCGTGTAGATCAGGATCTGAAGTGGCACAATAATTATCGCGACAACCGCCAACATGGGCAAGGCCTGCCGCCAACCGGTGGCGTCGAGCGGAAATCGCCGACAAAGTCGAAAGACAACAAGACTGGTTAACGCCCACAGATACCACTCGATCAACCCTAGAGTCAGGGATTCCATCCAGGGCATTGGTGTAGTCGTGCCTTTGTATATGAAGTACAAGCGTGTGGAGAAAAAAGCTCCGACCAGCGTCCAGGCAATGATAAAGAGAAACCATCTTGCGAGGGGTCGCTCAAAGGTCAGCTTTGCAGATCGGAACTCCGGTGGTTCCGACATCCTTGTTCTCTTCATGTCGAGCCTGAACTACAACTTCTTGCCTCTTCCCTTCAGGCAATCTATGATCGGTCTCCGGCGAACACAAAGGAAAAAGACTGTGTCGGCTTCGATTCCGCCAGTCTGGTAGCTTCGCAGATATACGGTCTAAGCTCTTGTCGTTCTTGTGAGTGGCAGTAAGCTTACTTGCCGCGTCCCATTCCCTCTTGATGGGGATTAAGGGGTGTGTTTTTCCCGTTGAGGGGAGTGTTGAGAAACTGCCGTCGCCATGAATGTCGCGACTGAAGTTGCTCCTACAGCCATTTTACAAGGGCTGCTAACGTGGCTTGTAGGAGCGACTTCAGTCGCGACCTGCTTTCTCTGACACAACTGCGACACCCAACGCAACAGTGTTAGCGAGGCTTTTTCAACAGTCCCGGAGGCGGGAATCCAGGCTTATTATTTCGGCGCGAATCGAATATCAAAACACGATCGGGCACTCGAGGTCAAACAGGCCAACCATCCGCCCGCGCGAGCTGACGGCCTAGGCCCGCATGCTCTTTGACATTGTGAATACGACCCATTCTACCGCATCTCTGACATCCCGCGAGTAGATTTCCACATCGGATCCCAGGGCGGAAGCATCGTCGGCTTGGTGTCGAGGATGCCGAGAACTTCCTTCAGCAGGTATTTCTTGTCAATGATGACGATGTAGACATACTGATTGAACCAATCGTCGTACATCGTCCACCAGCCGCTATCACCACGTGCCGTGCCCCAGCTATTTCACGGCATCACACTTTCTTCGCCAAGACGTCCTTGCGCATTTGTGCTTTGTACGCCTTGAACTTGTCAAGTAGCTTGGCATCGCCGACGCCCAGGATTTGCACCGCCAGCAATCCGGCATTGAACGCGCCACCGATTGCCACCGTCGCTACCGGAACGCCTTTGGGCATTTGCACGGTTGACAGAAGCGCGTCTTGTCCCGAAAGTGATCCCGAAGCCAATGGCACGCCGATGATCGGTAACTCGGTCTGGGCAGCCATAGCGCCGGCAAGATGTGCTGCCATTCCGGCTCCGGCGATAATCACACGGATGCCACGCTTGCGGGCGGACTGGGCGTAAGCGGCTGCTTCCGCCGGTGTTCGATGCGCAGAGATCACCTTCAGTTCGCACGGGACAGCAAACTTATCGAGTGCATCGGCGGCCTGTTTCATCACCGGCAGGTCGGAATCGCTCCCCATTACGATTGCCACTAATGGAGTTGTCTTTGCTTTGGCCATTTGTCTTGCTCCGTTTTAAGCCCTCACCCTTGAACCCTTCTCCTATGCAGGGAGAGGGCAGGTATGATAACCAATAAAGCTCGAACAGGGCGCTGAGTCAAGACAGAGTCCTGAGAGACACCCAGTTTCGTCGACTCGGGACTGGCGACCAGACAGCTACAGTGAACCTGGAATCGGGTTCGATTGTGCCGTCGGTCAGCCGCGAATTTGTCTGGTTCGACCTAAACTTTCTGCTTGACCGGCCGTAAACTGTGATGTAGTCTTGGGTAAGGCCGAATGCGCTTTGCGTTAGCGGAAAGGAGAGTTTGCTATGTTGGATATTGCAATGATCAGGAGGATAGCAGGATAATATCCCGTGCGTTTGCGCACTCTAACAATGAACTCTTTTTTTCGCAGGCACCTGGGTGTCTGCGTTTTTTTTGGAGATTGCAGCCATGCCAGATAAATTAAGCAAGAGGCAGAGACAGGCCATCAAGAAAATGCTCAGTTACGATTACTTGAAAGCGAAGGAATCTAAGAAGAAGAAGCGTCAGGAAAAAGCGTTGCGTCAGAAAGATGAACGCCATAAATCTCGGCAGCAGGAGGTCGAAGAGCTATTGATCGACGCGACAGAGAGTGAGACCGAAAACGGTGACGAACAATGACGGGCAGGGTGATTCGCTCCAGAGGCAGGCTTTTCACAGTACTCAGCGATGGTAAAGAGTACCAGTGCGAAGTGCTTGGCAAGGCCA
>Ga0315273_10010585_pt1 | contig 11770 bp, 8 predicted proteins | sample YL17G02_0_MG_FD_205753 | JGI IMG/M metagenome (GOLD analysis project Ga0315273, IMG submission 205753) | Sediment microbial communities from Yellowstone Lake, YNP, Wyoming, USA - YL17G02_0 | ecosystem: Environmental > Aquatic > Freshwater > Lake > Sediment | place: USA: Wyoming | collected... | reverse complement strand
GTCTGGGTGCCTAGAAACAAGCGGCACGTTCGTCCCGGCAGGTTCGGGTGGTGGGGGGCGCGGACCGCGCCGCTCTTCCAGCTGGACGTCGAGGATAAGACCGTGGCGGTGAGGAGCGTCGAGTGAAGGCCGCGAAGAAGGCGCGGTCCTTCATTCCCGTTTACGAGCCTTGGATCGGGAGAGCCGAGCTCGAGCGCGTCACGCGCTGCGTGAAGAGCGGCTGGATCTCTTCGATCGGCGAGGAGATTCGCGAGTTCGAGGGGCGCTTCGCCGCGCTCTGCGACCGGCGCTTCGGCGTCGCCACGAGCAACGGCACGACCGCGCTCCATCTCGCGCTCGCCGCGCTCGGAATCGGCCCCGGCGACGAGGTGGTCGTACCGGCGCTCACGTTCATCGCCACGGCGAACGCGGTGCACTATGCGGGAGCGACGCCGGTGTTCGCCGATGCCGACCGCTCGACCTGGAACCTCGATCCGAGCGCGGTCGAGGCCAAGATCACGCGCCGCACGCGGGCGATCATCGCGGTCCATCTCTACGGCCAGCCGGCCGACATGGCCCGGCTTCGCGCGATTGCGCGGAGGGCCCGGCTCCACCTCGTCGAGGATGCGGCGGAAGCGCACGGCGCACGCTATCACGGGCGCCCGGTCGGCGCATTCGGCGCCGCCTCCTGCTTCAGCTTCTACGGCAACAAGATGGTCACGACCGGCGAGGGCGGAATGGTGCTCACCTCGAGCGCTGCGCTCGCCGGGCGGCTACGCCTGCTGCGCGATCACGCGATGTCCCCGACCCAGCGCTACTACCACGGTGAGATCGGCTTCAATTACCGCATGACCACGCTGCAAGCGGCGCTCGGGCTCGCCCAGCTCGACCGCTTCCCCGAGATCCTCGAGCGCAAGCGCCGCATCGCCGCCTGGTACCGCGCGGGCCTCGCCGGTCTGCCGCTCGAGATGCCGCTCGAGATGCCGCGCAGCGAGAACGTCCACTGGATGTTCAGCGTCGTGCTCGGCCGGGACGCGGCGGTCGACCGTGCGACGCTCGGCCGCCACCTGCTCGAGCGCGGCATCGACTGGCGGCCGTTCTTCGTGCCGATCCCCGAGCTTCCTCCCTACCGTGACGGTCAGCGCTATCCCGTCGCCGCCGAGCTCGGCGCGCGCGGTCTCAACCTGCCCTCCGGGCCGCTCCTCGCCCGCAGCCAGATCCGATTCATCTGCGATGCGATCGCCGACCTACTCACCTAGAGCGACTCCCGCCTTCGACTGGCAACCGCGGCTCTCCGTGGTGCTGCCGACGTACAACGAGAGCGGCAACATCGCCAACCTGATCGCCGCCGTACGCGATGCCGCACGCGCGACGCGCGATCTCGAGATCGTCGTCGTCGACGACGACAGTCCCGACGGCACGGCAGAGATCGCGGCGGGATGCGGCGGCAACATCCGCGTCATCCGGCGCACGGACACCCGCGGCCTCGCGACCGCGGTCCGCCGTGGAATCGAGGAGGCGCGCGGCGAGGTCGTCGTGGTGATGGACACCGACTTCAATCATCAGCCGGAGATCGTCCCGCAGATGGTCGACTTCCTTCGCTACTACGACCTCGTCACCGGCTCCCGTTTCACGGTCGGCGGCGGCATGGAGGAGCACGGCCGCTACCGGCTTTCCTTCCTCTTCAACTTCTTCTGCCGGCTTCTGCTCGGCACCAAGCTGCAGGATCACCTGAGCGGCTTCTTCGCGGCGCGCCGTGAATCGATCCTGGCGCTCGATCTCGACGACGTCTTCGAGGGCTACGGCGATTACTTCATTCGCCTGCTCGTCGAATCATTGGCGCGCGGCTCGACGATCCTCGAGGTGCCCGTCTACTATCCGTCGCGCAGCGCGGGCGAGAGCAAGACGAAGTTCCTGCGCACCCTCGTGCAATACACCCGTGCGGTCGTCCGCCTGGCGCTGCGCCGCCGGCCGAAGCCGGCGTGACCGCCGGTGGCGCATCGATTCATTCGCAGAACGCTGGTACAAGCCCCTACGACTCCGATCGTGAATCACCTCGAGTCCTACCTGCGCGCCGCCCCGATCTCACTCGCGCTCGAGCGCGCGATCGAGGCTCGCTGGCTCGGGTCGCTGCCGATCTCCGAGCCGGTCCTCGACGTCGGCTGCGGCGACGGCCTGTTCGCGGAGCGTACCTTCCTGCGCACGTTGGCCGTCGGCATGGATCGCGACCCCGCCGAGCTCGCGATCGCCCGGGCACGCCACATCTACCGCTCGCTCACCGCCGCCGACGCCGCCCGTCTGCCGTTTCGCACCGCCGTCTTCGCCAGCGTGATCAGCAACTCCGTGCTCGAGCACCTCGGTGATCTTCCCGCGACTCTTGCCGAGATCCGCCGCGTGCTGCGAGCCGACGGCCGCTTCTGGTTCTCGGTGCCGAGCCCTCTCTACGGCAAGCTGCTCTTTCACGCGCGGCTGCTCGAGCGGCTCGGCCTGCACGGCCCTTCTCGGTGGTACGAGAACCTGGTGAACGTCCGCCTGCAGAAGAACCTCCACTGCCTGCCGATGGACGAGTGGAGTGAGCTGCTGCGCGCCGCCGGCTTGCGGATCGTCCGACACGAGAGCTACCTGCCGCCGAGCGTGATGGCGGTGAACGACCTCGGTTATCCCCTCGCCGTGCCGGCCATGGTCTGGAAGCGGTTGCTCGGCCGCTGGACGCTCTCCCCGCGGCTGCGGCGCCCGGTCGCCGCGCTCCTCGCCCGCCTGCTCGGCCCGATCTACGACCGGACGTGTCCCGCTGGCGAAGGCGGCGGGTGGCTGATCGAGGCGGCGCCGGCGAGCTGATGGCCGCGGTGCTCCTGCTTCTCGCCGCGGGCCTCGGCCTGCGACTTCTCTACCTCGCCACGCCGTCGCTCGACGCCGACCAGGCGATCTTCGGGTTGATGGCCATGCACATCCTGCGCGGCGAGCTGCCCATCTTCCAGTGGGGCTACCTGTACATGGGGACGATCGAGTCGTTCGTGGCGGCTCCGCTGATGCTCCTCTTCGGCCCGACCCGCTTCGCCCTCAATCTCTCGCCGGTGCTGTTTTCCATGCTCTTCGCGCTCTCCGCGTACCTGTTCGCCCGAGAGGCCTCCGGGCGGTCCTGCGGGCTCTGGGCCCTCGCCTTCGCCTGCTTCCCGCCGATCTACCTCGTCTGGACCGTCGTCGTGGCGCGCGGCGCGTACGCCGAGAGCCTCGCGCTCGGGACGCTCGCGGCGTATCTCGCGCTGCGCGCGGTGAACGCCGAAACCGCCCGCCAGGAGCGACACGCCCTCGTCGGCGTCGGTCTCGCGCTCGGGCTGTCGTTCTGGACGCACTTCAACACCGTCATCTACGGCGCGGCGATCGTCCTCTTCTGGGCCGTCGAGCGTCCGGGGCTGCTCGCGCGGGCCGTCGTCTGGTCTGCCGGCCCGTTCTTCATCGGCAGCGCTCCCTTCTGGTACGGCACGTTCCAGTCTCACTTCGCAACGTTCCTCGTCGCCGCGCCGCCGGCGCCGCGCTTCGGTCACCGCCTCTCCCGCCTGCTCCTCTATCGCCTGCCGATCGTGCTCGGGATTCGCTTCGACGGCGGCTCGGTGCCGACCGTGCCTGTGCTCGGGTGGCTGCTGCTGCCGATTCAGCTCGGCGCCCTCGCGGCAACCGCCTCGATGGCGCTCGGCTCCTCGCCGCCACACCCGCGCCGCGGGGCGCGCCTCCTGCTCCTCGTTGCGGCGATGCTCTTCGCCGTGTATCTGCCCTCTCCCTTCTCCGGCGCCGACACGCAGCGCTATCTGGTTCCGCTCTACACGGTGCTGGCGATCGCTCCCGCGTTCCTCGTCGTCAGCCTCGGTCGAGCGGGCATTGCGCTCGGCTTCCTGCTGCTCGCGCTGCAGGCGGTGCCGTCGTTCCTCAAAGCCAACGTCCTCGATCCGGCAGCGCTGCGCCGCTACCAGGAAGATCGCGCGCAGGAGAGCCGCATCTTTCACGCGCTCGACGACCTCGGGCTTCACGCCGTGTATACCGACGACTACTGGGATGGCGCGCGCTTCACGTTCGACGCGCGGGAGCGGATCGTGTTCGCCAATCCGTTCGAGGATCGCAGCACCGCGTACCTCGACCGCGCCGACGGAGCCGAGCGAGCGGCCTTCCTCTTTCACCAGCCGCTGCGAGCCGCCGCCTTCGAGGGCATGCTCCGTTTGGCATCGGCGCGCTACCGCAAGGAACGCGTCGATGGCTTCGAGCTGTTCTACGCGATCGAGCCGGGGGTCGAGGGAGTGGCGGAGCTCCCCATCGTCGCCGCCACCGCCAGCGACAACGCGATCGACGCCGCCTTGGCCTTCGACCGCGACGGAACGACCCGTTGGACGACGCTCGCGCCGCAGCGGCCGGGCATGTGGTTCAACGCCGATCTCGGCGCGGCGTACGACGTTGCCGAAGTCGCGTTTCTGCCGCGATACGCCTCCGACACGCCGCGCGGGCTGCGCGTCGAAGTTTCCCTCGATGGCCAGAGCTGGACGAGGGCCGCGGAGGCGCGCGTGTACTGGGGACCTTGCTCGTGGGCACGCGGGCGCCCGCTGCCGAGCTATGACGGCTGGGTGGTGGCTCGCTTCTCGCCGCTGCGAGCTCGCTTCGTACGCCTGACGGAGCTCGGCAGCGACCCTCGCTATGCGTGGAGCATCGCGGAGCTCGTCGTGCGGGCACCGGGAAAGCGCGCCGACGCGATGCCTCCCCCGCCGCCGCCCGGCCCCGGACGCCTGTTCGCGGATCCGGTGGCGGCGGCCCGCCTCCCCGGCGCCGTACGTCATTGGCAGGGCGACCTCATTCCACGGTTAGAACATCTGCGGGACGCCTCGCTCGTCGACGCGCGGGACCGGGCGCTTGTCGCGCGGACCGCCGTGCTCGCCTCGGGGAGCGATCCTCGCATCGGTGCGGTCGCGGGCGAAATCACGCCGCTCGGCGACGAGCTTCTCGCCACCGGCCTTCGCCTCGACACCGACCGATGGCCGCGCCTCGTCTCGGCGATCACGCGTTACGACGCGGGCGACGAGCGAGCCCTCGTCGATCTCGGCGCCGTTCAGCCGCTCGGCGGGATCGTCGTCGAGCACGCCGACGCGGCATCGAGCTTTCCGCGCGGCCTCGTCGCGCGCACGTCGCTCGACGGCGCCTCCTGGAGCGAGCCCGAGACGCTCGTGCCGCGGCCGAGCCGGCTCCTCTGGTCCGATCAGGGGCTCCTAGGTGCGAGCCTCACGGATCGCATCTTTCTGTTCTCGACGCCGCGTCGGGCACGCTTCGTAGAGCTCACGGCCTCCCCCCGCCATCCGCAGTTCCCGTGGGTCGTTCGGAAGGCGACGGCTCTTCTCGCTCGGTGATCTCGACGTAGTCCACGTCCGCTTTCGCACCGGCGGAGAGAAGTCGCGTGCAGAGGATCGCGCGGTCGGGAAGCTCGACGGATGTCTCCGTCGTGGTCCACGAGCGTCGTGCCGGGATTTCGGTCTCAGCGAACCGTCGGCCGTCGGCGGCCTCCACACGCAAGCGCAACGGACCGCCGCGGGACCGCACGGCGACGCCGACCCGTCCGGGCCCGAAGGTCCGATAGGGTCCATCGCGGACGACGACCCCGGGGGGATACTCGACGACCGAGGCGTAGGCGTTGCCCGAGGCCTCGGCCGACTCGTAATCGACTCCGTAAAGCGCAGGCAGGTCCTCGGCTTCGAAGCGCCGCGGACCGGTCTCGCGCTCTTCGGGCCCGGCAAGCTTGCGGACGAGCACCCAGTCCACGTCGAGCGCGCTGCCAGCGGCGGACGCCGCCCAGGCCCGGAACTCGAGCGTCTTTGGATGGTCGATCGCAAACACGACGGGAAGCTCGCTCCACGCGTCTCGTTCGACCGTGGCAACGGCGAGCTGGCTCTTGCCGAGGTCGGAGGACACCTCCACGCGTCCGCTGCCGCGCACGCGGAAGCGGGCTTCGTAGGTGCCCGCCGGGAAGGCTCGGTACGGACCGTAGACGGCCGGAAGCTTCGCGTCGGAACGGCCGCGGACCAGCGCACGACCCGAAGCCGACGGATCCTCCAGGCGCTCGCCGTCACCGACCCTCAAGTTCTCCGCCTCGTAAAAGACACCCATCGGCCAAGGCGCCGAGCCGGCCCACGGCCGGTATGGTCCGGCTATGCGCTCGAAGAGGTAGACGCCGTCGTCTTCGGTAACGGGGCGCAGGTTTGGGTTCTGGCGCATCGCAGCGAGCGTGAAGCGATAGGAATACGCAAACACCTGCGCCGGGTAGGTGTCACGGTGAACCGTCACGAGGCGCACCTCGAGATCGTCGAGCAAGCGATGCTGATCCTCGGTGAGCTCGCCCAGGTTCATCGATTCCAGCGGCCGAGCGACCCGTTCGACGTAGTCGCGTGGAGCCGTCGGGCTGTAGCCGTTCACGGTCGGCACTCGCGTGCGGGTCGCCCAGTACTGGTAGATCGACGAGTAGGCGCTGTCGCCCGGCCAGAGCGCCAGCTCGAGGAGATTCGAGCCCCGGGCTCGCTCCGCAACCGCGGCATAGGCGCGATTGTCGCTCGGCAGGCGGGAAACGCCGAACGGCAGCAAGCTCGAGAAGTCGAAGAGAACCGCGCCGAGCGCCGCGCAGGCGAGCGCCGTCCGCCAACGTCCGCCGACCTTCTCGGCCGCCACCGCGGTGCCGATGCCGGCGGCAAGCCCGAGCGCGATGGCGCTCACCGCGAAGAACTTGGCGGGTTGGCGGATGATCGCGAAGAACGGAATCAACCGGGCGGCGGCGTGATAGAGCGGCAACCATTGCGGCGCGTTCGGGCCGAGCGCGAGCGCCGCGAAGCCGAGCGCGACGGCCGCGAGCACTCGCCCCTCGCGCCTGGCGAGAGCGGCGATCGCCAGGGCCACCACGACGACGCCGGGGTAGAGCTGGCGCGTCAGCACGGTATTCGACCGCTCGAGAAAATCGCTTGGCCGCGGCGCGAAGGGCCTGATCTCACGGAGGGATCGTCCGGCGCCGTGACCGGAGGGATCGATGAAGGAGCTCTTGTACTGCAGGAGCAGCAAGGCCGCGACGACCAATCCCAAGGCGAACGGCCAAAGCGCCCGCCAGCGCTCTGCCGACGCGCCGGCGACCTTCACCGCGGCGCGAGCGACCGGCAACTTGAGCACGATCAGCAGCAGGGTCGCCGCGCCGAAAACGACGATGCCGAGATGAGGCAGGCCGAGACCCAGCTGACCCGCGTAGAGGACGAGCAGAACGAGAGGAGAATACGACCGTGCTTCCTCGGCCCACGCCGCCTCGCCCGACCGCGCGCGAATCTCCGCGGTCACGCGCCACGCCATAGAGAGCAGGGCCAGAACCACGATGAAGAGGAGCAGCAGCGCCGCCGGCCCCCAGTTGGTGCCGAGCCGCGCAGCGAACACGGCGAAGGCCGCGGAGGGCCCGAGCGCAGACAAGGCGAGCCAGCCGCACACCGTGCCCCTCGCTTGCGCGCGCCGCGTCGGCTCGAGACCCCAGATCGCGTAGAGCAGCCACAGGGGAAACAAGAAGGCGAAGAAATAGACGAAGTGCGGCTCGTTGAGCGCCAGACAGACGAGGCAAAGACCCGCAGCGAGCGCCGCCCACCGGCTCGACCCCTGCCACGCCACCTCCAGAAAATAGATCGCGAGCGGCAACAGGAAGAAGGCGATGCCCGTCGGATGACCGCCCGCGAGGCTCGCCAAGCGATACGGCAGCAAGGTGACCGCGGCCGCAGCCACTGCGGCGCCGCCGCCATCGGCCCCGAAGCGGCGTGCGAGCAGGAAAGTGGAGAGCGCGGTGGCGGGAAACGATGCCAGCACGAGAAGGTTGTAGGCCGCCGCCCGACCGAGCGGAGCGAGGGCGGAGAACAGCAGGGAAAATGGCAAGAAGAAGAAGCTCCTGCGCTTCGAAGGCTGCGGAGCGCTGAACTCGTAGGGGTCCTGGAACCACGGTGCGCGGCCGCGAACCATGTCGTCGGTGACGGAAAGGAAATAGAGGAACTGAAGCTGATCGCCGTGCACGAGGCCCTGCACGCGGCGCTCGCGGCTCACCCCGCAGCCGTAGGGAATCGCCTCGGAGAAATGGAGGACAAGCGGGTAGGTATAGACGATCGCCGCCAGCCCGCCCGCCAAGAGCACGAGCGCGGCGTGCCTCGCCCGCACTCGTGGACGAGCGGCCTCCTCCCTGTCACCCGCCACCCGCCGATGTATACGAGGGATCCTCGGGAAAGGCAATTTTGACTTGCCCGAGCGGGTCCGCTAACCGAGCGGAATGAAGCCCCGCGGCCGATCGGCGGTCTCGAGCGCCGCGCTGCTGCTCGCGCTGCTCGGCGCCACCACGTCCTGCCAGCGGTCCAGCCTCGCCACACCGCGGCGCGCGCCGATCCTCGACCTAACCTCGGGCCGGGACCTTGCCGAGATCACCGAGACGCGGCGAATCGTCTTCGGCGCCGGCGGCCGCCGCCTTCTCCTCGACGGCTGGTCGGTCGACGAATACGACCCGTCGTCGGGACTGACGTTCGTATGGGCCACGGAGCTCGAGGCGAACGTCGCGTTTCAGGTTCTCGCGGTCGTCGATCAACAGTTCCTCGTCAAGCTCTCCGCGTTTGCGGGCGCGATCCCGCAGACGATCACGGTGCTCGTCAACGGCCACCCGGTGTCGAGCTTCACGGCCGAGCCAGTCTTCCTCGAGTACCGCTTCGTCGTCCCGGCGGGCCTCCTTCGCCGCGGCGAAAACCGCCTCACCTTCCGACACAGCCGGCTCGAAGGCCGCACCGACGGCGGCGAAGAGCGACGCTTCGCCGCCGCGTACACCTCGATCTTGATCGGACCGCTGTGTCTCCCGCTGCGTGGCTGGGGTCTGCCTCCGCACCCTCGCGTGCACCGGACGCAGGCGACGCGCTCGGAGCCCGCGGCGCTCGTCATCACCGGTCCCGCGGTGATCGGCCGCCACCTGCGTGTCCCGCTCGAAGGGGTCCTCCGTTATCGCCTCTCGCTGCTCGGTCCCGCGCAGGCACCCGCCATCGCCACGTTGCGTATCCGCGACGGCGCCGCGAGCCGCGACGTCGTCGAGACGCGGCTGTCGCCCTCGCTCTTCGACCGCTCGCCGTCCCGTGATGTCGAGGTCGATCTGACCCCGTGGAGGGGCAAGACGGTCGACCTCGAGATCGAGGTCGAGCCCGAGACCTGCCGCGCAACCGTCACCACCGTCGCGATCTCGCGCGCGGGCGTCTATCGGGCAGACGAGTCGGCCGAGGCCGGTTGACGGCGACCGCGGCGGGCCTGATACTCCGCTTCCTTCCGGGCATCGAGCGACTCGATCGCTCCGAGCCAGCCGCGCAGCTCCCGAAGCGGCTGGCCGGCGTACACGCGCAGGAAGCGCAGGCGGTCGATCCTCCTCACGTCTGCGCGAATGGGACGCTGGAGCTGGACGAGGTTCTTGACGCGCCGGCGGCGAGACACCTGCCCCGGCCGGCGCACGTTCTCGAGGTCGAGGAGGAAGAACTCCGGCTCGTCCGCCGCGGAGAGGCGCACCAAGAAGTTATCCGCGTTGGCGTCGCCGCTGTAGAAGCCCGCGTCGTGGAAGCGGCGGAGCTCGCGCGCCAGCGCGACCAGAATCCGGCGGCGCTCGCGGCTCGGCAGCCGTGGCGCGCGCTCCCGCCAGAAGCGCCCCGCGGGTTCCGCGCCGTCGAGGCTCGCCGTCACGAAATAGCAATCCGCAGGAAGACCGCGCGAGCGCGTCTCGGCGAGCGCGAGCGCCGGCGCCACCCGGAAGCCGGCCCGCTCGAGCTCGGCCGATCGCTGCCAGCATCGCCGGGCTGGCGTCGGCGCGAACATCCACTCGAGCCGTCGGTACCACGCGTAGGGCTTGAATCGCTTGACGAAGATCTCGCGTCCCTCGACCGTCGTCGCCGCCACCGCCGTTCGCCGGTGATCCTTCACGAAGCGCGCGCCCGGGGCGTCGAGCAGGCGGTCCGGGGCCGCCAACGCGGCCCCCAGCGGCGTTCCGCGAAGTCCGGGGGCGATCACCGCGTTCACGACTTGCCCCGCTCGCGCTTCGGCTCGAGCTTCGCGGAGTCGATCTTCATCCAGAAGCTTTCCCCGAGGGACTCGGGACGCAGCCGGCGCGCCCGCCACTCCACGTAGAGCTTCAGCGGGATCCAGGCGAGCTTGCCGAGCTTCGCCTTCCACGACAGCCGGCGGTAGCTGCGGGTTCGCTCCGCCATGGCGCTCACCGACTTGTTCGAGTCGACGCGCGGCCCGGAAATCTGCCGCGCTTGGAACGAGCCGATGCGGGTTCGCACTTGATAGCGCACGATCTCCCCGACCCGGCTCGGCTCGCGCGCGAAGACGCGCGCGTCTCGGCTCCGCCAGATGCGATCGGAGCCGAGCAGCCGCGTGAGATAGAGATCCTCGTTCAGCAACCCGGGCGGCAGACGGATCCCCTCGGCGACGCTGCGGCGGATCGCATAGAAGCGCGCCGAGACCATTCGACGCGGATCTTTGAGCCGCTCCGATTCGACGCGCGCCGCTTCGAGAAAGCCACGATAGGAGACCGGAACGAATCGCGCGGTGCTCACCAGCGTCGACGACAGCACGGCCGCCTCGGGATGCGCGTGCGCGGCGTCGAAGAGTCGCTCGACGGCCCGCCAGTGAAGAATCACGTCGGCGTCGGCGAAGAACCACCATTCGGCATCGCCACGGAGGTGACGGTGGAGCGCGTTCCAGCCCTGCGACTTGCCCTTCTCCGAGGTCTCGACGACCGCGAGCTCGGCGCACATCGTGCCGAAGCGGCGCGCACGCTCGGCGGTCGCATCGCGACAGCCATTGGCATAGACGACGATCTGTCGCTGCTCCGGAGGCAGCCGACGCCAGAGCGACTGCCGCACGACGCTCGTCAACATCCGCTCGATCGACCCTTCCTCGTCGTGGGCGAGCACGCCGAGCGCGAAAACCGTCACGCCGCCCTCCGTGCGAGCCCGCTGCCGATCGCGGCGAGCACCGCCTCGACGGTGATTTGCCGCATGCAGAGCCGGCCCACGGGACAGCGGCGAAGGTAACAGGGATGACAGGCGACCGGGCCGACGAGCGCCAGATCTTCGGCGCCGTAGGGTGCGGAGCGCAGCGGGCTCGTCGCCCCCCAAAGCGATACCACCGGCGTACCGAGCGCCGCCGCCATGTGCATCGGCCCGGAATCGGGCCCGAAGGCGATCCGCGCGCGGCCCAAGATGCCGATCAGGTCGCGAAGCGTCGTCCGACCGGCGAGATTCGTGACGTCGCCGGACGCAGCACGCTGGACGTCCGCGGCGAATGCCGCCTCCCCGCCGGGCGCGCCGACGACGACCGCCGAGAGGCCGAAGCGCGCGCGCGCGGCGTCGAGGACCCCGGCGGTCCGCTCGGCCATCCACCATCGGCTCTCCCAGGTCGATCCGACGAAGGCCGTCACGAAGGGGCCTCGCACGTCTCGAAGAAGTTCGTCGACGCGCGCCGCCTCCTCGCGAGCGAGTGACAGACCGAACTCGACCGGCGATTCGGGCAGTCCGAAATGGTCGGCGAAGGCCAGGTACTGACGAAGCTTGCTCGACCAGTGCGGCTGCGGCGGGATCGTCTCGCTGTTGAAGATCCAGTTCACTTCCTTGGTGTTCGAGCGGTGAAAGCCGACGCGCACCGCGGCGCCACTCACCCGGCTGACGACGCCGCTCTTCAGGTGTCTCTGCAGGTCGAGCGACAGGTCGAAGCGCCGGCGCCGAACGCCGGC
>Ga0315273_10010584_pt1 | contig 11770 bp, 5 predicted proteins | sample YL17G02_0_MG_FD_205753 | JGI IMG/M metagenome (GOLD analysis project Ga0315273, IMG submission 205753) | Sediment microbial communities from Yellowstone Lake, YNP, Wyoming, USA - YL17G02_0 | ecosystem: Environmental > Aquatic > Freshwater > Lake > Sediment | place: USA: Wyoming | collected... | reverse complement strand
ACGAGCACTTCCACCACGAACACCCCGAGGTACGTGTAGCGCGTCACCCGGTCGGGACGCGATGGGACAGTGCCGTTGGTCACAGTTGCGCGCTCCGTCCCCAGTCTAGCAGAGGCCCGGCTTCAGTCCCGGCGCTCTGTTGAGTTGACGACATGGGCGTACGTAATGCGGGGCTTCAGCGCCGCCGCGCGCAATGCAGTACGTAGTGCAGGGCTTGAGCCCTGCTTGGGAGCGCCCCTCTGGCAGGCCTGCCTTCGGCGTTGCTCAGGCCAGGGAAGGCCTGCACTACACCCAACTCAACTCAACTAGACTTCTTCTATCGGCGTCATCTCACCGATTGAAGCGAGTTTTCGTCACCCCGGCGCAAGCCGGGGTCCCCAACGCGGCAGCCGCATTGGGGTGGCATACGGGGTCCAGAGAGGTACACGACTGGATTCCGGCGTACGCCGGAATGACGACATAGAAAGGGCCCGTCCGCACTCGGCGGTTTGAGGCGAAGCTCCACTGGGCTCCGGGGTTACACTGGCGTCCCGTCTCGGTGTTCCGGTGCGCCATGGGACATCCGTCGGACGCCATGGTTGACGCCGGACGGGCCGACTTCTTATAGTCGAGTTCAACCATGAAACGTCTTCTGATTCTCGCCGTCGCCACTGTTGCCCTCGCCTTCGCCGGCCTCACCGCGCGCGACGCGAGCGTTTACACGCAGAACCGGCAACTCTCGATCGTCAACCCCGACAGCGGCCACGTGGCGCTGGGCCTCGCGATCCGGCGCCTCGGGGTGTCGGGCACGTTCCTGCAGACAGCGGCGCACCCGGATGACGAGCACAACCCGCTGCACGCGATGTTCACGCGGGGCATGGGCCTGCGCTCGATCATTGTGCAGACCACGCGTGGCGCGGGAGGGCAGAACGAGATCGGACCGGAACTGTTCCAGGACATGGCGGTCCTCCGCACGGCGGAACTGCTGGCGGCGCACCGTCTCGATGGCGCCGAACAATGGTTTACGCGGGCGATTGACTACGGCTATTCGTTCAGCCCGGACGAGATCTACGCGAAGTGGGGACGGCGCGAGGTCGTCGCCGACTTCGTGCGTCTGATTCGGACGCTGCGTCCCGACGTGGTGCTGACGATGAACATCCAGGGGCGGGGCGGCGATCGCGCGCACGAAGCCACGGCAGTGTTGACCAGGGAGGCGTTCCGCGCGGCGGCCGATCCGGCGCAGTTCCCCGAACAGATCGCGCAAGGGCTTCGGCCGTGGCAGGCAAAGAAGCTGTACTTCAGCGGCGGGGGCGCCCCGGCGCCAAGCGCCGGCTCGCCCCCTGCGCGAGTCGCAACCGTCAACCCGGGCGTCTTCGACCCGCTGCTCGGCCGTACGTACAGCGAGATCGGAGCCGATGCCCGCAGCAACCACAAGTGCCAGGGCATGGGACAGATGTCTCCGCTTCCCGGCGGTGCCGGCGGCGGCCGCGGCGCCGGGCCGGGCCGATATACGTTGGTGGACTCGACAATTCCGGGACAGACCGACAAGGACGAAACGTCGCTCTTCGACGGCATTGATACGACGATCGCAGGTTTGGCGCAGTACGCCGGATCGAACCCGCCCGACGCGCTGAAGGCTGGACTCGCAGCCATCGCCGATCAGGCCCGGATCGCCCGAGCTGCGTTTGATGGCGGCAATGACGCGGCGACGGCGGCCCCCATCGTGGCGGGCCTCTCGGCCGTGCGGGCGGTGCGGGCACAACTGGGGTCGATGGGACTCAACGACACGGCACGGTACGAAATCGACGCGCGCCTGTCGATCAAGGAACAGGACTACCAGAACGCTGCACTGGCGGCCTACGCCATCAGTTTCGAGGCGCTCGCCGATGATGGTCTGGTGATCGGCGGGCAGATGGTCAAAGTCTCGCTGCTCGTGGCCAATCGAGGCGCCTCCGAGATCGCGGTGAGCGACGTGGCCGTCACCGGGTTTGACGGCCGTGCGGCGTGCACTCCCGGCCCCGTCAAGAAGGACACGACCTTTGCCTGTACCGCTGATGTCCAGATTCCAAAGAGTGCGAGGCTGACGACGCCGTACTGGACCGACCAGTACTGGAACACGACGCCCCAGAAGTCCGCGCTGGACATCTACGAACCCGATGTGCCGTTTGGGGCGCCGTTCCGGCCGACCCCGTTCCGCGCCGTGTTCCGGCTGAAGCTTGGCGGCGCCGAGATCACCAGAGAATTGCCGGTTCAGTACCGCTACGCCAAAGACATCTTCGTCGGCGAGAAGCGAATTGAACTCAACGTCGTGCCCGCGTTCTCGGCCAGGATGACGCCGACGACGGCCGTCGTTCCCGCAGCCTTAGGCGCGGCCGCCAAGCCGGTGACGCGCGAGATCCACGTCTCGGTGACCAATGGCACCAAGGGGGCGGCACAGGCCACTGTCACGATCGAGGTTCCGCAGAGCTGGCAGGTCGCTCCGGCACAGGCGCCGCTCAACTTCGTGGCCGAAGACGAATCGCTCACCGTGCGATTTGCCGTGACGGTGCCGGCGACGGTCAAGCTCGGCGACTACAAGGTGCGGGCCGTGGTTACGTCGGCGGCCACCGGCACCGATCGATTCAGCAGCGGCTATCAGGAGATTGACTATCCGCACATCGAGCGCCGCCAGGCGATCAAGCCCGCCGTCACATCACTCAAGGTCATGAACGTCAAGGTCGCACCCAACGTCCGGATCGGCTTCATCGTGGGTGCCGGCGACCAGGTGCCGACCGCGTTGGAGCAGCTCGGGGCCAAAGTGGACATCATCGAACCGGGCGATCTTGCATGGGGCGATCTCAGCCGGTACGACGTCATCATGACGGGCGTCCGTGCCTACGAACGCCGGAAGGACCTTCGCGCCTACAACCGTCGCCTGCTCGACTTCGCAGAACGCGGCGGGACGGTCATCGTGCAGTACAACAAGATGGAGTTCAATCAGGCGCAGTACGGCCCCTACCCTGCCCGCGTCGGCTCGGGCCGCGTCACCGACGAGAACGCCCCTGTGAAGGTGCTCGTGCCCGACCACCCGGTGTTCACCTTCCCGAACACGATCGGCGAGAGCACGTGGCGGGGCTGGGTGCAGGAGCGGGGTCTGTACTTCCTGGGCGAGAAGGATGCGAAATACGTGGACCTCCTGCAGATGGAGGATCCGTTCCCCGACAATCCCGGCGTGAAGCTCGGATCACTGGTCGAAGCGCGAACCGGCAAGGGCCGGTGGCTCTACGTCGGCCTGGGCCTCTGGCGCCAGGTGCCGGCCGACGTCGAAGGGGCGTATCAGCTTCTGGCGAATCTGATCAGCCTTCCGAAGTCCTTCGATTCACCCGTGCGGTGACGAACGCGTTCCCTCAGGACTTCGTGCTGAGCGAGCGCTCTGCCCAGGTCGCATTGCCAGAGAAAGCGATCGTAGTCGCGAGTCGAAGCACGAAGGCGCCGGTGACGAAAGACGAAGCAAGAAAGGCCAAGTAGGGGCGGACCCCCGTGTCCGCTCGTCCGTCGCGCGACTCGGGCCGACACAGGGGTCGGCCCCTACGGCATGACGAATTCGTGTTGCGCAGGTCGCACGGTCAACACCGGACACGGCGACTTGCGCACGACCTTCTCGGCCACGCTGCCAAGCAGCATGTGGGCGATCGGACCACGGCCATGCGACCCGATCACGATCAGATCGACGTCGTGGGCGCGGGCGTAGCGGATGATTTCGAGGAACGGATTGCCCGCAACGATCGCGGTCGTGACGCGCAGGCGTTCACACTCTTGGTCGGTCACCATGGCGCCGATCCGCGCAGTGGCCTCTTTCTCGATCTCCTCGCGCAGGCTCGGCATCGACGCCACGTAGACTTCCGCGGCCCATGCATGCGCCAGCAGGTCTTCTACAACGTGCACGAGATGCAGTGACGACCCGAACGCCTCGGCCAGCGCCTTGGCGTACTTCAGGGCTGTTTCGGAGGCTTCGCTGAAATCGGTGGGAACCAGAATGGTCTTGATGGCGAGCATGGACACCTCCCGGGAACCGGGGGACGGGAGCCGCGTGACGTACTCATTATCGCGCCGGCGGAGGCGAAACGGAAGTGCGACAGCCTCGCCCGCAGTCCTTCCCTTGCCTCGGCGAGCCAGCGGAGAGGACAATGTCGGTTGCGACATGACCAGACGCTCGACGATCCCGCCGACCCGTTCCGAGAGCTCTTCAGCCCCGTCCTGGCACACGCTTTCGACCCGCGACGTGCTGACCGCACTCCACGTCACCGCCGAGGCGGGGCTGTCGTCCGATGAGGTGGCGCGCCTGATCGACGAGCACGGCCCCAACGAGCTGGCCGAGCGCGATCACAAGAGCATGTGGCGGATGTTGTGGGAACAACTGTCCGGCACGATGGTGCTGCTCTTGATCGCGGCCGCGATCGCCTCGGCCGCGCTTGGCGACTTCAAGGACGCCATCGCGATCTTCATCATCGTCGTCCTGAATAGCGTGCTCGGCCTGTTCCACGAGCACCGCGCCGAACGCGCCATGGCCATCCTCAAACGCATGGCCGTGCCCATCGTCAAGGTACGCCGGAATGGCCGCGTGCAGGAAGTTCCCTCCCGCGGTCTGGTGCCCGGTGATGTCGTGCTGCTCGATGCGGGCGACCTGGTGCCGGCCGACTGCAGGGTGCTCGAAAGCGCGAACCTGCGCGTGCAGGAAGCAGCCCTCACCGGCGAAAGCGAGCCCGTTGAGAAGTCTCATCACGCGCTGGCCGATCAGGATCTGCCCATCGGCGATCGCCGCAACATGGTCTACATGGGCACCAGCGTCGCCTATGGCCGCGGGGTCGTGGTCGTCGCCGCGACCGGCATGCAGACCGAGCTCGGACGCATCGCCGATCTGATTCAGTCGGTCGATCGCGAGCCAACGCCGCTCCAGAAGCGGCTCGACCAGCTCGGCCGTGTGCTGGCCGGGCTTGCCGTCGTGCTGGTCGGCATCATCTTCGCGAGTGGCCTGCTTCGCGGCGAACCCCTGAAGCTCATGTTCCTGACGGCTGTGAGCATGGCCGTGGCGGCCGTGCCCGAAGGGCTCCCGGCCGTCGTGACGATCGCGCTGGCGCTCGGGGCGCAGCGGATGCTGAAGCGCAAGGTGGTCATCCGCAAGCTGCTCGCGGTCGAGACGCTCGGCTCCGTCACGGTGATCTGCTCAGACAAGACCGGTACGCTGACCGAGAATCGGATGACCGTCTCTGTGCTCGACGTCGCGGGGCGGCGACTCGATGTCGCCGAAACCCTCCACGGCGCGGCACCGGCGGGCGATCTCGAACCCGGTCACGCAACCGTTCCCGACGATGACAGCGCGCTGACATTGCTGTTGACGGGCGCAGCCCTCTGCAACGACGCGGTGCTGGTGCCGCAAGACGATCAGCCCGCGCACTTCCACACAATTGGCGATCCCACAGAAGGTGCGCTGGTCGTGGCGGCCGCCCGTTTTCGCCTGGGCAAACCAAACCTCGACCTGGCGTTTCCCCGCGTCGCCGAGGCGCCGTTCAGCTCCGACCGCAAGCGGATGACGACAATCCACGAGATGCCGGCCACGCCGATCGGCGCGGCGCCTGGCCTCAGGCCGCTCTGGGCCTGCGGCCCCGTGCTGGCACCTCATCGCTGGATCGCGTTTACGAAAGGCGCGGTCGAGCCGCTGCTGCAGGTGGCTTCGTCGATCTGGGTCGACGGCGAGATCCGGCCGATTGATGACGGCTGGCGGACCCGCGTGATGCACGGACACGACACGCTGGCGCACGATGGCATGCGCGTGCTCGGTGTCGCGTTCCGCATCCTGACGGAGCCGACACGTGACGATCCGTCGAGCCTGGAGCGGGATCTCGTCTTCGTCGGGGTCGTCGGCATGAACGATCCCGCGCGGCCGGAGGTCAAAGACGCGGTCGCCACCTGCCGGCGTGCCGGCATCAGGCCCGTGATGATCACCGGCGATCATCCACTGACGGCCAGGTACATCGCGGCACAGCTTGGCATCGACGGCAAGGACGCGACGGTCGTCACGGGACAGGACCTGGCGCGCCTGAGCGACGACGAACTTCAGATGATGGTCGGCGAGACGTCGGTGTTCGCCCGCGTCTCACCGGAGCACAAGTTACGGATTGTCCAGGCGCTGCAGGCGCAGGGACAGGTGGTGGCCATGACGGGCGACGGCGTCAACGACGCGCCGGCCCTCCGGCGAGCCGACATAGGCGTGGCAATGGGCATCACAGGCACGGAGGTGTCGAAGGAAGCGGCCGACATGGTGTTGAGCGACGACAACTTTGCCACCATCGTCTCGGCGGTCGAAGAAGGCCGGGTCATCTACGACAACATCCGCAAGTTCATCAAGTACCTGCTGACCAGCAACACCGGGGAACTCTGGGTGATGCTTCTGGCGCCGGTGCTGGGCCTGCCGCTGCCCCTCCTGCCGCTGCAGATCCTCTGGATCAACCTCGTCACCGACGGCCTGCCCGCTCTCGCGTTGAGCGTCGAACCGGCCGAACCCCACACGATGCACCGTCGGCCGGTCTCGCCCACCGAGAACATCCTGGGACGCGGATTGCTGTGGCAGATCCTGTGGGGTGGGCTGGTCGTGGGCCTCGCGCCGCTTGGCATGGGCTACTACTTCTTCACGATCGGCGACGCCGGGTGGCAGACGATGGTGTTTACCACGCTGACGTTGTCCCAACTGACGTACGTGCTGGCCGTGCGATCGAGCCGCGATTCGTTCTTCCGGATTGGCGCGCTGACCAACACACCGCTCGCCCTGACAGTGGTCTTCACCTTCCTGCTGCAATTGATGGTGACCTACGTGCCCTTCTGGCAGGATCTGCTCAAGACGAGGGCGCTCACGGCCGAAGAACTGGGTGTCAGTCTGGCGGTCGCGACACTTCCGTTCTGGGCAGAGGAAGTCTACAAGTGGGTCAGACGCCGGCGGATGATTTGACGACGACGTTGGGCCACCACGGGAGCTTGCCTCTTCGCTCTCACCAGACCGCCGCTGGGGCGCAACGAATGCGCCTCTACGGGACCGTGCCAACGAATGTGCCCCTGCGGAACTGCCGATCGCGGTGGGTCAACTGTAGGGGCGGGCCCCCTTGCCCGCAAGCCATGTGCATGTTCGACCAAATGGGTGTAGATTGGGCCATCGTTCTGTAGGAGGTGTGACTTATGCGAATCTGCCTTGTGCGCGGTATTGCCGTAGTTGCGGTGATGCTTGCGCTGATAGCGCCTGCCAACGCGCAGGAGACGACTGCCACGATTGTCGGACACGTCACTGACGACACCGGCGCCGTGCTGCCCGGCGTGTCGATTGTCCTCAAGCACGTGGCCACCGGTCGGACCTATGAATCTGTCTCCTCAGGCACAGGAGCCTACGCGGCCACGCTCCTGCCCCCGGGCGTCTACGACGTGACGTTCTCGCTGGCCGGCTTCCAGACACTCGTCATCAAGAGCGTCCAGCTCAGCGTCAACGACCGCCTCGACGTCAACGGCAAGCTCAGGGTGGGCGGCGTGACCGAGGTCGTCGAGGTCACGGCGTCCAGGACGTCGGTCCAGCCAACGCCGGCCGTGCAGAACCTGGTCGACTCCAAGCAGGTCCAGGAGTTGCCCATCAACAACCGCGCGTTCGTGCAGTTGGCGACGCTGGCTCCAGGCGTCTCGAGCGATCTTCCTGACGAGGTGGCCCTCGATCAGACGCAGATCATCAGCATCTCGGTCAACGGCGGGCGGCGCAACGCGGTCAACTGGCTGGTTGACGGCGTTTCCAACGTCGACGTCGGGTCCAACATCACGCTGCTGGTGATGCCGACGCTCGAGTCGATCAGTGAGTTCAAGATCATCTCGAGCAGTTACGCGGCCGAGTGGCCTCGCAGCGGCGGCGGCATCGTCAACGTCGTCACCAAGTCCGGATCAAAGAAGTACTCTGGCACCGCGTACGACTTCGTCCGCAGCGACAAGCTCAACGCCAACTCGTGGATCCGGAACCAGAGCACGGACCCCACAGTGGCTGGCCACCCGCCCAAGCTCGACTACAAGAACTTCGGCTACACGTTTGGCGGGCCCGTGCCGAAGATGTCGGACAAGCTGTTCTTCTTCTGGTCTCAGGAATGGCGGAAGATCACTCGCGCACCGTCATCGCTTACTGCCACTGTGCCCGACCCAACGTGGCTCACCGATACGACCAGCACGAACTACGTTGATCCCAGCCTGCGTGACGCCAACGCCGTCAAGTTGATGGCCGCCTGGCCGGCGCCCAACGTGCCCGGCAAGAACCAGTACCTGGTGTCGGCGCCCAGCATCCAGGACACGCGGCAGGAAGTGATCCGGATGGACTACGACGTGTCGTCGCGCTGGCGCGTGACGGGACGCTACACCCACGACCTCTCGAAGTCGCGGCAGATCGGCGGTCTGTTCAATGGCATCGCAGTGCCGAACGTGGCCACCACCGATACGAGCGTTCCGGGACAGGTTCTTTCGCTGGGGCTGAAGACGCTCTTCGGTGGCCACGCCCTCAACGAGTTCACGTACCAGAAGTCGGGGAACGTGATCAGCACGGTGAACCCGGAAGGCACGAAGGGCATGCGCAGCGACTACGGGATCAACATCCCGGAGTTGTTCCCGGGAAACCCGTCAAATCGAATCCCCGGCATCGCGGTCAGCGGCCTGTCCTCGTTCAACTCGATTCAGCTCTACCACATCCAGTACATCAATCACTCCGTCACCGACAATTTCTCGCTGCAGCGAGGCAATCATCAGTTCAAGGCCGGTTTCCTGATGACCTTCGAGCAGAAGAACGAGAATGCAGCCAGCAACACGCAGGGCAGCTTCTCGTTTGGGGCCTCGACCAACCCGACCCGGACGGCGTTCCAGAACTTCCTGCTGGGCAATGCCGACCGCTTGTGCACCACATGCAGCTACAGCGAGGCGGACACCGACATCGTTAACCACCTCCGGTGGAGCCGGTACGAGATGTACGTGCAGGACACGTGGAGAGCGAGGAAGAACCTCACCATCGACTACGGGATCCGGTACTCGCTGTACCCGCCGCTCACCGACACGAACAACATGCTGGTGACGTTTGATCCGAAGCTCTACAGCGCGGCGAACGCGCCGTTGTATCTCAACGCCACGGGGACGCAGGTGGACTACACCACGGGCGATCGGCTCGTGGGCATGCTGATCGCGGGCAAGAACTCCCCGTACGGGCGGGGCATCTACGCGTTCCAGAAGAACAGCTTCCAGCCGCGCATCGGCTTTGCGCTCGATCCGAAGAGCAGCGGCAACACAATTGTCCGCGGCGCCTTCGGGGTCTACTTCGACCAGCCGCTGGTCGGCATCTTCGAGCAGAATACGTTTACCGATCCGCCGTTCGTCAATACGGTGTCGCTGACCGGCATCACGCTGAGCAATCCCGGCGCCGGCACGACGACGACGCAGACCGGCGTGCGGACGCTGATTGCCTCGGCCACCGACTTCAAGAACCCCCGTACCATGCAGTGGAATATCGGCATGACGCGGCGGCTGTGGAGCAAGGCCACCGTCGAGATTAGCTACGTCGGAGCCCGTGGCGACAACCTGATCCGGCCGACCAATATCAACTTTCCGCAACCGGCCGACGTGGTCGCGCTGCAGACGACGGTGCCGGCCGCCGTCAACCCGGTGCGGCCGTTCCGGTCGTACGGCACGATCACGATGCGTGAGACCACGGCCAAGAGCCGGTACTGGGGCGTGCTGACCGCCTTCCGCTGGCAACTGGCGAGGAATGGCACCGTGTCGGTCAACTACACCTGGAGCCGGAATCAGACGGATGCCACCAACGATCGCGACGCGATTGACATCCCACAGAACCCGGCCAACCTCGCGGCCGAGTACGCCGATGCCCGGACCGATCGCCGGCACATCCTGTCGGCGTCGTACGTCTACGAGTTGCCCTTCTTCCGGGAATCCCCCAACGCCATCCTGAAGACGGCCCTGGGCGGCTGGCAGATCGCGGGTATCACGTACGCCAATTCGGGCCAGCCGGTTCCGCGCATCTCGGTTGACACCAACGGGTCACGCCGCGGCGGATTTGCAGACCTGGTCGGCAACCCGATGGCGGGTATGCTGGATACCACGGGTACGCCGCCGTACTGGTTCAACCCGGCCGCCTTTGCTCCGCCGGCCGACGGCACGTTCGGCAATTCGGGCCGCTCGCCGTTCCGGCAGCCCGGGTTCTATAAGTGGGACATCACGCTGTCGAAGAACTTCTACCCGACCAAGAGCATCCGGATCCAGTTCCGGGCCGACTTCATTAACGCGTTCAACCAGGTCAACTGGCTGTCCGACCCGTCGGCCAACGGCCTCGACAACACATGCACGACCAGCATCACGACGTGCACCATTTCAACGGACCGTTTCGGACAGTTGATTGCCGTCCGCGCGCCGCGCGAGATTCAGCTCGGGTTGAAGCTGTACTGGTAGGGGTTAGGGGTTAGGGGTTAGGGGTTAGGGATTGGCGGGCTGGGGATCGCGTGGTCCCCGGCCCCTTTTTCTTCCTAGTCGAACGCGCCGACCTCGGCTTCGACCTCGGTCAACAACTCGCCCGACTGCACCAGCGCCTTCATCGCGTTGTGGTCGTTGAAGAGCGGCCGGTCCACTTCAAGATGCGCCACGTGCCGGCGGATGACCTCTCGCGCCTTCTCGGTGCCTTTGCCGGGCGTGAACGTGCGGAAATCCATGGCCTGGGCCGCCGCCATCAATTCGATCCCGAGCACGCCGTACGCGTTGTCGAGAATCTGGCCGTTCTTGAGGGCCGTGTTCATGCCCATCGACACGAAGTCCTCCTGGTCGGCCGCCGCCGGGATCGACTGGATCGAAGCGGGCGCCGAGAGGATGCGCTGCTCGACAATCAGGTGGTCGGCCGTGTACTGGCTGAGCATCAGACCCGAGTAGAAACCGGGCTCGTGGGCCAGAAAGGCCGGCAGGCCCTGGGAAAGCGCCGGGTTGGTCAGCCGGTTGAGACGCCGCTCCGACAGCACCGACACCATCGTGATGGCGACGCCAGCCATGTCCATCGGCAGCGCGACAGGCGAACCCTGGAAGTTGGCGCCGGTCAGCGTCAATCGTTGCTCGGGGATGAAGATGGGATTGTCGCCGACACCGTTCAATTCGATCTCGACCTGGGCGCGCGCGAACGCGATGGCGTCGCGTGCGGCGCCAATCACCTGGGGCGTCGACCGCATCGAGTAGGCGTCCTGGACCTTGGTCTTCATCCTGCCGGTGGCCAGGTCGGATCCCTCGATCATCCGCATGATGTTGCGGGCCGAACGGATGGCGCCCGCAAATCCCCGCAGTACGTGCAACGTCGTGTTGTATGGTTTCAGATTGCCCAGCAACGCCTCGATCGACATCGCCGCCGCGATCTCCGCCTGCCGGATCCAGCGCTGCATGTCGCGGATATGGATCGCGGACATCCCGGTGAGCAGGTTCGATCCGTTGATGGTCGCCAGCCCGTCGCGCGCGTGCAAACCAGGCACGGGAATGCCCGCACGCCGCATCGCCTCCGCGCCCGGCAGACGCTCGCCCTGGTAGAAGGCCTCGCCTTCGCCCAGCAGGAGCAGTGCCGCCTGCGCCATCGGCGCGAGATCACCGCAGGCGCCAACCGACCCTTTCTGGCAGACCACCGGAGTGACGCCCCGATTGAGCATCTCGACCAGCGTGAGCGTGATCTCCGGCCGGCACCCGGAATTCCCGTGCGCGTGCACGTTGATGCGCC
>Ga0315273_10010582_pt1 | contig 11771 bp, 7 predicted proteins | sample YL17G02_0_MG_FD_205753 | JGI IMG/M metagenome (GOLD analysis project Ga0315273, IMG submission 205753) | Sediment microbial communities from Yellowstone Lake, YNP, Wyoming, USA - YL17G02_0 | ecosystem: Environmental > Aquatic > Freshwater > Lake > Sediment | place: USA: Wyoming | collected... | reverse complement strand
CAAGAAGGAGTTTATTATGATCAAAGTGACTTGCCTCGGCGCAACCGGCACCGTGACCGGCTCCTCTTTTCTGGTGGAAAACGCCCAAGGGAATAAGATCCTAGTGGATTGCGGCCTGTTTCAGGGCGGCAAAGAAATGGAACTCCGCAATGGGCAGGCTTGGGGATTCGATCCCAAGACCCTACAGGCCCTTTTACTGACCCACGCGCACATCGACCATAGCGGCCGTATTCCCAAACTAGTCAAAGACGGTTTCAAGGGCCCGATCGTCACTTCGCCGCCCACCGCGGAACTTTGCCGGATCATGTTGCTGGATTCGGCCCATGTCCAGGAAATGGATGCGGAATGGCAAACCCGTAAAAACAAACGCCGGGCCGAAAAACCGGTGCAGCCCCTTTATACCGTTACCGATGCCGAAGCCGCTCTAAAGCAGTTACAACCCCTGGCCCTGGACCAGATGACGGAACCGGCGCCCGGCATTAAAGCCCGGCTGCGCAATGCCGGGCATATCCTGGGCTCCGCCAGCCTGGAACTTTGGTTTGAGGAAAAGAATCAGGAGCCGATTAAAATCGTCTTTTCCGGCGACCTGGGCAACAAAGATCAGCTGATTGTCCAAGATCCGCAACCCATCTTTGACGCCGATTATCTTTTTATGGAATCCACCTACGGCGACCGGCTGCACCGTTCTCTGGAAGACAGCAAACAGGAGTTATTGGAAGCGATAACTTACAGCTATGGCCGTGGGGAAAAGGTCGTTATCCCGGCTTTTGCCGTCGAGCGGACCCAGGAACTGCTTCTGATTTTGAGCCAATTCCAACACCAAGGCCTTTTACCGGACCTGCCTATTTACCTGGACAGTCCCCTGGCGATCAAAGCCACCCGGATCTTCCGTAAAAACATACCGTATTTTGACGAAGAAACCCGCGCCATGGCCGACCAGGGCCGGGATCCTTTTGATTTGCCCAATTTGCATTTTACCGAAAGCACCCAGGATTCCATAGCCATCAACGAGAAACAAGGACCCGCCATCGTGATCGCCGGTAACGGCATGTGCACGGCCGGCCGCATCAAGCATCACCTGAAACATAATCTCTGGCGGCCCGGATCCAGCTTGGTGATTGTCGGCTTCCAAGGTAACGGTACTTTGGGCCGTATGCTGGTGGATGGTGCCAAGCAGGTAAAACTATTCAATGAAACCGTGGCAGTCCATGCCAAAGTTTTTACGATCAACGGATTTTCAGCCCACGCCGATCAGAATGGATTGCTGGAATGGGTCGGTCATTTTGAAAGCAAGCCCCGTATCTTCCTGGTACATGGCGAGCCTAAATCCAGTGAAGGGTTGCGCCAAAAAATACGGGAACGATTTGATCTCGACGCTTATATTCCGCGCTGGCAGGAACGGTTGATTTTGAAACCGCGGGAAATGAGTTCCGAACTTCCGGTCGCGACAGAACCGGAAAAAGAGGTCCAACAGGCTGTTTTAAGCGCTCTTTCCACCCTGGAAAAAGATTTACAGCAATTGCAATTGCATATCCGTACCGGAATCAGTCCGGGCGCGGACGATCTGGATAAACTACAGTATATTCACAAGGAGTTTCAATCTCTATTGGCTGAGCACCGCAACCGGCCCTGATTCCCGGTTTTTTGGCATGTTTCCTGCTTGTATTTGTACTGTTTTTGAATTTTTATCCGATCGCAGGCAGTTGCGAGGGCTTTCCGCTCGTTAAGATTTGAGACAAGGGGACGCAAGGGTGCCGGACGTTCAAAAAGCGAAAATTCTGGTTGTGGATAATGACGCTCAATTGGCAGATGAATTAATCGGCTATCTTCAAAAGCTGGGCTATGAAGGGGTCTCAGCGCACGGCAGCCGTGAAGCCCTGATTAAATTCAAGAAAGATGCATTTCATCTAGTCATTACCGACCTGAAAATGCCGGAAATAGATGGCCTGCAGCTTTTGGAGATCTTGAAAACCATGGACAAACAAGTGATCGTCGTGGTGATCTCCGGTTACGGCACTTTTAATAAGGCGTTGGAGGCTTTAAAAAAAGGCGCTTTTGATTTTATCCCCAAACCTTTTAAATTACAGCAATTGAAAATAATCGTTTCCAAAGCCCTGAGCCTACACCCCGCCTTGAAACCTTCCTGATTTTTTTGTATATTTTTTGTGCTCCGCCTTGATTCATCTTGGCATGGCCTCTGCCGCCTCTTTTCCGCAAACGATAATTTTTAATTGATTTTTGATCTGTAATTTGATTTATTATAGACGAATATCTTCTTGTAACCATTCAGAAAAGAGGACCCCAACTGAAGATGCCGAAAACAGCCTTGACCTGTTTTTCACCAAAAGCGCTCCCATTCCTTTTTTCTTTCAGCCTTTTTTTTACCCCTTTTATCCTCAGCACGCCGCCAACCTTAGCCAATCCTGAGATCAAGGGTTTGGTGCCTTCGGCCCTGGTGCGGGTACCCAACGACGGCCCGGAACATATCATCCTGGTGGATAAATCTCTTCAAAAACTATTTTTATATAAAAAAGACAATCTTTTCCAACCCCTTAAGACCTATCCATGTTCTACCGGTGAAAATGAAGGGCCCAAGGAAAAACAAAATGATCGTAAGACACCGGAAGGGTTTTATTTTTTCACCGGTTCAATGAAAAAACAGGAACTGGCGCCGATCTACGGCGTCATGGCCTTTCCCATCGATTATCCCAACCCGATCGATAAGATCGAGGGCCGCAACGGGTATGGGATCTGGTTTCACGGCACCAACAAGGTCCTGAAGCCGCACGACACCAATGGCTGCGTGGCCATGGAAGACCGGGACATTGAAGACCTGGCCAAGTATATCGCCCTCTTTAAAACCCCGGCTATTATCGGGCCCCGGATCGAAATGGTCAGCTACCAGTATCTCCAGAAAGATAAGGAAGAACTGGAGGGCCTGATCGAAGATTGGCGAACCGCCTGGCAGAACAAAGACATTGAAAAGTACGGGTCTTTCTATAGCGGGCAGTTCTTTTCCGGTCCTACCGGCTTGCGGGAATGGAAAGAATACAAATCCAGGCTGGCCAAACAATATGACACTATCCGCGTGGATATCGCCAATCTGCAGATATTCAAAAACAACAGCCAGGTCCTGGTCCTATTCGACCAGCATTTCAAGACCCCGGCTTTTGAAACCTTCGGTCAAAAAAAATTGTTTCTTAAAAAGAACAGCGAACAATGGAAGATCTTTGCCGAGTCTTTTCAGGGCCTGAAACCGGCCAAAACCGTCGCTGCGCCGCCGCCGCAAGCGCCGACGGTTTTTGAAGAAGTGGAAAACTTCATTTATGCCTGGATGGACCGCTGGCGGGCAAAAGACCTTGAAGCTTACATCTCCTTTTATGACGAAACCTTTCAGTCGCGCGGAATGGATTTACGCGCCTGGCAGGAACATCGCGACCGGCTGAACCGAAAATACAACAGCCTGAAAATCAAAATCAGCAACCTTCAGATCGGCATGTTGGCGGAAGACAAAGCACTGGTAACTTTTGAACAGCTCTACCAAGCCGACGATTACAGGGACAAGGGTCTCAAAAAACTTTTACTGATAAAAATGGGGGAAGAGTGGAAGATAAAGGAAGAAGAGTGGAGCCCCTTATAAAATGGGACGAGCTCCTGAAAAAAAAGCCTTACACCGCCAATAAATTCACTTTACTGCTGGTGGGCCGGCTGGGCAAGGCCCGTTCGCAGCAGATTTCTTTTTGGCCTTTGGTTTGGGTGCTGACCTTGACCGGCGTTTATCTGCTGGTATCGTTTTTCATTATCTGCGATTATATACGGTTGCGCCAGCAGACCCATTCCCAAAGAATTCATATCGCGCAATTGACCCTCGCAGCCGATCAAAAGGAAAAAGCCATTGCCGAATTGAAGCAGGACAATGCCCTCTTAAGCGACTATATCCAAACCCAGGAAGGCGGAACTCAAAAAATAGAAAATAAATTGCCCTTGATCGCGGCCATTAAAAAATCCGAAATCAAGCCGCCGGCCCCTGCGCCGACCGTCAAGCCGGCGGAACAGAAACCGAAAGCGGAACCGCCGGCCGCGGCCGCCCTCGTGCCCCCGGCTTCTAAAAAGGAATCGATGGATATCCAGGACTTGTCGGTCAAAAAAGAAGACTCCTTGTTGAATATCACGCTTAAACTCGTGAACCTGAGTGCCGGCGATAACGCAACGATGGACGGCTATCTGCATTTGATCGGACTGAACCGGCAGAGTGACCCTTCCCGGACCTGGACCTATCCCTATGTCAAAGTGGTCAATGAGCTGCCGGAAAATTTTCGCCACGGCCAGCGCTTCGGCATTCAGCGTTTTCGAGAGATGCAGGGCAGCCTCAGCATTCCCGCCGGTTCGGATTTCCCCACAACCATCAAAGTGCTCATCTATAATACCCAGGGCGTTCTGCTGGTGAATAAAGAATATGAGATCGGCGATGCGCTCTAGATCGCGCCATAGGTTTTTTCCGCGGCTTGGCCTGTTTGGGCTTTGTGTGCTGCTTTATGCCGCCACAGCTTCGGCCAAGCGCGAACACCTGGTTTACTTTCCCAACACGGCCTATGAACTGAATATCTACAAAATTCACGGTAAAAACCCGGGCAAGACCCTGATGCTCATCGGCGGCATCCAAGGCAATGAACCGGGCGGGTTCCTGTCGGCCGACCTTTATGCGGACATGCGCTTACAAAAAGGTAACCTGATTGTGGTGCCGCGCGCCAATTTTTATTCCATCATCACCGACCAAAGAGATCCCCATGGCGATATGAACCGAAAATTCACGCCGGTGGATATCACGGACAGCATGGAAGACAAAATCGTTACTATTTTAAAAGCGTTGATTAAGGAAAGCGACTATCTCCTGAACCTTCATGACGGATCCGGATATTATTATCCCACCTATATCGACAAATGGCGTAATCCCAATCGCTTTGGCCAATCCATTATCGCGGACTGCGACCAATATGTCGTCCCGGGTTCCAATAAAGTGATCAAACTCTCCGAACCGGCTGAAAAAATCGTTGCTGAAGTAAACGCCACCATTCAAAATGACCTCTACAAATTTCATTTTATGAATACCAAGACGGATGCGCCGGAGAGTCCGCATGGCGATCAGCGCGGGTCCGCCACTTATTATGCCCTGACCAAGCATTATATCCCGGCCTTCGGGGTGGAGACCTCCAAGTTTCTGCCTACAACGGATCTCAAGGTCACTTACCATAATCTGGTCATCAATGCCTTCATGAAGTATTTCGGCATTATCCCGGAATCCCCGGCTCTTATGCTTGACCCACCGGTCCTGCAATACCTGATCGTCTCCATCAACAATCAGAATCCGATTGTGATCCGAAAAGATCAGCCCCTGGAAATCGCCGCCGGTGACAATATCAAGATCATGCATATTGAAGCGAATTATGAAAGAGGCCTCAGCCTGGATATTTTGGGTTATGGCGACCTCAACGATTATGACCAGGAGTTTAAAATTTCCAAAAATACGACCCTGGTGGTGCGCAAAGACAACATGGCCTTTGCCGAGATCCCCATCAAGATAGCCGGCCAACGCCCCGCAACGCTCAAAGAACAGCCGCGTAGCGATAAGGTGGAGCATTTTATCATTGAACACAATAATCGCCGCTGGCTCCTGGCCGACGGCGAAACCCTGCCCATGGTCGAAGGCGAAAAATTCAAAATCCTCAATGTGCTGCCCGGTTTTCCCGACGCGAGCAACCTAAAGGTCAATTTCAAAGGTTATGTAGGTGACCCCAAGAACAATACCGGCGAAGACCGCGGCTATCTGATCCATACCGGCACGGACCTGCTCAAGCGTTTTGCCGTCAACAAAGCCGGCGATACCTATGAAATCGTCGCCGTTCAAGACCAAAAAACCCTCGGCAAGATGCTGATTCGGATCCTACCTGCCCAGGTCGAATATCTGCTTTTCAAGATCAACGACCAGAAATGGGTTTTGGTCAAATCCAAAGAGCAGATAAACCTTTCGCGCGACGACAAATTCAGCCTTGAAGAAGTTCAAACCAATCTTTCGCAAAAGCAGGAAATTTTTCTGCAGATCAACGGCCAAAAAATAAAAACCGGTGAAGTCAAGCGAGTTAAAGATCTTTTTCCCAACTCCTCCAACAAACAAACCATTGAAATCAAAAACGGGCCCATGCTTCTGGGAAGTTTCGTGATCGAGATCGGATAAATGATTCACGTAATTCCTGAAAGGAACCCGACGACCCCCGCTTAAGATTCAACCTCTTTTCCGATAAACCTCATCTGGCTCGTCTTTCCCCAGCCTGGAATAAATATTTTGACCCGCCAAAAACAGGCCTAAAATAAGGCAGATACACATGCTGTTCTTTTGTGAAAATCAACGGTTTGGCATAAAATATGAATGTGTGTTCATTCAGGGGAGATCATGATTCAACGGCTTTTCCCGACTGCGGCACACGGCCGTAAGGATATCTCTCCGATTTTATTGGCTTTTAATTGAAATTTTGTTCAACAAGCTCCGGTATTTTTAATACTGGGTCTTTTGAAATAACTCGATTCCGCCAATTTTTTGGCCTAAATGGAGAGAAAGCCATGCTAAGGATGAAATTAAAAAACAAGCTTATTCTAGGAGCCACAACCATGGTCCTGATTGTCATGCTCGTGGCTGTTCTTTCCTCCTCTTTTTTGATCAATCAGCAAAACCGCAAAGCGGTCGGCGGCCTATTGGAACATGCCATAAATATTGTGAAAGATGATCTGACCGCCAAGCAGGAAAAACTGATTTTGAATTCCAACCAGTTGGCCACATTGGAAAAGCTGGGGTCAAGGGTCAAAATGCTTTATGATTCCAAGGCTGATGTGAGCTTGAACCTTTTTCAAATTCAATATAATCAAGTTACCGCCGACATTTATCAAATGGCTGCATCCAATAACATAGAAAAAATGGCGATCTATGATGTGGATGGAGACTTAAAATGCTATGCCTTTAAGCAAGATGAAAAAACCTTCCTGATAGGGTACAACCACCCTGTTCCTCAGCTTACTTTTTTTAGCGCTATTGCCAAGCAAGGTGAAACATTAGCTATGGATTCCTGGAAAGAGGCCCCTTCATTGCCGAACATCGGTCTTGAATTGAAATTCGGCCAGGAAATCCCAAAGGCCCAAAAATTCTTTTTTGATTATATCGGCGATGCCGTGGTCCTGGTCTGTCAGGTGCCCATTTATTATGATGCCTTTAATAAAACCACCCAGGCGACGGAGAAAAAGCAGTTCGGTTTTGTGACGGCCTTTCAAAAATTCGATAAACTATTTGTGAGCCGGATGTCGAAAATCACGGGCATGAAGATCAATCTCTTCGGCAAGGAAAATCTGATTGTCGGGGATCTCGCGGCATACACCAAAATAAAGATACCCGCCCAAGACCAAGCCGCGAAAGATTTGGCCGATCAAAAGATTTTAATCAACGTCGTCACCCTCAAAGAAGGGGCGTTTTTTCAAGGCATTTTACCGCTCTATAATAAATCCGGGTTTATCGGCGCGGTCACCGCCCTTTATTCCAAAGCCATTATCAGAGACAATACCTGGCAAATGGTCAAAATTTTGTCCATTGTTTTTCTTTGTTGCTTTCTGTTGATTTTGCCTTTGGTGTTTGCTTTTTCCGTTTCTCTCACCAAACCGATTCAAAAAATAATAAACACTCTTTCTAGTTCGAGCCAAACCATTTCCCTGGCTTCCAACCAGTTATCCTCTTCCAGTCAAAAAGTGGCCCAGGCCGTGTCCCAACAGGCCGCCACTTTGGAAGAGACCGCTTCGGCCTTAATTGAGATTTCCAGAGTAACCCAGGAAACGGCCGGCAATGCGCGTGAAGCGGATGATTTCATGAAAAAAGCCAATCAAACCATCGATAAAACCAACCATTCCTTAAACTCCCTAACCCGCTCCATGGAATCCATCTCTGCTTCCAGCGTGGAGATTTCAAAGATTGTGAAAAGCATCGATGAAATCGCTTTTCAAACCAATCTCCTGGCTCTAAATGCCGCTATTGAAGCGGCGCGCGCCGGTGAAGCCGGCAACGGCTTCGCCGTGGTGGCCGGAGAAGTCAGAAATTTGGCCATTCGCTCCGCGAGCGCCGCCAAGGACACGACCACGTTGATCCACACCACCGTGGCAAAAATAAAAGAGGGCAACGGAATGGTTTCCAAGGTCACTGAAGCTTTTTCCGAAGTGAATCAAGACGTCTCCCAAGGCGTGCAATTTTTAGGCAAAATCTCCCAGGCCGCCAACGAACAGGCCCAGGGAGTTGAGCAGATTAATAAAGGAGTGGCTGATATGGAGAGCGCGGTTCAGCAAAACGCCGCGCACGCCGAAGAATCCGCTTCAGCCTCGGAAGCTTTAAGCGCGCAATCCGCGCACATGCATAAGATTGTGAACGATCTGGTCGGCCTGACCGGCATGGAATTGGAAGTTGAAGAAGCCGAGGCTTTCCAAAATGAAGCTTGATGATTTGTACAAGGAATTCTAACCGGAAGCCTGCCTTATGGGACAAGATAAATTACTAAACGCAATGCTGTGCAAAAGAATCAAAACTTCATGATTCGATATTTTCAATGGTGCAACGATCTATCGTCTTTTGAAGATACAGGGATAGACGCTTAATCCACCATTTCCATTTCCAATTCGTCACTCCAGGCGTCCGCTTTCTTGATCTTGACCCGCACAGCCTGGCCTTTGGAAAAGGTTTGGCCGCTCCGCCGGTCCGCTTCAAAAGCCAGCTGGCAATTCGATAAGACGACCCGGTATTTCATTTTAAACACATCCAGAACCAGACCCGTAAAAGGTTCTCCCACATGTTGGGAAAAATATTTAAGGATCCAGTAGCGCAGCCGATTGCGCTTCAGGCGCTCCAATTCCTTTAAGACCGGTTCAATCCCGATCCGGATCTTCTCCAAAGACTCCTTGTCGTAAACCGGCGAACTCCCGGTCAAAGAAGTTCGGATTTGGCGTTGCACCAGCAGGTCCATATACCGGCGAATCGGCGAACTCATATTGGTATAAAGGTCCAGACCCAGGCCGGCATGCGGCCGCGGCGCGGTGTCGACCATCAGGGGATTCAGTTTGCGGCGTTGTTTGAAAACATAAAACAAGTAATCCGCCCCTTCCATGTGCAGTATTTCGCTGGGCGGTTCCTGACCGCGAAAAAGGGCCGGAATGCCGCGGTCCCTGCAAAACCGGGCCGCCATCCAGTTATAAAAGATCATGAGTTCGGCGACCAACGCTTTGGAAGGCGTTTCCTGGCTGACGAGTTCCAGATTAATGGATTTATCCGCATCGAAATTCACGACCAGTTCCGGCAAAGATAAAACCAAGGCGCCTTGTTCAACCCTCTGCTTGCGCCATTTTTGGGCCAGTTGGTATAACCAGGCCAATTCCCGTTCTTTCTGATATAGGTCATTGACCTGGTCATAGGTCATCTGGCGCTTGACCCGGAGCAGGCTCGGCACGAATTGAAAATCAAGCAAGGTGCCGGACGGGTCAAAACCGGCCAATAAAGAGATGGCGGCCCGGTCTTCTCCGGCCCGCAGGCTTAGGCTGTTTTCCGAAAGTTCTTTGGGCAGCATGGGGATCTGCTGCTCCGGTAAATAAATGGAAGAGGCCCTTTGCGCCGCTTCCCGGTCCAATCGACTTTCAACGGGAATCAGGCCGGCCACGTCCGCGATATGAATGCCCAGGTTGATTTTTTGAGGAGTGATTTCGACACTCAGGGCATCGTCAAAATCCCGGGTGAACGGTCCATCGATCGTGAATACGGGCAACTGCCTTAAGTCCTCCCGGATCGTGCTTCCCGTTCCGGTTTGAACAAATAATCGCGCTTCCTCAAGTTGTTCGGCGCTGAAAGCCTCCGGGATTTTCAGGCGCAGCAGATCCAGGCTTTGGTCTTCTCCCCAAATTCCGATCTTGATCAAGAGTCGACGGGCCTGGCGGATATCTTGGATGCCCGCCCTGGCGAGCAAATCTTTGGCAAACTTGAACTGGGGGGCTTCTTTTTCATATAGGGCCAGTTCAACCAGCAGGCTGACCACATCTTCTTTGCAGGCCGGGGTCTGGACCACGCGGCCGCTCTCGATGTCCCTCAGCCAGGCGCTGCCCTGGGAAAGGCTCGCTTCCCGGCGTTTCTCTTCCTCAGCCTGTTGGATGAGCTGCGCCACCTTCTCGGCGCTGTTCGGCCAAAAAAAACCTTCTTTAAATTTGAAAAAGATCCGATTTTCGAACAAGGCGCGCACCAAAGCCGCCACATGGTTATCGGTCACGTCCGCACCGAAGCAAAGCTGACTGAGATACTTGAAGTCATAGCTTTGTTTTTCATCTTGCACCAATTCCCAAAGCTCCTCAACCCGGATACGGGCCTTCAAATCCTTGCGCAGGGCCTCGGCTTCCCGTAAACAGCTGAGCAGCCCGTCCCGGGCTCCGCCAGGATTAAAACCGGAGCCTGACATTAATAAGATTCGTTTGGGTGAAAGCATGACTTCCCGATTGGAGGGTGTCAAAAGATACAGGCGTTCTCCTTTTTCCTGAAAACAAATGGTACAAAGGAGGTGGCCTTCATCAATATATTCGATTATTTTGCCTTGATACATTCTTCAGCTTTCCGATTTCTGTTAACCGCCAACCATCCTGAAAAACCGTGTCTTCCAGGTAAAATGCCACATAACACTTAGGCTCTTATCTCAAAAACATCGATAATTTGTTGTCGATAAATACTTTTCTCTATCCTGTCATTCCGGCATGTTTTTGGCCGGAATCCACCATTATCAACGTCCGAAAACTTGGATTCCGGCCAAAAACATGCCGGAATGACGTAGATTCGAGTTTGGTTTTTTTCATACCAACTGCCCTCGTGTGACCAGGACAGACGCCCTCGTGTGACCAGGGCAGACGCCCTCGTGTGACCAGGGCAGACGCCCTCGTGTGACCAGGACAGACGCCCTCGTGTGACCGGGACAGACGCCCTCGTGTGACCAGGACAGACGCCCTCGCGTGGGCCTCGTCTTCCAGGTAGAGTCCCAGACGATGCATAGGGTCTTAGGCGCTTATCTCAACTATATCGACAAAAAGTTGTCGATAAAGGAAAGGCGAATAATTAACCCGTTCCATGGTACGACCTCATTCCGGCAGTTCTTGCCGGAATCCGAAAGTAGGGCATGATACCATAATTATCCCGTATCGTAAGTAATTTATAAATTAGTTACGCTTGACAAAGTTTCATATCATATATAAAATTAGGGCATCCTAACTTTAGGGGTTATATCATGATTTCCGGCCAATTAAGTTCTCAAATGGAAGATTATCTGGAAGCGATTCACCTGGTTTGCGCGGAACAGGGTGTGGCCCGCATCAAATCCATTGCCAATAAGCTGAGGGTTTCCTATCCCAGCGTTGTCGGTGCCATCAAAAGCTTAAAGGCCAAAAACCTGGTCGAGCAAGAGCATTATGGCTATATCCGGTTGACCGAAGAAGGCCGGGAAATCGCCGGTGCCGTTACCCATCGCCACGAAGTTTTAACCCGTTTTCTAATGGATATTCTTGATTTGGATCAAGAAACCGCGTCCGGCGAGGCCTGCAAGCTTGAACATTCCGTGAGTCCGGAAACCGTACAGCGCTTGCGGGCCATGGCCCAGTTTATGGAAAAAGACCCCCAGGTCCATCAAGACTGGCGCAAAGAATTCCGGCGTTTTTACAACACCAATGAA
>Ga0315273_10010581_pt1 | contig 11773 bp, 10 predicted proteins | sample YL17G02_0_MG_FD_205753 | JGI IMG/M metagenome (GOLD analysis project Ga0315273, IMG submission 205753) | Sediment microbial communities from Yellowstone Lake, YNP, Wyoming, USA - YL17G02_0 | ecosystem: Environmental > Aquatic > Freshwater > Lake > Sediment | place: USA: Wyoming | collected... | reverse complement strand
AACCATTCATGAATTGCAGCGCAAAATCCGGGCGGGGGAAGTCAACGCCACCGCGATTGTCCGGTCCGTCTTCGACCGAATCGAGACCGTCGAACCGAGGGTCCATGCCTATATCTGCCTGTTGAATGATCAGGCCTTCGAGCAGGCGGCAAGGGCCGATGAGGACATCAGGAGGGGCGAGATCAAAGACCTGACGGGCATCCCCATCGCCCTCAAGGATATCTGCTGTACGCAGGGATTTGCAACAACCTGCGGCTCCCGGATCCTTCAAAACTACATCCCGCCCTACGACGCCACGGTGGTGGAAAAGCTGAAGGCTGCGGGCGCCGTTTTCACGGGCAAAACAAACATGGACGAATTCGCCATGGGTTCCTCGACGGAGACATCCTTCTTCGGCGTCACGAGAAACCCCTGGGACCTGGAACGCATCCCCGGCGGTTCCAGCGGCGGCTCCGCCGCCGCCGTTGCGGCCGATGAGTGCATCGCCGCCCTGGGTTCCGACACGGGCGGCTCCATCCGGCAGCCGGCGGCGCTTTGCGGCGTCGTGGGCATGAAACCCACCTACGGCCGGGTGTCCCGTTTCGGCCTCGTCGCCTTCGCCTCATCGCTCGACCAGATCGGCCCCTTCACCAAGGATGTGGAGGACTGCGCCATCCTGATGAATGCCATTGCCGGTTACGACCCCCGGGAATCGACATCGGTCCAGGTCGAAGTTCCCGATTACAAAACATTTTTGTCGATGGGAATCGATGGCATGACCGTCGGCGTTCCCAAAGAATACTTCATCGAGGGCATCGACGCCGAGGTCCTGGATAGGGTCCAGCGCGCCGTCAGCACGCTCGAATCCCTGGGCGCCCGGTGCCGGGAGGTATCGCTGCCCCATACACAATACTGCGTGGCCGTCTACTACATCGTAGCCCCTGCCGAGGCCAGCTCCAACCTTGCCCGTTATGACGGCGTGAAATACGGTTTCCGCTCCCCCGATGGCAGAGACCTCCTGGAGATGTACAAGAAAACCCGTTCCGCCGGATTCGGTGCGGAGGTAAAAAGACGCATTATGATAGGCACTTACGCCCTGTCTTCCGGATACTACGACGCCTACTACAAGAAGGCCTCTCAGGTGCGGGCCCTGATCAAGAGGGACTTCGACCGCGCTTTTCAGGACTGCGATGTCCTGCTGACGCCGACGACACCGACGGCTGCCTTCCGAATCGGCGAAAAGACCGACGATCCTCTCCAGATGTATCTATCCGATATATTTACCATCTCGGCAAATCTCGCCGGCATCCCCGGCATCGCCGTCCCCTGCGGTTTCACCCGGGGGGGGCTCCCCATCGGCTGCCAGTTCCTGGCGGGCCACTTCGAGGAGGGGAAACTGATCCGGATTGCCCATGCCTTTGAAAAGCAGGCCGACATCGAAAAAAGGAGGCCCATCCTCTGATGGAATACGAACCGGTTATCGGGCTGGAGGTTCACGCCCAGCTTCTGACAAAGGCCAAAATATTCTGCGGTTGTTCGACGAAATTCGGAGCCGATCCCAACAGCCACACCTGCCCCATCTGCCTGGGGATGCCCGGGGTTCTGCCCGTTCTGAACCGGCGGGTCGTCGAGTACACGATCCGCATGGGCCTGGCCATCCATTGCCGGATCAACGGGGAATGCAACTTCGCCCGGAAGAATTACTTTTATCCCGACCTGCCCAAGGGCTATCAGATCTCCCAGTATGCCCAGCCGCTGGCCGAGCACGGATATGTGGACATTGAACAGGACGGGGGCAAAAAGCGCATCGGGATCACGCGGATTCACATGGAAGAGGATGCCGGGAAACTCCTGCATGACGAGTATCAGCCCGCGAGCTATGTGGACCTGAACCGGACGGGCGTCCCGCTGATCGAGATCGTGAGCGAACCGGACATGAGAAGCCCCGAGGAAGGGGCGGCCTATCTCCGCAGGCTCCATGAGATCCTGGTCTATCTGGAGATTTGCGACGGCAACATGGAGGAAGGAAGCTTCCGCTGCGACGCCAACGTCTCCCTGCGACCCCGGGGCGAGACCGCCTTCGGCACCCGGACGGAACTGAAAAACATGAATTCCTTCCGAAATGTCCAGCGGGCGTTGGAATACGAGATCAAGCGCCAGCAGTACCTGCTCGAGAGCGGCGGGGTGGTGATCCAGGAAACTCGGCTTTGGGACGACACCCAGGGGGTGACGCACTCCATGCGCAGCAAGGAGGAGGCTCACGACTACCGCTATTTCCCCGATCCCGATCTCGTGCCCATTGCCATCGGCGAGCGCTGGATCGACGAGATCCGCACCAGCCTGCCGGAGCTCCCTCAGGAAAAGCGGGAACGGTTCATCCGGGATTACCAGATTCCTGCCTACGATGCGGGTGTCCTCACGGCCATCCGCGCGCTGGCCGATTACTACGAGGAGGTGGTCAAGCTCTCGGGCAAACCCAAGATCGCCGCCAACTGGGTCATGGGGGACCTGTTGCGCTTCCTCAACGAGGATCGGCGCGACATCAGGGACTGCCCGCTGCATCCCGCCCAGCTCGCCGAGATGATCCGGTTGATCGAGGACGGAACCATCAGCGGCAAGATGGCCAAGGACATCATCGAGGACATGTACAAAACGGGTGAGACGCCCCGGGCGATCATCGAAATGAAGGGCCTCGTCCAGATCACCGACGAGGGGGCACTGACCGCCACGATTCAGGAGGTCATGGAAGCGAATCCGACCCAGCTCGCCCAGTACCGGGGAGGCAAGGAGAAACTTTTCGGTTTCTTCGTCGGCCAAGTCATGAAGGCCACCCAGGGCAAGGCCAATCCTCAGCTTATCAACGATATTTTGAAGAAGATGCTGCCGGGGCCATGATCCGAACGATATTCTGGGAAGACGACGCCGTCGTCCTGATCGATCAGAAGGCCCTCCCCCTCCGGGAGCGCTATGTCACCTGCCGCCGCTACGAAGAGGTCATTGCGGCGATCAACGATCTCACGATCCGGGGCGCCCCGGCAATCGGCGTGGCCGCCGCCCTGGGCATCGCCCTGGGTGTGCAGGCCATAACGGCCAGGGCACAGGACGATTTTGCGGGCGCCTTCCATTCCATCTGCGAGGGCTTCGCCCGCACTCGCCCCACGGCGCGCAACCTCTTCTGGGCCATCGAGCGGATGAGACAATGCTACGAGGAGGCCCGTCTCGAGACCCCGGAAACCGTCAAGAAACGCCTGCTCGCTCGGGCGCTCCGGATCTGTGAAGAGGATATCGCCATCAACCGGCGGATCGGTTTCAACGGCCGGTCTTTGATCGGCGACGGGGCCTCCGTCCTCACCCACTGCAATGCCGGCGCCCTGGCCACGGCCGGTTACGGGACGGCCTTGGGCGTGATCCGGGCGGCCCGGGAAGAGGGGAAAAATATCCGGGTCTTCGTGGATGAGACGCGGCCCGTGCTTCAGGGCGCGAGACTGACGGCCTGGGAGTTGCTGAAGGAAGGCATCCCCGCCACCCTCGTCACGGACGGCATGGCCGGTTATATCATGAAGTGCCGGATGATCAACCTCGTCATCGTCGGCGCGGACCGCATCGCGGCCAACGGCGATGCCGCCAACAAGATCGGGACTTACGGCCTTGCCGTCCTGGCAAGACATCACGGCATCCCCTTTTACATCGCCGCGCCGCTCTCTACCATCGATCCGGACATCCCCGGCGGCGATGACATCCCCATCGAACAGCGCAGCGGCGAGGAGGTCGTCACCCTGGGCGGCGTCAGGATCGCCCCCGAGGGCATCGCCGTCTTTAACCCGGCCTTCGATGTGACACCGCACGATCTCATTTCCGCCCTCATCACCGAAGCGGGTGTCCTCAAACCGCCTTACGGGCCGGCCATCGCCTCGCTTTTCCGGAACATGGATTAGGAATCCGCCCCGGCGGCTATGCGCTTATGAAGTACCCGGCGCCGCGTTTTACAAAAGACCTGGATCTGCGGATCTCAACCGATCAGGAAAACGCAACGGCAATATATGCGGCGCCAAAGGAATTCGGTGCGCCGTTGAAAGGTCTAACCCGGATGATTTCTCCGAAGGCGGGGGGCTTCCTCGCTTTTCCGGATAAGTTGTCAAACCTTTGAGGCCTCACTGGCTCGCCTTGCCGATTTTTGCCTGCAGGATGGCTTCCGTCGCTTTCTTGAGCCGGAGCACCAGAGTCTTGAGGATGCTCTGAAAATTAGCGGATAGTTTATTGAATTCCTCATCCAGATATTGGCGGTCCACGATGCCGAGGGTCGTCGCACCGATGGAACGGGCCGTAGCCGTTCTCGGAATATCGATAAGAAAGGCCATTTCCCCGAAGATCTCCTCGGGCCCCAGAACCTCGATGATCACCTTGTTTCCCTCCACATCCTTGGATATTTCCACGGTGCCTTCTTCGATAACGTAAACCCAGTTACCAAAGGTGCCCTCCTTGAAGATGATCTGCCCGTCCTGGTAGGTCTCCTCCGAAGCAATCTGGAACATCTTCAATCCTCCTCATTCATCGTCGATGAATCCTTAAAAATCCTCAACCTTTTTAACGATCAGGGCATCCACCACCTTGGCGCCCCGGGGGAAGACGACCAGCGGATTGATGTCCAGCTCCCGGATCCTCTCACCCCAGAGTTCGATCAACCGCGACACCTTCAGGATCACCTCCTCGAGGGCCCCCAGATCGGCCGGCGGCCGGCCCCGCATCCCCTCAAGCACCCGGAATCCCTTGATCTCCCGAACCACGGGATAACCGATCTGACGGGCCAGGGCCACCGCCTCCCGGGCCGACGCGGCCAGACCCTCCCGCGTCACGGCGATGCCGAAACCCTTGAGAACCTCCTTGCATTCCCCTTCCGTCAGGACCTCGGGCGATTTCAACAACTCTTCCCAGGACCCGGTGGGCACCGCCGCCTCTCCAACCTCCCCGGCTGTAGCCTGCCGGAACTTCTCCCCGTACCAGGTCAGGTTGGCCAGGGCCTGGGCGGCGTCCACTTCCTCGGAGAGCATGGGGATGTTCGCCTCTTTCACGAGCTCGATCAACTCCCGGGCTGCAGGCGACTCGTCGGACCACACCGGCGAAAGGACGAGCGGTTTCGTCGTTGACCGGTAGACTTCAAGGGTGTCATGGATGATGGATGCGTAGGTCGCCAGGAAGAAGACCGGGGCGATCACCATGTCGATGCGCTCATCATCCAGCATGGCCTGGAGGCACTTTCTGTAAATGGACAGATCAGTGGCGACGGCAGCCGTCATATCGACGGGATTGCGGGCGGAACCGAAAAAGGGGAGGTAACTGACCAGTTTCTTTCTTGTTTCTCCTGTAAATTCAGGAACGACGAGGCCAAAGCTCTCGCATTTGTCGGCCAGCACAACTCCCTCGCCGCCGGAACCCGTCAGGATCCCCACGTTTCGACCCCGGGGCCGGCGGCCGTTGCGGTGAGCGATGCCTTCCTTGGCAGCCTTGATATACATCTTTTCTCCGTAGGCGCCGCTCTGGGTCACGAATCCCAGTGAGAGGGGATGAACGGGTTCCAGATCGACGATGTCGGTGAAGGAGGCCATGACCCGGTTCTTGAAATAAACGAGCCCCAGGCAGTTAGGCCCCAGGATCCGGATGCACCGCTCCGCGGCCAGATCCCTCATCCGCTTTTGAAGGGCCTTCCCCTCCGGCCCGACCTCGGCAAAACCCGAGGTGAAAACGACAGCCACCTTTACCTTTTTGTCGGCGCACTCCTCCAGTATGTCCATGGTCAGCTCGACGGGAACGCTGATGATGGCCATATCGACTTCGCCGGGGATGGCAGCGATCAACGGGTAACAAGGCAGGCCGTCAATCTTGTCGTAACGTGGATTGACTGGGTAGATTTTACCGGCGTAGCCCTTCTTCTTGAGTGCCCATATAGGCCTGCCCCCCGGCTTTTCAAAGTTGGTGGAGGCGCCCAAAACCGCGATGGACCGGGGGTTAAAGAAATACTCGACGCCCGCAGTATCTATATCGTTCTCCATTAAACGCTCCAGAGCGGTGAATTGGTCCCGTCTCGATGATTTTCATCTATAAATCCCCCCACTCCCTTTGTCAAAGGGGGGCAAGGGGGAATTTCGTCATCCGTTGTGATTATTGCAACCCTGAGTGTTTCCTCTTGGCCGGTTTCCGGATAGCAGTATTGAATTCCCGAATGGCCGACGTCTCTTCTTAATGATCACCCGTGAAATTGTCAAGAAAAATGCAGACAGCAATGGCATAAAACATGAAAAATTCACATGCTTTTGCAAAAATACACCGCCGGGCAGCGCCTCGATCACTTCATCATGAAGGGGATTCGCACCCCCTCCGTGTTTTACATTTGATCTTCTTTCCCGTTTCTGATAATAAGTCTGCCCAGTTCTTTTCCGGAGGCAGCCTTCTTGACTTGAAGCCTCTGCGGGAACCGTGAGCAAGGAAAGGGGTAAAGACGGATGGGTTTCAAAAGGAGTCTGCCTGCCGCAACCGATTACGAACGCATTTTCCATCCCAAGCGGCTGGCCATCATCGGCGTTTCCCAGGAGGGAAATGTCTTCGGCAGCGGTATGATTCTCTCCCTTAAGGACATCGGGTATAGCGGCGAAATCTACCCCGTCAATCCGAAGGGGGGAACCTTTGCCGGATTGGATATATACAGAAGCGTGGAAGAGATTCCGGAGGAGATCGATTTTGCCGTCATCGCCGTATCCGCCCGGAATGTGCCGGAGGCCCTCGATGCCTGCCGGAAAAAGGGGGCGGCCGGCGCCGAGATCCTTTCGGCGGGTTTCAAGGAGCTGGGAACGCCGGAGGGGATCGCCTTAGAGGAAGAGATCAAGCGCATCGCCGCCCGGGGTATCCGGGTCGTCGGACCGAATTGTTTTGGAATCTACTGTCCGGCCAGTGGTTTGACCGTGCTGCCCGGTCCGGATCTGTCCCGAAAATCCGGACCGCTTGCTTTCCTCGCCCAGAGCGGCGGCATGTCCATCGATTTCGCCGCTACCGGAAAGTGGATGGGGCTGAATTTCAGCAAGCTCGTCAGTTTCGGCAACGGCGCAGACCTCCGGGAGACGGAACTGCTGGACTATCTCGGTCGGGATGCGGCCACGGGAATCATCGCCATGTACATCGAGGGAATCGAGGAGGGAGACGCCTTCTTTTCGACCCTCCGGGAGGTTACCCGACACAAGCCCGTGGTCATATACAAGGGCGGTCTCTCTGCGGCGGGCCAGCGGGCAGTGACGAGCCACACCGCCTCCCTGGGCGGGAACAAGGCGATCTGGGAGGCCGTTCTCAGACAGTGCGGCGCAGTTCAGGTCGGCAACCTCTGGGAAATGGCCGAGACCTGCCTCGCCTTCACCCTCCTTCCGGAGCGGGTCTACCGGGGCATGACCGTCATCGGCGGCGGCGGCGCCCTGGGGGTGGCGGCCTGCGATGCCGCCGAGGCAGCCGGTGTGGAATTGCCAATCCTCTCCGGAGAGATTCATGACCGGATTATGGCCGTGCTGCCGAAACCCGGTTCCAGCGCCGGCAATCCCATCGATATCGCCAGCCCCATGGTCGATGTGGCCATGCAGAGGGAGGTGCTGCGCAGCGCCGCCAGTGATGACAGGGTAGACATACAGCTCATGATCCAGCTCTTCTATCATCTCAGACACATGGCCGTCAGAATGGGCGCCAAGTCGGTGAAGGAGGTCGTTCCCTATCGGGAACTGGCCGACATGGTAAGGCAGGTGGTCGACGAGACGGGCAAGCCCGTCGTCCTCATCCTTCCCAATCACAAGCAGGATCTCCAATACCTGGACATCGAGGAGATGATGCGGGAGGCAAGACAGGCCTTCGTCGACCGAGGGATACCGGTTTTCGATGACCTCAACAGGGCATTCACAGCCATCGGTCACGTTTCGGACTACACGGCCCGGAAAAACGGCAGAACCGCTTTACATTGAATGACTTTGAAATAGAATGCACCGTCCCCTGCCGCCAGGGGGGTTCCAGATAGCAGAAAGGGCATCAAGCCAAGGGATAACAGGGATAATGAATAAGGAGGTAAAGATGGAAATCATTGACAAGGCCGTAAAAGAAGGTCGCACGACGCTGTCCGAGTATGAATCCAAACAGGTTCTGGCCGCCTACAAGATCGCTGTGACCCGGGAAGTTCTCGTGGAAAAAGCGGAGGATGTGCCCAAGGCCACCAAGCAGATCGGCTATCCCCTGGTCATGAAGGGATGCGCCGCCGAAATCGCTCACAAGACGGAAAAGGGCCTGATCCGGGTCGATATCCGCAATGACGATGAGGCCAAGGCCGCCTTCAACGACATCATGGCCGCCATGGGCGAGGGCAAGGGGGCGGTCCTTGTCCAGGAGATGATCAAGGGACAGCGTGAACTGGTCTTGGGCATGACCCGCGATCCCCAGTTCGGTCCCTGCGTCATGTTCGGCCTGGGCGGTATCTTCACGGAAATCCTCAGAGACGTCTCCTTCCGGAAGGCGCCGCTGGAGAAGAGGGATGCCCTCGAAATGATGCAGGAAATCAAGGGCCGCAAGATCCTCGATGCGGTCCGCGGCATGGAGGCCGCGAACACAGACATCCTGGCCGAGATGCTGATCAATTTGGGCCGGATCGGCCTGGAGAACGACGCCGTCAAGGAAATCGACGTCAACCCCGTCATCATCTCCAAGGGCATACCCATCGCCGTGGATGCCCTGGTGGTGATCGAAGCGGGTGCCTGATAAATCAAGGCCCGATCCCCTGTGTAACAGGAGAATGGTATATCAGATCGGTATCGAAGGGCAGTTGCACCCTCCCGCCCGGGAGTGTGCCGCTGCCCTTTCTTTTTCAATCGGCTGCCTGCTCCGCCGATCTTTGTTTCAGCCGCAGGATGGCGAAGGTCACGACGACGAGAATGGCGATATTGAGCTGCCAGGCATAAACATAGGAGCCGAACCGGTCATAAATCTGACCTGCCAGCAGCGGGCCGATGCCGCCCCCGATTCCGACGAAGAAAGTAAGAAGCCCATAGGAGGCGCCGAGGACACGCCGTCCGAAGCGATGCGCGAGCAGGTAAGGCATCGTCGGGGCCATGGATCCGTATCCGAATCCGAACAATATCGAGTAGATGAGAAGCATGGCCGGAGAATCGACCCACAGCAGGATGATCATCCCCAGTGCCATGAAGGCAAATCCGAGTGATGCCGAATACTTGGCATCGCTGATCCTGTCGTTCAGCCAACCGAAAAAGAACCGTCCCAGGATGCTGGCCACCCCGACGACACCTACGGAGGATGCGGCGGCCACCTTTTCAATATGGTTGTCGGTGGCATAGGCGACCTGGTGCATAAAGGCGGACATTTCCGCTATGACGGCAAAACTGTAACAGAGGGCGAGGACCCAGAAGCGGGAATCCCTGATCACGGTCCGGAGCGACCCGGGAACCGAATGAATCTGGGCGACTTCCGCATCGGGCACCCCGTTCTCCAGGGACGCTTCACCGTCCGGCTTCAGTCCGTAGTCTTCCGGGTTAGTCCGGCCCATGAACAACTGGGAGGCCGAAATACCGACAATGAAAACCATAACCCCGAGAAAGATGAAGCCGCTCCGCCAGCCGTAAACCTTCACGATATAACCCGCCAAGGGAGCCAGGATCATGGTTCCGAAACCGATACCGATCGAGGCGATCCCGATGGTGAGCCCCCGCTTTTTAACGAACCATTTCCCGACGGAGGAATTGCAGACCACGACGCCGAAACAGGACGAACCCAGACCGCAGAGAATTCCATAGGTGAGGTAGAACTGCCAGGGCGTCCTGATGAAGGCCGTCAGGATGAAACCGAGGCCGACGACGACCGCCCCGAGAGTCATCATGTGTCGGGGGGCCATGCGATCCAGGATACGGCCGGTCAGGATGCCGCCCACGCCGTAGGTCACGATCATCAGCGACGCGGCAAAGGAGATTACCGAGCGGGACCACTGATATTCCAAAGACATGGGCTTGATGAAGATGCCGAAACAGTACCTCGCCCCGTAGTTGATGGCCATGATGATGAAGGCCCCCCCGACGACGTACCAGCCCCAGTAAATGTCCTTAACCTTCATAACGTCGATATTCTGTCCCTTCGCCACGGATCCGCCTGCGGCATTCCGGCGGGCATAGATTCAGCCTGATCGCGGCGAACTTAAGATCAAAGGGCGTCTTTTGTCAACGACAAACCGACAGCACAAGATGTAGGGTGTGGCACCGATGATCGTGGAAGGGATGTATCCTGGCGCCCGTCCTGTCGGGATACCGATCAGCTTTTCTGCTATTTCACCCGTCACGAAGGCATTTCGGGCACAATTCAGACAAACCTTTCCTTCACGCCTCTTTTTCACGATGCGTTGCACCTGAGTCGTCATGACCGATGGTAGCATCCCAGGCATAACGCTTTGAGAATTCGAAGAAACAGCGAAGCTAATTTGAGGCGTGAAGGATAAGTCTGCCTGAATGCCGCTAAAAATGGCCTTCATGACGGGTAAATCAACAAAAAGGTGATCCGATTTATCAAACGCGATACATCCCTCACACAATGATCGGCAACGTAACCAATATTTTGTGGCCTGTCCTCTTGACACACAAAATCCTTCTTCATATACTCCCACCGTGAAAAAGCAATGCCTTATCAAAAAAATAGAGGCGCTCAAGTCCGACTGGCCCGGATAGATTTTTCTTTGTCCATCAAAAAAGGAGGTTTGCCGCCGTGGACATATTCAAGGATAAAATCATCATCATCACAGGCGCCGCTTCGGGTATCGGCCGGGCGCTGAGTGAGGACCTGGCCCGCCGGGGCGCGCGTCTGATCATGGCCGATATGAATGAGGAACTGCTGAAAGAGACTGCAGCCGCAATCACCAAGACGGGCGGCCAAGCATGGTCCCGGAAACTCGACGTCCGGGATTGCGCTGCCGTGCAAAAGCTGGTGGCGGAGGTGGTGGCCGAGCACGGCCGTCTGGATTATATTTTCAATAATGCCGGCATCGGGGTCCTGGGCGAGGCCCGGGACTTTGCTTATGACGATTGGAAGCGGGTGATTGACACCGATCTCTACGGCGTGGTGAACGGCGTGGCCGCGACTTATCCGATCATGGTGCAACAGGGCTTCGGCCACATCGTCAACACCTCATCTTTGGCCGGCCTTGTCCCCATCCCCGGCGAGATTTCCTACACTGCCAGCAAGTTCGCCGTTGTCGGCCTATCCAATGCTCTGCGCATCGAAGGAGAAGATTTAGGCGTGAAAGTGAGCGTGGTTTGTCCGGGACTCATTGATACGCCCATCCTGCGCACCACCAAAATGCTCAAGGTTGATCCGGAACAAGCCATCAAGGAATTGCCCAAGCCCATACCCCCGAGCCAATGTGCCCGGATCATTCTGCGGGGAGTCGAGAAAAACCGCGCCACGATTATCATAACCGGCCTTACCTGGTTCGCCTGGATTGTGCAAAGGATCAGCCCCGGAATACTGGCGTGGCTTTTGAAGCAGAACCTGAAAAAGCTCCGGGCAATGCGGATTGAAAATTGATCTCCTCTCCGTGAAAGTGGGGCGGGGAGAAAATTTTTTTTGAGTCGAGTAGACCGGTTTCTCCAGATACGTCAGGATGAATTTAGCCTTCTCACCATCCCATGATTCTTCATTGCTGCGAGGGCAGAGTCGTTCTTTACCCCGGAGATGATCTGTGCTAATAAATGCGGCTAAATTTCGGAATCGATGCCCGGACAAT
>Ga0315273_10010580_pt1 | contig 11773 bp, 13 predicted proteins | sample YL17G02_0_MG_FD_205753 | JGI IMG/M metagenome (GOLD analysis project Ga0315273, IMG submission 205753) | Sediment microbial communities from Yellowstone Lake, YNP, Wyoming, USA - YL17G02_0 | ecosystem: Environmental > Aquatic > Freshwater > Lake > Sediment | place: USA: Wyoming | collected... | reverse complement strand
CCCCTCGCTCGATCCGGTCGGCTTGCAGACCACCGCCAGAGTGCCGCGAAGCAAGGAGCCCAGATAATCGGCGACCAGCTCGCCGTTGGTCAGGGTCTTGTCCTTGAAGTCGACCGTGCCGGTGATCACCCAGGCGTCGTAGTGCAGGTCGTCGACGAACTCGGCCCCCGGCCAGGACACCTCGCCGCTCTCCCGGGCCCGGCCGCTCAGGGTGAGCCGGGTAATCCCGTCGAGGCTCGTCGCCCCGCCGCCCAAGGGGGTGAACGATCCGCTCAGAATCCTAATCGTAGTCGGCAGGGTCGGCACGATCGGCCCGACCGCGGTCACCGCGTTGGGCATTTCAATCTTGCGATTGGCGACGGTATACGCCGTGCCCCTAATCGCCCGATTGCGGAACCCGAACGAGCAGGTGCCCGGCCGGCCATCCTCGATGGCCAGGCCGAACTCGTTCAGCATGGCGTGGAGCACTCCCCAGCGGTTATACGTCGTGCCGCCCTTGACCTTGCCGCTGGCCCCGACCAGTAGCGGGTAGGCCAGCCCCAGGATCGTCGGCACGATCAGCGGGTCCTGGGCCTCGATCCGGCAGATGATGTCGCACGGCCCCTTGTCGTTCGAATGCTCGCCCGGCCCGGCCTCCGACAGGCTGGTCAGCCGCTCGAAGCGATACTGCCGTTGGAACGACACGCCTCGGGCGATCTGTTGCGCTCCGGCCGCACAATTGAAACAGTCCACTAACGTCGGCATTTCAAATCTCCAATCTCAAATCCCCGCCCCCGCGTCTCCGTGTCTTCCCTTTCCCCCCCTACGTCTGGCTCCACCCATCGGTCTGCGGCAGCGGCGTCCGGTATTCCGCGACGAACGCGGCCACGGTCAGCGGGGTATTGGGGATCGCCAATTTGGCCGACTGCACGTAGTACGCGCAGTCCGGCAGCCCGCCGATCGTCTGGTTATTGTGCAGCTTCTTCTTGACCCAGGTCATCAGGTTCAGGATGCCCTCCGACTGGGTATCACCGACCACCGCCGCTTCCGCGGTCCGGGCCTGCTCGAGGACCACGATATGCCAGAATATGTCCTCATCGAGAACGCCGCCCCGGCCCTGGTTCCCGGTCGCCCGATTGAACAGGATCACCGCCGCCGGCCCGGGCTTGAGCCGTTCGAGCGACGCGGCGAACTCGGCGTCGGCCAGTTGCGAGCCTTCGGCCACGATCCGCCGGCCGGGCCCGACGAACGGGCTGTCCGCCCCGCCCAGGTCCTCGGCCAGGGCCGCCGCGATCGCGTTCTGAATGCTCACATAGTCCTGCTCGGGCATGAATAGTTCTCAGTCGTCAGTAAAGAAGTCGTCAGTAAGGACGTCATCAGTTCGGGGCCGGGACCGCCGACTGATAACTTCCTCACAGTCCTTCGAACGATTCCCGCGAGAACACCCGCTCGCTCGCGTCGATCGCGATCCGCCCGCCGCCGGCCGGGGCCTCGTCGACCGGTACCTCTCCGACCAGTCCGAGTTTTCCCTCGCCCACTTTCTCCGCCCAGGCGATCGCGTTTCGATAGGCATTATAAAAATCCTCAGGTACCGGCGGCTTGCGGGCGAACAGCCGGTAGACGACGGCGTCGAGCAATGCGGTCCTGACCATCGCCGCGGTGTTCTCGTCGCCCAGGTCGAGCGGAATGGTATACGCCTGGGCGATCCGCCCGAGCACCTCGCCCTCGCCGTCGGCGATGCACCGATCGACGACCGTAGCGTCGACCGTCCCGGCGGCCGCGTCGTCGGTCAGTACGATCAACTCCGCCGCCGAGATCCGCTGCTCGATCATTGTCCGGGTGACGATGGCCATTGCTCGCCCTTCTTAAATTTCAAATCTCGAATCAGTTTCATCCGCAGATTGCGCAGATTCCGCAGATAACATATTCCGCAACAGATCCCCCGTGCGGATCGCTCCGCACGGGGGAGGCGGCGCCTCTGGTGGTTTACTTCCCATGCCCGGGGTCGACCGAAAAGCCCAGCCCGGGTTTAGATACGAAGCCCGGCGGCCGGCTCTTCGGCTCCTCCGGCTCGGCCGGCGTTACGGCTTTCGGTTTCTCGGTTGGCGGCGGCCCGGTTCTTTCCGGCGGCCGCCGTCCGTTGCCGTGTGCATTGTCCATTGTCCATCTCCTTTTGAGATTTCAAATCTCAAATCCTGCGTCTCAAGTCCCTACCCCCGGGCGGCGTCTCCGCCGCCCGGGGGCCAGTCCTCGCTCCACGGGTTTTTCAGTCACTCAAGATCACGTGAACGTGATCTCGACCGCGTACTGCCACTTGCCGTAGGCCAGCGCGTATCGAGCCCGCACGCCATACAGGTACTTCTCGCGTTTGAACCCGTCGTCGGTTGACGGCGAATCCAAGGCGGCGAACTCGATCGGCATCCGGTCCTGGAAGATGAACGGCCGCATGGACGCATCGGTCTTGAGCAGGAACGCCTTGACCCCGCTGGTCAGGCCGGGCATTTCGATCGGCTTGGCCAGCCCGACGTTCACGTTCGATGATCCACTGAGCAACGGCGCCGTCATCGCCTCCAGGGCCGTCTGGTACAGGCCCGTCGGGCAGGCGATCACCAGTCCCGACGTCCGGATGCGGGCCGGGTTGCCTTTATCATCCTTGAGCGCAGCCATTACCGCCCGGGCCTCGACCACCGCGTCCCGGAACTCCGCCGAGGTCGGCGTCGTGCCGGTGGCGGCCGCATGGCTGACCAGGTTGGTCTGATTGCCGCTCGCCCCGGAACTGTGCAGGGCGTTGAAGAACGTGATTCCGTCGTAGGCGACATAACCCGCGGCCGTGCCGTTGTTCAGCAGTTCCTCGATCAGCAGTTCCTTGTGAACCGCGGCGGCGTCGGCCATCTCGCCGATGAACTGGCGAATCTGGCCGGTCTGATCGTCGTCGAGTTCGTCTCGATCGACCTCGATCGTCGCCTCATACTTCGTGTTGGCGACGTTGTACGTTTCGGTCAGGGCCCCGGTCGCCTTCCGGCCCGTGCCCCAGGCCCGCATCTGGGCCATTGCCCCCAGCCAGCGATACCGTTCGGCATCGCTGGTCGACAGGATTCTGGTGCACAGGTCCTGCCAGTAGGTCTGGACCTGCCCGAGCCGCTCGAAGAAATTGCTCCTGAGTCCCTTCTCCAGGAGCCCGGTACTGATGAGTCCCATAGTCGCTTCCTTTCAGTTGGTCCGGCCCGTCGCGGGCCGGCATGTTTGAAATCTCAAATCTCAAATCTCAAATCGCCGATCTATCCGATCGGTTATGCCGCCACGCCGCCGGCCATCCGCAGATTGCGGAACAGGATGGTCATCACCGCGGCGTCCGCGGTCTTCTCCACGTTAATGAATGGCGCCACCAGCGCAGTGCTCAGCACCGCGAACGAGGTGGTGCTCAGACGGCGAACGCCGTCGATCCACAACTCCACCACGCCGCTCGGCCGGCCGACGATCTTGAACTTCTTGGGCACGTCGGTGGACGAATCGTTGTCGATCGTGGTATCGACCGCCGCAACGTCGGTCGTGGCATCGTCCGACTGGAATAGGATGTTCTCGCTGGCCGCGTCGACATGGAAGCCGGCCAGTTGGGCCATGTCCGCATGGTCGATGTCCGCTTCGGAGTTGGTCGTGAGGGCCGAGCCCACCCCGAAGTCGATGTCGTTCGCCGCCGCGCCGCTGTTAGTGACGCAGAGTTCGACCTCGAACGTGAATCCCTTATCGACCGGGAAGCAGGCATTGCGCGCCCGGCAAGAGGCCAGGGCCACCTCCGACGTGGCGTCGAACGTCCCCAGGATGCCCCCATCCTCGGCCGCGTTCATCGTCCAGCCGGTGCCCAGAATGCTCTTCAGGTCGAACCCGCCGACGCAGGCCGTCCCCGCCGTCGCCCCGGTCGCGGTGAATGCCTCGTGGCCGGTCAGCACCAGCTCGAGCGAGCCGATTCCGTTCGGCGGCTTCTCGCCCAGGGCCTTGAGCCGCACGACGACGGCATTGGCCTTCTCGTAACTGACGATCCGCCCGACGTAGGCGTCCGGGTGCCCGGTCAGGGCGATCGCATTATCCGCCGTGGCAAAGGCCGGCTTTCCGCAATCCGCCTGGGCGGCGTTGGCCAAGGTGTAGGAGAAATCTCCCATTTGGAACACGCGGCAACTCTTCGCCCCGGCGGTCGCCGCTCCGATGGTGTTGTCGCACTCCTCGGAAGCGATGCCCTTGAACACGTCGCCGGGCACGAACGCCTTGAGGTAGCCGGCCGGGTCGGTCCCGACCAGTGCCCCCTTATAGATGTGGACACTGGCCCCGACCAGGAACGTCCGCAATTCCTGATCGACGTACCGGTCCACCTCGGCGTTGGCCGTTAAAACGTAAAGCCTACTGAACGCGAAGAACGCGATCAGGATTCCAAGAATCATAAATCCCGTACCCATAATCCGCTTCCTTTCCGAAGGCCCCTTAGGGGCCTTCGATTCCAAAGTCCTAATTCTCGATCTCGATCGCCTGGCGGCCATACCGCCATCGTCAAACGGCAATCGCGAGCTTGCCGACCTCATCGTCACTGAGCACCACCAGGCCCTTCTGGCGGAGGGCATCGTTGACCATCGCCCGCTCGCCGGCGATCTGCTTCAGTTCGGGGTGATCGCGGTACTCGGCCCGTGCCGAATTGATGACCACGGCACGATCATTCGCACCCGCCGCCCCGCCGGCGGTCTGGACTGACTCAGTCCGCACCAGGTCCGCACGGCAAGCGATGATCTCCTCGACGAACTTGCGGTCGGTGAGCCACTTGTCGTGCCACTTGTCCCGTTCGGCCGGCGGGATCTTGGCCGAGTTCGCCAGCCGGAACGACTGCCACGCCTGCTCGGCGTTGTCCCTCTCGACCGCCGCGAGCCGTGCGCCGGAGGTCTTGAGTTCCTCGCTCAGCATCGTCTGCCGATTGACGATCAGGCCGACCGCCGCGGCCGCCGCCGCCCCGTCGCCCTTGGCGATCGCCTCGGCCAGCGGCCTGCCGTCCTCGCCGAGCGACTCGGCCACCTCAGCTAGCGGTGCCAATGCCGCCTTGTTGGCCACCGCCTCCTCCGGCTCCTGGTCGATGAGGGCCAGGACCTTGGTCAGCTTCAACTCCGGCGACAGACCGGCTGACTCCACAATCTGCCGCGCACTGGTCTTGAGATTGGTCATTACCAAGCTCCTTCCTTGAGGTACTATTTCCTGCGTGCATCCATACACGGCAGTTTGTTTATCCGCAGATTTCGCAGATGGCGCAGATTCAGAACCCGCTCCCTCTTCAATCTGCGCAATCTGCGTAATCTGCGGATGACTTTCCCGATTCACAATCGCCGGCATTCCCACGATCGCCGGCTTGTTGGTCAGGGCCACCGAGTGCAGTTCCATCGCCTTCCGATCGCTCTTGCGCACCAGTACCACCGGCGAGGGATAGCGGTATTCTTTCGACGCGAGGTAATCGCGGCCCAGCCTGGTCCATTCGACGACCGCGTAGATGCCCTCGTTAATCACCGCTTCGAGCGATTTGATCCAGCCGGTCGCCGGCGCCGGCACTCTGGGCGACCCGTCGTCTCCGCTCATCGTTCCATGATCTCGATCGAAGGGCACGTCGACCCCCCGCTCCTTGAACTTCTGGAGTATGGCATTGGCCGCCTCCAGGTCGCAGACCCAGCGTCCGTTCGACGACTGCACTTCGCCCCACGGGACAATCAGTACCCGGCTGGGCACGCCGTCCCCGATCGCCTGAAAGCAGGCCAGGGTAACGAGTTCTTCCTTGGTTCCTTTTCCCATCTGCGGACCTCTTTCAAATCTCAAATTTCCAATCGTCCCCTCCCCTTCCTGCGAAAGCGGCATGTCGCGCTGCGACATGATCCGCGGCGTGAACCCGGTATCCGTCTCCGGCAACTCGAACTCGGGCAGGTCGTCCCAGTTAATCCCTCTATCCTCCAATTCGTAGTCGTCGACCCACTCCCAGCCATGCTCGCAGTTGAAGTCCAGCGGCGGCATGGGCGTCGCCCCGGGCAAATACTTGTAGACTTCGCCGACCAGCAGCTCGTGTTCCGGCCTGGGGTTCGCGCTGGTCGACGGCGTGATCGTCCAGGCCCGCAGTCCGATCCGCGTGCCCTGCTCGACCCGCCCGGCGGTATAGCTCTGACCGACGTTGATCCCGTAGACCAGCCGGGCGTGCGACTGGGTCGTGCCCGTCCAGCCGGTACTTTCCGAGACCCCTTTGATCCGCTTCCAAAAATCGAAGAACGTCTCGCCCCGCGCGACGGTCTGGTCCATTTCGCCCTTGATCTCGTCGAGCCATTTTTCGTCCAGTACCCGGGCCATCGTGAACGCCGCGCTCCGGGCCCGGTCGCCGAGTTCCAGGAACTCCGGCTTCAGGATCGGCACTCGATCGAGCATCGACTTGATCGCCTCGGCGAACGGCAATCGCCCGATCGCCTCGCCGACCAGGTCGACCCCGAACGGCCCGGCGGCCGCATTGGAGAAAAGAATGCTGTCAGCTTTCAGCTTTCGGCTGTCAGCCAGATGGCTGACGGCTGCTGGCTGATCGTTAATCGCTGACGGCTGACGGCTGCTAGATGATAGTTGCTTCTCCGCCGCCAATCTGGTTTGCGCCCATCGGTGGAACGCTTCCGGCTTCAACCTCTGGGCGAGTCCCTCCACCACCGCCAACCGCCCCTTCAGTTCCCCCAATATCATCATCGCCTGGCACAAGTCCGCGATCCGATCATGCCCGGCCAGCGCGCCGACGTCCTCGACCGCCAGCCGCGGATCGTCGGGCGCGGCCGCGTCCGCGGTCAGCTCGTCGATCCGCCCGCGGTAGATAGCCGCCAGCCTGGACATGGCCTCGTCCATCCATCGCTGGATCTGCCCATCCGCCGCGGCGCTCGGCGCCGGCCTCACCGTCAACGTGCGTGCTCGATCAGCCATCGGTCTCCAATTTCAAATCTCAAATACTAAATCTGCGATCGGCTGTCAGTTTTCAGTCACCGGCGTGAAATCGACGTAATACTCTTTACCAAGCTCGAAAGCGCCGAGCGCCTTGGCAGTCTCAGCACTCAGCACTGCTTTGAATGATCCTCCCGGTGTCGCAGCGTAAAACTTCTTGTTCTCTTCACTTCCACTCTGAACAGGAACGAATTCGACCTCCACCCCGTTGTTGTAATAGTAAGCGTGAGTGAGGCTTCGCACTGTCACCTTGCATCGCATTTTGGGTCCCATGAACAATCTCCTTCTTTACTGTGTAACCATTGGTTCCTCGACCTTCTTTCCACCTTTCGCGTCATCTGCGTCATCTGGGGGCAAGTCTCTTTTCTTCCCCGCGCCTCCGTTTCCCCCATCCCCCGGCCCCCAGATCCCCGGCAGCATCGCCGGCTTGAGTTCGATCACCTCCGGCACGCCCTCCGGCTGCTCGATCCCCAGATCGCCGTACATCTGTGCGGCCTTGACCGTCAAGCCCAGGTCCCGCGCGATCACGTAGATCGGCCCGCGCTTTTCCGGCCCCGTCTTCTCCGCGAGTACCGATTCGATCCTCGGGGCCGCGACGCCTGGCGGCTGGTTGAACGCCATCCACGGGACGATTAGCCCGGCGTTCAGGGCCGCGTCCAGCGCGTTGGCGTCGCCGTCGCGAATATCGATGCGTACCGCGGCCTTCGTCGCCACGCCGGTGCTGTCCGCGTTGGCCGTCACGTTGGCCACTTCCGTCGATCCGATTATGAGTTCCGCGATCTGATCGTCGCAGATCCGGATGAACCGATCTTGCGGCAGGGTCGTGCCCGACGTGGCCACGTTCACCAGCTCGTGCTCGGCCTCTTTCGGGATCGCCAAGCACAGGTCCGACGAAGCGGTCTTGAGCCGCTGCACCAGGTCCAGGACCTTCGCTTCCGTCATCGAAGAGGAGTACTTGACGACTCGGTACGGCTTGCCGAACTGCTCGACGAAGGTCGCGAAGTCGATCGCCGCCATGCGTTTGAACATCCACCACATTGCGATCGCCCGGATCGGGGCGTCGAGTCCCGGCCGCCCATCACGAACGTCATGGGTATGGACAACGAAGCTCCCGGCGATCAGTTGGACGATCTCGTTCTTGGCCGTCCGCAGGAACGGGATATCGGCCCCAATCCCGGCACTCGCGTCCTGGTTTTCCTCGCTGCCGTTGGGATCGACCATCGGCCATTCCAGATGCCGGCAATCGACCTCGCGGACCGCGATCGGCTCCCACGGCTTGGCCTTCGTGTCCCAGAATACCTGGGCGGCCGCCCACTGATGCGAGAGCGCCCGCAGCAGGATCGTCATCAGTTTGTTTTGCGGCATCCGCTTCCATTGCCGCTCGAACTCGTCCTTGGCCGCGATCGCCCCCGGGGTCTCGTCGCCGGCGACTACGATCCGCGGCAATCCGAGAACCGCCAGCCTCCGCGTCGTATAGAGCGATTTCACATGCGGGTCGCGTTCGATGATTTTGTCGGCCAGTTCGATCTGCGGCCCGAGGTTCCCACCGTCGGCGTCGGCGAAGATCGACTTGAGCTTCGCCGGGGTCACATCGCCGAGCACGTTGGATATGTCGCCCCGGTCCCGGACCGTCGCCGGTACCGGCCATCGCCGGCCCCAGTCGTCCGCCGGCCGTTCGATCTTGCGGCCGAACGAATCGAGTTGCCCGTAACTGATCGCTTCGATGCTCATCTGTTCACCAACACCCTGCCATCGACCGCCGGGTGATTCTTACATGCCCATCCCCGTGTTCATCGGGCTCCCATTGCGAGGCATCCCTTTGCGCGGCCACGTCCCCGGTCACCAGCCCCTCGCCGTTCCAACCCTCGTCGGCACTGCCCGCGTCGACCGCCAGGCCCGCGGCCCAGAACCGGTCCGCGTGCCCGCTCTTGATCCGATCGGCCAGGTAGCGGGACATGCCGCCGGTGGTTACTGTTCGCTTGATCGAGTGCCAGTCGTTGCGGATGTCCTGGTCGGCGGGAATGAGCATCGAACGGTCTTCGACGTGTATCCGAAGCTGGCCCGCGAGCTTGTCTTTGACCGCCAGGGTGAACGTCACCGGGTCGATCCGCCAGGCCCCATGATCCGCGACCGCGTCCTCGGCCAGTTGCATTCCAAGTCCGGTCGAGTCGATGGCGACGCGATCGACCTGGCCCTCTTTCAGGAACGCATCCAGCAGCGCCCGCTGCCGTCGGAACGGGCAATTCTTCAGTTCGACCACCAGCGGAGTTACCAGTGCCGCCCCGATCTGCTCGGTCAGCCAGAACACGGCCCGGTCGATGCCTCCGCGGGCCACGTCGTGGCCCAGCGATCGCTTGCCTTGCTTGGCCCCCAGCCTTGCGATCGCCTCGATCGCCAGCGAAACGTCGTCGCCGTCGATCTTGATCGGCGGCGGGAGCGTATCGCTCTCGCAGGCCGCGATCATCTGGTATGTCAGGAACGCGGTGGCCTCGTCCAGGAACTCGCAGAGGAACTCCTGCCGCCAGATCTCGTCGTCGCCCAGCGCGATCCGAAGTTCCTCCGGGTCCACGTCCAGCCCGTCGCGTACCGCGTCGTAGATTGTGACCGTCGAGTGCGAGAAGGATGGGTTGTCCTTCAGCGCCGCGAACATGTTGTCTTTACCCTTGGGCGTCGAGCCGATGTCCAGTTCGCCCCGCCCGCGAGTCACGGTCGCGAACAGCGCTCCCCAGATCTCCCGGTCGTGCTGGTGGATCGCAAATTCATCGAGGAAAGCGTCGCCGGTGAACCCGCGGGCGGTATTGGGATTGGCCGGCAGTGCGATGACCCGCACCTGGTTGGGTAAGGTCAGTTCCAGTTGCTTAAACTGCGTGTCCTCGAAGAAGTTATTCTCGCAGTAGTCGGCGACGATATTGAGGGCCCGCACATGCTGTTGGACCTTGAGCATCAATTCGCGGCTCTGCCGTTCCCCGGCCGACAGTAGCACCTGTAGCCGCCGGCGTTCGAGCGCCCCGCGGAGCAGGCGACGAAGCGACAGGGCGAAACTCTTGCCCGTCTGCCGCGACCAGTTCGACCAGGTGAATCGCGCGGGATTATCCACCGCGTCCTGCTGGTACTTGAGCAGCTTCACCGCGTTACGGATCTCGGCCGGTATTTTCGATGGCTTGCTCACTCCGGCTTCGGCTCCAATCCATATACTTCCCGGGCCGTCGCGATCACATCGGCCAGGGCCTTGCCCGGGTCCTCGGACTTCTCCGCCCTGTCGATCGCCTGGGTCATCGCCCGCTGACGTTCCTCAAGTTCCATCCGCAAGCTCTTCGCCTGGGCCAGTTCGCGAAGCGAGCCGACCAGTTTCCGCAACTCGTCGACCGACAGCTCCCCGGCCGCCGACGCCTGGGCGATCAGCGTCGATAGTGTGTCCTCGATCGAGGCATTCAGCCCCTTGCCGTGCAGGTTGACCACCAGCCGGTGGATCTCCGCCGACCGGGCCAGGTCGCGCAGGTACGCGCCCCAGTGCTCGACCGCCTTGACCGATACGCCGAACTTGCGAAGTTCGTAGTGATCGTATACCTGCCGGTACGTCGCCCGACCCGGCGGCTGCTCGACCAGGTCGCGCTGCACGGCCTCGCGTACCTCGAGCGGCACGCGCTGGTGCAAAGAGTTGGTCCGGGTTCGAGCCATATAGTCCTCACAACTCCATGGCCGGATCGTGAATCAGCCGGTTGGCGATTTCATTACCGACCGGCATCAGCCGCCACCTCGCGGTCTTCCAGTCCGTATCCGGGGCTGGCCGGCCGGTCGACGGGCTGAGCCGTACCACATACTGCTTCTGTTCCATGTAGTAGAGGTCGCGGATGCAGTTGCGCCTCGTGTACTCAGGGTTAATCCCCAGTTGCACACGGAAGAGCAGTTCACCCTCTAGCGAGCCCGGATAACAAGCCAGCAGGCGGGAAAGCAGCGAGTTGCGGTCCAGCCGGATATCAGTCGCTCGGTCGCTCATGGCGATCCTCCATCATCTTGGCGATCGCGATGGCCAGATCGCGCACCGCATTGTCCTGGCCCTCGTGCCGATCCATCCGCTGGAGCACCAGGTCCATCTTCTGGCCGAGCCGGCCGGTCTCGCGCAGGAAGTCCTCGACCGTGCACTTGGAATCCTGGATAAGCCGGAGTTCCTCTTCAAACGTGGTCAGCCTGGCCTCCGATGCCTGTTGCCGGGTCTCGATCGTGCAGATCCGATCCTGGTTGCTCTTCCAAAGGGCCCGCAGGGCGATGCCGACCAGGCCCAGCGCCGGAACGACCAGCAGGTTAACGACCTGAAGCCACGTCGGTTCGGCGATACTCGCGAGCATTCGTCACCTCTGGGGGGCCATATTCGCCGCGTACTTCACGCTGACCGTCACCAGCTCCGCGCTCAGCCGATGCTGATCGCAGCGCACGGTGAACCCGTTCTCCCCGCCGACCGCGGCCAGCACCTTGGTAAGGGCCGTCTCGCGCACCGGATGAAGCTGCCAGACTCCCGGCTCGTGCCGGGCCGCCCGCATCAGCGAGTACACCGCGACCATCGACGCCAGATCCAGGTCGACCGGGTCGACCTCGTCGCCGGCGCCTGGCACGGCCCCGGGCGAAGCCAGGGCCGGTTTCGCCGTTCCGTGCGCCGCTTCCTGGCCGATCACGCTGCCCATTGCGATCCCATTCCTTACTGATTACTTCCTCAACGCCTGCCCGGCCGCGTCCAGGAGCACCTTGATCGTCTCGGGCGTAAGGTGGTATTTGCCGGCCAGGGCGGCGATCAGCCGCTCGATCGCCCCGCGCAGCC
>Ga0315273_10010578_pt1 | contig 11775 bp, 6 predicted proteins | sample YL17G02_0_MG_FD_205753 | JGI IMG/M metagenome (GOLD analysis project Ga0315273, IMG submission 205753) | Sediment microbial communities from Yellowstone Lake, YNP, Wyoming, USA - YL17G02_0 | ecosystem: Environmental > Aquatic > Freshwater > Lake > Sediment | place: USA: Wyoming | collected... | reverse complement strand
GGGTTGTATATATAATGAGAAACCGTTCTATAAGGCTTGTGTATTTAGTTACAGGAATAGCTCTTTTTATCAGCAGTTTTTATTTTGCATGGAAATTGACGTATTTTTCTGAATCTCGTTTTGTCTTTCCGGAAACGGATATTCTAAAAATGTTAAGAGAAGTAAGCGGATACAATCGTGTATGGGGGTACGGAAACGCTTTTATAGAAAAAAATTTCCTTGTTCCCTATAAGATATATTCTACTGACGGATACGGAGCAATATTTTCGAGGGATTACGCAGAATTATTATCCGGTATTCAAAATGAAGGAAAAATGAGTACCGATATCAGAAGAAGCGATGCAGATTTATTTGAGGTATCTGAGAGAGAGTCTCTTGGGAGAGGTAATGTCTACAGACTTCGCGTGATGTCTTTATTGGGTGTACGGTATATTCTTGAAACAAAAAAAGGTCCAGATAAAGATTATTTATCACCTGAAGATCGGTTTCCGGCTAAACTTTTTACTTTAGTATTTGAAGATGATACGTGGAGAATATGGGAATATACAAAAGCTTTGCCTCGTGCTTTTTTTGCCTCCAATATTGAGACTGTGACAGATGATCAGAAACTGTTTGAAAGGATATATGATCCGGCATCTGATTTACGGCATACTATTTTCGTTTCATCCGGTGAAGCTGTGGAAAATGATAATAAAGAAAACGGAAAACCTTCGGAAGGCGAGGTTCATATTTTAACGTATGAATCATCTAAAGTTATTTTATCTGTTGAGGCGCCATCAGAAGGTGCAGTATTTTTGTCAGATGCGTATTACCCCGGTTGGAACGCGACCGTTGACGGGAAAAAAACGGAAATACTGAAAGCTGATTATGCTTTCCGTGCTGTTTTGGTTGAGAAGGGGAAACATACGATTGAATTTATATACCAACCCATATCAGTAATAATTGGTTTTGTTTTGACAGTGGTGGGACTGGGTTTTTTTGTCATTGTTATTTATATCTCATTTATGATTCATGCGTTTAGGGGATGAATATTTGAGTGGTACTAATTTGTTGCAACGAGAGAATAAGCGTTTTCGGTAACCGGATATTGGAATAATTCCTGCTTCACTGCGATAACGACCGGGCGCGTTGGATAGGCAAATGTTGTAATTGGGGTAATTGTTTTTGGCAGGTTTTCGGATTTGGTGACAATGAGAGCATGTGGACGTTTCATATCACTCTCCCAATCAATTGTTTTATATTCATATTTTCCAAACCGTATGGGATAACTAAACCCTTCTGAATCGTCTTTAGACCACTGGGCACTCTGAAAATCCTGCGGAATATACTGGGTATAAAAAAGAAGCGAAGTGTAAGGAAAACCGGCGTTTTTATCGATAATGATGCTGTTGTATTCTTTTTCGTGAATTTTGATGAATTCCGCAACAGAATTGTCAGCCGCGTTCCACGAGCGTGCATACGCTATCGGAAACCGTATATAGTAAGAAGCGAAATAATACGCAAGAGCAAACAGTACGCATATAAGAGTTGTCCCCAAAAAAAACATTGCATACTGCTTTTTACCATGTGTTTTGATATATGAAATGATAGAAATGCATCCAAGTGAAGATGCGGATACGAGGCTGGGTATGAGGAAAAAGCTTCTGGTAGCGTGAGGCACATCACGCGTGAGAGCACAAATCCCAACCGTAATTGCGGCCCACCAGAGAAGTAGCTGGAAGAAGCGGGATTTATTGCGGATGAAAAGATATAATCCGGTCAGAATAAACGGAAATTCAAACAGATAAAATTGTCCTACATTTCCGATTCCGTGATTGCCGTGAGAAGATCCGGAAATGAAGAAAAACGGAACATTGACATACATACCGACATTATTTATCCAATGCCCCAATGTTAACGCCGGCATGTTGAACAGTATTTTTGATAAGTAAGGAGGGAGTTGGATCATATAACTTCTAAATTCCAATAGTTGGGCTTGCACCGTAGCGCTTGAGAAAATAAGCGTTCCTGAAGCTGAAGTATATCCTCCTTTTGTAAACACATTGAGAATAAATGGAACAAGAATCAAAAACCCAATGATTATTGATATGACATATTCATTTTTTGCGGTTTTATGGAGTTTTGATTTGAACACATATAATACGGCTCCGGCCATAAGCGGAGTCAAAAGCCTCGTGAGATTGTAAGAATAAAAACTGATGATAAAGCAAAGTACGCCAAGAAAAAATGCTCCGCGTCTTCCTTTTACAAATGACAGATGCCATGCGTATGTCCCTGCCAATGTAAAAAACAATGCAATGCTTACTTCAAATGTCGCCCTGCTGTAATGGATATGCCAAGGGTTTATCGCAAGAAAAAGAGTAGCCAAAAGCGCAATTTTTTCTTTTTCCTTATGTTCCCCGAATACACGTAATGCAAAAAAATAAAAGAGGATGACCGTGAAAAATCCAAATAGAGCAGAAGGCATGCGTACCGCAAGGGGAGTAAGTCCGAATAATTTTACAAACGGAACGGTGGCATAAATGTAAACCGGAAGTTTCCAGTCTCCGAAAGATTTAAAGTAAATTGGTAATCGTATGTTATGTTCATCTTTTCCTGTTTTGAGAATCGAGTAAGCATTGTATCCGATGGCTGTTTCATCTTGATATAAGCCGTTCGGAATATCTCCGAGTTTATAAAACCGAGTAGCAAACGCAATAATAAAAATAAGACCCAAAAATATAATTTTATTTTTCATGAGATTTCCTTAGGAGCAGATAGGTCAAAGTAAGCATAATACAGGCAATGCTGATTTTCAATCCGATTAAAAAGGAATCAGGTTCATATCGAAATTCAACACGATGTTCTCCCTGCGGTATTGCGACTGCACGGAATGTGTAGTGAGCCCGGTATATCGGTGTTTTGATACTGTCAACATATGCATTCCAACCGGGATAATAGGTATCGGAAAGAAATAATAACGCTGATTGATTAGAGGTAGTAGTTATAGTTATGGTATTGGCATCCGATGATTTAATGACAGCTGTTGCGATGAGCGGTATATCCGATATGGTGATGTTTGGATCTTCCTCCAAAAGAATCGTAGTTTTTGGATCAAATGAAGGATCAAAAAATGTCTGCTGGAATTCTTGGTCTGATGAAAACAGTGTATACGTATGAGCAATAAACGTCCGGGGGAGCGCTTGTTTATAACGGAAAATCCGCCAGCCGTTAAACTGGTCTGAGAGGTCAAATAATGATATTGGGAATGTCTGTTCGGAAATCGGGTCCTCAATGCGGGTTATAATATATTTTGTACCGGCAAGCGCAAGTAATTTAAGCCGATATGGGTTAGTTGCCATATCGGTTTGACCCCACCCCGGATGAATAACTGCATCGGATCGCGTCTGATTGGTAAATTCCGTTACGATAGACCCGTTTTTTGAAGATTGGATTAGCTGGCCATATCGTTTTGGATACAAAGGGTCATACCCTTCGGAAGAATAATATCGGAGTTGTGAGGCAATATTTTCCTGCAACCCTGCGCTTCCATATCCCCATACGCGGTCATATCCGGATTTTTGCGTAAGCCACATTGCGAATGAATTATTGGGGTATAGGTACGATACCGGTATAAAAGGATTGAACTTATGAAAAAAATAGAAAAGATCCGTACATGTGAGGATGAGAAGTGCAACTACGCATATAAAGCGCGCTTTGGGTATATGGAGTTGGATAAAAAGAATGGCAGAAGCCAAAAGAAACAATCCAAAAGAAAATATGTAATTTTTTATTGAGATTGCAAAATGTTGCTGTTTTGCGATAAGAAATGTCAGTATGAAGACGGAGAATAGGGTCAGCAAGATCCGTATGATAAACGCGCTATTTTTTTTGTTGATTGCATCAATTCCAAACCCCGCAAGGACAGAAAGACTGGCTGACAAAAGAAAGATGTAATTGCTTGGAGAGCTTGTTGACAGGAAAGGAATAGGAATTCTATAGAACAATCCCGATATGGGAGACCGGACGATGCATAATCCGATGATGATAAACAGAAGCCAAAACGTTTTGATTATTTCGTTTTTTTTCACTGACCAAACCGTGCATAACGCAAAAATAAAGGGAACCAGACCGATATACAAAGATTTTGCCGGGTAAGAATCTGATAAAAGATAGTTTCGATTGGCCGGATTTCCAAATAAATCAGGGATCAAATATAGAATGAGCTGATATGGCTGTAAGAGTAAATGTTCTATGAGGAAATTGTACGGCTGGTTGGTACGGGCGGATTGAAGAATGAGCTCAATTGTTGGTAGGAGTTGAACAGCGCTGATTCCTATTCCAAGAAAAAGTAGCAGCACTATTTTGAAAAATAATCGTACTCGTTTTGTGTTTCCGTTATCCGAAAAAAGACGGATTGCCGTATAAAGCAGTAGAAATGCGATAAAGCCGCCCCATACCTGAATATGGCCGGCAAATACTCCTATACCAACGCTTATTATCAGAAGTAGTGCGTAGGAAATTCTAAACCGGTTTTTCAAATGTTCGATGCAAACAAGAGAAAGCGGAAGGAGGTAGAGGATATGGTTAATGGTATTGTACTCTAGAAACGTTGAGGCAAAGAGACAAAAGGCATACGAGATGGCAGAAATTAACGCGCTTTTTTTTGAACACACGACAGTACGCATATACCAAAACATAAAGAGCATGGAAAGAAACGGCTGTAACATAACGAGGATTGTCCACACAATGTGTTGCGGAAGGATAAGATACAGTAATTTTGGAGGATACAGTACAGAAGATTGTACATTTGCAAAGAGAGGCGCTCCTGAAAAATTATACGGATTCCATAATGGGAATTGTTTTTTTTGAATTATTGAAGTGACGAGCGATTGCCATGGATACATTTGACGCAGAGCATCGAAATATTGGGCTTTATGCGGTATGCCTCCCGGAGCGATCCCATTGTAGGAATATGATTTCCATGGCTGATATTCTGCTAATAATAAATCTCCGGGGAAGGGGATACGGCCTTTTAAAAATACCGGATAGAACATGACAGCAGTCAGAATGATGAATAATAATATCGGTAGCATTTTTTGTTTCATAATTTTGAATTTTTTCGCATGTACATAATAGACAGCAATAGAGTGACAAGCGTTGCTACGGAGAGATAGTTGCTTACTTGCTGGATTTTGCTTTGAGCAAATCGCACGTCAATCGTGTGATCGCCAACAGAGACACGATAAGTAATTAATCCTCGGTAATTTTGATCCTGAAATTCAATAGGTACTTTTTTGCCGTCTACCAAAACGATCCAGCCCGGAAAATATTGCGTTCGTTGGACAATGGTTGTTGGTGTTTGTGCTGACACAGTGTACGAATAGGTGGTTCCTTTTTGCATGTAGCCCTGAATAGTTGCTAATCCTGCTGCCAGGTCAACACGGTTTTTCGGATATTCTTTTGCCGGTCCTTCTGACCATATAGTATCAACCTCGCCGTAGTAATTTGTGGTTAACGGATAATTCCAATAATAGGATTCATCAATGCGGTCATAGCCCTCCGGAGGATTCCAATAGAACGCAGTCGTAAGTATGACACAGCAAAGAATGGGGAAATAAAAATACGGTTTTTTGAAATTTGGAATCACATAGAGCATGCTTGCGGATAACAAAGCAGAAGTAAAAGTTATGATTGATAATAATCGCCATGGATATTGAAATTGCCGTATTAACGAAATATGCTCCCAGAAAAATTTGGTTATCGGCTGCATAAAAAGTATGGTGATGAGTGTTATAAGAAGATATGAGATAAAGATCGGTTTTATATTGGAATTTATTTTTTTTCTCATAAGCATATACAAAGAAGCAATGATCCCTGCAACATGAAAAAGACCGATCTGGACAGATACTTCTGCCACACGAAGGGATGGCGTGTTGGTAAAATTTGGAACAAACAGCGCATACAATTTTGGAAAATGGTTGTAAAATAAATCTTTGGTAAACAGATATCCGTACGTATATTTATGTTCCAAAATCGCAGGAATGACAAAGGTTGAAGTCAGAAGCACTCCGCATGCAAGCGATAGCCAGAGAGGAACGATTTTCTTAAATGTTTTTCCAATAAATATTGCGGTAAATGCGCAAACACCGAAAAATATAAACCCCACTATGTTGTGCGACATACTCAGAAGCGCTGAAGAAGCTGCAGCTATAAGAAAAAATCTGAATTTTTCTTTTTGCTGATATTCAAGCAAAGCATATATAACCAAGGGGAGGAGTGTGTAGCTGTAGATGCCTCCTAAGCTTCCGCGGACTAGCATGTCCACTAAACGAAATGGTGCAAATTGGTAAAAAACAGCTACCCAAAAAGCTGTTTTTTCATCATGAAAAAGGGATCGTGCAGCCCAAAACATGAATATACCGGAAAATACGAAGCTCAAAAGAAAACTCATTTTCAAGGTCATGGAAAGGGAAAAACCTAAAGCGACAAACAATGTTGTGATGTAATAAGGAAGCGGATGGAAAAAATTAAAAATTGGAGTTCCATACCCATAATTGAGATCGCTTGCCCAACGTACCGGAAACTGACCGTTCACTACTTCTTTATAATAGGAAGCTATACGGGCAAGATGCATAGCGCCATCACTCGTATGCGGTAGTTTGTCATTAAGAAGCATAGGAATCATCGGTAAAATGGATAGAAATATAATGAGAAGAATATAGGGAATGCGCTTCATAGCTTTTTGCTTCTTGGAGGGTATATTTTGTACAATATGAATATTGGTATGAATAAGTTCACTAATAAGTATTTTATACTATTTATCGTTGCTTTTGCATTTTTGCTTCGCGTGTACCATATCGGCAGTATTCCGCCGTCACTTTCCTGGGATGAAGTATCTATCGGATATAATGCCTATAGCATAGTCAAGACCGGATTTGATGAACATCACCGGTTTTTGCCTCTTGATACGTTTATTGCCTATGGAGATTACAAACCACCGCTTCCCATATATCTGGCAGTGCCGTTTATAGCCGTTTTTGGACTGAATGAGTTATCAGTCCGTTTACCATCTGCACTTTTCGGAACTCTTACAGTGCTTCTTACCTATTTCCTCGTGAAAGAACTTTTTGCACATAGACAAAAGACAATGAGCAGGGGACGTAAATATGTGACAGGAGACAATGAGCAGTGGACAGAAATTCATGATAGTAGACAAAATACGTTGTCATATGCTTTTTGTCATATGTCATCAGAAGTAATGCCATTGCTTTCAGCATTACTTCTGGCCCTCTCTCCCTGGCACATCAATCTTTCCCGTGCCGGGTTTGAGGCAAATATAGCGCTTTTTTTTGTTGTATTAGGGATATATCTTGTATTTCTTTCAATGAGAAAACCAAAAATTTGGTATGGAGCGCTTCTTCCGTTTGTTTTGGCTATCTATACGTTTAACAGTAGTAGATATTTTGTTCCAATTCTTGGAATCGGAGTGTTGGTGATATTTTGGAAATCCATCAGGAATCAATGGAAGCATATTGCTGTCGGGTGTTTGATTGCCGTTATAACACTTCTCCCTATCATGCCGCATCTTTTTTCCAAGGAAGCACGGTTGCGGTTTGCCGAAGTAAATATATTTACTGACTCTTCAGTCGTACTTACCTCAAACAGAAGAATAGAAGATGCGGGGAATGCGTGGTGGGCAAAAATAATTTTTAACCGGCGTGTTGGGTACGCACGGGAATATATTCTTCATTATTTAGATCATTTTCAGCCGGATTATCTTTTCATTAAAGGTGACGGAAACCCAAAATTTTCAATTCAAGACGTGGGACAGCTATATATAATGGAAGCGCCATTTCTTGTGATTGGAATGTTCGGGTTAATTCGTGCTTTCCCTTCTATCGGTCTATTTTTATTATATTGGCTTCTCGTTTCCATCATTCCTGCCGCCACAGCTCGTGAAACTCCCCATGCCTTACGGACTCTCAACAGTCTTCCCACATGGCAGATATTTGTGGCATATGGAATATGCATGGTTGGTTCATGGATATATTTTGGACAAAAAACAGTAAACAAAAAGCAAAATTGCTTATTGCTTATTGCTTATTGCTTATTACTACTTTCCATCTACATTTTTTGTGTCGTCTATTATCTCCATAATTATTATCGTCATTATCCAATTGAATATTCCGGAGAATGGCAATATGGGTATAAGGACGCGCTTGTTTTTATTAAACCCTTGGAAAAACAATATGACACTATTTACATGACCGAATCTATCGGACGTCCGTATATGTATACACTTTTCTATGATAAAACCGATCCACAAGAATTTTTTCGTACAAAAGATGCATCTTTCGATGCAGCAGGGTTTTATCATGTCTATGGATTTGGAAACTATCGTTTTGTGAAAGATATGCCGGCGGATTGTCAAGGCAAATGTCTTTTTATAGCGCCAGCTGGAGCTGAAGGGAAAGATGCAAAAATTCTAAAAACCATACATTTGTTAAATGGGAATCCAATTTTAACGGTTTATGAAAAATAGTATGAAAAAATTCTTTTTACTATTATGTGTCCTCGTTGTTGCAATACTGCTTCGATTTTGGCGGTTGGGGGATGTTCCTATAAGTTTAGACTGGGACGAAACAGCTCTCGGGTATAATGCATATTCGATTTTGAAAACCGGAAAAGACGAGTATGGAACATTTTTACCTCTTTCTATTCGTTCATTTGATGATTACAAACCACCACTTTACACCTATCTGACCGTTCCATCAGTAGCTCTGTTTGGACTGTCTCCATGGTCAACTCGTTTGCCATCAGCGGTTATGGGAGTGTTAGCGGTTGTTGGGACGTATTTCTTAGTGAAAGCGTTATTTAGTTGCGGGTTACGCCTGCCTGCCGGCAAGGCAGGGGTTACGGGTTCTAAGAAAGAATTATCGCGTCACTCGTCACTCGCAACATTTGAACATCTTCCTTTCATTTCTTCCTTTCTTTTGGCCATCTCCCCTTGGCATATCCAATTTTCCCGTATCGCCTTTGAAGCCAATATCGGCATAACAGTAAATATTTGGGCTGTTACCTGTTTTCTCATCGGACTTAGGAAGAAGTCAGTATTTCTTTTATCAGCGTTTCTTTTCGGATTAGGTATGTATGCTTATCATAGCCAGCGCGTTTTCCTTCCTCTTCTTCTCTTAATACTCCTCGTAATATATCGGAGACTCGTATTCCAAAAAGAAAATAGAAATATAATCATAGGTTTTTTGGTCATTGGCGTTTTGACTGTTTTGCCCCTTATTCCTGTTCTATTTAACAAAACTGCAATACTAAGGCTTCGGGGTACGAGTTCTTTCACTGATCAAACAGGACTGCTTTCCCGCAATATTACAAAACTAGAAGATGATAGAAAAAACCATGATAACATCGGGGAACTCCTGGATAATCGTCGTTTTGTGTATGCCAAAACCGTGATAAGTGGATATCTTTCTCATTTTTCACTGAAATGGTTATTTATGACCGGAGATAATCCCCGCCATCATGCACCTGATATGGGGCTTTTGTACTTTTGGGAATTACCATTTTTTCTCTGTGGAATGTATATGCTTCTAAGAACTAAGAACCCTGCCTCGCCAGCAGGTGGGCACGAACTAGCAACTAAAGTCTTATTTGGTTGGTTTCTTATTGCGCCAATTGTAGCAGCTCCGACTACAGGTCTTCCTCATGCCATTCGTACACTTGTATTCTTACCGGTATTTCAGATTTTTACCGCCTTTGGTATTGTTTCTGTAATTGTATTTATCAAAGAACTACGAACCAAGAACAAGGAACTTTTGTTAGGATGCTTCTTGTTTATTGTTTTCTGTCTAGCAGTGTTTAACATTGTGTATTATTTTGTAATGTATTTTTCTGTTATGAACAGAGAGTATTCAGAATACTGGCAATATGGGTATAAAGAAGCAGTGGCCTACACGGAATCAATGAAAGATAAATACGAAAAAGTCGTTGTATCAACCGGACTCGAGCAATCATATATGTTCTATTTATTCTATACGAAATATGACCCTGTAAAATATTTGGAAAGCGGAGGAACGAAATCAGGGAGTTTTGCTGAGAACAGAAATGCGTTTGATAAGTATATATTTCGGCCTCTTGACTGGAGAAATGAAAATTTTAACGGAAAGACGTTATATGTAGGATCTCCCAGTGAGATGCCGCATGGAAATAATGCTCATATAACGTTTCTCAATGGTAATCCTGCAATTGAGATAAAAGACAGAATGGATTGATCGCATGAAAAAAAAGATGATTCTTTTTCTAATTATTTGTATTGGAGTCATTATTGTCGCCGCACTCCCTCGGGCAATAGAGGTTATCAATGGAAATTATGTTTTTGGATATGATCAGGGGAAGCATTGGCTGGCGGCAAAATCAATTGTCATTGATCATAAATTTCCCCTTATTGGCGATGAAGTGGGTGGACAAGGCGGATTTTTTCAGGGATCCGGTTGGTATTATTTACTTGCGATTCCGTATTTTCTTTTTCAGGGAGATCCGTATGGAGCAGTTGTTCTTATATTTTTATTAAGTGTGGGGATGATAGCTCTTTTTTTGACAGCGTTTCATTCAATTCTAGGTAAAAAGGAAACATTGATTGGAGGATTGTTGCTTTCTTTTGCTCCGATACTCATTTCCAACTCCAGGTTTGTATGGCCCCCGTTTGTCATACCGTTTCTCACAATATTTTATTTGTGGTTTACGTATCGGGTTCTCCAGAAAAAATATTTCTATTCGTTCGGAATGTTCTTCGTCATTGGTCTTATGGTGCATTTTGAAATAGCTACAGCAGGTACATTATTTATTACAACATGCATTTTATTTATTATATGGAGTGTGAAAGAGAAGGTTCCGTGGAAATATTTCGGATTAGGATTGGTTGGTTTTTCTATTCCGCTTCTGCCATTGTTATTTTTTGATTTTCGGCATGATTTTTTGAACATGAATGGAATACTTGCAACTTTTTCCGGTTCTAAGCGGTATGTGGGGACATGGGTTGAATATTTGAAAATACTTGATAATCACCGGATGATTTTTTACGACGAGTTCTTCCGGGCATTTCAAATGACATATATTCCTAAATTGTTCCTGTCTGCGTTCATGATTGCAGGTCCAATGGCGATGGTGTTGGATAAAAAAGTATCCTCTATTAAAAAGAAATTTGTCGGTTTTCTTTTTATATTACCCGTATTGTTGTTTTCAGTATTTATACTGTATAAAAATGATTTATGGCCATGGTGGATATCAGAATTGACCGTGATATATGCGGTATTATGCGCAATCGTGTTTGTTTATGGGTGGCAAAGAGGATTAGTAATGCGAATATTGGTTATAATACTCATAGGACTTATGGCAGCTTCATATATCAATAAAACATACAATTCTTTCAGAAAAGAGCTTTCAGATTACGGAGGGGTACATAAAATATATGGAAAAAAAGATGCACTAGACGTGATTTTTATTGATGCGAAGGGCGAACAATTTGGCCTCATGGTTTTTACCCCTCCGATATATACTTATGCATATGATTTTTTGATTCCGTGGTACGGGATGAAAAAATACGGGTACACACCCCCAAGTGAGAAAAAAGGACTCTTGTATTTATTGATCGAACCCGATACAGAAGAACCATGGAGACACAAAGGATGGCTTGAAACTGTTATAAAAGATGGTACGGTAGAAAAAACGTGGAACCTACCGTCAGGATTCATAATTGAAAAAAGGAGATTGGATCTGTGAATA
>Ga0315273_10010577_pt1 | contig 11775 bp, 16 predicted proteins | sample YL17G02_0_MG_FD_205753 | JGI IMG/M metagenome (GOLD analysis project Ga0315273, IMG submission 205753) | Sediment microbial communities from Yellowstone Lake, YNP, Wyoming, USA - YL17G02_0 | ecosystem: Environmental > Aquatic > Freshwater > Lake > Sediment | place: USA: Wyoming | collected... | reverse complement strand
TAAATTTTCCAAATGCTCCAAGACAAACAAGTTTTTCGTTGTAATAGAGACCTATGCGTATTCCAGCAGAAGAGGATGATTGCAAATGATTTTGTTCAAGAAACTTTGTGCCACTGACTGAATCAACTTCTCTGATACTACATTTTCGAGCGAATATTTTAGTATTCACCCCAAGCTTATTCAATAAAATAGATTTAACGATACTTTCTTTATTAACCCACTCATTTTCAAATATTTGAATAAGTTGTATGTTCTTTTCCTTAAAATACTTATATTTATTCTGATGGTAGCTCCTGCTTCGATAAAGATCGCTATGCCAGTATATTCCATTAAAATCTATTCCAAGATTATAATCAGGTAAGTAGATATCTATTTCAAATTTAAATTTTCCGTTTTCATAATACTTTTCATTTGGTTTTATATTTGTAATTCCCTGTGCTTGTAGCCATGTAATTATATCATCTTCAAAGTAAGAACGATGTTTCCCGCACTCACAAAATATTTGATGGGGGTTTATTTTGTCGCTTTCTATTATTTTTTTGCATCGTTGGCATTCAAAATATTTTATCTGCCCAAGGGGACTATCAATATATTCTTTTTTATTGAAACACGGTTTTATATATTTTTTTGAGAGAACTTCTAAAAACTTCTTCCAATATTGATTTCGTATAGTTTTTCTCGCTTTCACTTTAGCTTCGGGTATTTGTTGTGCAGAAGGAACTCCATATTTGGATAGAAAAGTTTTTCTCGCTTTTTCCTTAAATTCGGGTGTTTGTGTAGTATACTCAACTCCATATTTTTCAATATTTTTTATTCGAAGGGTTTCTTGGAATTTTGGTGATTTGAATATATTATTTACACCATATCGTTCAATGGTTGTTTTCTCAGCTTTTTTCTTTACTGTTTCATTTTGACGGGCGTTCTCGAATCCATATCTTTCAAGATTAGTTTGCTTTATTTTTTCTTGTATTTCTTTATTTTGAGAAGGGGCTTTCACACCATAATTTTTTTCTAAGGTATCCGCTGCTTTCTTTTTTATATCTTTGTTTTGTAGAGGGTTTCCAGTACCATATTTTTGTAAACACGTTTTTTTTATTTTATTTTTAGTAGAGTCCATTTGGGCTGTATATTCTACTCCATATTTAGAAATGGTTGTTTTTCTTCTTTTTTTATCTTTTTCATCTCGATACTGTTGAAAGCAATCCTCTTTAGAACATACAGGAAGAAGACAACCTCTTTTATTTGTTTTGAGATTTGTAGTAGCTCCACAATACCTACAGGGGGAGAGGGTATTTTTCAAATTACCTATATTTAGACCAGCATTAAGAAGTACTCGTTTTATTAATTTTTTGTCTTTTTTGAATTTTTTTGCTAAAGCAGAAACAGACATTCCTTCTTTAAAGAATTCTATAATTTCTTGATGTGGTATAATATCCATATCTATCAAGATATACAATATAGTCATCAAGGTCAATAAAATTATTAATGATATAATAATTTTATTGACATCACAGCCCTCTAAAATACACTAAAAATACACTAAAAATAAAAGTAATGGATTTTTAAATGAAACAACATGAAGCTATTGAAATCATTATGAAGGGCTATAATGTATTTCTTACTGGTGCTGCAGGATCTGGAAAAACCTGGGTAATAAATGAATGTGTAAGTAAGTTAAAAGAAACTGGAAAAAATATAGCAGTAACTGCGACAACGGGTATTGCTGCTACTCATATAAATGGGGTGACTCTTCATTCATGGGCTCGAATAAAGATATATAAAGAAAAAGAATTATTCGAAAAAGGGGATAAAGAAGAATCTGTTATTGAGCATATTATAAAAAGAGACAATATAGCAGTTGAAAATATATTCGGGTGTCATATTCTTATAATTGATGAAGTTTCTATGTTGAATGCATATCTGCTTACTGCCGTAGATATGATTTGTAGGGGTATTAAAAAGAAGCCTGAAATTCCTTTTGGGGGTATTCAGGTTATATTGTCTGGAGATTTTTTTCAACTTCCTCCTATTCCTGATCCGGGAAGACCTATGAAATATGCGTTTCAATCAGATTCCTGGCTTCAAAATGATTTTAAAATATGTTACCTGGAAGAGCAGTACCGCCAATTTGACACGAAATTTATAACTATCTTAAATGAATTAAGAAACAACTCTCTTAGTGCAACTTCATTAGAGGCTCTTCGGAGTAGATTACATGCATCTATAGATAGTACTATTAAGCCCATACAATTATATCCAAAGAATGATGCTGTTGATAGAATTAATTTAGAAGAACTTGGAAAAATAAAGGAACCCGTCTATAGATATAAAATGTCGGCTTCAGGGGATAAAGATCTTATTAATACATTAAAAAAACAATGCCTTGCAAAAGAAAAACTCGAATTAAAAGTTGGCGCACCTGTTTTATTTATAAGAAATAGTACTAATAAGAACTATGTAAATGGAACTCAGGGAACTGTGGTTGGATTTAAAAGTCTCGATAGTAGATTTGTTAAAGGGGTTACCTATTTTGAAGATGATGATTATAATGATGGAGAATACGAGGATGATGAAGATGATGAAACCTATGAAAATAATTTATATCCTGTAGTAGAGACATGTGATGGACATATTATTGATGCTACTCCAGAGATTTGGAGTTTTTCTAAAATTATTCATTACAAGGAAGCAGGTAGTGATGGTATAGTAAGGACACAAATAAAAGAAGAAATGTTAGCATCGATAGCGCAAGTACCTCTTATATTGGGTTGGTCAATTTCTATAAATAAGAGCCAAGGCATGTCTTTAGATTATGCTAAAATGGATTTATCTCAATCTTTCCTAAAGGGTATGGGATATGTTGCTATTTCTCGAGTTAGATCTTTGGAAGGTATAATACTACTTGGTTACAATGCTTTAGCTCTTATGGTAAATCCTCAGATAATTGCAGTGGATAAAGTGCTTCGAGAGGAGTCTGAAAATAATAGATTGGCACTGTGTTCAACAATAAAAGAAGAATTTTGTGAAAGAGAAGAAGTTGAAGAATCGTTAGAAGAGGAAGATGCTTTTGATAATTACAAAGCAGAGGTACTTACAGCTACAAAAGAATTTTTTAGAAAATCTGTTGGGAGTTTATTAATAAGAGACTCTCTTGAAATAGAAGTACTTGTAGATAAATTAATACTGGATATTACACAGAGTAAATGCGCCGTACAAATTCTAGAAAGGAATTTTACATCCCCTGATAAAGAGAAAATAGCTATGTAGCTTCTTTTTCTATCAGTTTTAGGGTTATTGCATCAGATTTTTCTGAGAGCATTATCTTGTCTATTTTAGGTTCCAGGGACCTCATTTTAATTGAGTGGAAATCAGCCATATCTTCTAATTGTTCAAATTGCTGAACAACCTCTTCGCTGCCTATTCTAAGCTTTTCAGAGGCTGTCTTCATCTTTCGTATTATAGATATGAGGTGCTCTCTCATATATTTGTAATTTTCATATGCCTCTTCATACCCCCGCAGTTTCTCTTTTAGAGATGCATTTTCATTTTTGAGGGCGCTTATTATTTCTATTTTTTCTTTTAGGATTTGTTTGAATTTGTTTGTTCTGCTGGCAAGCTTTTCGGACACTTTCTTATCGAGTTCTTTATCTTTTTCTTTTATATTTTTTCGATGCTGTTCATGGATCTCTTTTAGTTTTTCGGTATATTTTTTGTGTATTTCGTTTATTGTTTCGAAATGTTCTACATTGGTTTTATTGATAAGCTTTTCGAATTCCTGTTTATCTTTTATTCTTTGGTTCTCTTTTATTCGATCTATATCTACCCCAAGCTTTTTATCAAAAAACATTATACACCTCTTAATTTTTCATATAATTATTAATTTTTTAGATGTTACATTATATTTCAAGCCATTTTCCTGGGTTCGCTAAAAAATACTTTAAATATGTACCCCTAAGTTACTTAAATATATGACAAAATGATCTATTATTATAATAAACGATATCAAATTAACAAAATATGAAGGAGATGAATTTATGAACAATGCTAATTTAACGCCGGAACAGGCAAGCAGGCTTTCTGCTCATTTACAACAGGTTGGTCCTGAACAAGAACAAGAGCTTGGGGGTATGGTTTCTCCAGAAAGAGTTTCTCCAGAAAGAGTTTCTACTATAATTCCGGAGAATGTGATTGATACTAAAGGGGATGAAATAAAGAGACGAATAGCTGATCTTGAGAAGGAATATTATGGAAGCATGAGAGCGCCTTCTTTAGATACGAGGACTACAAATTATAAAGATGATTATGGAAATGATACATATTATGTAAAAAACATATCCGATGGGCATGTTACTGTAGAAAAGCCGGATATGGTTATTCCTAAGGGGAAGGTTATGGATCTTCTTCAATTTGCAGATATGGATGATATTCATTCATGTCGGGATTTGAGAATAGCTTTATCGACATCCAGTATAAAAGGTCCTATGTTAAAGCGCCTTACCCAGAGAGAATACATGGAAGAGATGGCCCGGGAAGTATCTATACAGAGAAAAGTAGAGATAGTTCGTAACCAGGAATCTATTAAAAGATCCCAGGTTAATCAAAATAATCAAAATCAGCAATCTCAAATGAATCCTCCCCAAGCATCTCAAGGTCCTAAAATCCGTCCCATGATTCTTGGTAAAATAGAGAAGCTGCGACTGGCGAGTGATAATGATCCGGAAAATGCAAAATTTGGGATATCTCCTGCGGAGTTTATCCAGTGGGTAATGGGAGAGGCTCTTTCAGAAGAAGAGCTGGATTACATTTTAGGCGATCCGGTTATTTCAAATAAGCATGATATTAAAGCAGCGGTTGTTGAAAAGAAAACTATAATGTAGTACATGATTGAAGCAGGATAAAAAATAAATAATGCTTAGATTAGTAGATGTAATTTCAAAGACTTCCACAGAGATACAGTTTCGGACGCAGGAAATAACTACGCCCGATTCTGTACCTTATGTTTTATATGACACATCCACAGGTGCTTCTTACCAACAAGGGCTGATAGAAGATTACTATGGGTGGCGCTCTTTAACAACACTTACTTCAACAGGAGCGAGTGATGTTTATTTTTCTATAAACAATGCAAATATCTATCCATCGTATACGGATCCTCTTTTGAATTATACTGTTCTTAAACCTTCATTGATAAAAGTCATGAGTTATCAAGAATATGTGATTATGCAAAATGTCCTTACCCGTCTTGACCTGGTAAGAAGGAGATATCCCAACCCAGGATTTGCAGTAAGCACTACAAACAGTGTTGGTCAGGATGGGACAGTTTCATTTGCCGGGGGATATGAAAAGAAGCTTACTATAGGTGAGATAGGGCAAATGATGGAGGGAACCATAGTTGAGATAAATGCAACCTCTCCTATGACCTATTTCTGGCCTCAATATATGTCAAAAGAATCAGATCCTTTTATAAATCCTTATGGGATAGTTCAAGGCTTGCCATACGATATGGTTGAGCTTATTACATTAGGAACTCTTATACGAGCTCTTATGGCTCTAGGAATACTCGAAGTTGATATAAGTTTCTCTGCATCAGAATCAGGATTACAGATAACATTTGATAGAGCGTCTCAGATAAAGGGATGGAGAGATGCTTTATTAACAGAATATAAAGAAACAAAATCGGTGTTTAAATGGAATTACGCGAACCACTACGGCGTGGGAATTGGGACTACTCCCTTCGCGGCGTACGGAATTTATGGCACCTTGGTAAATAATGTTACGTACGGCGGCTCGTTAGCTTATTCTAGTATCATGGGGTTTGCTGCGCGTGGGAATGTTCCCCTCTGATCTGTTGTGTTGTAGCATTTGTATTATAACTATTGATTTTAGTATATGAAATTAAAAAAGATGTTTTTAATTTAAGTATATAAGGAGAAGTTCTCATGAAAATTAACAGTAATACTATTAGTCTTGAAAAAGAAGATCATGCTAAGTTGGAAGAAATTGTTACCAAGATTGCTTCTGATAACAGCATAGAGAATATTGAGGCAGTCAATATTACTCTTACTCAAGAAAACGGCCTTGTTTCTTTTAAAGAAGCGGGAAAAGGCTGTGGTTATGTTTCTGAAAAAGACGAGAAAGGCAAAGAAAAGAAAGAAGAGAAAAAATCAGAGGGGAAACCTGCAACTGAAAAAGATCTTAAAACTATGGGAATGGCTAAGTAGGAAAAATAATAAGGAGGAATAATTATGCCAGCATATTCAGGCGTAGTAAAATTTATTGGTGAGAAAGGTGATGAAGCGCTCGTATATCAGACACCTACAGGTGCTGTTGATCCTGATGGATATCGTCTTCTTCACAATGCAGGTTTCGGAGCTAAAGCTGTAGGTGATTCTATCAACTATGATTATGTTACCGGATTTGCAATGCAGGACGGGGATTTCATAACTATTTCTTAAGTCCGGTGGAGGGCGATATGCCTGTTAAAAACTTAGACAAAGAGAATCAGTCTAATTATTTCAGTACATTGTTTGGTTCTATTAACATTGAGGACTTTATTGAAGACGAAGGCCATAAATCTCGTCTTCGAAGAGCAGCTCCTTTAGATATTCCTGATGTTATTCCAGCAGGGGCTCCACCACCGCCAGCCGGAGGTTTAGAGGGTGCTTCTCCTCCTGTAGCGGGACCTGCAGCAGGGGCTCCTCCTCCTGTGATTGGTGACCCTGTGGGAACAAATGCCCCCCCAGCAGCCGCCATTGGAGGAGCTCCTGCTCCAATTGTCCCGGATATAGATCTGGGGTTGGGTCAAGCGCCTCTTCCAAAAGATACAAGCGAGTATGATGAAAAGGTGCAGGATCTGCTGAGCAATATTTCTGATCTCAAGGGAACTATAGAAGAACTCAAGAATGATGTTCGATATAAAAAACTTGAGGAATATGTTTACAACAATGTTGAAGAACTTAAAAAAACGATAACAGATCTTCGGGACAGAAAGATTCCTATCAGGGATGCTTATGATACTGAAGGTGTGTATCGGGATAGGCTGTATGGATTAGTCACTGAAGTTCTTGATAAGATTATTCCGGATTTGTTTGAAGAGATACCGGAGTATAGTTTTTTAGCATCTCAGGTAAGCCGTCAGTTTGATGATGGAACTGTGGCTGATGCCCTTGTTTCTGTGAGTGTTACGGTAGCTCGGGAAGGAAATAGGTATGATTTCAAAATAGAAGTTCCTATACTGAATGGCCTTATTCAATATCCCTCGTATATATACAGAGGACTCAGAATAATTCCTTTAGTTAAGGAACAAATTCAAAGGGAATTGAATTCTTTTTCCTATAGAAAGATGGATGTTGATACTCCTTTTGAGAAAGAGAATCTATTTTCTAATATTGGAGAGAATATCAATCGTCGCCAGGATAATCAGAAGCAGTATTCAGCACCCCTTACAAGGGTGAATAATAACGAAATGCCTCCGGATCACACCTGGCATCCAAAACAAAAACAAACATATAGATGATTTAAGATTAATGAAAAGGATATATTTATGAATAGTTTTTTTTCAACAAAGGATTTGATTTCAGCGACTTTTATTGCATATAGCGGAGTTAAATTTGCAACAGAATACGATGCTGTTACAAAATCATGGACATTCGTAGAACCAGAGAAATGTCAGGAATTGGATTTTAAACTTCGAAATGGTGAGTCTCTTGTTGAAGTTATAAAATATGAAAGCACCAGACGAACTCTTTTAGGTATGGCAAGTGTGTCTCGAAACAACAAGTAGTGGGATTGAATCAAAGCTTGATTATGTTGTAAATATCCTGGAAAGGGTAGAAGAAAAATTAGACGAAATTCTGATTTTTATAAATGAATCTAAAATAAATGGAAATATGAATAAAAAAGTAACATTATGGCTAAAAAATACATCGAGGGTTTCTCAAGAGAGAAAGCAAAGACAGTAGCATGTGATATTCCTTATTCTTTGTTTTTAAAATTGAAGCTCAAGGCAACGCAGGATGGATTTTCTTTAAACAAATTGCTCGTGTCTTTGATCTTAAATTATATAAGTGATGGTGAGAATGGCAACCTGCAAGATAAACGGAACTCTTCTTTTTAGTGATGAAACTCCGGTAGCAAGTACTCTTGTTTATGCTGTGCCTGCGGTATCTCCGGCAATAACCTCAAGTGGTTATGCCATATCTCCTTTGCCTATTCAGACTACGACAACATCGACAGGATACTTTGAATTGAATCTTATTCAAAACGCTGAGTTTTTTGTTACTATAAATTGCCTGGGATATCGGCAAAAAATAAAAGTACCGGCTCTGACTTCGAGTGGGTTATTTGGGTCAAGCAGTTTACCTATAAATAATCAACCGACAGAACCTGTAAATCCAAATTGGTGATTCTATGAAGTGGGCCGGTTCGAGAGTTCCAGACATCAAGGGTATAATTGATCGATTTCAATTATATAATCGTATACTACAGCGGAACCAGAATTTGATCTGGGCTTATGGAACTCCTTGTACATACTGGAGAAACAAAGCCATTTCTCCTATAGGAATTTCCCCGAATCCTGCAACATCGACAAAATGTTATTGTTGGGCAACTCCCGTGGATGGAGGAGGTACTTCTCCGAGTCAGATAATGCAACCGCAGCGAGACCACTTTTTATGTTCCGGGAATGGTTGGCTTGATGTTGAGGGAAGTGGCGGTGGTTATCAAAAATATGGGTATAGGGAATATCTTTTTAGCACTCCGTCAGTTTTAACAGCAAGTTCTAAAGATGTTATTATATCAGGAACTCGTGGAAGTAGTTATATACTTTCAGGTGTTTCTACGTCAGGAACATTGACAACCGAAAGAATTACATTAACAAAATTCAGAGATGTAAATTATTTATTGGTGAATGATGAATCTGATCCTGCTATAAATAGGATAGAATATTCATATTCTCTTAATGACACAACCTGGATACCCCTGGTACTTACAAATACTACCGGTATTACCAAAAATATTGCAAACAGACAAGCTGCATTAACACTTCCAATTGGAACAGGGTATATTCGATTCAGAATAACGATACTTAAAAAGACGGCAACAGTTCCATCTCCAAAGTGGAATTCTCTACGATTCCGGTTCAGGAATCTTTTAGCATTAAATGAGATAGATCCTCGATTTGAGGATATTTTAATACCTGCCTTTTTAGCGTCTCGGGAACAAGTATCTCAGATAGTAGAAGGAAGCGCTCAAAACGCTGGTTGGGTAACACGGTTTCCTATAAAGTGGAAAACTCTTCCTGATGCTGATATAGAGAATTCAGATGTCATACGATTTCTGAAAGGAACTTTTTCAGGCCTTAATTTTGAAATTCATGACCTTATAAAATATACGTATGGAGAATCAACACAGATACTTCATAGAGGATTTGAGTCAATGCTCGTTCGTGATGGCAATGATGTTTTAAAAATTGCCACATATTTGCTTTAAAATTTGAGCATAAAAAGATATTATTATAATACGGAGTATCAATGTATCCTTTTATAGGAATAAAATCAATAGATGATCTTGTAAAGAATGCAATGCTGTCTCAGACAGCCGTTCCTTTTGGAGAACAGGGCGCGGGAAGTTCAGCGGGAAACCCGGATTTACTGGTAAAGCCTGTTTCTAGTATTAAGCTTCCAGGAAGATCTGAGAAGAGTAAAAGAAAATATCCTCAGGATATAATGGACGAATATAAGATACAAACGCAACCAGAAGAAGAATTACCATCATGGAAATCACCATAATAAAAGGAGAATTGTAATGGATATCAATTTTTTATCTCAAAAGTATGCTTCGAAGGATCTTGATCTGATTCAGGCTATTAGAATATGGAAAGAGAATAGAATCTCTCCTGAAGGTATCAGGGATCAAGTTCGTTATGATATAGGAACGAGGATAAATTCTGCAGATGCCAAGACATTGTACAAGATGGGATCTGAGATAGAGAAAGGTGATAAGAAACTTGAAGAGTTTGGAATGGCTAAGGGAAATGAAAATAATGATCCATTTTTTGGTGTTAACTATGCTAACCAGAATAAAAATTATGGTGGCATGGAAGCCGTTGCGAAAGTTTATCCGGTTAGTAAAGGAAGGGAAGAACTTCTTCCTGATAATATAAGAAATAGGGATAGAATAAAATTTACTCCGGCTATAAGACAAGCTTTCGAAAGAGTTAGTGATAATATTTACAGGGATAAATATGCTGCTAAATATTGGACTCTTAAAGAGAAGATGGGTGAAGACGGAAAGAAATCGATATATCTTGTAGCTATTGAAACAGATGATAGCGTTAAAACCGCCAGTATGAGAAGAGCGGATGCTCCTGCAGGGACAGTAGGCGCTCCAGAACAAACAGGAGCGCAGCCGGGGGCTCAAGCCACACCAACAGATCCAGGTCTTCAACAAGCAGCTCCTGGAAGTAATCCTGGTGTTCCTGGGAATCCTCCTGCAGCTAATCCAGCAGCAGCACCTCAAGAACAACAGCAATCTGTCCAACAGCAGGCTGCGGGTATGAGTGCTACTGAACTAGCTAAGAACATTACGGATACTTTAGGAGCTCGTACAAAGGAAATTGTTGATTTGTTATACAATCAATTGAATCCAGCAGCAGCTCCTCAGCAAGCAGCTCCTGCGGCATCACAACCAACTCCAGGGGTTTAAATTGTGGATATTGTAAGAGATTACGGAAGAGAGCCTCGATATACTATAGAACCTCAGATTGATAGAGAGAAAGAGGCTTTTGAGCCAGTATCTTCCCTCTTAGTTATAGGAGGGATTGTATTAGGGAAGAAGCTTCTTACCTATGTTTTAGAGAATGCTCCTCATCTTTTAAAAACTATTCCAACACATGGAAGGAGCATGATTGATGCATATATTAATGCTGGGGTTGATAAAGCGAAAGGGCAACCGGTAGGTACGACAACATCTATAGAACAACAGAAAAAAGAAAAAGAAGCTCAAGGGGATTCTCAGGCATGGGAAGCTGTTAAAGAACTTATTTCTAATACCAAGGTCTTAACACCTACGCAGATAATGGAAAGATTCTATAATGTTTATAAAGCTTTTGGTTCTTCTGGAGTTGAAAGAATTCTTAAAGAGTACAAGCGTGTTATTATAGATAGTGGAAAAGAACCAGTAAAAAAACCAGCAGCTCGAAGAGCACCAGGTCCTAAAACGACAACAGTTGTTCCTTCATCTGCTGTTTCTACACCAATGCCTTCTGAAGCTACTCCAGCTACTCCTTCGGCAGATGAAACATACGGAGCATACTAAGGATAAATATTATGGAATTTATAAACAAAAAATCTCTGGAAGAACTTATAAAAGAGGCTCAAGTAGAGGTTCTTTTATCTTCTATTACGATAGATAAAAAAGGACCTTTGGTACATCCAGTAAAGTGCCCGGCTGTTGGTAGAAAAAATGATTATTTAATGGACGCAAATAAAGAACCTGTTTGTATTTTTAATGGAAATCAGTGCAAGTATTTTGTATCGACGGAATTTAGTTTGGAAGATTATACGAAAATTATAATCTGTGATGCTGTTAATATAGACGATGTGAAAGGACAATAAATTTGTGGGATTCAACACGCCGTTTCAACCTGAAAATATTGGAGCTTCCCTTTATAATTTTGGATTTTATAAAATCCAGAGACATACGAAAGCTATTATTGTAGAGTTTTTAAATAACTTTTTTAGTAACAACGTTCAAACATATGCTATAACCCTGCCT
>Ga0315273_10010576_pt1 | contig 11775 bp, 10 predicted proteins | sample YL17G02_0_MG_FD_205753 | JGI IMG/M metagenome (GOLD analysis project Ga0315273, IMG submission 205753) | Sediment microbial communities from Yellowstone Lake, YNP, Wyoming, USA - YL17G02_0 | ecosystem: Environmental > Aquatic > Freshwater > Lake > Sediment | place: USA: Wyoming | collected... | reverse complement strand
AGATCGATCTCCTTCCCCTCGACTTCGACCTTAAAAAAAGGAGCGGTGGAATCGATCCGCAGTTTTCCGGCAATGCGGATGCGGGGATCTTCCAGAATGAGTTGGGCGAGGGAAACCTCGATCTTATCCCCCTCCATACTCAAACGGCCCGCCAACTTTCCCCCCTTCAGAACCAATTTTCCATCTCCTCGCTGCAAAGTCAGGAAAGGTATAGAGCCCTGGACCTCAGCCTGAAGAGATCTCTGACCGTCCGTCTTGAAGCTCAGCTTGAGATCCGTTCGCGAATCTCCGACCCGCAGAGGGATGGGGGGAGCGAGATAACGGGTTAGGACATCGGGATGGAAGGCTGTCAAATCAACACGTCCTTGGACGGTTAAATTTCTCGAGTCGACCCGGCCTTCCACATAGATATTTTGCCAAAGATTCGATTGACAGGTAAGGTCGATCGTGAGTTTCCCCGGCGGCAGCATCATCTTTGCCTGAATATCCTGAAACCAAAAAATAGACCGGGTCCCCTCCAATAGATTCAGTTTCCCTTTTTCGACCTGAACACCGAGGTTCGGCAATTTGGATTCCATAAGTTCCAGGATAGGAGCCAGGAGTTGGCCAAGGAATTCCAGAGAGAAGGTTTTGGTTTTTTCCTCTTTTTCCCATGGCTTCTCCGGAAGCATCAGGGTAATATTCGGAGCTTCTACTTGGATTCGGGAAATTCGTATTTTACCGCGGAGCAGGGACCAAATTTCGGGAGAAACCGTTGCCGAGACCAGAGTCCCGGTGACTTTTTCGGGTATGGATAAACTGGGCTGATGAATGACCACAAGGGAGTGAGGAAAGTAGGATATATCGACTTTCTGAAAATTGACGCGGCCTCCAACCTTTTGAGAAAGATAGGTCAGAATCCTTTCCTTAACAGGTTCCAGATTGATGATGTAAGGTAAAAGAAGAAGAAAAGCCGATAGGAGGATCAAAAAAATTCCGATCCCGCCGAACACCCGGACCATTATCCTTTTCCGCTTGCCCTCTTTTTTCATTCGTTTATCCGCTACAGGGGGTAATGAAAATTCCGCAACGAACGACGGCTGTAACCAGCGTGGCGGACATTATTTCGCCAAGGGTACCATCCGGGAGAGTTGATAGATGAGATTCGCCTCAATCTTATTCTCCAACTGAAAATACCTCATCACTTTCTTAGGGGGCAATATTTTGCCAAATTTCAGTACATAGGTATTCTTGAGTTCCAGCCTTTCCCTCTCTATGTCCAGATACTCCTTCAACAAGACTTTTGCTTTCTCATCCGAGAAAGTATCTTTCTCTTTCTCCTGCGCGTACTCTGAGATGAGCTTGAAGGATCTGCCCTGAACCTTGCGCAGGGCTTCCTGGTATTCCTTATACAGAGGCCAGAATCCAGTCTTTTCCTGTTCCGTCAGCTTCATCTCGTTGCCGATGATTGCATCTTTCTCTTTCTGCATGGCCTCTAACGTTTTTCCTACGTCCTCATGGACCTGAGCGAACAGCGGCGTCGAAACCAGACAGAGTAAGATCACCCACATCAAGACGACTCTCTTCATATTCTCCCCCTTTTTGAATCTGCCCAAAGAAAACACAGAAGCCATTGAGCAAATATAAATATAGCCGCTTTTCCTTTTCGCCCCAAGCCTTTTCCCCTTGTTTTCCCTGTACTACTAACATGCAAAGTCCTCAAATTTTGCTAAGAAAATTTTTATTGGAAAACTTGGCTCTCAAATCCTCCCAACCCCCCTTTATCAAAGGGGGGCAGGGGGGATTTCTGGAAGGCATTTCGCCTTAGGGAAAACTGATTCTTTGGTTGTAGCCCTGCCGCATTGTATTTTCTATCGTTTGGCAATCTTTCGGCCTCAAAAGTTCATCTCCAACCTCGTCTGAAAAATATATAAATATCCGCTGGAGGCCCCCTTGTCAATATCTCCGTAACCCAGGTTGAGCCGGAGCTTGAAGACTGGATTCCAGTACCAGTTCAGGCCGCCCATCAGGATGTTCATTCTTCCTCCTTGGACGGGGCCATCATTCAAGTCGAGATGGGAATAGCGCACACCCAGCTCCCAGGCCCCCAGCCCGCCATTTTTAATCGAGAGGTTTTTCTTTGGAAGGACCTTACCGAAAACCCCGGAGGCTTTATCATAAGGCCGACTTTCCCCAGTCAGAAACCAGCTCCCCGAAACGTAAAACCCCTTGAAATTAAAGTTTCCGCCGTCTTTTTCTTTTATGAAAGCGTGGAGATATTCCCCCTGCAGGGAATAGGGGCCCTTAACCCAGGCAGCCTCGGCCGAAAGCGAGAAAGCATTTTCGGCAGGAATGTTTCCCGTGTCCACTAGGTTCGGGGCCAGATGGGCCTCGGGACGCGATTGATAGCGAACATCTCCATAGGGGAGAAGCAGATAATTACCCCCCAACCCTAAATGGATCAACTCCGGAGAAACAGGATCCTCATTATAAAGGGGCAGCCAAGTCGCCCGGCCGATGACGCGGCCTAAAGCTTGGGAGGCATCGCCAATATCTCTGGCGAAGCCATCCGCAAACAGACCCGCGGCCCAGGTAACCCTTTCGTTGAAGGCAGTCCTGGCTGTCTGAATCCCAAATTTTACCCCCGGAGCAAAAGCCTGGATGGGAGAGGAAGGTTCCATAAAAGTAATATCCCTGCTACTCGCCACCCCCTCCAGAGTCATCGGGGTTTGGAAGTTCCCTATGGTCACGGTGCCAACTGCGGGGATATTGGGGAAGGTAACGAAATTCTCTTCGAAATACATCCGGCCGCCGGTTAGGCCCCATTCAAGCTTATAGGATGCGGGAAGGGTAAAGAAGAAAAGGTCACCTTGGGCGTAAAGTCTCACGCGACGGAATTCCACGCCGTCATTAACATCTCCCAAATCTTTATCATGCGCGAAGGCAGCGGCATCGAAAGCAAGCTTGACTCCAATCTTTCCGGTTACCTTGATCTCCTGATCGACGCGGGAAGGGATGAAGCTTTCGGGGCCTCCAAATTCAATCTTCTGCCCGACTAAAAAATAAAGCCCCTCCCACTTCTTCCAGTAGAAATTCCACTCGAATTTTTTCCCCTTATCCGCCTGATCGTTGGTAGGATTGTCGGCTGTTGATAAATCTTGAGCTTCCCGCGAATTCTCACCCCGCAACTCTAAGGTTTCTAATGGGGTTATTAAATTTGATCCGGGTTGATTCTGCATGGCATCGATGGTTTGCGCTCCATCCGATTTCTCCCCATAACCAAAACTCTGCGCCTTCCCCCCTAAAAGGGAGATGATCAGACAGCCAGCGGCGAAGCCGATTTTCCAAACGGAAAGTTTCATCATCCTTAACCTGAAAAATATTATCGAATAAACCACCCCCTCCCTTCCACCCCCTTGAGGGGGAGGGTTAGGGGGGAGATTGCATCCGTACTGAAGTTCTGCGGTGATTTTAAGATTACTGTTTGATCCCGTGGTATCAATTCAATACGATCAATTTGGACGATTCTCCTCCCCTCGCCCCCGATACCAGAATACCCCGGTCAAGGAGAAACGTATGGATGACCGTATCCGGCCCATTGCCGACGGGCAGCAGATACCAAAAAGGTATCCTGCGCATGGGCGCTAACCGGTTGGGATCGTTACAATCGGAGCGGTTCCTTTTTCTCCGGTCTCCACCAGGGTGAAGACAAACATCAAAAAGGAAAAGAGTTTCTTGGACATCAGGTCCCGGTCGTCGATCCAGAAATAGGAATTCCGATAGGGGACCGAAACAAAGGCATCGCCGGGTTTTCCCGATGAACTCTGAATCCGGATCAAAGGCGAAATCTTTTCGCCGGAAGCCGCTTTTTCCACATAAGTCGGACTTACCCGCTTCTCCTCCACATGGGCAGCAGGAACTTCGATGTCCGCCGATAAATCCATGAGGACATCGAGGATAGAGCGGGTCAGGATCGCAATCTCCTTGTCATCCTTGGGAATGGCCCCATACACTACGTGAAACTCATTGGCCTGAGGGTCCAAACCCAAAATCTTGCGAACCTCCGCAGTCAAAGAATCCGTCGCGGGATCCCGTTTCCCCCGGAAAAGCAGCACCGCAGCTTCATCCTTGTCGATTTTTTTGAATCTCATCCCCATAGAACCTGCCAACTGGATCCTCCGCATTTTTTCCAGCAGAGAATTAAACTCAGGATCAGCGGGGTGAGCCCTCGCTTCCCCTCCGTAACGATTCCGGATCCCGTTAATCTCGTGGACCAGCATGCGGAAGACCAGGTTCAACGGATACCCGGCCTGAAGAAGGCTTAAGATGGCGGGGGGAGGAATGGGGCTCATCAGGCTGCGCGCGAATTTATCCCCCATAATGGGGCTATAGGTGATGGTCGGGCGGTCCACATACGTCCCGGACCCCCCTACGGTCTCAAAATTGCTGAAGGGAGCGCTGGTGACCGTCGCGCCAAAATTGATCACCCCTTGAATCGCGTACTGGCTGATCACCGAAGAGACGTCCAGGAAAACCGGCGCATCGCCATAGCGCAATTTGATCATGTTCAAGAGCATCTGATGTTTCCACGACTCGGAAATCGCCGCCGTGTAATCAAACCGGTCCCGGGATACGGTCGGCGGCCCGATCCCCGCGCAGCCGGCGGAGAAAAGGACGGCCAATACCCATAATATCCATTTCATTTTTTCCCCTCCAGTCTAAAAAGCGTATTGTCAAAATTCACCTCCCCTCTCCCCTTGGGGGAGAGGGTCAGGGTGAGGGGTTGGAAAAGTGTTTCGGATCATCTCCAAAACACCTTCCAAGTTACTGAGGACCTCGTTATCCCAGAACCGCAGCACCTTATACCCTTCAGCCCGGAGCCATTCATCACGCATCTTATCCCCTGGATCAATAGCGTGTTGTCCACCATCCACCTCTATGACCAACCTTTTCTCCAGATTGGCAAAATCTACCACATATCTGCCAATGCGTTGCTGCCGACGAAACTTGAAACCTTCCATCTGTCTATTTTTCAAATGCCGCCATAGATAAGCCTCTGTATCCGTGGAGCGCTTTCGTAGTGCTCTTGCTGTGTCTCTTAACTCTTTCACCCCCACCCTTCTCCCTCCCCCCTCAAGGGGGAGGGTTCCCCTTGTCTTTCCTTGTCTTTTAAGGGAGTTTTTCATACCTTCTTTGACGTTACCGTCTAAAAAGCTTCCCCGATGTAGAAATACACCGCATCCCCCTCCCTTCCCCTGGCATAATCGAGGCTGACGTTCACGCGATTCTTTTCCGATACCATGAATCTCAACCCGGCCCCGGCGCTGGGCAGGAGATCCTTTGTACTAAAATCACTCAGATTCCGCGCCACTTCCCCGACCCCCGCAAAAACGACCATCCCCCAGCGTTTGTAAAATTTCCACCGGTACTCCAACTGGGTGGCGAGCATCATTTTGTCGAGGTACCGCCCGCCCGGATATCCCCGCAGGTCATTGTGCGTCCCGAAAAAAGACAGGTCAAAGAAGGGCACATCGCCTGCTGTAAATTTTCCGAAGGCCCGGTACGCCAGGACCATATGGTCCGCAAGTTCATAATAAAAGTTATAGGCGGCCTGGTAGATCTGATAGTCATAGTCACCGCCCAAGGCCTTGGAAGGGAAGATGGCATTGAGATCGAGAAAAGTACCCTTATAGGGATTAAAAGGATTGTCGCGGCTGTCGTAATTCAACACCAAACCCATGCCGGAAGACCTTACTTTGGAACTTATCGGCGGTATGTCGATTTTATTATTGAGCAACTCTTGCAGGTTCACAGCGCTTTCCATCTCCAGATAGCGATACCGAACCCCCCCATACAACCGGCCGGCAATCCGAGTCAGCCCTTCCGGGATGAAGAAAAAGCCCTTCTCGGTGATGGGTACGGAAATTCCGCGGTTTCCGGCATCGGTCCCGACTCCGTAGAAGTGCAGGTTGATATTCCCGTAACCAGCGAGGCCGTTCAGGCGCAGACGGTCTTCGTACAGAAAAGTCTTCTGGTTCACCCCGGCGCCCCAGCTATCGTTGCTCGTGTAGAACCCTCCCGCGGTGGTACTGGATACGGGCGACTTGTTGTCCACCGGATAGAGGAACATGGCGGCCGCCCCCAGGCCGGTACCGATCGTTGGATTGGAGATGGGGATGGGCATGATGACGAAGTCCGTCTTGCTCTCTTCCGGGCCTATTTTCACAACCTCCTTCACGGCCTCTTTCACCGCCCTGATTCCCTTTTCCACTGACTCCACTTGGTCCTCGATAGCCCAGGACTCCCCCGATAAGAAGGGCCCCCAGAAAAACATCAGGGTCCCGGCGAAGAACCAAAGAAAGGATATTCCCCTGGCCCTTCCGAACCGGCGAAAATACGCGCCCTTTTCCATTAAGGATCCCTCCGATCGCCCAAAACAAATCTTCATGGCTCCCTTCGAAAAGCTCCGGCTTTACCGGCTTCGAGCACTCTTTGGGGGTCGAGATAACCGAAAAGATGGATCAGCTTCGCCACGCTCAGGTAAGGACCCCATTTCCTCCAGGGCGCCTTTTGATCCCGGGTCTCCCTTAGCCTCAGCCGCTCTGGGTTGGATGGTCTCGTAAAAAGTCGTCACTCCGGTGAAAACCGGAGTCCAGAGAACTTTTGAGTATTTGAAATAACTGGATTCCGGCGCCTGCCCCGGCCCCAATCCAGGGTTCGCCGGAATGACGGGAAACCTCACTTTTTGACTTTTTACGATTCCAGCACCTTTTAGAAATACAATTTTCCGTAAAGCAAAAGGCCGCCCAAGCCAAATTGTAATTTCCCGACCATATCGATGCCGGGGTAATTTTGGCCTTCTGCTTTGACCTGGATTCGCAAATAATCGTAGGCAATCCCGAACCCCAGATGCTTCCACACGTTATACTCCAGCGCAATTTTGGCATCAAAAAGACTTCCCTGGAAGTTCTGATATTGTAAATAAAAAAAGTCGACATTCTGCTTGAGGAAAAACTTGGGGGTGATGGCGAAATCAAAACGCAGCCCAAATACCGGGAGAGGTGCGGTAATGCTTTCTTCCTCGGCAGTGCCTGTGTTCGAAGAGCTTATTCTAATTTTGATAGGTGCAACATAGACTCCGGCTGAAAGGCCGAGGTCGATACGTTCATCCTGAAAAAGAGAGTAGCTGTAGGCACCCCGGATAATTTTTAAATCGAACAGACTATCAACCGTAGTGCCGGCGGAAAAGATCCGGTCCTTGATTTGAATGTCCGCCTGGAGTGTCCTGGTAGCACTCCGGCGCAAGTCAACATAACTGAGATCGAAACGATGACGGCGACTGCTGGTGAAACGATACACCGCATCTGCCCTGAAAACAGTGAGCGAGGAATCCAGCCCCAGGGCGTCTTCCCCATTCACATCGATCCCGACTCCCAAAGATTTGGAGCCGATGCGTAAATCCGAATTGAAGGTGGCGACAAATCCTCCCAGATTGAGACTGAAACGCTCCCATGGCTTTTCTTTCTGCCCCTCTTCCGCCGCCACAACCGACAGGGATAAAAAAGCCACGGTTATGGCGAAGACATGAATCCCAACGACCTTTTTCATCATACCCCTCCTTTCTTTGCTTTTAAGCAATGTCCGACCGTATCTTGATTCCGAAACAGAGATAATAAAAAAAACAGGCGCCCTCTGCCTTGGCCGGTCCTCTCGCAGTTCTCTGAAATTCCAGAAGGCCCAGGAGGCCAGGACCATCCGGTCGGCGAGTTCCGCTGATCAGGGATCAGTTTTCTATTCTCGGGAACCAGCGGGAAATACTCTCTTGCGGTTGTCTGGCTACCGATTCCTGTTTCCTGATCCCTGATCGCTGTTTACGGATGACCGGCTTATGTCACCTTACTGCTTTTTGGGTTTCTCCTTGGGTTTCTCGACGGATATGGCCACGCCTTCGGTATATGTGATGATCACCTGGTCGCCTACCTTCACATTCTCCAGGTTCTTCGGGTCCCGAACCCTGACGTCCACGGTTTTTCCTTCCGGTCCCTTGAGCGTCACATAGGTCTTTTTGGGAGAAATGTCTTGGACCGTGGCTGTCACGGTTACCTGTCTCGCTATGGCTCCGGCGGGCCTCTCCCCGGGCTTCGCCTTCACCAGGGCCTCTGACGTCTTCACCCCTTCCGCCGATCCGGGGCTCATCACCTGGAGGGCGATGGACTCATAAAATTTGGCCACAACCTCGTCCCCCACCTTCACCTGCGGGAGGTTCTTCACTTTCTCGCCGACCTTGAGGTCGAAGACCTTTCCTTCGGGTCCCTTTAGCGTCACGACCCGGTTCTGAAGATCAATGGCTTCGACGGTGGCCTTAATGGTGGTCACCTTTTCTCTCTCCACCTTTGGTTTCTTGTCTGCCGCGGCAGACTTCTCCGGGGAAGCGGCCTCCCCCTTTTTCTCCTGCGCCAAAGCCCCGATCCCAAAGCACATCAGGAAAGCACCAATCATCATGAAGATAAACACCTTTCTCATACTTACCTCCTTTTTTTCTTTTTTCTGCACCTATCCTTCAAATTCGTTGACCTTCTCTGGCTTTAATATTTTCTTTTCATTTCCTCCTTTCGTTTTGTTTTAAGTCGCAACCCCAAAGTAACAAGGGTCGTGCCTCCCCTTCTCCCCCTCTCCACGTCCTCGCGTCAGGTTTTTCTATTTCATCCCGCCACTATTTCGTGGCCTTCTAGTTATCACTAGTGATGTATTCATTCCATGATTCCTCGCCCCGCATACCTGGAACAGATCTCTCGTGCTGTAAGACACCCCCCAATCACGGCGCTCGCCGGTCCCAGACAATGCGGGAAAACAACCCTCGCCCGCATGTTTGCCAAAGATAGAACCGCTGCCTACTTCGCGGACAGCGTCTTTCCGCCTGGCAAGGGGATCAGAAGCGAAACGTCACGCCGAGCGCCGGGCCGCTGAAGCGCATGTCCTGGATAAGGTTGTCGCCCTTCAGGTCGTAGTAAAGGTTACGGTAAGCGAGCGTCACCCCGCCCCACGTAAACGAGTAGGCGACGCCGAGCATACCCTGCCAGGTCAGGGTCGATGAGCCCGTGCCTACGTCGAGGTAGTACGGAATCGACCAGTTGCTGCTGCCAAGCCGAACGCGCCCCTTGACGCCGGCGATCGCATCCCATAGATCCGCCCTCTCGGAGATGCTGCCGGCTCGTGGAAAGGTTTGCCCGCCACCCGGCCCGGTGACCGCCACCGCGAGTTGCCAGTCGGTCGAGGCGTGTACGCCAAAGTAACGCAGGCCGCCGAAGACATCGAGATCCACGGGCCGGCCGGGCAGGACCGCGTAGCCCGCGCCGAGCGTCCAAACCGCACCCCTCAACGAAGAGCTGGTCGAGACGTTCCCGCTGGAACTGACGAGGCTGCCGCCGAAATCCACTGATTTGACCGCGCTCTTCTCGCTGGAAAAGTCCAGGTAGATGAGATCGGTGAACACCGACCACCTGTCCTTGCGAACCTCGCCTGAGATCATCATGGCGAACCTGAGCGCTTCGAGATAGTCGGACGGTCCCACCTGAACCTCCGGGCTCCCTGCGGTGCCCGGCGGAACCTGGTACTTCAGCGTACCGTTGATATTCGGCAGCCAGAGGTAGGGCGTTAGCGAGAACGTCCACCGGTCGGCGGGCGGAACGGATTGTGCTTGCGCCGGGGTCGCGAAGATCCCGGCAGTCATCGCGGCCAGCAAAACCATGCCCGGCACGGCGCGCTTCCAGTGAGCCAACAAACTCATGCTTTCCTCCCTTCATTATTCTCTTGCAATCTTTAATCCTGTTGCAATCACTCAATCACCAATCCTGCTATCTCAGCGCTGGGCGTGGTGAGGACCGAGTGTCGGGGGGCGGGTGACGAGTACCGAGGGGAATAATCTTTTTCCCTCGACACTCCAACCTCGACACTCTTTTTACTGCCTCGCCATGATCACTTTCAAGGCGTGTTCATCGTCCCTGATCGGGTCACCGCTCACATCCACGGTCACCCCTGGTTTTGGTAATACCTTGTAATTTTGAACCTAGTATGCAAATATACAAGGTATGCGATACGTCTCCCGGCAGCAGACCGAACACCTGCGGTCCCTTCTACGGGCTTTTCCGGCCGTGCTCCTTGTCGGGCCGCGGCAGTGCGGCAAGAGTACTCTCGCGCGCCATGTCCTCCCGGACTGGACGTACCTCGACCTCGAACGCCCAGCCGACCTCTCCATCCTTACCGCCGATCTTGAAGGTTTTTTTGACGCTCACCCCCGGTCGGTGGTGCTTGACGAGGCCCAGCGCCTGCCCGAAGTTTTCTCCGTTCTGCGGTATGTGATCGACCGCTCGCGGGGCAAGGGACGTTTCCTTCTGCTGGGTTCGGCCAGCCCCACGCTGATGCGCTCCGTTTCCGAAACGCTTGCCGGCCGGGTCGCGCTGTTGGAACTTACTCCATTCCTCGCTGCCGAACTGGCGGGTACCGCCCATGCCGCCGACCGCTGGTTCTGGGGCGGCCTTCCGCCGATTTACAGTCTCCGGGACTCCCGCGCGCGCGGTGAATGGCTCGATGCTTACGTCTCGACCTTCATTGAGCGCGACCTCCCCGCCCTTGGCCTGGGCCTGCCCGCTCGGCGGCTGCGCTCGCTCTGGACAATGCTGACCCATGTCCATGGCAATCTCCTGAACGTCTCCGACCTCGCTCGTTCCCTTGCCGTGTCCTCCCACACCGTAGCCGGAGACCTGGACGTGCTGGAAGGGGCGTACATGATCCGCCGCCTTCATCCCTACCACGCCAACGTGCAGAAGCGCCTGACGAAGAGCCAGAAACTCTATGTGAGAGACACCGGCCTTTTGCATTTCCTGGCCGGCTTGCGCCAGCCGAGGGAGTTGGTGACATGGCCCAAACGAGGCGCCTCGTTCGAGGGTATGGTGATCGAAGAACTCGTGGCGCTCGCCGCTCGTCGCCTGGTTCGTCCCGGGATCTTCTTCTGGCGGACACAAGCCGGCGCGGAGGTCGACCTGCTGATTGTCGAAGGGCGGCGCATGTTGCCCATCGAAATCAAGCTTGGCGCCGCGGTGAACCACTATGCCGTGGCCGGTCTCCGACAATGCATGAAAGATCTCGGCTTGCGCCGGGGCTGGGTGGTGACGACCGGGCCTGAGAGACGCCGCCTGTCTCCCGGTATCGAAATCATCCCTTGGCTCGATATCGCCTCGGGCCAGATCGAACTGTTTTGACTCACTTGGGTTCACGATACCGCTACTCCTCCTGCCTCGTGATTCCTTTACAGGAGGCAACAGAGATTGTTAAAAATTTCTCTGCTCTCTCCGTTTGCTCCTGTTAATTTCCCGCCCCTCCTCACTCTTTCACACCCGACACTCGACCCTTCTCACTCATCACTCGGTTCTTTCCCTCGCCACTTGTTTTTTCTTTTGCCACTCTTCACTTGCCACTCGCCACTGTTTACTGATGCTTTAATAACTGATCACTGTCCACTGGTTACTATTTTTTCTTACTGCCGCGCCATGGCGATGCGGATGGCGTCCTCCGGCGAGATCAAGTGATCCAAGTTCTCGGCAGCCTCGGCGATCGCGAGTTGCACCCCCTTGACCCGGCCGTTGAACGCGTTGCCGTGCGAGCCGTAGTCTTCCGAGACAGGAGCGCCGGTATCCTCACCCACATCACAGCCGTCGTCGGCGGAGAAGATCATCGCCAGGGTTGCTCCGATATCCCCTTCGCCGACCTTCTTGCCGTCGGTGTACAGGGTCACCTTGC
>Ga0315273_10010575_pt1 | contig 11775 bp, 6 predicted proteins | sample YL17G02_0_MG_FD_205753 | JGI IMG/M metagenome (GOLD analysis project Ga0315273, IMG submission 205753) | Sediment microbial communities from Yellowstone Lake, YNP, Wyoming, USA - YL17G02_0 | ecosystem: Environmental > Aquatic > Freshwater > Lake > Sediment | place: USA: Wyoming | collected... | reverse complement strand
CGTCGTGAAATCTTTCACAACTTGAACGTAAGTCGCATTTCTGCAAAATGACTTACGTCAACGGGCACCTTTCAAAAAGCGCGCGCATTTTGATCAAAAATGCAAAAGTAGGGGGGGTCTCAGATCAAAAGGTCGAGAAAAACGCGAAATTTCGCCTTGCCCATCTTAACATTTCAGGGGTCGACCGGCCCTGGCGCTAGCGCCAAGGCCGTTCGATGGCCAAAAAGGGGCCAAAAAGGGGGGTCTGGGGGGTCCGAAAGACGTAAGTCGCGTTTTTGCAGGAACACTTACGTGCAAATCAAGGCGTGGTTCACAAGCCCCACGCACCGCGTTGGGACTGTCCTTCGCCCCCGGTGAATCACCGGGGGTTAAACAATGTGGCGCGGCACCGTTCCCCCGGCGGTGCCGGGGGCTTGTGAACCACGCCCAAATCAAGTGCGGAGTGCCCGCCGCGGCGGGTAAACTCCGTGCGAAATGCGGAATGAACGGCAACGGCAAAGACCTCAGGAGGTGGCCGGGCCGCGGCATCCGGGCCGCACAGGCGGCCAGGTCCGCTGGCAGGGGCGCCAGCCTTGCGGGGCACGCCGAGCGCGTGAAGGAGAGACTGGCGCCACTCCAGGCCCAGGCCAGGTAGCCGCGGCCTCACGATTGCCGGCGCGTCCGCCGCTTGCCTCTCAAGAGGGCGAGGCATGTCCCAAGGCCGAGCAGAACCAGGGTGCCCGGCTCCGGGAGGACGGTCAGGCGCAGGGCCGTGCCGCCCGGCGCCGATACCACCCCGGCGCTAAAGTAACGGCTGAACGGCAGACTTGCCTCGCTCTGGTCCAGGGCGAACCCGGCGCCGAGCACGATGTTCCGGGCGGTGAGCACGTCGAACTGGTCGCCGTACAGCGGCAGGTAGTCGCCGAGCAGGATGACCTTGAGGGTGGCGTCGAGCGTGGCGGTGGTAGAGGCGCCAGAGAGTTGCACGAGGTCATAGTCTGTGCCGGGCGCCAGGCCGGGCGACTGCATTTCGATCTCCAGGATGCCGCTCAGGAGGTTGTAGTCGCCCGTGATGTCAGTCTGGCCGACGGACCCGCCGGGAGCCAGGATGCCGGCGCCCACCGGTCCGATCTGCTGGTCAATGAGGCCCTGGTTGAGCGTGGCGGCAAAGCAGCCGACGTTCATGAGTCTGCCGCCGGTAAAGGTGAAACTGGATGACGGGTCGGCGCCAAAGTCGATGTGGCCGCCGCTCAGGTCCAGGACGCCGCCCGTCAGGCTGATGAGGGTCGCGCCGGGGCTGCCGTCGGGCACGCTTCGGATGTGGCCGCCGACCTTGAAGGTCCCGCCCTGGATGTCGAGGATGCCTGTGCCGGAGCGCATGGTCACGTCGCTGCCGATCATGAAGTTGCCGCCGCGCATCGTGATGGTTCCGCCTGTCGCCAGGGGGGTCGCGCTCATGTTCGGGAACAGGGCGTTCGGCCACGCCATCATGACTTCCTGGGCGGTGACGTTGCCTGCGTCCATGATGAGTATGCCCTGGCCGCAGCCTGGCCCGCACCCGTGCCGCCCCAGGAGCACATTGGCCAGGGTCCCGTTGAACGTGCCGCCGGAAAGGTCGAGCGTGCCGATGCCCGTCCCGCCGTACTCCATGACGTTGTCTCCGAGCGCGAGATCGGCGGGGGCGCCGAGCGGCCCGATGACCGAGAGGGTTCCGGCCACGCCCGTCATGAAGTCGGCCGACGCGACGCTCTGGCGGCCTCCGATCTTCAGGGCCGACGTATGGAAGATATCCATCTGGCCCAGTTTCACGAAACTGGTGACGGGTGTGTTGTCGACGGTGGCGGAGTCGCCGACCACGATCTCCCCGGCGCCGATCGTGTTCGGGCCGCTCCGGGAAAGGATGAGCCGGCCCAGGACCTGCTGGGTGGCGCCGCTGGCGACCGTGCCGACCCGTAGCGTGCCGATGTCCGTGGTGACCGAGGCGGCCGTCGCCAGGTCGAGGCGGCCGTCGGTGTAGCCGTTGCCTTGGGTCCGCCGGGCCACGTCGAGCGTGCCGCCGGCGATGTCGACGACCACGCTCGGGCCGACGGTCGTGGCGGCTGTGCCGCCGTTGAAGCCGACCCGTAGCGAGTCGACCGTGACGTTGCCCTGCACGGTCACCCGTCCGCCGTCGGCGGCAAGGAGGTTCGAGCCGCCGGCGCCGCTGATGCTGCCCGATACGTTCGTGGTGCCCTGGAGGGTCTGGAAGGTCCCGGCCTTGCCGGGTGCGCCTATCGTGACACCCGTCAGGTTGTTGATGCCGGGATGATCGAAGACCAGTGTGCCTGCCTCGACCGCCACCGAACCGACGTACGTGGCCTTGAGGGTCCACGTGCCCGCGCCGGTCTTGCCGAGCCATCCGCCGCCGAGGAGAATCGCCCCCGTCGCCGCGCCGTCGGAGTCGCCGCCCAGCGTGAGGTTCGTGCCTGCGCCCGTGACGGCCGGGGCGCCGGTCAGCGTCAGGTCGCCGGCGTGAGACAGGATGCCGGCGCTCGAGGCAAGCGTGAGGGTGCTCCCCCAGACGTTGCTGCCGCCGAGGTTCTGGAGCGCCCCGCGGTAATCGAGGCCGAGACCGTTGAGCGTGAGCGCCTCGCCGGTGATGGTGGTGTTGTTGTGGAGACCCAGGGCGCCGCCGTTCTTGACGACGGTCCCGGCGGCCGTGGAACCCAGGGCGCTCGGGTGCCCGGCGTTCAGGATGCCGAGGTTGATCGTCGTCGTGCCCGTGTAGGAGTTGTTGCCGGTCAGTGCCCAGGTGCCGACGTCGTTCTTGATGACATTGCCGGCGCCCGTGCCGATGCTCCCGCTGATCTCGCCTTGAGCGTCGCCCGCCAGCGTCAGGTCCGTGCCGGCGCCGGTGACGTTGCCGGTGATGGTGAGTTGCCCGAAGGGGGCCGTGATGGTCGAGTGGGTGGCCAGGGCGACCGTCCCGGCCCAGGTGTTGTCTCCGCGGGCGTTGCGGAGAGCCCCGCCGCCGGCCGGTCCGGCTTGGTTGAGCGTAAGGCTCTCGCCGGTGACCGTGATGCTGTCTGCCAGTTCGAGTGCGGCCCCGGCGGCGACCGTGGTGCCGCCGGCCGTCGTGCCGAGGGCCAGGTTGTGGGCGATCTGGAGCACTCCCGCCTTGATGGTTGTCGCGCCGGTGTAGGTGTTCGGGCCGGCGAGCACCTGGAGCCCGGTGCCCGCCTTGGCAAGGCTGCCGGCCACGCCGATAGTGCCGGAGAACCAGGCGGTGTCGGGGGCGCTGGGGGCCACGGTGAGCGTCGCGCCGCCGAGCACCACCGTCCCGCTCCCGGCGAGCACGTAAATCGTGTCGCTGGAGCCGGCCATGTCGAAGACGCCGGGGGAGTAGACCGACACGTAGCAGGCATCGTCGATCTGGCCGGCCGGGCCCAGCTTCAGGGTGCCGTCGTAGATGGCAGTGCCCCCGGTATGAGAGTTCGACGCGCTCAGGGTCCAGGTGCCGGTCCCTTCCTTGGTGACCTTGCCTGTGCCTATGGCGATGGCGGCGGTCACGTCGCCGTTTCCGGCGCCGGTGAGGGTGAGGGCCTTGCCCGCGCCGGTGATGCCGCCGCTCAAGGTGAGGAGGCCGGCGTCGGAGCCGATAGTCGCGTCGTCTTCGAGGGTGATGGCGGCGGTCCAGGAGTTGTTGCCGGCGACGTTCCGCAGGGCGCCGCTCCCGGCGATGCCCGCGCCGCTAAGCGTCAGGGCCTCGCCCGCGACGGTCAAGCCGGGGCTGTTTTCGAGTTCCAGGCTGCCGCCCACGACGACCGTGCCCTTGGCCGCGGCACCCAGGCCTGAGGCGTTCTGGATCCTGAGCGCGCCGGCATGAATGGTGGTCAGATTGTCGTAGGCGTTGGCGCTGGTGAGGGTCTGACGTCCGGCGCCCTTCTTCAGGAGGCCGCCGTAGCCGCTGATGGCGCCCGAGAATGTGGCGGTGCCGCCGTCGGCGCCGACCGTGAGGACCGCCCCTCCAAGGGTGACGCTGCCGCTGCCGGCCAGGGCGTCGATGGTGGCGCTCACGCCGTTCAGGTCGAAAATGCCCGTGCCGGTTACCGTTACGTCGGCCGCGTCGGACAACTGTCCCCACGTCAGAAGTTTCAGCGTGGCGCCCGGCGCGATGGAGACGGGCGAAGAGTCTGCCAGCGGGCCGCCGAGCTCCAGGGTCCCGTTCTGGACGGCGGTCGTGCCGCTGTAGGGGCTCGTGCCGTCGAGCCGCTGCGTGCCGGCGCCGGTCTTGGTGAAACCGCCGGAACCGGTGATTGTGCCGGCAAAGGACCCGCCGCCGCCGGCGAAGCCGACCGTGAGCGTCCCGGCCCCCAGGTCAACCTGGCCGGTGCTTGCGCCCCAGAGTCCGTTGACCGTTTCGGTGTACCCCTGGAGTTTGAAGGTGCCGTGGACGGCCAGGTCGGCGGCATCGGTCAGGCGCTCGCTGGCCCCGATCTGGAGGACGCCCGCGACGACAACCGTCGGGCCGGTATAGCCGTTGGCGGCATTGAGTGTGAGCGTGCCGCCGCCGACCTTCTGCATTCTCCAGGTGCCGCCGGACTGGCCGATGGCGGTCGTGAGGGTCAGGTCCGAGCCGGTGGCCACGCCGATGTAGGCGTTGCCCGCGAGCGTGATTGCGCCGTTCCAGGTGTTGGAGCCGCCCGCACTCCTGAGGGCGCCGCCTTCGGAGACGCCCGTGTTGACGAGCGTGAGCGGTTCGCCGACGGTGATGCTCTCGGCCACTTCAAGGGTCGCGCCGCTCGAGACCGTGGTGCCCGTGCCGAGGCTGCCGAGGGCCCAGGCGTGCTCGATCCTTAGCGTCCCGGCGGTGACGTAGGTGGTTCCGCCGTAAGCGTTCTGGCTGGTGAAGGTCTCGGTCCCGGCGCCGGTCTTCTCGACGTCGCCCAAGCCGCTGATGTTGCCCGCGAAGAGGCCGGAGCCGCCGCCGGCACCGAGCGCAAGGCGGGTTCCGGCCGGGCCGAGCGCGACCGATCCATCGCCGGCGAGGGCGCCGATGGTCTCGCTGACACTGCAGGTGTTCAGGCCCAACTGGCCGCCGGACTCGATGCTCACGGTCGCGGAATCCAAGAGGCGGTCGGAGGCCCCCAGTTGCAGCGTCCCGCCGCTCTTGATCTGCACCGGCGTGGACGTCGTGAGTTGCCCGTTCAGCAGCAAGGTGCCGCCGTCGACGATGGTCGCGCCGCTGTACGCGAGGTCGCTGTCGATGGTTTCGGTGCCGCTGCCGGTCTTGGTCAGCCCGCCGGTGCCTGTCATGGCGCCGCGGTAGGTGCCGGAGCCGCCGTCGGCGCCGACGATGAGCCGCCCGCCGCCCAGGAGGACCTTGGCGGCCGCGGAACTGTCGAGCGCGTCGACGGTCTCGGTATAGAGTTGCAGGTCGAAGGTGCCGGAGTTGATCTGGAGGTCGCTCTTGTTGCTGATGCATTCGCCGGCGGCCATTTTGAGGGTGCCATTCTCGATGAGGGTCTTGCCGGTGTAGGTATTGTTGGCGGCAAGCGCCAGGGTGCCGGTGCCGAGTTTCGTGAGTTGCCGCGGGCCGCCTTGCTCGCCGACGGCGCCCTTGAGGGTCAGCGACGTGCCTGCGGCCACGCCGATGCCGCTGTCGCCCTTGAGGGTGACGGCGCCGGTCACGGTGTTGTCGCCGGCGGAATTCACCAGGGCGCCCGCATGGACCGGGCCAAGGCCGACCATGCCCAGGGACTCGCCGATGTCGGTCATTCCGGCCGCCAGGTCCAGGCCTGCCTTGTCCTCGATGTAGGTGCCGGCCTCCGACGAGCCCAGGCACGTCGCGAAGTTGATGGCCAGGGTGCCGGCGGCGACCCAGCAGTCGCCGGCGAACTCGCTGGCATGATTGAGGGTCCACGTGCCGTCGCCGACCTTCTTCACGTCCTGGACGCCGCTGCCGATCTTGCCGCCGACGGTGCCGACAGCGCCTGTGGCAGCGTCCAACGTCAGGTTCTTGTCAAGCCCGTCTATAGCGGCCAGAACGAGTTTCTCGGATTGGACCAGGAGTGTCGCTCCGGCCTTGAGCCAGATACTGCCGGTCCACTCGTTGCTGCCGCCGCTGGACCGCACCGCGGCGCCGTCGTCGGGCGTCCCTTCGCTGTTGAGTTCCAAGGTCTTGTCTTCAACCTTGATGCCGCCGCTGAACTCCAGACACGATTTGCCTTCAACGGAGACGGCCGCGGCGCCGCCCAAGGCGTCGGCGTGTGCGATGGCCAGCGTCCCCTCGGTGACCTTGGCCTCGGCGAGGTCATTGGCGGCGGTAAGCACCCACCGGCCCGGGCCGGTCTTCTTCATCTTGCCCCCGGCGTTGCTGATCTTCCCGAGGGCCTTGCCCGTGACGCCGTCGGCGGCGTGCAGGTCCAGTTCGTAGCCGTTGCCCGTAACCTGGCCGCTGACCTTGAGGAGTTCGGCGGCTGCGGAGATGATGGCAGCGGCATCGAGGACGACCTCGCCGGCCCACTCGTTGGCCCCGCCGACGCTCCGCAATGCGCCCGGGGCATCGGTGGAGACGCCGCTGCCGCTGAGGCGGACCTTGCCGGAGGGGATGCAGATGCCGCCATCCAGTTCGATGGCCCCGCCGGAGCCGACGATTCTTTCCGTGCCGGCGCCGCCGAGGGCCTGGCCGTGGCCTGCCCGCAGTGCGCCTTGCTCGACGGAGATTTTGCCGGCTTCGCACCGGGCGTCCATTCGCCACTCGCCCTGGCCGGCCTTGACCAACTCGCCGCTGCCGAGGCGGACCTCGCCGGTGATTCTGCCCGTGGCCTTCTCAGCGGCCTGCAACCTCAGGTTCTTGCCGGCGCCCTCGACGGCCACGGGCGCGCCGGTCATTTTCATCTCGTTGGCCTGACAGGCGATGGCCGCGTTGTCGGCCAGCGAAATCTTGCCCCCCATTTCGTTCTTGCCGGAGATGCTGCGCAGGGCGCCTTCGCCGGCGGCGCCGCTGCCGCTGACCGTCACCGGCTTGGCGCCGATATTGATGTCGCCGGACAGTTCGAGCATCGCGCCGCTCTCGATGGTCACGGTGCTGCTCAGGTCGCCCAGGGCCTTGGCGCCGTCGATCTTGAGGACGCCCGAGCTGATGTGTGTCCCGCCGGTGAAGGTGTTGTCGCCCGACAGCCGCAAGGTGCCCGTTCCGAGTTTCTTGATGGAGCCGGAGCCCTTGATATCGCCGCTGAAGTCGGAGTTACCGTTGCCATAGCCGATGGCGAGGGTGGCGGAGCCGAGGTCGACCGTTCCGCCGGTGCCGCTGAGGCTCGCGATGGTCTGCGTGCCAGTCATGAGAAGTTTCAGCGCCCCGGCGGTGATGGCTACGTCGGAGGCGCTGGCGAGGCAGTCCTCGGCGTCCAGCGCCAGGTACCCGCCCTGGAGCGTCGTCGTGCCGGTGTACGTGTTGGACCCCTTCAGCGTGAACGTGCCCACGCCGACCTTGGTCAGGTTCCCCGCTCCGCCGATCGTGCCCGAGAAGGTGCTTATGAGGTTGCCGTTGCCAACGGTCAGGGTGCCGACGCCCAGTTCGACCGTGCCGGCGGACCCCGACAGCTTGCCGAGCGTGTGGTTGACGTTCTTGAGTTCGAACGTGCCGCCGTCGACGATCACCTCCGAGTAAGTCCCCAGACAGTCCGTCACGTCGATCCGCAATCTGCCGGCCAGGACCTTTGTCGGTCCCCAGTAGGTCTGGACGGCGTTAAGGACCTGCGTGCCCGATCCTTTCTTCACGAGGCTGCCGCTGCCGCTGATGGTTCCCGAGAACGTGCCGTCGCCGTTGTCGGCGCCGACGGTCAGGGTTCCGGTGCCGAGTTTGACGGCGCCGGCGGCGTCGCCGTCGAGGGCGTCGATGGTCTCGTCGACGTCGCTGAGTTCGAGGGTGGCCCCCTGAAGGCGGACCCGCGTTTTGTCGCCGAGCGCCCCGGCGGCCCCGACGACCAGTTTGCCGGCCTTGACGAGGGTGTCGCCTCCGTAGGTGTTGGCCCCGGTGATCGTCAGGTCGCCGCTGCCGGTCTTGGTCAGGCCGCCTGTGCCGCTGATGACGCCGCCGAACGTGCAGGCGCCCGCGTTGTTGACGGTGAGTCCCGTGGACCCGAGCGCCACCTGGCCCGTGCCGGTCAGGCGCGAAACCGTGGTGGCGATGCCGTGCAGGTCGAACTTGGCGCCGCTGTTGACCATCAGTTCGACCGAACTGTTCAGCCGGCCGCTCGACCCCAGTTGCAGCACGCCCCCCCAGACGGTGGTCTTGCCCGTGAAGGTGTTGTCCGCGTTAAGGATGAGCGTGCCGTCGCCGAGTTTCACCAGTGCCCGGGCGCCGCCCGATTCGCCGATCACCCCGTCGATTCTCAGCGACGCGCTGGCGGCCACGTCGATCTCGGAGTCGGAGGCCAGCGTGACGGTTCCGTTCCATAGGTTGTCTCCGGAGAGGGCGCGCCAGGCCCCCTCGCCGGCGATGCCATTGCCGTTCAGGGCGAGGGCCTCGCTGCCAACGTGGATGCCGCCGGCCAGATGCAGCGACGCCCCGCTGGAGACCGTGGTGCCCGCGCTGGTGTCGCCCAGCGCCTGGCCGTGCTCGATCCGCAGCACGCCGGCACCCACCGTTGTGGCGCCGTCGTACCCGTTGTCCTGGGTGAGCGTCAGGGTGCCGGAGCCGTACTTCTCGAGCGTGCCGCTCCCGACGACGCTTCCGTTGACGGTGATGTCGCCGGACCCCTGGAACCGTCCGGTCACGTCGAGCCCGACGTTGCCGTCGAGCGTAAGGCTGCCGGCGGCGGCGTCGATCGTCTTGGTCCCCGTGCCCTTGAAGTGCAGCCTGTTGGCGATCTTCTGCGTATTGGCGGAGTTGTTCACGACGGCCGTGCCCGCCGAAGTCCCTTCGAACGACAACTCGTAGCCGCTCAGCGAGAAACTGCTCGCGGCGGCGCTGAAGGTGAGCGAGTTGAGAACCCACGGGTCATGCGTGTCGACGACGGGCGACAGACGGAGCGTGCCATCTATCTGGATATCGACCGTGTTGCCGGTCAAGGGCGCCACGTCGCCCGCCCAGTTGGCGGCCGTCGTCCAGTTGCTGTTCAGGGTCGAACCGCCGTCCCAGACCGACGGGGCGGGCAGGGCGGGGGCGGCCGCCAGCAGGAGCAGGATGGCAGCGAGTGCGCCGGCCGGGGCATACGCTCTCATGGCGAATCCTCCCAATCACGGTGTTTCGCGCGGGCCAAAAAAAGAGCGACGCTCAGGGTCGCTCCCCCGGAAGTCGCTCGAAAACATGCGCTCAGAGAGCACCCGCCGGGCGCAGATTCGCCCCCGGCCCCCGTCAAGAAGGGCGGGCCGCTGACCGGCTCCAACTGAGACTATACATCAGGAAACCGCAGGAGGCAAACAGCCGCTCACATTCCCCCTTGGGGCCACTCCAGGCCCCGATACGCCTCGATAGTCTCGGCCACCTTGTGCATGTAGTACAGGTCGCCCGCCGGCAGCCAGGGCACGTCGATCTCTTGGGGTGAGTACCCCAGCCGCGCGGGGCCGTTCTGGAGTTGCGGGCGATCGGCTCCGGCGGCGGCGCTGGCAATGGCGGCCACGGCGAGCGGCCCGAGCGAGGGAAGCCGCCATCGTAAGGTCATGGCGACTTCTCCTTCTGCAGAACCTCGACGTCTCAAAACGGCAGCGGCTCGCCGGTCACGGCCCAGTTCAAGGACACTCGCACGAAGATCCTCACATGCGCCGCCGCGGCCCCGAAGCCGGCCGCCGCGCCGAACCTCCGCGGCAAGACGCTGGTGGCCTGGGTCGCCCCGGCCGCCTGACCCAGCGCGGCGGCGGGTTTTCGGCGAAGCCACTCGAACATGGTCACATCCCGTGCGGCACGAGTTTCGTGGTGCGAATGCCCAACGACCGGCGGTTCTTGAAGGCGGCCTTGTTCAGCAGATAGCGGTCGGCCTGAATCACGCTGGGCGGCGGCCCGGTGGGCGCCGTGCCCGAGCCCGCGACGCTGGCCCTCCTGGCGCTGGGCGCCGTCGGATTGGCACTCCGACGCAGGGTCGGTGCGGCACACCCACGCGGATAGCACTGCAAGACACTTGGCGCGGCGGCCTCACACCCATCCATGCTTGACGTAGGCCGCGCGGGCCTCGGGCGTGGTCAGGAAGTCCATGAACCGGGCGGCCGCGTCGGGCTGCTTGCAGCATGCCGATGGAGGTGGCCCGGGCGAGGCTCCGGGCGTCCGGAGAGGTGGCGGCACCCATGGCACGACACCCCGCGTACAGGTGACCAAGGCGCTCCCGGTGGCAGGCCCCGACACTCGCCACGGGTCTCTCAGCTCTTGAGCCTGTAGTGTCCCGGGCGCTCCTGGCAGTCAAACTCAACCATGTCCGCCCTCACAAGCTCGCCCAGCTCCCGCTTGGCCGTCCGCCGGCTGATGTCGAACTGTTTCTTCACCTGCCAGCGGGTCAGTCTGACACCGTCGGCCAACTGGGCCAGAATCCATTGCTGCCGCTCGCCGAGTTTATAGTAGGTGGCCTTCCCCATTCTGCCCCGGCACGAGAAGGCCACCCCTATCTTGTGGTGGTTGTCCTAACTTGCCAAGAAGGCCGCCTTGACAACCGGGGGGTGCAAACGGTAGAATCCTCGCGAGTTGTGGCCACTGGCCACGACTTGTCATCACCTGACAAGATATCAAGCCGGCGTAGCTCAACGGCAGAGCACCGGTTTTGTAAACCGGGGGTTGGGGGTCCGAATCCCCCCGCCGGCTCCAGGAACGGCGCGTGCGGAATGCGGAATGAAAGGGGGACGGCCCAAGGCTGAGGGCGTCTTCTTCATTCCGCACTCCGCACTGAACTGGGTGGACAGGTTCCCGAGCGGCCAAAGGGGTCAGACTGTAAATCTGATGGCTCAGCCTTCGGAGGTTCGAATCCTCCCCTGTCCACCATTGAAAAAGTTCCAGGTTCAAAGTTCCAGGTTCCACGTGAGAAGCCGAAACGACAGCCCCTCGGCGCAGGGTTTCGGGCCGCGGCGTGCCCTTGGCCGGGTCTTCGCTGTTAACCTGGAACCTTGAACGGTCTTTCCCGCGGGCGTAGCTCAATGGCAGAGTGCCAGCCTTCCAAGCTGGCCATGTGGGTTCGATTCCCATCGCCCGCTCCATCAACGACGGTCTGAAGTTCGAGGTTCCAGGTTGAACGGCGAAGAGACGGAAGAGGCGGAAGGGGCCAAGGGCGGCGGATGGGCCCGGAGTCTCCGGCACACAGGAAAGCGATGTCATTCCGAGCGAGCGAAGCGAGTCGAGGAATCTCGCGGTGGCCGTTGCTGTTCAGTGTAGGGTGGGTGCTCAGCACCCACCGCCGTTTCACGTGGCGTCCCCCCGACGCCCGGTGGTCGCCGCGGCGACCACCCTACGCCTGTCGAGTCCGTCGCACGGCGAGACCCCTCGACTTCGCTCGGAGCCTGTGATTTTTTCGCGCGTTTTTTTTGGGACAAGGGCGCTATAACTGTGGCCATGAACAATCACGAGATCGAAGCGGACCGTGAAGTCGGGCCGAAGGTGCGGTTGCGGAAGCCGGACCGTTGGCAGGTGCAGATGGTCTGCCGATGCCCGGACGAGTGGGTGCCTGAGACGCACGAGGTCCGGAGGGTTGCTGCGTTGGTCGACAAGAAGCTGGTGCAGGTGAAGCGGATCAGCCAGGACGGCGTTCGGGTGCGGGCCAGCGCCGGCGCCGGCAGTTTCCGGCGGGAAGCGCGGCTCGCGGAGTTGTTGGAGCAGGCCCGCCGGCACGTGGAGGA
>Ga0315273_10010574_pt1 | contig 11775 bp, 11 predicted proteins | sample YL17G02_0_MG_FD_205753 | JGI IMG/M metagenome (GOLD analysis project Ga0315273, IMG submission 205753) | Sediment microbial communities from Yellowstone Lake, YNP, Wyoming, USA - YL17G02_0 | ecosystem: Environmental > Aquatic > Freshwater > Lake > Sediment | place: USA: Wyoming | collected... | reverse complement strand
CGACCACATGCACGCCACCGCGTCGATGTGGGCCATGTCGCGCGGCAAGCACGTCTACTGTCAGAAGCCGCTGACCCGCACGGTGTGGGAAGCGCGCCAGTTGACCGAGGCGGCGCGCAAGTACGGCGTCGCCACCCAGATGGGCAACCAGGGGTACTCGAACGAAGGCGCCCGGCAGTGTTGCGAGATCGTCTGGGCGGGCGATATCGGCAACGTCACCGAAGTCCATGCCTGGACCAACCGGCCCATCACCTGGTGGCCGCAAGGCCCGGACGTCGTCCCCAAGGAAGCGCCCGTGCCGTCGACCCTGGACTGGGACGTCTGGCTGGGGATCGCGGCATCGCGCGCCTACAGCCCGGCCTACGTTCCGCACAACTGGCGCGGCTTCCCGGATTTCGGCTGCGGCGCAATCGGCGACATGGCCTGCCACATTCTGGGCACGCCCAACATGGCGCTGATGCTGACGGCCCCCACCAGCGTCGAATGCGTGAAGCAGGAAGGCAAGGGGAAGTACACGTTCCCGCGGCAGTCGGTGATCCGGTTCGATTTCCCGGCCCGCGGCCCGATGCCGCCGGTCAAGGTTTTCTGGCACGACGGACTGAAGACGCGGCCGGCAATCGAGGGCGTAGCGAACGACGAACCGCTGGGCGACAAGGACACCAACGGCAGCCTGCTCATGGGCGACAAGGGCATGGTCACCACCGGCTGCTACGGCGAGCGGACGCGCCTGGTCCCGGCCGCGAAGATGAAGGACTACAAGCTGCCGCCGCAGTTGCTGACGCGCTCGCCCGGCCACTACCGGGATTGGATTCGCGCGTGCAAGGGCGGCGACCCGGCCTGCTCCAACTTCGGCGTGGCGGGGCCGTTCGTCCAATGGATGCTGCTGGGCGTGATCGCGATGAAGTTCGAGGGCAAACTCGACTGGGACGCCCGCGCCATGCGCTTCACCAACAACAACGAGGCCAACAAGTACCTCCGCCCGGCGTTCCGGAAGGGCTGGAAATTCGCCTGATGCCGCCGGATCTGAAGGGCCATGCCGAGGTGGCGCGGCGCTACTTCCTCGGGTTGGGCGCGGCGGGGGCCGCGGCTTGGAGCGCTTCGCCGCTGGCGGCCGGAGATCCGCGGACCGACGCCCGGCTGGCGGAGGCGATCTCGAAGCTCGAATATCTTACGCCGCTCGACCACGTTCGAATACTTGGAAGAGGCAATCCGCCGCCGTCCAAGCTTCCGCCCGAGAAACTCCGCGAAGTTGGGCTCCATCCGGACACTTGGTTTCTAGAGGTGAGACCGGATACGGAGAGCGACGTCAAGCTGGAGCGGCCGCTTTCCCGCGAACTGGGAACCGCGCTGGATTGGAAGGCGCTCATGGGATTGGCGGCCAGGCACGCCGTCCGCTACATGCACGTGTGCACCTGCACCAACGTCGCGGATCCTTTCCACATGTGCCTGTGGGAGGGTGTGCCGCTGCGCGAAGTGGTCTGGATGACTAAGCCGGCAGGCAACATTCGGCGCGCTTACTATTACGGTTACAAGACCGATGAGTCCAAGCAGTTTCAGAGTTCGCTGGCCCTGGGCCGAATCCTGGAAGACCCGCCGGGCGAACTCCCGGTCATTTTGGCTCATAAGATGAACGGCCAGCCAATTTCCGGGGCCTTGGGCGGTCCGGTGCGGATGATCGTGCCGGGCTCTTACGGCAACCGGTCGATCAAATGGCTTCAGCACGTCGTGCTGACCAATGCGTTCCAGGCCAACGACACCTACGCCGAGGCCAACAACGACGTCGAAAGCCCCATTAAGACTCAGGCCAGGTTCATCAACGCACCCACGAAAATCCCGGCCGGAAAGCCGGCTGCCGTGACGGGGCTGGCGCAAGTGGGGATGTCCGGGCTGAGCAAGGTCCAGTATTCGACCGGTCCGGAAGAGTGGATGGACGCCGCCATCCTGGCGCCGCCGAAGGACTGGGGCGGCGGCCTTCCCGGAGGAAAACTGCCTGCCGTGCCCCGGCAGATCAACCCGGCCACCGGCCAGCCGTACGTCTGGCCCATCCGCGACACCATCGTTCATTGGGCGGCGTTGCTGCCCGCTCTCGCCGCTGGCAGCTACAACCTGCGCTGCCGGACCATCGATGCCAACGGGATCGCCCAGCCCATGCCGCGCCCGCTGCCCAGGACCGGCGTCAACGCCATTCAGCAGGTCGCACTGGTCGTCGAGGAGTAATAGGGATGGATCCGTTGAACTGCCCCAAGTGTGGGAGCGCGAACATCCGCCGTTCGCAGCGTCGCAACGTGTTCGAGAACGCTTTGCGCGGTCTGCGTCTGCGGCCGTGGCGCTGCCTGGACTGCCAGGCGCGATTCTTCCGCTTCAGGCAGAGGCGGCCCAACTCCTTGGCGAAGGATAAACGCCCGCATGAGCCCTGGAGGTGGAAGCGGTTGTCCACTTCGACAAAGGTACAGATCGTCGGATACGCCATCGGGGCCGTCCTGCTCCTGGCGCTACTAAACTGGCTGGTCTCGGGCGGGTTGGGCGACTAGGTGGGACAGGCCTCCTGGCCTGTCCCACTTCAACCTGCGGCGATCCATGGGAAACTGAGTTTCAGGTGGCGGGCGAGTTGGACAGTTTCGAGCGCGGACTGCTCCAGAGCATGGAGAACATCGCACGAACCCTGCCCGTTGTGCCGCCCGACGTGGTTCCAAGCCAGTTGGCGACCTTCGAGATGATGGCCGGCCTTGTGGGAAGTTACTGTTGGGAACCGGCCGCGCGGTTGCTCCGCCAGACCGCCGAAGGCTGCGTCGATGAGACACGCCGCGACCAAGTCTTGCGGGTGGCGGAGGCTCTGGCCGCCAGAGCGGTTGACGCCAGTGGCGGCCAGACGCCCAAAATCGAGCCTGAAGCCCCTGGGCAGGCCCTGCCGCGCGCAACGCCGGCGCCCGCCGTCATGCCCGAGTTCAGCGTATCCGGATTTTTCACCGGAATGACGGTTCGGGTGGCGCGGGGGTTCGTCGACTGCGACGGCCGCCTGGTGACGGCCGGCGACGTGCTCCACTTCCGGAAGGGCAGCTACTTCCCCTACGATGACGGCCACACGCTCACCTTTCTGGAGCGGGTCATCCGGCTTTCGGGAAACGATCCCGATGAGCGGGCGGTCATCCAGAACTCCGGCAACAGTTACTTCAAGCCGCTGCCTGGGCCCGAAGCGCTGAGAGGCTGCCTGGCGGAGATCGACGATCAGTGGGCTTATCTGGAGCCGGGCGAGTCGGAAAGGGCAGCGGCGGTCCGGACCGAGATCGAGAACTGCCGCCAGTGGCTGGCTCGGCCGGAACCCCGCGGTCCGGCGCCCGCCTGCCTTACCGCGCCGATTGCCGCCGTTGCATTCCCCCACCAGGGCCGCACTCTTGGCCTGGCCCGCCTGATCGCGTTTCTATTCGCCGGAATCCGAGCCTGCCGTCCGGTCTGACGGATGCCGGCTCTCAGGTTACAGCGGTTGCTTCACGATCTCCTCCGGACGCTGCGTCACGCGAACTGGCAGGAAAGGGTCTTCAGGACGAAAGCGGCTCGCGCGAAAGAAAAACGGAAACCGGAATCTCGAAGGATTGCGCTTTGCTGTATACTGGCCGGAAGTCGGGAGACCAGAATGGGAATTGGCGTTGAAACGGTCTCGATGCGCGGCGGCATCGCGAAGGCCACCGCCGAAGCGCCCCGGTTTCTGGAACGGATCATGGGCGGCCGATGAAATCTCCAATCTCGTTTGCGCGGAGGTACCAGAAGATGGAATTCACGGACTACGCCGTATTCTTCTTCCTCGGCCTTATGATCCTGGGCGGGCTGGCTATGATCGTCTCCGGGGTCGGCGATCTGCGGCGCGCCTTTGCCAGCCCGGCCTGGCCCGCGGTTCCGGGCGTCGTTCTGGAGTCTGAAGTCACCTCCAAGACTTCCAGCGGGAGCGGTTCGAACCGCGGTTCCACCATGTACAACATCAAGCTGACCGCCGGCTACCAGGTGAACGGTCGGGACTGCAAAAGCAGAACGGTTTACTATGGCTTCTCCGGAGGCTCGGGAGATGCTTCGGCGATCAAACTGGAGCATCTCCGCTATCCGGTCGGCGCCAAGGTCGCGGTTTACCACGACCCGCAAGAACCGGCGATGGCCGTGTTGCGGCCGGGTTTCGACCTGGACGTGCTCGGCCTGCCGACCGGGGGCCTTGCGTTCGCTCTGATTGGATTCACGTTTGTCCTTCTTTATCTCGGCGCGTTCAAGGAGTACCCGGTTCTGGCTCTTGGATTTCGCACGTTTGGCCTCGTTTTTCTACTGGCAGGCGGCGCCATGCTGACCGCCGGCCTGTTGAGATTCAAGCTCGCCCATGATAGCCGGACCTGGCCGGTCACCGCCGGCGCCATCGCTTACGCCGAGGAACATTCCAACACCAGCGAGGTCAGAGACAGCGACGGCGAAAGGCACAGCGCCACATCCTACGGCGCTCCTCTGGCGTATAAGTTCGAGGTGAACGGCAAGACCTATTTCTCGAACATCCGGTGCTTCGGAGCGCTGTCCGGCGCGAGCAAGGATTGGGCGCAGTCGATTCTCCAGCGCTATCCAACCGGCGCCCGGGTGCCTGTCTACTACAACCCGGCCGACCCGAACACGGCCGTGTTGGAACCGAGGGTCTCTTCGGAGGCGTACTGGCTTCCCGGCGCGGGCGCGGCCTTCCTGTTGTTCGGCGTGGCCGTGCTGGTCTTGAGTTTCCGGATGTAGCACGGTGGAACGAACGCCGCCGGCCCCGGTTGGACACGCGGGCAGACGTTCCGGTCAGAGCCGCGACGCTAATCCCGGTACTGGAAGCTGGCGACGAAGGCGCTGCGCTTGTACGGGTTGCTCCAGGTGGTGCCGAGGCCCTGACCACGGTATTCGTTGGCCAGCGTCCCGGCCGCCAGGGTCGCCGCCGCCGTGTGCAGGTTGCCGTCGTCGAAGGTCAGACTGATGGGCTGGTAGTCGACGCGGACGATGTCCTGCAACAGGTCCTTGCTCACGCGCTGCTCGGAGTTGGCCCGCTCGTCGAGGATGAGAAACCGGGGACGGAGTACTCATTCCCCATTTTCCTCACGGCCTTCAGGCCGTGGGAATAAATGGGGAAAGAGTACTCCGTCCCCGGTTTTAGGTTTTGGCGGCGGCGAGCAGGGCTCGCTTGACGGCGACTTTGGCGAGTTGGACCTTGTAGGCGTTGCCGCTGAGCGGCTTGGCATCGGCCGCGGCGGCCTTGCCGGCTTCCTCGGCCACATCCTGGGTGAGCGACTTGCCGGCCAGGAACTTCTCGGCCCCGGCGGCCACCCACGGGATGGGCGCGACGTGACCCAGCACGATGCGGGCGCTGGCCACGCTGCTGCCCTTCATGCGAAGCGCCACCGACGCGGTTGCCAGCGGCCAGTCGAGCGCTTCTTTCTGGCGCACTTCGTAAGTCGCGTTGCGGCCGGCGGCCGGGACGATGATTTCAGTCACGATCTCGTTGGGCTTGATGGCGATCTCGCGGTCCGAGTCGCTCTTGGGCGAGACGAAGAACTTCTCGGCCGCGACGGTGCGGTTGCCGGCCGGGCCGGCCACCGTGATCCTGGCTCCCAGTGCGATGAGCGGCGGGCCGAGACTGGAGGCGCTGACGAATCGGGCCGGCCCGTTGCCGAAGATGGCGTGATAACGGTTGTCGCCATCCTCGGCCAGGTTCTTGCCCTCGTGGCGCGCCAACAAGCCGAAGCCGCCGCGGAAGTACCAGCAGCGCGGCCGCTGGCAGAGGTCGCCGCCCACGGTTCCCAGGTTGCGGATCTGGGGGCTGGATACGCCCCTCACCGCCGCCAGGATCGCGGGGTAGAGCTTCAGGTCGGCGCTGGCCAGCATCTCGTCGAAGGTGACCAGAGCGCCGATGCGGAGTCCCGCGGCGGCCTTGGAAATGCCACCGAGCTCCTTAATGCCCTTGATGTTCACCACGCGCTTGGGCGTGTCAACGTAGTCCTTCATGAGGCTGAGCAGGTCGGTTCCGCCCGCCAGGACGGCGGCTTCGCCCCACTTGGGGCCGAGCAGCGCGATCGCCTCTTGCAGCGTTACAGGGGAAGCGTACTCGAAGGCTTGCATCAGGCGTTCCTCCTTTCCAGAGCGGCCAGTATTTTGCCAGGCGTGAGCGGTACGACGGGTATGCGCACGCCGATGACGTTGGTGACGGCGTTGGCGATGGCGCCCATGGTGGGGATCACCGGCGGTTCGCCCAGGCCGATGACGCCGCGCTTATCGTTTTCAGGGTCGATTTCCAGGTGGCAGACAATTTCGCCGATGTCGCCCGCGCCAGCCAGTTTGTAGAACTCCATGTCGGCGTTCAGCATCCGGCCGGTGACGTCGCACAGGATGCGTTCTTCGTACAATGCGCCGCACAAAGCCATGATGATGGCGCCGTACATCTGGCTTTCGGCGGTCTTGGGATTGATGATCAAACCGCAATCCTGAACCGCCACCAGCTTCTTCAGTTTCACGACGCCGGTCTCGACGTCAACCTCGACGTCGGCTATCTGCACGCCTCCGACGCCGCCCATGTTCAGACCTTCCTTGGGCGCTTGCTTGGGATCGTTGACGCCCATCTCGGAGATGGTCTTCCCACCGAGTTTCTGGCACGCCGCGCGCCAGGTGAGATTCTTGGCGGGGTTGCCCTTCACCTGGATCTTGCCGTCGACGGCCTCCAGTTCGCCGGCCGGAGCGCCGAGCGCGGGAGCGACCAGCTCGAACAGCTTCTCGAGGGCGTTCAGCGTGGACTTGCGCGTCGAACTCGAAACGCCGCCGACGGTGGTGGACCCGCCGCTGGAGCCCGAGCGCGGGTAACGGTTGTCGCCGATGTTGAGCTTCACCGCCTGGACCGGCAATCCCAGCGATTCCGCGGCCACCATCGCGATGATGGTGCGCGTGCCGGTGCCCAGGTCCTGGCTGCCGAGTTCCACTTCCACCGAGCCGTCCGCGTGAATCACGGTACGGCACTCGCTGGCGTGGCCCGCGCCGCCCCAGGTGCCGAAGCCGACGCCCAAGCCGCGCTTGAGCGGGCCCGCGCCCGCCTCGCCACGCGGATGCCAGCGCTTCTTCCACTCGATCATCTCAGCCGCCTTGACGAGCTGACGCCGGTAGGTTTCCGGACGCGCGGTATAGCCGGCGTTCTTCGAGAGGAACTCGATCGGGTCCATCTGAAGCTTCGCCGCCATGTCGTCCAGCGCAGTGGCAGTGAGGTAAGACGCCTGCGGATGGTTGGGGGCGCGCCAGGCGCGGGCGCCGCCGGCGTTAATCGAAACGGCGCTGTGGTTCAGCCGCCGGTTCGGGATGTTGGTGTAGACGTAGGGGATGGGAGGCATGCCGCCGCCACCCACACCGCCGGTGGCCCAGGATTGAGACTGCCACGCGATGAGCGTGCCATCCTTCTTGGCGCCGAGCTTCGCGCGCATCCAGGCCGAGGGCCGGTTGCCCGCGATCATCTGCTCGACATTGCGCTCGAGGTGCAGCTTGACCGGCTTGCCGCCGCTCGACTTGGAGAGGTTGGCCGCCTCGGCCCCCCAGCGGTCCGAAGCGAACTTGCTGCCGAAGGCCCCGCCGATGTGCTCCTGCATCACGTGGATGTTGGCGGCGGGGATCTTAAGGCTGCGCGCCAGGTCCGCGCCGACGTCGCTGACGGCCTGCGTCGTGGACCAGTACTCGATCTTCTCGCCCTGCCACTGAATCACCTGACCGTGCGTTTCCTGGCAGCAGTGCGTCAGCACGGGGCATCCATAGAAGCCTTCGCTGACGACGTCGGCGTCCTTGAACGCCTGTTCCGGGTCGCCGGTGACCTGCTCGCCGGCGGCCTTGACGCGATTGCCGGCTTTCTCGAGGTTGCTCTCGTCGACCACGTGCGGAAGCACCTCGTAGTCGACCTTGATCTTGCGGATGGCGTCGCGGGCGATCTCTTCGGTCGCCGCCGCCACCGCCGCAATTTCGGTGCCGGCCCACTGGATTTCAGTGCCGGCAGGGGAGGTAACCTTCACCGCCGTTACGCCCTTGGTCTTCTCGGCGGCGCTGGTGTCGATCGACGTGACGCGCGCGTGCGCGTAGGGGGAAGCCAGAACGGCGCCGAAGAGCATGCCGGGGCGGCTGACGTCCTGGGAGAACTTGGCGCGGCCGCTCGCCTTGATGGGGCCGTCCAGACGGCTTAGCCGCTTGCCCATCACGCGGCGCTTTGACATTTCCGGCCAGCGATACTCAGGCATTCTTTCCTCCTCTGGCCGCTTTGGCGGCCTCCAGCACGGCCTTGCGGATGCCCACATAGACGCCGCAGCGGCAGAGGTTGCCGCCGAACCCCTTTTCCACCTGCTCGTAAGTCGGGCTCGGGTTCTTCGCCAGGAATCCCTTGGTCGCCATGACCATTCCGGGCGTGCAGAAGCCGCACTGCAGCGCGTCGTTGTTGACGAAGGCCACCATGACCGGGTCCAGCTTCGGCCCGGTGGACAGGCCCTCGATAGTCTGAATGTCCTTGCCCTGCGCGTCGATGGCCAGCACGCAGCATGAGTCGACCACCTTGCCGTCCATAAGCACCGTGCAAGAGCCGCACATGCCGCGGTCGCAGACGCGTTTGGCGCCGGTCATGTCGAGCTTGTGGCGCAACGCGTCCAGCAGCGTGACGCGCGGCTCCACCGCAAGTTTGACCGGTTTTCCGTTGATCTGAAGCGTGATCGGAACCTCGCCCGGTCCCACCGGCGTTGCGCCGCCGGCGGGCTGGGCTTGGGCCTCCGATTCGAGTAATCCCGCGCCCACCGCGCCGCTCAGCCCCACTCCCTGCATGAAGCCGCGGCGCGAATAACCTTTCTTGGGCTTGGATTCCATCTCGGGGTCTTTTCTAAGACTCACCAGACACCGTCCTTTCTGCCGTCAAGACATCTCATGACCGCTTCCTGCCCAGAGGGCACCCGGTCGCGGCTCGGAAAATGGGACTGAGCCGCGAGCGTGAGCGAGCGGTCGTGTGAATTCGAAATGAATATAGCACACCGCGCGCTGTACTTGACAGTGCGGGGACCTCTCTTGAGAATTTCCGTAGTTCGGGTCTCCGGTTGCAGGCTGACCGCGAAGTTCCCTGAGCCAGGAGGGCGGCCTTTAGGCCGCGCTTGGCTTTAGCCAAGCCAGGTCGCCAGTTGCAGTCCAAGCCGTCTATTTTCATCATCTGGGGTGGCGGGCTCCGCCATGGCGCCGACTGTCCCCGGAATTGCCCCGAAACCGCGCACCGCCATGGTCCGGTTAAGTCCATGGTAAATTGGGGTTTCTATGGTTGAGCACAAGTTGCAGGTGATCCCGCTGGGGGGCCTTGGCGAGTTCGGTATGAACTGCATGGCCCTGCGTTACGGCGACAACATCCTGGTCATCGACGCCGGCATGATGTTCCCCGACGCCGAGTTGCTGGGCGTCGACATCGTCACGCCGGACTTCACGTATCTGGAGGAGAACCGGGAGCACGTCCGCGCGCTCATCCTCACCCACGGCCACGAGGACCACATCGGGGCCACGCCGTTTCTTCTGGCCCAACTGAATCTGCCGATCTACGCAACGGCGTTCACCCTGGCGCTGGTGGAGCGCCGCCTGGATGAGCACGAAATGCTGGCCCAGGCGAAGCTGAACGTGGTGAAGCCGGGGGACCGGATCGAGATCGGCCCGTTCCGGATTGAGTTCATCCACGTCACGCACTCGATCATGAGCGCGGTCGCGCTGGCCATCACGACGCCGCTGGGCGTCATCATCCACACGGGCGATTTCAAGATCGACGCCACGCCCACCGACAACCAGTTGTTCGACCTGCACACGCTGGCCGCTTACGGCAAACGCGGCGTTTTGCTGCTGCTGTCGGATTCGACCAACGTCGACCGCGCCGGCTACACGGAAAGCGAGCGGGCGGTCCGCCCGCGCCTGGAAGACATTTTCTCTCGCGCCGACCGCCGTCTGCTGATCGCCTGCTTCAGTTCCTCGATCCATCGGTTGCAGCAGATCCTGGAACTGTCGTCCGAGTATGGCCGCAAGGTGGCACTGGTCGGCCGCAGCATGGTGAGCGTGACCGAGATCGCGCACTCGCTCGGCCTGCTGCACATTCCCGACGGCATTCTGCTGCGCCCGCAGGAGATCATGTCGGCGCAGGCGAGCAAGGTAACTGTGCTGATCTCGGGCACCCAGGGCGAGCCGATGTCGGCGCTGTCGCGGGTGGCGGTGGACAATCACAAGAACTTTTCCATCGAGCCGGGCGACACGGTGGTGCTGAGCTCGCGCATCATTCCGGGCAACGAGAAGCCCATCTTCCGGATGGTCAACCACCTGGCCCGGCGCGGGGCGGACGTGATCTACGGTACGATGAACCCGCCGGTGCACGTGAGCGGGCACGGCTCGGCCGAAGATCTCAAGCTGATGCTCAACCTGGTCCGGCCGCGCTACTTCGCGCCGATCCACGGCGAGTACCGGCAGTTGGCCCAGCACGCCACGCTGGCGCAGCACTTGCGAACGCAGGGCCTGGAGGACACGTTTATCCTGGAAACCGGCCAGACGCTGGAACTGGACTCGATGGGCGCGCGCAGGGGCGGGCGGGTCACGGTGGGCCGCGTGTGCATCGACTCGGGCACCATCGACGAGGTGGTCGAAGACATCGTGATCCGCGATCGCCGCCACCTTTCCGAAGACGGTTTCGTGCTGCCCATCATCGCCATCAACAAGCACACCGGCCGCTCGGAGGGGCTGCCCGAAATCGTCAGCCGCGGATTCGTCTCCCCCGAGGACGGTTCGGACCTGCTCCAATCGGCGCGGCAGGTGGTGGCGCGCACACTCGAACAGTCCACCGCCGAAGAGCGCGGCGACTGGGGCGTGATGCAGGAAAAGATCCGCGCGGACCTGAAGCGGTTCCTCATCAAGGAGACCTCGCGCCGCCCGCTCATCATGCCGGTGATTCTGGAGGTCTGAAGCCGTCCAGACGCTTCCCGAGACGCCGCGCGCCGCGTGATAAACTGGGAGAAATCCCCTATGTCGAAGGAAAAGAAGCCGAGACAGCCAATGCCGCCGCTCAAGCAATGGCTGCATGTGGTGGCCCTGGGCTGGCTGATTCCCGGCGGCGGCCACCTGTTCCTGGGACGCCGCGGCCGCGGAGCCCTGCTGGCGCTGTCGGTGGTGGTGATGTTCGTTTGCGGCCTGATGATGCGCGGCGCGATGTTCCAACCCCAGACCGGCGACCTGCTGACCACCATCATTTACTGCGGCGGTTTCCTGGGTAACCTGGCCTCCGGAATCCTTTACCTGCTCAGCGTCTGGCTGGGCTACGCGCAACCCGACCTTGCCGGCCACGTGCACGACTACGGCACCAAGTTTCTGGTGGCCGCGGGCCTGCTGAACGTGCTGGCGATGGTGGATGCGTTTGAAATCGCGGTGGGAAAGAAGGATTGATGCCGAAGATGAACCTCTCCCACTTCGAGGCCTCCTTCCTGTTCGCCCTGTTTACCTCGATCGTGCTCGGCATCGTGACCAAGAAGACCGACCGCGAGCGGGTGATCTACGGCGCGCAGTGCTTCGGCTACTTCCTGCTGGCGCTGTTCGGCCTGGGCTGGATCATGAAGCTGGGGCACGGCTGAACAACTGCCTGCCGCGGATGAACGCGGATGCACACGACAGTTGGGGTGAACCCCTTCGGTGAGACACGAGGGAAAAGACGCAGGTACCGTTCAATGATAAATCCTTTCGTCCGATTTGTCCAATGTTTTATGATGGGGC
>Ga0315273_10010573_pt1 | contig 11775 bp, 14 predicted proteins | sample YL17G02_0_MG_FD_205753 | JGI IMG/M metagenome (GOLD analysis project Ga0315273, IMG submission 205753) | Sediment microbial communities from Yellowstone Lake, YNP, Wyoming, USA - YL17G02_0 | ecosystem: Environmental > Aquatic > Freshwater > Lake > Sediment | place: USA: Wyoming | collected... | reverse complement strand
AATGGTGCGCAGCCCGGGCCGGTCAGCGGTTTCGAGTCTGTGCCTGGTCATGGCGCCGTCGCGACGGTCGAGGGCCACAAGGTCGCGGTTGGGAACCGGCGGCTCATGGAACGCGAGGCAGCCGGCGACGCCACCCTCGACGATCGCCCGGACGAGATCGCCGCCGGAGGCCGCACCGCCGTCATCGCGGCAGTCGATGGCCGTGTGGTCGCCGTCTTCGGCATCGCCGATGCCGCGAGACCGACCGCGGTTGCAACCGTCGATGCGCTCCACGACGCCGGGGTCGAGGTCGTGATGCTCACGGGCGACAACCAGGCGACGGCGCAGAGGATCGCGGGTGAGCTCGGCATCGACACCGTGATCGCGGAGGTGCTTCCCGGCGACAAGTCCGCCAAGGTCGCCGAGCTCCAGACACAGGATCAGCGGATCGCGATGGTCGGTGATGGCGTCAACGACGCGCCTGCGCTCGCCCAAGCGGATCTCGGAATCGCCATCGGTGCCGGGACGGACGTGGCCATCGAAACTGCCGATGTCGTGCTCATGCGATCCGATCCGTTCGATGTGGCCGTCGCACTGACCATCGGCCGGGGCACGCTCCGCAAGATGCGCCAGAACCTTGGCTGGGCGATCGGCTACAACGCCATCGCGCTCCCCATCGCGGCCGGGGCCCTCGAGCCGCTCGGCATCGTGCTCAGTCCCGAGATCGCCGCGCTCACCATGTCCGGCTCGAGCGTGATCGTCGCCGTCAACGCCTTGCTCCTCAAGCGGCTCCGGCTCCCAACCCTGCCCATTGCAACCGGCGGCGCCACTGCCGTTGAGTCGGGCACGACTGGCGCGCCGCAACGCGCACGAACAAGATGACGCACGTGCCCAAGCGACGCGCGAGTGGCGAGCTCGAAGCCATGGTCATGGACGTCCTCTGGGACGACGAAACGTGGCTGATCCCCGCCGAGGTACACGCGCGCCTCCCCCGCCGCCCTCCGCTGGCCTACACGACCGTCATGACCATCCTCACCCGACTCTGGGAGAAGGGCATGCTGGATCGTCGCCCTGAGGGACGGGCCTACGCCTACCAGCCCGTCTGCACGCGTGAGGAGTGGGCCGCGCAGCGAATGCTCGACATCCTCGAGACGGCCGGTGACCGGGGAGCGGCGCTTCACCACTTCGCTGATGAGATCGGCAGGCGCGAGGCCTCGCAGCTTCGACTCCTCCTGGAACAACGGCGTCGCAAGTGACGGCCGCGCTCGCACTGGTGGGACTTGGGCTCATCGCGCTGCCCCGCATTCGCCACGCAGCACTGCGCAGACTCCCCCCCGCCGAAGCGGCCCGAACCGGGATCGCGTTGCTCGCCGGCGGCCTCATCGCGCTCTGGGTAGCACTCGTGCTCGCCGCCACCCCCACCGTCCTGCGCGGGCTCCGAGCAAGCGGCATGGCGGGGATCTGCGAGCATGCCTTCGGCGGGCTGGTCTTGAGCAGCCCGGCCCTCGGCTGGTCGGCGGGTCTTGTCGCGACCTGGATCGCCGGCGTCGTCCTCGTGTGCAGTGCAAGGGCGCGACGCGCCCGCCACCGCACCCATGTCGAACCATGGTTGGGCGTACACGAGGATCGTGGCGAGTTCGAGGTTGTCGTGCTCCCGACGGCGACGACCCTCGCGATCAGCGTCCCGGCACCACGCCCCCAGGTGGTGATCTCGGCCGGATTGTGGGACTCCCTCGATGCCGAGGAGCGCGAGACCGTCATCGCCCACGAAGCCGCTCATCTGCGCCTTGCGCATCACCGCTACCTCGTAGTGTTGAACGTCGTCGAACGAGTCCTCGGTCGGCTCCCCTTCGTCGCCTCTGCACTTGTTGACGTTCGTAGCCAGCTCGAGGAGTGGGCAGACGAAGCGACCCTCCGTTCGCGACCGGCATCGCGGCGGGCTTTGGTCAGCGCTATCACGCGCGTGACCACCGCACCGCCGGGACAACCCGCATTCCGGGCGAGTCATTCGTCTCGCATCCAACGGCTCGAGCGACTGGTGTTCCCGCTCGGCCGGATAAGTCGAACGTTGCTCTACCTCCCGGCCATGGTGCTCGCGATCAGCGCAGTCCTGCTCGTGATGGGTTGGTTCACCACCTCGCACCATGCGATAGCACTCGGTGCCTACTGTCCTGACTGAGATCACCACGGACCACGCATGATGTCCCGCCGAGATGCTTGCCCGTGCATGGCCAGCGTCCCGGGACCAAAGTCCCCTACCGAACCGCCATATGACCATTACAACGACATCGTGTCGTAGATACATTGGACGAGAGAGGTGTATCTGACGGAAGGAGCATGGCGTGCTCGACACTCTGGTGATGGCGACGATCTCCGCGCAGCGTTGGATGGACAACGACCACATGGACGGCTGGGGGTGGTGGGTCATGGGTCTCGGCATGGTGCTCGTGATCGTCGTGGTCGCGGCACTCGTGTTCTTCGTGGCTCGCGAGTCGGGGCGGGGCGACACTCGGGACCGGGCGAATGCGCACGAGACACTGGATCACCGCTTCGCCCGTGGTGAGATCGACGAGGACGAGTACCGTGCGCGCCGGGATGTCCTCAAGAGTTGAATGTCAGCCCGAGTACCTGAAGCCGTGACCAAATAGCTCCGCGACTCCTTCGCGCCGAGCCCAACCAGGGAATCCCGACAGTGAGACGACGCACCTTGTTCGCAGCGGCAGGCTTCGGGGTCGCCACGCTCGCGATCATTGTCGGCATTGGCGTGCATTTGCTGCTCCGCTCCGGCGACGACAGCGCCACACAGCTCGGGAACCGTCAGGCCGTCGTCGAAGCGCGCGGGGCCCACGTCATGCCGTTCGATCAGGCGCAGACGACACACGTCTTCGCGAACACGGCCGACGGTGGCATCGAGACAGTGACCGCGAATGCTGTGAACAACACCGGTCAGATCGCGCTGATCCGCATGCACCTCGCACACGAGGCGCAGCTCTTCGCTTCAGGAGATTTCACCGATCCCGCAGCGATCCACGGCAGAAACATGCCCGGACTCGCTGCCCTCGAAAGCGGCGCGAGCCAAGTCACGTTCACATACGCCGATGCTCCACGCGGAGCGACGATCACCTACCGAACCACGAGCACCAAGCTCGTCGACGCACTCCATGTCTGGTTCGACGCCCAACTCAGCGACCACGGCCGACACGCACACGGAACCTGAAGAATCACCGATCGCATGGATGACCGAAACGGCCCAACGTACGTGCCTGCACTCGGATTCGCGTGGCTGACGGCGGTGTACGACCCCGTCGTGCGCATCACCACCCGCGAAGCCACCTTCAAGAAGGAACTGCTCACCCGCGCCGAGCTCGGCGCTGACACAAGGCTTCTCGACCTCGGCTGTGGAACTGCCACGTTGGCCATGATGGCCAAGACAGCACAGCCACAGGCGACGATCATCGGCCTAGATGCCGATCCCGCAGTCCTGCGCAGAGGCCGCGCCAAAGCACAGGCCGCACGCCTCGAGGTCGAGCTCCTCCAAGGTATCGGCGAGCGCCTCCCCTTCCCGGACGGCACCTTTGACCGGGTGGTCTCGAGCCTCTTCTTCCACCACCTCGAACTTGGGGCAAAGGGACGGATCGCCGCTGAGGTCTTCCGTGTGCTCGCGCCGGGCGGGGGGCTGCACGTCGCCGACTGGGGCGTGCCGACGAACCCGCTCATGCGAGCGCTCTTCCTCCCCATTCAGGTCCTCGACGGATTCGCGAACACCAGAGATAACGTTCGGGGACTCCTTCCCAGAGTGTTCGAAGCTTCCGGATTCGAGAACGTGAGCACGCAAGGCAATCTCTCCACCGCGTTCGGTACGCTCAGCTACATCGCCGGACACAAGCCTGTATAGGCCAACGAGCGACATGCGCCGGGCACCGTAAGGTTCGGTCACCATGCCTGAGACCCGATCCGATCGCGCCGTGATGTTCGCCGACCTTGCCGGGTTCACCGCGCTCACCGAAGCTCATGGCGACGAGGACGCCGTCGCAGTCACGTTCCGATTCACGGCACTGGGGAACGATGTGCTCGTGGGAACTACCCGCATTGTGAAAACCATCGGCGATGCCATCATGTTCACCGCCGACAGCATCGGCGACGCAGTCGATACGGGAATTGCGCTTCTCACCGCAGTCGATGCCGAGCCCTCGTTCCCGGGAGTGCGCATCGGCCTGCACAGCGGGGACATGGTCGAGCACGATGGTGATGTCTACGGCGCAACGGTCAACCTCGCCGCGCGAGTGGCCGAGCAGGCCCGGAGCGGTCAGCTACTGACGACCGAGGTCGGCGCTCGGGCGCTCGACCACCGAGATGACGTGCGCACGCTCGAGCTCGGCGAGGTCGCCCTCAAGCACATCGCTCGTCCGGTTGCGATCTTTGCCGTCGAGCGAGTCGGAGGCGCGGAAGCAACCGGCACCCTCGATCCCGTGTGTCACATGGTGATCGACGAAGGCACCGCACCCGCTCGGCTCCCCTTCGGCGGCCGGGAGTACTTCTTCTGTTCCCTGGAATGTGCTCGCGTCTTCATCGAGGCGCCTGATCTGTACACGTGAACGATGACCTGACTCATGGTCCGTCCGGAAGGGGACATCAGGTCAGCGGTGCCCGGGGAGGGATTCGAACCCCCACGCTCCCGAAGGAGCCGGCGGGTTTAAGCCGCCTGCGTCTGCCGTTCCGCCACCCGGGCCCCCGAGGGGGGTGGCGTCGAGGGTACGTCGGACGGAGCTGGGGGATGGGGGTGCGCACCCGTCGCCTCGAGCAGCGCGGTGCGGAAGCGGAGCGCCGCCTCCCCCTCGAGGTGGTTGACGACGAGGACGCCCTCGACCATGTCGGCCGCAACCTCGTCGCGGACACGACCCTTGAGGGTGACCGAGACGACGGCACCCCCCGGATAGCGCCGAACCGTACGAGTGGCGCCGGGGACGCGGGGCGGGCAGCGGAAGGCCGGCACCACCAGACCGCCGGCCCGTGTGGCAGCCCCGAGCCTCCGGGCCGCATCTGCGAACCACAACACCGGTGCCCCGCTGCGGGGCTTGTCGGGTACTCCACCCATGAGTAGAGGTTCGCATGGGGGTGTGACACCTACCTCTCCGAGCGGCCGCGATCGCGTCAGAGCCCTTCATTGCAACGTGAGTACCGCTGAGCGAAACCCACCGTTCAATGAAGAGGGCGTGGAATGCACGGGGTCCGATGAAGGCGGCCGGTCCGGCCGGCGGGCCGTAGCCTCGGCGCCATGGATCGGCCGAGGCTCCTCCCGGCTCGGACGAGCCCGCACGACCGCGAGATCTGGCGCCTGGCGCTCCCCGCGTTCGGGGCCCTCGCCGCCGAACCGCTGTACGTGCTGGTCGATACGGCGATCGTCGGCCAGCTCGGCACCCGCCCGCTCGCCGGCCTGGCCGTGGCCGGCGCCGTCCTCACCGCGGCCTTCGCCTTGTTCAACTTCCTCGCGTACTCCACGACGGCAGCCGTGGCGCGTCGCCTGGGGGCCGGGGATCGACGGGTCGCGGCCGAGCTCGGGGTCGACGGCGCGTGGCTGGCGCTCGGCCTCGGCGTCGCGGTCATGCTCATCGGGCTGCTCACGTCATCGTGGATCGTCGACGCGATGGGGGCGTCCGCCAACATCGCACCGTTCGCGCTCGAGTACCTGCGGATCAGCCTCCTCGGGGCACCGGCGCTGCTCGTCGCGCTCGCCGGCACCGGGTATCTGCGCGGCATGCAGGACACGCGCACCACCCTCTACATCGCCGTCGGCGCAGCACTCCTCAACCTCGCGCTCGAGATTCTGTTCGTCTACGGCTTCGACTGGGGCATCGCCGGATCGGCGTGGGGCACGGTGATCGCGCAGATCGCCGCGGCAAGCGCGTTCGTGGCGATCGTCGTGCGGTCGGTCCGGCTCGAGTCCGCATCGCTGCGCCCGTCGCGGGCGGGGATGCGCCAGACGGCCGTCGTCGGCGGCCCACTCATCGTGCGCACTGCGTCACTGCTCGTCGTGTTCCTCGCCACGACCAACCTCGCGGCCCGCATCTCCGACGATGCGGTCGCGGCGAACCAGATCGCGTTCGGGATCTTCCTGTTCCTCGCGCTGTCGCTCGACGCGCTCGCGATCGCGGGCCAAGCGATGGTCGGTCGCTTCCTCGGCAGCGCCGATGCCCATCGGGCACGAGCCGCGGCGCGTCGGATGATGGAGTGGGGCGTGGTGATCGGATTCGGCTTCGGGATCGTGCTCATCGTGAGTCGCCCGTGGCTCGTACCGCTGTTCACCGACGATCCGGGCGTGCGCCACCTCGCCGACCAGCTCATCGTCGTGGTCGGGGTCCTCCAGCCGCTCAACGCGATGGTCTTCGTGCTCGACGGCGTGCTGATCGGTGCGGGCGACCAACGCTTCCTCGCTGTCGCGATGGTCGCGGCGACGTTCCTCGTCTACGCGCCTGCCGCGTTGCTCGTGACGATGGCGGGCGGTGGCGTCGTCGCTCTCTGGGGCGCGCTGGCGCTGTGGTTCCTCGCCCGCGGGGTCGGCCTCATGGGGCGCTACCTCGGACCGAGGTGGCAGGTCACCGGCGCAGTCGCGCCATGACCGGGTTGCCCTCACCCCCCGGTCCCGGGTTCACTGGGGTCGTGGATCCGACGCGCGACGCACCGCCTCAAGACGTCACCGAGCCGGCCGGAGTCAACTGGGGGGTAGGGGTCACCCCCGGGGCCGAGCTCGTTCCGGTCCGCCGCCCCTCGGCGGAACCCGACGACGATGGTGGCGTGCGCACCGGCGACGTCGACGGCTGGGGTCGCAGCGAGCGGGTCCGTGCCCTGGCCCGGCGTCTGTACGACCCCGTGTACCGGCGCTACTTCCGGGTCGAGTGGGAGGGGCTCGAGCACATCCCCCGCGAGGGTGGAGCGCTGCTCGTCGCCAACCACGGAGGCGCGATCCCGTCCGACGCCCCGGTGATCATGCACGGCATCGAGACCGAGCTCGCCCGCCCGGTGTACGGCCTCGCCGACAACCTGTTCCGGTCGGTCCCCGTCGTCGGCACACTGTGGTCGCGCGCCGGCGGCGTGCCCGCGCACCCCGACAACGCCTTCCGCCTGCTGCACGACGAGCAACAGCTCGTGCTCGTGTTCCCCGAGGGCACCAAGGGGACGGGGAAGCTCGTGGGTGAGCGCTACCAGCTCAGGCGCTTCGGACGCGGCGGCTTCGTCGAGATCGCGATGCGCGCCGGGGTGCCGATCGTGCCGATCGCGGTCGTGGGGAACGAAGAGGCGATGCCGATCCTGGCCAAGAGCTCGCGGCTCGCGAAGCTGCTCAACGTTCCCTACGTCCCTCTCACCGCGAACATGTTCCTGTTCGGACCGCTGGGTGGGCTCATCATGCCGCTGCCGGCGAAGTTCAAGCTGCGCGTGCTGCCACCGGTGCACTTCGATGTCGCGACGAATCAGGACCGCTACAACCACAGCGTCGTGCTCGATCAGTCCGCGGCGATCCGAACGAAGATCCAGGACGCGCTCTTCGACATGCTGCGGGCGCGCCGCAGTGTCTGGTCCGGGTGATCGGGGTGGGACGCCGCATCCTCGTCACCGGCCTCGGCACCTACTGGGGCAGCCGCATCGCCCAGGCGCTGGAGCACGACCCCGATGTCGAGCTGGTGGTGGGCGTCGACGAGCGCGACCCGCGCCTTCCCCTCGAGAAGACCGAGTTCGTGCGGGCAGACTCCTCGTACTCGATCCTGGCGCGCATCGTTCAGGCGACCCAGGTCGACACGATCCTGCACACGCACCTCCTCGTCGACTCGACCGTGGCGTCGGGAAGGGCGCTGCACGAGGTGAACGTGATCGGGACCATGAACCTGCTGGCGGCGGCGGGCGCGATCGACAGCCCGGTTCGAAAGCTCGTGGTGAAGTCGTCGACGATGGTCTACGGATCGAACTACCAGGATCCCTACTTCTTCCGCGAGCAGACGCCGCGGACGCGCCCGGCGCGCACAACGGTCGAGAAGACGATGGTCGAGGTTGCCGCGGTCGTGCGCGACTTCGCCCAGGACAATCCCGCCGTGGTCGTCACCAAGCTGCGGTTCGCGAACGTGCTCGGCGACAACGTCGAGTCCCCGTTCACCCGCTTGCTGCGCCTTCCGGTCGCACCCGAGGTGGGGGGCTTCGATCCGCGCCTGCAGTTCGTGCACGAGGACGACATCGTCGGCGCGCTCGCCTACGCGACGCTCAATGACGTGCCCGGCGTGTTCAACGTCGCCGGGAGCGGCGTGCTCACCTGGGGTGAGGTGTGTCGGATCGCGGGCAAGCGCCGCCTCGCGATGCCGCCGCTCTTCACGAACTGGGCCGCCGAACCGCTCCGGCTGTTGCGCATCGTCGACCTCCCGCCCGAGGTGACGGCACTGTTGCGCTACGGGCGGGGCGTCGACACGACGAGCTTTCGCCAAGCCGGATTTCGGTACGGGCACACGACGCTCGGGACGGTCACCGCGTTCGCCCAGGCCATGCGCCTCCAGCACACGGTCGGCCACACCCCGGATTACCAGTACCAGAGCGATGTCGAGGCCTTCTTCCGCCACTCACCGGCCGTCGTGCGCGAGACGTCCTAGCCATGCCGCTCCACGTCGAACGGCGCGACGCCGTCGCGGTACTCACGCTCGACGATCCCGATCGGCGTAACGCACTCACGACCGACCTGGTGGATGCCATCGTCGCGGCGATCGCCGAGTGTGAGACCGACGACGGTGTCGGGGCCGTCGTCGTCACCGGCGCGCCGCCGGCCTTCTGCTCGGGAGCCGACGTGTCGGCGCTCGGCGCGATGGGTGCGCACGACGGGCGTGACGCCGGTCAGGTGCGTGGGATCTACGACGGGTTCCTGTCGGTGCGCTCCTGCACCCTGCCCACCGTGGCCGCGGTGAACGGCGCGGCCGTGGGCGCCGGGTTCAACCTCGCCTTGTGCTGCGATGTGCGCCTCGCGGGCACCTCTGCCCGCTTCGACGCCCGCTTCGCGCGCATCGGGCTGCATCCCGGTGGGAACCATCTCTGGATGCTCGAGCGTGTCGTCGGCCCCCAAGCCGCGGCCGCGATGAACCTCTTCGGGGAACGGGTCGACGGAACACGTGCCGCCGAGCTCGGTCTCGTGTGGCGCTGCGTCGACGACGACGCGCTGGTCGACGAGGCGGTCGCGCTCGCGGCACGAGCAGCCGAGGTTCCGCGAGAGCTCGCGCGATCAGTGAAGCGGACGCTGGACGAGGTCCCGTGGCAGCCCGACTTCGCCACCGCCCTCGAGACCGAGCTGGAGCGCCAGCGCCGTTCGTTCGAATCGGGGTTCTCGGCACGCTGAGGGACAACAGTTGGCGCTCAGCGTGCCGAGAAGCCCTGGACGAGCGAGGGCTACTGGCGTACCGGGATCGCGGCGAAGATCTCGTCCTTGCGAACGGCCCACTCCTCCGAGGTGATCGCGTAGCGCACGTGGTCTTCCCATACCCCACGGATCTGGAGAAAGCGCGCGGAAGTGCCCTCGTCGCGCATGCGCAGCTTCTCGGCGACTCTCCGGCTGCGTGCGTTGCGCGGCACGATCGCGGCCTCCACCCGATGCAGGCCGAGCTGCTCGAACGCGTAGCGCAGGATCACTGCGACGGCCTCGGGCATGTAGCCCTGACCCGCATGCCCCTCGTCGATCCAGTACCCGACGTTGGCGGACTGGAACGGGCCGCGCTGCACGCTCCCGAGGCTCACCTCCCCGATGAACGCTCCGTTCTTCCTGAGGAACATGCCGAAGCCATACGCGGCGTCGAAGTGGCGCTGACGCTCCCACGCGCCACAGCGCGACTTGAACGCATCGGCGTCGGCGACGGGATCCGGCACCCCCGGCTCACCCAGCGGTTCCCACGGCTCGAGCCAGTCGCGGCTCCCGACCCGTACGGCGCGCCAGATCTCCCAGTCGCCGGCCTTCAACGGGCGAAGCTCCACCCGCGGGCCCGTCAGCGTCTCTCCCCGCCGCATTGCCGCAGGCTACCCAGATGCCTCTACTCTCGCCCTGTGGCCGACGACGACACCAGCCCCGACGCCGACACGGGGACCGACGCCGAGACCGGCGCACCCGACCTGCTCGTCTGGCTCGACCTCGAGATGACCGGCCTCGAGGTCAGCCGCCATGTGGTCGTCGAGATCGCCGTCCTCGTCACCGACTCGGCACTCGTCGCACTCGACGACGGCATCGACGTCGTCGTGCACCAGCCCGAGGCGGCGATGGCCGAGATGGACGACTTCGTCCGTAAGATGCACACGCGATCCGGACTCCTCCCCGCGATCGCGGCGTCCGACGTCACCCTCGCCGACGCGCAGGCTCGGGTGCTCGAGTACGTGCGATCGCATGTCCCGACACCGCGCACCGCTCCCCTGTGTGGCAACTCGATCGGCGTCGATCGGCGCTTCATGCACCAGCAGCTGCCCGAGCTCGACGAGTACCTCCACTACCGCAGCGTCGATGTGTCGTCGCTCAAGGAGCTGTGCCGGCGCTGGTACCCCGACGCGTACAAGCAGCGACCGGGCAAGAAGGAGACGCACCGCGCGCTCGACGACGTGCTCGAGTCGATCGCCGAGCTGCGCTACTACCGCGACGCGATGCTGCGCCCCGTCGAGGGCTGAGCCGCCGCTTCAGACTGGCGTGAAGGCGCCTGGAGTCAAGACCGCCGGGGTGAGGACGGGCGTCCAGTACTCGAGCAGCAGCCGAACGACGGGACGCGCCGGTGGACCGGCGGCGAGGCCGCGCGCCACATCGGCTGCGGCACGTGCCACCCGCGTCACGTCGCGGTCAGGCAGGCCGATCCCGGCCCGGATCGCGGCGTCCTCGACCGCACGCTGTGCGTCCTGTGCCGCACGCGCCGCCTGACGGGTCCGACGGCCGTGGCGCACGACCCGGTCGATGGCGATGGTTGCCCGCCACCAGTCGACCTCGTCGCACAGCGCGTCGGAATCCAGGGCGAGTGCGACCTTCTCGAGGTCGGCTCCCGAGAGCCCCCGAACGGCCACGCAGAACTGGCCGGTCTCGGACGGGCCGGTCTCCGAGGCGTGTGCCGGGTATTCGTCCATCGCGGAATTCTGCGTCGCGGCAGCCCCGAAGTGGTGGATATCCGGGCCTATCCCCCCTCGACGATCGACCGGGCAAGGCCGTCGAGGATGTCGGACTCCGAGACGAGGATCTCCTCGAAGCCGAAGGTGCGAAAGATCGACACGAGCACGACGACGCCACCGACGATCACATCGACCCGCTCGGGCTCGAGCCCGGGGTTGTGGCGCCGCTCGTCGATCGACTCGACCGCGAGCGTGCGGAACACGTCTTCGGCCGCGTCACGAGTGAGCCGGAAGTGGTGGATGCGATCACGGTCGTACTCCGCGAGCCCCTGCTCGATCGCGGCCACCGTCGTGACGGTTCCCGCGAGCCCGATGACGGTCGCGGCTTCTCGGAGCTGCGGGAGCTCGCGGGCGAGATCAGCGAGCTCGTCGCGGACGGCCGAGATCGCGTTCGACAGCTCCTCAGGTGCCGGTGGATCCGAGGGCAACCACCGCTCGGTGATCCGCACACAGCCGACATCGAGTGAGCACAGTGCTTCGGGCGCGCCGGTGCCGAACACGAACTCCGTCGAGCCACCGCCGATATCGACAACAAGATAGGGCGTCGGCGAATGGAGCTGATTCGTCGCGCCCGAGAACGACAGGCGCGCTTCATCCTCGCCCGACAGGAGCTCGGGCATCACGCCGAGTGCCTCCGTCGCG
>Ga0315273_10010572_pt1 | contig 11775 bp, 8 predicted proteins | sample YL17G02_0_MG_FD_205753 | JGI IMG/M metagenome (GOLD analysis project Ga0315273, IMG submission 205753) | Sediment microbial communities from Yellowstone Lake, YNP, Wyoming, USA - YL17G02_0 | ecosystem: Environmental > Aquatic > Freshwater > Lake > Sediment | place: USA: Wyoming | collected... | reverse complement strand
CTGCACGAGGTGGCGGAAGACCATCGCCGCCGTGACGTCGAGGCCCGAGAGCGGTTCGTCGAAGATCAGGATCTCGGGGTCGTGCAGCAGCGCGGCGATGATGAGGACCTTCTGCCGCATGCCCTTGGAGTACGATCCGATCGCCAGCTCCGCGTCGGTGCCGAGGGAGAAGAGCTCCAGCAGGCCGCCGATCTTCCGGTCGAGCGTCCGCTCGGGAATCTCGCGGAGGCGGCCCACCAGCTCGAGGTACTCACGACCGGACAGGAACGGATAGAGGTGCGGTTCTTCCGGCACGTACCCGATGTGCCGTCGGAACTCGACGAGATCGGAGCCGATGTCGCGTCCCTGGTAGCGGACGTGCCCCTGCGTGGGTTCGAGCAACCCGGTGAGCATGTTGACCGTGGTCGTCTTGCCCGACCCGTTCGGCCCCAGGTAGCCAAGGACCTGGCCGGGTTCCACGGTGAAGCTGACGTCCCGCACGGCGATGACGCCCGGAAACCGCTTGGTGAGCCCACACGCTTCGAGCACGGCCGCCTCCAGGGGAGCCTTCGATGCTGCATGTGGAACATGGCATATCGAATGTGGGATGCAGGCCGCCCCACATTCCACATCCGACATTCCACATTCCCGGATTGGCCCCTCTGACCTTCATTTGTGGGCGCCGGGTCTCGGCACCCACGTGCCTCGTTTGACACCGTTCCCGGCTCACGGTTCCTATCGAATCGTGTTCGGGGGCGTCAGCGGGCCAGGATGCCGTCGGTGCCAGATCGAAAGACCCACCGCGAAGACCGCCCCGCTGGCCAGTGCGGCCGCGAGGAACCACTTCACCGGCGGAATGCCGGCAACGAGCACCACGATGGTGCCGACGACGGCGAGCACGCCGCCGAGGTCGGCACCGACACGGACGCGCGACACGTTGTACATCGATTCTTGCGGGCCTGGGTAGTTCATGGAGCCCTCTTTCCATGGCGGGTCTGCCCGCCTTCGTTTCCGAATCCCGAGAACTACGGCGTGGCCTCGCCGTAGCGCGGCGTCCTGCACCGCCGCGCGGAGGCGGGAAGACCCGCCCTACCGCCTGATCTTCAGAGCGAGCGTCCTGGTTTCTCCGTCATCCAGCGTGAACGACGTGGCCGACAGCCGCAGCGATTCGAGGAACTCCGGATCCTCCGACTGGCCGTCCTCGAGGTACTCGAGCGCCACGGCAAGGTAGCGGCCCCGGGGGAGGTTGGCGATCTTGAAGCGCTCCTGCTGGTCCGGGCGCGCGGTGAAGAGGTACCGCGAAGGCCACTTCCAGCGTGCGGCCTCCTCGGCGAAGACCACCACCGCGTAGTCGTGGACCGGTTGCCCCTTCGCGTCGGTGACGCCACCGTTCACCTCGGTGACCCGGCTCGTGAGGACCACCTGCAGGCCGTTGATCTCCTCGGTCCCCCTCACCTCGAGCGGCACGTCCGTGATGTCCCGACCGTCGAGGACGACGGACTTCAACATGTAGCCCTCCGGAGGCTTCATCCGAAAGAGCAGCGAGCCACCGATGCCCTTCATGTCGAACGTCCAGTCGGAGTTGACGATCCCCTGGGCGCCGATCGCCCCCATCCGCATCGCGAGGCTGGTCTCGAGAAGCACGGGATCGACGCGCAATCCCCGCGGCGCCTCCGCCGGCAGCTTGCCACCCTCGGTGGTCACGCGGCCCGTCAAGTGGCTGCCCGGCACCATCTGCAGGACGAGTCCCGTGACGTCCTCGCCGTAGACCGGCACCCACAACATCGCCATGCTGAGACCGCCCGTGGCCGGGTCCCGGACCGTTGCGGTCACACCGTATTCGCCGGGCGCCACGTTCGGCACGACGAATGTTCCGTCGGGCCTCACGATCGCGTTCAGCACGTGTCCGTCCGACGGGTTGACGACCCCGACCGTCGCGGTCGTGAGGGGGCCTCCTTCGGGATCGATGATCCTGCCCGACACTTTCACGACGCGCCCCTCGGACTGCACGATATTCACGGCGCTCCGCTCCTGGCCGAGGCCGATTGTCACCCGCTGGGCCTCGGAGAGATTCACCGTGCCTGGATAGTAGGACGGCGCGAACGGGTAGCCGTCATCCGACGGGCCGGGCACGGGCCGCGTGCCGACGCAGTAGGTCCCTGGTTGGAGCCCGTACAGCCGGTACTGCCCGAGGTCGTTGGTGTCCACCGCGCGGCCAACGCTGTCGAGTTTTCGCTTACCGCTCACGTATCGTGATCGCAGGGCCGCCACCTGAACGCCGGCCACCGGCTCTCCGGCCTGGTCCACGACGGTGCCCGCGATGACGCACCCGCGCGGCAGGGTGAAGTCCACCTTCTCCATCATCACGCCGTCGGCCAGCTCGATGGGCTTGCCGCTCTCGAAGGCGCGGCGCTGGCCGTACTGCAGGGTCACGTACGTGTTCTTGCTCGCGCTGAGCGTGTAGCGGCCGGCGGGCAGCTCGGTAAACTCGTAGCGGCCCTGCGCGTCGGTGGCGGCGTAGAACGGCCGCGACAAGGCGGGAGCCGACAGCACGAGGCGCACGCGCCGGAGCGGTGCCCCGTTCTCGGCGCTTGTGACGCGGCCCTTGATGATCGCGGTGCCGGTCTGGGGCGCCTTCGTATCGCGTGCGGGCGCCTGGGCTCGCGCGGCCGGCGCAACGATCGACACCAGCGCGGCGATCAGGATGCATGAACGAAGTGCGCGCATCGTGTCTCCCAGCCTACCTGACGGGCGGGACGCCCGTCCCACACCCACCTGCCCCCAGCTCCCCCAGCTCCCCCAGCTCCCCTATCGGCGAGACGCCCGTCCCACACCCACCTCCCCCCAGCTCCCCCAGTTCCCCAAGCTCCCCAAGCTCCCCTACCGGCGAGACGCCCGTCCCACGGCCCCACCTGCCACTGCATTCCTACCGGGCCCTACCTGCCCCAGCTCCCCTACCTGCCCTACCTGCCCTTCTCCGCAGCCCTGCGGCCGGCACCACCACCATCGATCCCTTTTCCTTGATGACCTCGAACAGCATGTTCATCGCGCGCAGGTGCAGCGCTACGGGGTCGCCGCGATAGGCCACCGACGCCTCGACGAACTTCGCGGCGATGTCCACTTCGGAATCGGCCAGCGTGATGCGCGCCTGCCGCTCGCGCTCGGCCTGCGCCTGGCGCGACAGCGCGTCCTCCAGGCCGGCCGGCAGGTGGATGTCGCGGATCTCGACCGACTGCAGCGTGATGCCCCACGGCGCCGTCTTCTCTTCGAGGATCGCCCGCAGCTCCCGACCGAGCGCGTCGCGCGCAGCGATTATGGAACCCAGATCGTGCCGGCCGATCGACTGCAGCAGCGCGGTCTGCGCCGTGAGCGCCACCGCGCGGTCATAGTCCTGCACCTCGAGCGTCGCCTTGCCAGCGTCCCACACCACCCAGAAGATCACCGCGTCCACGTTCACCGGCACCGTGTCGCGCGTCAGTGCCGCCTCGGCGTGCACGGCGGTCACCTGCACGCGCTCGTCGATGAACGCGGTCACCTGGTCCACGAACGGGATGATGTGGAAGAGGCCCGGTCCCTGAACCTGCCGGTATCGGCCGAAACGCAGGACCACGCACTTCTGCCACTGGTTTGCGACCTTGATCGACAGGAGCAGGTAGGCGCCGATGACCCCGCCGAGCACCGACCAGCCCGGGTTGCTCGTGAGCTGGGCGGCGAGGCCGCCTGCCAGCGCCGCGCCGATGCCGCTGGCGGCGGCCGGCGGGCAGATGCGCAGCCGGCTGAGGGCGAAGATCATGAGTGCGGGCGCCCAGTAGAGAAGCACGCGCACCGGCCAGGAGTGCGCCGTTGGGGCACTTACGCTGTGCCGATTCGAGAAGGCGCCCATGAACAGGACAAGGGTCACCAGGCAGCCGACGAGCAGGCGAACAGCGATGCGGCCAGCGCCCTGTGTCCCGTCTTGTCGCTGGTGATGCTCGAACATGGCCCCACCTTCGCTGCTGCGCCGTTGGCATGGGCCGGCTGGCAGCTTCGGCGGGCAAGCCCGCCTTGTCTGCCGACGACGGGCGAGACGCCCGTCCCACGGCCCTACCTGCCCAGCCTTCGCTGCGTGCATTCGAAGGCTGCCACGCCGTAGCGTGCGATTGCACGCGCACGCGGAGGCGGGCTTGCTACACCTTCTGCCCGCCCATCGACGCGGTGCCCAGCATGCCTCCCAGGCCCATCGTCTCCACCGCAGACGAGGGGACGATGACCATCGAGCCCTTCTCCTTGATCGCCTCGTAGAGCATGTTCATCGCGCGCAGGTGAAGGGCAATCGGGTTGTCCTGGTAGACCAGCGCCGCCTTCGCGAACTTGTCGGAGATCTCGGTTTCGGCGGTGCCGAGGATGATGCGCGCCTGGCGCTCGCGCTCGGCCTGCGCCTGCCGCGACATCGCGTCCTCGAGGCTCTGCGGGATGTGCACGTCGCGGATCTCGACCGACTGGAGCGTGATGCCCCACGGCGCGGTCTTTTCCTCGAGGATGCGCCGCAGCTCGCGGCCGAGGGATTCGCGCTCGGTGATCATCTGCGACAGCTCGTGGCGGCCGATCGACTCGAGCAGCGCCGTCTGCGCGGCGAGCGACACCGCGTAGTGGAAGTTCTGCACCTCGAGGATCGCCTTCTCGGCGTCCCACACCACCCAGAACACGATGGCGTCCACGTTCACCGGCACCGTGTCGCGCGTGAGCGCCGTCTCGGCGCGGACGTCGGTGACGCGCATGCGCTGATCGACGTAGGTGGTGAGAGTGTCGACGATCGGGATGATGAAGAAGAGGCCCGGGCCGCGCAGGCCGCCGTACTTGCCGAAGCGCAGCACCGCGCACTTCTCCCACTGTGCCGCCACCTTGATGGCGAACAGGAAGTAGACGCCCGCGAGCCCGCCGACGATGACGGGAACCGGGTTGTTCCCGAGCAGGCCGGTGAGCGCGCCGCCGCCCAGCAGGCAGACGAAGAAGACCATCACGGCCGGGCCATTGACGTTGAGCCGGTCCGGTTCGCCGTCGGTCTTGACGGTGGATGTCGCAGCCATTGTCGTTACCTCCGTTTCCTGTCGGTGTCGGGCACGACGTCGTCGATCGCGTGGCGGACGTCGGCCACGGTGAACCCTTCGGCGCCGGCGCGGGCCAGCATCTCGCCGATCAACTGCGAGAGCCGGCGCTGCCGCTCGGCCTCGTCGTGCTCGACGCGCTGGTCGGTGATGAAGGTGCCCGTGCCCTGCTGGGTCGAGAGGACGCCGCGGATCTCGAGCTCCTTGTAAGCGCGGATGACGGTGTTGATGTTGATGGAGAGATCGACGGCCACCTGGCGGATCGTGGGCAACCGGTCGCCGGGGGCCAGGGTGCCCGAGGAGATGGCGACCAGGACCTGGTCGATGAGCTGGCGGTAGACGGGCACGCCGCTTCTCGAGTCGAGTCGGAACTGGAACGGCCGATGGACGAGGGACTTGGCAATCATGCTGGAGAGATAATGTATTAGTTAACTATTACAAGTCAAGCAGAAGAAGAGGCGGAAATGGTGCCAGGCACCAATTCCGCCCCAGCGACAAATTGTGCCTGGCCCCATTTACGCCCCCGGAACGGCGCTCGGCACCGTCCCGCCCCGCTGTTCTGGAGGTCGGTGCCGCCGCTGGATTCCCGGCGTCGCACGGCGTATCGTCTCTGTTCGAGGTGAAGCTGTGCGACAAGTTCTGCTCGCGTGTGCCGTCCTGATGTTCGCCACGACCGGCTCCGCCCAGGAGGCCCAGAAGTTCCGTACTCGCGTCGGCGCCGGCTCCCTGTCCGCCGTGGAGGAATTCGCGATCACCAACACGGCGACGGGGCACGAACTAAGCGCCAGGGCCGTCATGAAGCGTGGCGGCGGCGAGACAACTTTCACTGTGCGGGAGACGCTCGCACCGGACTGGACTGCCGTGCACTACGAGATCGAGATGGCCGGCGCGTTGGGCCAGGCCACGGTCACCGCCGAGCGGAAGGGCGACGTGTTCGCCTTCGCCGCCAAGACCCCGGCGGGCTCGCCGACCAGGGACATTCCGATCAAGCCGCGCATGGTCCTGCTGGACAACATGCTGGCCGCCCCACTCCAGATCCTGCTGAACGCGACCTCCGCCAGCCCCGGCTCCGTTTCGCTCGTCGTCCCGCTCCAGTTGGTGGCTGTGGACGGCGCGCTCGAGGCAGCAGGGGCGGCAGCGGGGACGCTCGACGGCAAACCGGTCACGCTTGCAAAACTGCTGTTCAAGGTCGGAGGCGTGGTGATGGAGGTGTACGCCGAGGCGAACACGAACCGCCTGATGCGGATGTTCGTTTCGGCGCAGGATGCCGAGATCGTGCGGGAGGGCTTTGCCATGGCGGGCGGGGCCGAACCCAAGCCGGCCGACCTGCCGCCGGCTGGCGTCACGGAACGCGAACTGACGTTCCAGACCGCCGATGGCGTGAGTTTTCCGGCAGCGCTCTGCCTGCCGAAGGCTCCGACGCCGGCACCACTGGTCGTCCTTGTGCAGGGTTCAGGTCCGCAGGACCGCGACGAGACGATCGGCCCGAACAAACCGTTCCGCGACCTGGCGTGGGGTCTCGCCTCGCGCGGCATCGCGACCTTGCGATTCGCCAAGCGGACCTTCGCCTTTCCCTCGACCTACAAGGGCACGCTCGAATCCGAGTCGATCAACGACGCAGTGGACGCTGTGGCATTCGCGCGCACGCTGCCGGAGGTCGATCGGAACAACGTCTTCGTGCTGGGACACAGTCTGGGCGGTCTCGCCGGGGCCTACGTCGCCGAGCGAGCGCCGCTGCGCGGACTGATCCTGGCGGCGACGGCCGGACGCACACTGGACCTGGTCATCCGCGATCAGATCAAGTCCTTCAACGCCGCCAGCAGCGAAGCGGAGCAGGCCCAGGTCCTCCGGCAGCAGGACGAGATCATGGCCAAGGTGCGCGCCGGCACGGCTACCGCAAAGGACCTGCATGACCAGAGCCCGCCCGCCGTACTTCGGGACGCGATCGTCCGCGACCCGATTGCCGAGCTGCGCAAGACGACGCTGCCGCTTCTCGTCTTGAAAGGCGCAAAGGACGCGCAGGTCTTCCAGGCGGACTTCGATGCCCTGGAGGCGCTCACCAAAGCCCGGTCGGGCTCGGAGGCCAGGCTGTTTCCGGGCCTGACGCACATCTTCACCGCGACCGATGGTCCCGCCGACGTCGGCGCAATCCTCGAGCCGGCGCACGTGGCGACGGAGGTGGTTGACACGATCGCAGGATGGGTGGCGCGAACGAGCAGACGGTGATCGTGGCTCATCGTGCCCGGCTTGTTCACTGTTTCCGGCCCGACGACCTTGGGTTCGCGGCAGGTAGCCAGTCGGCGGTTCACCCCGGTGTCGCCGTGCTAAGATCCGCCAGGCGCGCGACCCCGCGACGGGCCGGCGATGCTGTTCATTCAATCGTTCGTTTCAGACCCCGAGAGCGCGAAGGCGTTCGACGCTCTCCGCGTACTGCTCGCCGCTGCGGTCTGGCTTGGAGCCGACGGAGGACGGACCCCGTATGCCGACGGTCAGCGCAGGCCAGATCCTCACCGGCTCCCTCTTCAGCGAGCCGATGCGGGTCGAGACAGTGCAAGCCAACGGCCCTGCGAGCTGGGTTGTCGGCTTGGTCGGCACGCAGTCCGAACGCTTCCGCAAGGTGGCGCTCACCGCCACCGACATCGAGCGCCTCACGATCCTCGACCCACAGCAGTCCTTCGACGGCGACGGTCGCCTCCTGCGCCTCGGCCTCCAGGCCTACGCGCTCGGAATCGCCTACGAATTCGATCCGTACTTCGGCCTCTCGATCTCGCGGGTGGATCCGCTCCCGCACCAGCTCGAGGCGGTCTACGACTACCTGCTCAAGCTGGCGCGCGTGCGCTTCCTGCTGGCCGACGACGCCGGGGCGGGCAAGACCATCATGGCGGGCCTCCTCATCCGTGAGCTGGAGCTGCGCGGGCTCGCCGAGCGCATCCTGATCGTCTGCCCGGCCAACCTCGCCTTCCAGTGGCAGCGGGAGCTGAAAGAGAAGTTCGACACGAAGTTCCTCGTCCTCAAAGGCCAGGACATCCGCGACCAGTTCGGCGTCAACCAGTGGCTGGAGCGCAGCCGGGTCATCACCTCGCTCGACCTTGCCAAGCGCCAGGAGAGTCTCCCCGGCCTCCGCCAGGTCCACTGGGACCTCGTCATCGTCGACGAGGCGCACCGCATGTCCGCCGTGGATCAGTCGCACAAGAGCCTGCGCTACAAGCTCGGCGAGCTCCTGCGCGACAGCTCGGACCACATGCTGCTGCTCACGGCCACGCCCCACAAGGGCGACCCGGAGAATTTCAGTCTCTTCCTGCAGGTGCTCGACGCCGACGCCTTCGCAGACGTGAAGTCGATTCGCGAGGCGATGGACCGCCGGCGCGCACCCTTCTACTTGCGCCGCACGAAGGAGGCGATGGTCCACTTCCCGGAGCGCCGGGCCGACGGCACCTGGGCCGCCGAGAAGATCTTCACCAAGCGCATTCCGCACAGGGTGGACTTCCACATCGACGGGGTGGAGTTCGACCTGTATCGCGACGTGACCCGCTTCGTGAAGCGCGAGAGCGCCCGCGCCGCGGCCGAGGGCGAGGACCCGCGTGCCCGCGCCATTGGTTTCCTGATGTCTCTCTATCAGCGGCGGTTGGCGTCCAGCACCTACGCGATGCGGCGGTCGCTGGAGAAACGGGCGAGGCGCCTCGAAGATGCTCTCAAGAGCGCCCAGGCGTTGGCCCGGCAGGCCCCACCGGATATTCCAGATCCAGAGGAACTGGAAGAGATGGAGGAGAGCGAGCGTGAGCGGCTCGAAGCGATGATCGAGGCGATTACGCTGGCGGGGAGTTCTGAGGACGTTCGCCAAGAGGTCCAGGAACTGCGGCGCCTGGCGGTCCAGGCGCAGGCCGTCGAGGACGCCGGCGCCGAGGCGAAGCTCACGGAGCTCAAGGACCTGCTCCAGCAGCAAGGCTTCTTCGACCACCCGGATCAGCTCCTGCTCGTCTTCACCGAGTTCAAGGACACGCTGGACTATCTCGTGGCCCGGCTGCGGTCGTGGGGCTTCCGCGTCGGCTGCATCCACGGAGGCATGAAATCGGGCTCGCGCGACGAGCCGGGAACCCGCCTTCACGCCGAACAGCAGTTCCGCGAAGGCGAGATTCAGATCCTGGTTGCCACCGAGGCGGCGGGCGAGGGGATCAACCTGCAGGTCTGCAACATCCTTTTCAACTACGATATCCCCTGGAACCCGAACCGCCTCGAGCAGCGGATGGGCCGCATCCATCGGTACGGCCAGCGCAAAGACTGCCTGATCTTCAACTTCGTGGCGACCAACACCATCGAGGGCCGCGTCCTCCAGCGGCTGCTGGAGAAGCTGCAGCAGATCCGGGATGCTCTGGATGACGACGGTGTTTTCAACGTGGTGGGCGAGGTGCTGCCCGCAGCGCACGTCGAGCGTGTGTTGCGCGACTACTACGCCGGGCGCCTGGGCGACGGCGACCTCGAGGAGCGCCTGCTGCGCAACGTGGACGAGGGCCAGTTTCGCGCGATCTGTCAGAACGCTCTTGAGGGGTTGGCGAGCAAGAAGCTGAACCTCGAGATGCTGATCGCGCGGCGCGCCCGCGCGCAGGAGCGGCGCGTCGTGCCGGAGACTATCGCCCGTTTTCTCCGCGAGGCCGCCGAGTTCGTGCCGCTTGCTCTCAAGACCATTCCGAGCCTGCCGTACACATTCGAGCCTGCGCGAACCCCGTCGGTTCTCCGCCGCTACGAAAAGGACGCGGATTGGAAGCTCCTGGGTCTTGCGGACCGCTATCCGCGCTGCTCGACAGACCGCGACACAGCCGAATCCGAGAAGCTGGAGTGGGTCACGCCCGGTCATCCTTTGTTCGAGGCGATCCGGCGGCACACCCAGGCGCAGGCGCTCGACGTCCTCAGCAAAGGCGCGACCTTCTATTCGCTCCAGCACGACCACCCGGCGCGCATCGACTTCTACCGGGCGCGCGTCGTGGATGGACTCGGCCAGGTCATTCACGAGCGGCTGTTCGCCGTGGAGATGGCCGAGGACCGCGAGCCTCACCTCCAGGAACCCGGCATGCTCGGCAACTTCGCGCCTGCGGATCCGCCTCCCGAGATGCCGGGGGCTGCATCTCTGGCTGACCCGGCGGCCTGGCTCCATCAGCACGCGCTCGAGCCGTTCCTCGAAGAAACGCGCCTGGATCGCGTGAGCGAGATCGACCGTGTCAGCACGCACGTCGAACTCTCGCTCACAGAACTGCTCCAGCGCGCAGACGAGGAGATCGGGCGTGCCGCCGGCGAGGTAGAGCAGCAGATCGCCGGCGCGGAAGGGCGACTCGCTCAGGCCGAGGCACGCCATTCGGAACTGCTCGCGCGCCGCGAGCGACGCAGGCTCGACCTCGATCGTCAACGAGCGCTTACCCTCCAGGCGGTGGACCGGCTGGCAAGCGTCCTCGTCCTGCCGCACCCTGAGCGCGAGGCCCCGGAGGTACGGCGTCTCAAGCCGAACTTCGAGACCGAGGCCGTGGCCATGCGCGTAGTGATGGAGCACGAGCAGGCGCAGGGCCGGCAGGTCTACGACGTGTCTGAGAAGAACCTCGGTTACGACGTGACGAGCCTCGACCTCGGGTCGGGCGAGCTGCGACTCATCGAGGTGAAGGGGCTCGGCGCACCCACCGGCACCATTCTGCTCACGCCGAACGAGCGCCGAGTGGCTGAGGACCGGCCGGACTGCTATTGGCTCTACGTCGTCACCAACTGCGACGCGACGCCGACGCTCGAGGAACCGATCCATGACCCGGCCCGCCTCGACTGGAACGAGGTGACGAAGGTGGCCCACTACTACCTGGCGGTGAACGCGATGGTGAAGCCGGTGCAGGTGCGCGAGGGCTCGCCGCCCGACGGGGGAAACTCGTGACCCCGGAGGGTCTTCGCGAACTGATCGCCGGCGCCGAAACGCTCGACGTGGAGTTCAAGGGCGAGGAGGCGCGGCCGGGCAGAAGCGGCGCGGGTGCAGGCTCTCGGCCGACCAGGCTTACGGGCTGCTTCGGCGGCTGACGGAGGGCGGCCGCCTGACCCGCCATGGAACGAAGAAGGGAATATGGTATGAGTGCCGCGCATAGAATGGCCGCGCGCGGTTATCCGGTAACCGCGCGCGCAAATAATCGCACGCGTGCGATTGCGAATTGCACGCGTGTTAATAATCGCACGGTGAGGGGAACCCGACGCAAACCCGACGAAGGCGACACGGTATGAGCCGGCAACGCACCGTCACGCAGATCGATGCGAAGCCCAAGCGCCTGCTCGCCGGGATCGTCGCGCACAGCCTCCTCCTGCGCCAGGGCGAAGGGCGGGGCGCGTAGTGCGTGGCCTCCCAAGAGAAACGGGCGGTCGCCCGATCGAATGGGCGACCGTCCGTTTCAGCGGCTGAACCGCCCGATTCGGGGCCCAGTAAGGCACGCGGCGGAGGCCGGCAGAAAGCCGGCGGAGAACAAGGTCCATGACCGCCATGGGGATTCCCGCCAACGCGAAACAGCTCGCCGCCCTCGTGAAGGAAGGCGAAGGTCCGGCTCTGGAGTTCAAGCGCTCGACGGGAGAGTTGAAGGAAGGCATGCAGACGTTCTGCGCCTTCCTGAACGGCTCGGGCGGCATGGTGCTTTTCGGCGTCCGGCCGGAAGGCACCATCGAGGGGCAGGCCGTGTCCGACCAGACGCTCCGCGATGTG
>Ga0315273_10010571_pt1 | contig 11776 bp, 6 predicted proteins | sample YL17G02_0_MG_FD_205753 | JGI IMG/M metagenome (GOLD analysis project Ga0315273, IMG submission 205753) | Sediment microbial communities from Yellowstone Lake, YNP, Wyoming, USA - YL17G02_0 | ecosystem: Environmental > Aquatic > Freshwater > Lake > Sediment | place: USA: Wyoming | collected... | reverse complement strand
CGGCGGGGAGCTGACGCGTGCGCTCAGGTCTGGCGAGTTCAAGGCGAAGCCGTTCGAGGTGTTCGTGACGCCGGTCGTCGCGCCCGGCTGGGCGGCCCGGCGCGTCGCGCTGGTCGGCCTGGGCACGGCGGCGGAGGCCGGGAGCGAGCGCCTGCGCAAGGCGGCGACGGCGGTGGCGCTCGCCTCGCGCCGCCGGAACGCCTCGAGCCTGGCGTTCGTGGCCCGGATGCCCGGCGCGGTGTCTTCGGACGGTGGCGCCCTCGCGGCCAGCGCCGGCGCGGTGGTGGAAGGTCTCCTCTTCGCCGTCTTCGATCCCGGTGTGTACAAGACAAGCGATCACGACCCCTGGCGCCCGTCCGCGTTCTGCCTCTCGGTGCCGGGAGCGGATGAGGGCGTGCGCACGGCGGTGGGGGAGGCCGTGGAACGTGGCCGCGTGCACGCCGAGGCCACCAACCTCGCGCGCGAACTGGCCATCGAGCCCGGCAATCGTCTGCGCCCGCGCGCGTTCGCAGAGCGTGCGGCGGCCGCGGCGGCCGACCACGGCATGCGCGCCGAGATCCTTGACGAGGCGCGCATCCTCGAACTCGGCATGGGCCTGCTCGCCGGCGTGGCGCAGGGCAGCCACGAGCCGGCGCGCGTGCTCGTGCTCCACCACGAGCCAGCCGGCGTCCCCGATGGCCCGGCGCTCGGCCTGGTCGGCAAGGGCGTCACCTTCGACACGGGCGGGATCTCGATCAAGTCGGCGCGGGGCATGGAACGCATGAAGAACGACATGGCGGGCGGCGCGGCCGTGGTCGCCGCGCTGTGCGCGATCTCGCGCCTGAAGGCGCCGAGGCGCGTCATCGGCGTCGTGCCCATCGCGGAGAACATGCCGGGCGGCGACGCGATCCGGCCCGGCGACGTGCTCAAGAGCGCGAACGGCAAGACGGTCGAGGTGCTGGACACCGACGCCGAAGGCCGGCTGATCCTTGCCGACGCGCTCTGGTACGCGCGGCGGCTGGGGGCGACCCACGTCGTGGACATCGCCACCCTCACCGGCGCCTGCACGGTCGCCCTGGGCAAGGTCACGACGGGGCTGTTCGGCCGGCCGCAGTCGTGGGTGGATGCGATCGCGCACGCAGCGGCCGAGGCTGGCGACCGCGTGTGGCCGATGCCGCTGTTCGAGGATTACCGGGATCAGCTGCGAAGCGAGATCGCAGACCTGGTGAACGTCGGGGGACGGCCCGCCGGAGCCATCACCGCGGCCATGTTCCTCGGCGAGTTCGCGGGCGAGGGGGCCTGGGGCCACCTCGACATTGCCGGGACGGCCTGGAACGAAGAGGCCAGCGCCTGGCTGCCGAAGGGACCGACCGGCGCGGGCGTGAGAACGCTGATCCGGCTCGCGTTCGCCAACCTCGATGGGGTCAGGTCCTGAGCTGACGGTCTTCTCACGACCTGATGCCGCCACCCGGGTGCCAGACGTGAACCAACTGCGAGGTCAAGACCTGACCGCAGGGGGGGGATCGGGGACGGAGGTGAGTCGCAGGCCGTGCGTCTGCGACGCCTGGCCGTTGAACGGGTTCTGCGGCAGCCAGAGCTTGAAGAGCACGAACAGCCCACCCAGCGCGCCGCCGATCAGCAGCGAACCGATCAGGATGAGCCCCGTCAGGCCAAGACCGGACACGATGAGGTCCGCCACGTTCAGTTCCTTGGCCGGGGCCTGAACGACGCGGATCATGACGGGCGTCAGGGGCTGCGGGTCGAGCATCATCACGGTTCGATTGTACTATGCCGGCGGCGGCGATTCTGCCGCGCTCTCTTCCTTAGACACCGCGAAAGAGGAATGTGGAGTGTGGGAGGTCGGGGGCCACGTCCCCGCCCACGTTCGACATTCGACACGAGATCTCAGATCACTCGAACTGGTGGGCGACGATGTCGGCGGTCTTCAGGTTCTTCCGGTAGCGGAGGATCGCGTCGACGAGCGCCTCGGCAATGCGTTGCCGGTAGGCCTCGCTGTTCAGCAGCTGGCCTTCGCGCCGGTTGGTCACGAAGGACACCTCCGCCAGCACGCTCGGCATCGTCGCACCAACCAGGACGACGAACGGCGCGTGCTTGACGCCCAGGTCCCGGACCGTCTTGTTGCTCGGGCGCAGCCGGCGCATCATCGACTGCTGCACCATCCCGGCGAAATCCTTCGACTCGTCCAGCTTGTTGTTGAGCGCGATTGCCTTGACGATGTCGGGCAGGCTCTTCATCGTCAGACCGGACCCCGCGTTCTCGCGCGCCGCCACGGCCTCGGCGTCCGGGTTCGCGGCGAAGTTGAGGTAGTAGCTCTCGATGCCGTGCGCCTTCGCGTTCTTGCTGGCGTTGGCGTGGATCGACAGGAACAGGTCGGCCTGCCGGCGATTGGCGATGGCGGGGCGTTCATCGAGCGGGATGAAGACGTCGGTGCGCCGGGTCAGGACGACCTCGATGCCGGCCTGGCGCGTCAGCAGTGTCTCCAGGCGCAGCGCGATATCGAGCACGATCTGCGCTTCGCTGAGGCGACCGCCCTCGGCACCGGGGTCGTGACCGCCGTGGCCCGGATCGATCACGATGCGGGCGATGCTCAGGCCGAGCTGGTGCGCCATCGAGACGCGGTTGCGGTCGGCGGGCGAGGGCGCATCGGTCTTCGCGTCGGTCCGCGCGAGCGACGGAGCATCCGTGACGGATGAAGCCGGCTCGGTGACGGGCTTCGCCTCCGCCGCTTTCGTGTCCGACGCGGCTTTCCGCTCGCAGTCGATCAGCAGGCGGTAGGGGGCGTACAGCGCGACGACCGTGTAGCGGCTCACCCCTTCGAGATCGATCATGACGCGCGTCGCGCGGTCCGCGCGACGCGCGACCCTGATCTGCCGCACGACGTCGTCGCGGTAGGTCCAGCTCGCGTCCTGGACCGACGGGGCCGGATTGGTCGCCGAGAAATCGAAGAACACGCGCGCCGGGTTCTCTGCCCGTTCCTCGCGGTACGTCACTTCCTGGTCGAACTCGATCGAGATGCGTACCACCTCGGTCAGGACGGTGCGTCGGATCTCCCGGATCGTCGCCGTAGGCGGCGCGGGGCGTTCGCCGGCCGCCGGTGCGGAAGCTGGCGGCGGCGCGTCGGTGGACGGGGCAGGCTTGGCCGTCTTCGCCGGTTCGACGGGCTGCGGCCGTGGCAGAGGGATTGCCTCGGCCTTCGGGGCCGGCGCGGGCGGCTGGGTCTTCGGGGCGGTCGTCGTCGGCGTCCGGGCGGCAGGCGCCGACGCCTTCGGCGCGGCCGTGGTCTCGAGCGCCGCCTGCAGCCTGGCGAGTTCCGCCGGCGCCTTTCTGGCGAGCGCCGCCGTCGGGTACTCCCTGGCCAGCAATCCGTACAGGCGAATGGCGGTCTTGCGGTCCGCCTCCTGCCGCCCGCGGGCGAAGGCCTCGGCCGCGAGGCCGGCCGCCTGCCACAGCGCGTTGTCGCAGTAGCTGCTGGTGGGGTAGCTCCGGACCAGCGCTTCGTACGCGGCGACGATGGCGCGCGCCTGTTTCAGCGCGGCCGCGCCTGGCGGCGTGTCGCCGGCCTCCTGCCACGCGGCGTGGAGCGCCTGTTCACGCTCGAGCGCAGCGGCGTACATCGCCTTGGCCGTCGCTGCAAGCAGCGCGGGCGCCGCCATCGTCAGAAACAGCGCGGCGACGATCACCATCCGCGACACGGGTTGTCGTCCGCGTCGTGCAGGCATCCTGGTGTTCATCCTGGCCTCCCTCCTGGCGCCTGGCGCCACGCGCGCCGGGGCCCGGTCTGGCCGGCACTGCGGGCTACCGCAACTGCGCGTCGACTTCCTCGAAATAGCCCCTGTCGACCAGCACTTCGCGCGGTTTCCCTCCGACCGCCGGGGACACGAGGCCTTCGGCCTCCATCATGTCCACGAGCCTGGCCGCGCGGCTGAAGCCGATGCGCAGCCGGCGCTGCAGGTACGAAATCGAGGCCTGCCCCGACCCCACCACGATGCGGGCCGCCTCGTCATAGAGATCGTCCTTTTCGAACGCGATCGACTCGCCCGTCTTCTCGGCCGCCGTGATCATCTCGTCGTAGTCGGGCTTGCCCTGCTTGCGGAGGAAACTCGCCAGCCGGCCGCTCTCCTGTTCCGAGATGTAGGGGCCGTGCAGGCGGATGAGCCGCGCCGAGGCGGGCGGGAGGAACAGCATGTCGCCCCTGCCCAGCAACTGTTCGGCGCCGTTGCCGTCGAGAATCGTGCGCGAGTCCACCTTCGAGGACACGCGGAACGAGATGCGCGCCGGCAGGTTCGCCTTGATGAGGCCGGTGATGACGTCCACCGACGGGCGCTGCGTGGCGAGGATCAGGTGGATGCCCACGGCGCGCGCCATCTGCGCGAGGCGCGCGATCGACTCTTCCACCTCGTTGCTCGCCACCATCATCAGGTCCGCCAGTTCGTCGATGACGACGACGATGTAGGGAAGCGGCTTGCGATCGTCCTCGTCGGAGGCGCCCTTCTCCTCGGCCGCCTGCCGGATGTTGCGGTTGAACTGCTCGATGTTGCGCACGCCCTCGGCCGCCAGCGTCTTGTAGCGCTCCTCCATCTCGCGCACGGCCCACCCGAGCGCGTTCGCCGCCTGTTTCGGATCCACGACGACGGGCGTGAGCAGGTGCGGGATGTGCTCGTACATCCCCAGTTCGAGGCGCTTCGGGTCGATCATGATCAACCGCACGTCGTCCGGCGTCGCGCGGTAGAGGATGCTGGTGAGCATCGCGTTGATGCACACGGACTTGCCGGTGCCGGTGGAGCCCGCGATGAGCAGGTGCGGCATCGCGGCGAGGTCGGCCACGAACGGCTCGCCGTGGATGTCCTTGCCCAGGGCGAGCGTCAGCTTCGAGCCGGAGCGGCGGTACGCGTCCGACTCCAGCATGTCGCGCAGCGAGATCTGCTCGCGGTTGCGGTTCGGGATCTGGATGCCGACGGTGGACTTGCCGGGGATGCGTTCGATCAGCACCGACTCGGCCTGCATCGCCAGCGACAGGTCGTCGGCCAGGCTGGTGATCTTGCTGTACTTCACGCCGGCGTCCGGCTTGAACTCGAACGTCGTGACGACCGGGCCGGGATGGATGTGCGCCACCGAGCCCTCGACGGAGAACTCGCGGCACTTCTCCCCGAGCAGGTGCGCGGCGTCCATGAGTTCGCGCTCGTCGATCCTGGCCCCGGCCTTCGGCATGTCGAGCAGGCCGAGCGGCGGCAGCGTGAACGCGCCCTTGCGCGCGGCCTTGGCCGCGTCGGCGCCGATGGCGGCCTGGGGCATCGGCGGCGCGGTGCGCTTGATCGACGGCGAGGACGGCGGCCGCACGGTGGGCGCGCCCGGAGCCTCCCCGTCGTCGTCGGCCTCCACCGTCGCCGCCACGACGGCCTTGCAGGCCGTCGCCGCCGGCTTGCCTTCGGCCGCCGCGGCCGCCGTCGCCCGTTTCGTGTGCTTGGCGATCACCTCGCGGCGCTGCTTCTCCTTGCGCCGGTTGTCGCGCCACGCGTCCAGCCGCGCGTGGCCGGCCGCCCACTCGGCGGCGATGCGGGCGGCGAGCGTGCGGAAGAAGCGGCCGAACGAGAACTGCGTCGAGAGGATGACCGACAGGAACCCGCACGTGAGGATCACGATGAGCGAGCCGGTCGGGTTCAGGTACTCGGACAGCTGCGCCGACAGGCGCTGGCCGAAGTACCCGCCCGGCTGGAACGACCGCGCGACGGCGTCGGCCGCGCCGAACGCCATGTGCAGGAACGTGCTGACGCACGCGAACAGCAACGAGATGCCGACGAGCTTCGTGTAACCGGCGTCGAGCTTGCGGCACCAGAAGTAGTGCCACCCCAGCACGCCCACGACGACGGGGACGACGAACGCGGCGTAGCCGACCACCTGGAAGGAGAGTTCGGCCAGGAAGGCGCCGACCCGCCCGATGAGATTGGCCGGTGGCGTGCCGGTGCAACTGTGGAAGAACCAGACGCAGTCCGCCGGCTCGTAGGTCACCAGCGCGACCAGCCAGATCAGCGCGGCGGCGAACAGCGCGACCCCGAGGAATTCGCTCAGGCGGCGCGAGAGCGTCGAAGCAGCAGCAGCCACGTCAGATCTCCATCACGACCGGAAGCACGAGCGGGCGGCGGCCGGTCCGTTTCCGGAAGAACCGGCGTAACTCGGTCCGGATCTTCTCCTTGATCACGCCGTAGTCGGTGCGCTCCTCGAGGCTCGCCTGCTCGAGGACCTCCGATATGAGCCGGACCGACTCGCGCAGCAGGACCTCGGCATCCGGTTCGAGGACGAGGCCGCGCGTGATCACCTCGGGCACGCCCTCGAGCGCACCCGTCTGCTTGTTGATGGCGACCACCGGGACGATGAGCCCGTCCGCGGCCAGGTGGCGCCGGTCCCGCAGCACCTCGTCGCCCACCTCGCCCAGGCCCGGGCCGTCGATCAGCACGCGCCCGGCCGGAACCTTGCCGTCAATCGCCCCTTCGCTCGCGGTGAGGCGGATCCGGTCGCCGTTGTCCGCGACGATCACCGTCGTCTTCTTCGCCGCGCCGCCGCTCATGCGCTCGGCCATCCGCGCGTGGCGCGCCCGCTGTCGGAACTCGCCGTGGATCGGCACGAAAAACCGCGGCTGCAGCAGCGACAGCATCAGCTTCAGCTCTTCCTCGCTGCCGTGGCCGGAGACGTGCACGTGCTTGATGCCCTCGAGCACGATGTCGGTGCCGCGCCGCGCGAGGTGGTTGATCACGCGGTCGATGGCCTTCTCGTTGCCGGGGATCGCCCGCGCGGAGAAGACGACCGTGTCCTGCGGCGTCAGCGTCACGTGCCGGTGTTCGTTGATGGCGATGCGCGACAGCGCCGAGAGCGGCTCGCCCTGGCTGCCGCTGGTCAGGCACACCACCTCGCCCGCGGGCAGATGGCGCACGTCGGTGTCGCGCACCAGCACGCCCGGCGGGATCCGCAGGTAGCCGAGCCGCTGCGCGATCTGCGAGTTCTCGATCATGCCGCGGCCCACGAACGCGACCTTGCGGTTGAACGCCGCCGCGAGGTTCACCAGGATCTGCATCCGGTACAGGCTCGTCGCGAATGCCGTCACCACGATCTTGCCGCGCGTAGTGGCGAAGATCTCTTCGAACGCTTCGATGACGTCGGTCTCCGACCCGGTGACGCCGGGCCGCTCGATGTTCGTGCTGTCCCCGAACAGCGCCAGCACGCCGCGCGCGCCCAGCTCGGCGAAGCGGTGGAAGTCGAAGCGCTCGCCGTCGAGCGGCGTCTGGTCCACCTTGAAATCGCCGGTGTGCACGATGGTGCCGACCGGCGTGTCGATGGCCAGCGCCACGCAGCCGGGCATGCTGTGCGTGACGTGCAGGAACTCCACCGCCAGGTCGCCGATTTGCACGCGGTCCCGCGCCTTGACCGGGATCAGCCGGTCGCGCGCGTCCACGCCGTGCTCCTCGAGCTTCGCCCCCAGCAGCGCCAGCGTCAGCGGCGTCCCGTAGATGGGCCCGCGCACCAGCGGCAGCACGTGCGGCACCGCGCCGATGTGGTCCTCGTGCGCGTGCGTCAGCACCAGCGCCGACACCTGACCCGGTCGTCGCTCCAGGTACGTCAGGTCCGGGATGATCCGGTCCACGCCCAGCAGCTCGGGGTCCGGGAACATCACCCCGGCGTCGATGAGCAGCGTCGTGGCGTCCCACGACACGGCGAGCATGTTCATCCCGAATTCGCCCAGACCGCCGAGCGGCACGACCTCGAGGGCCGGTTGGCGCTCGCCGTCGCTGGCTGGTGTGTCAGTCATCGGACGTCCCCAGTTCCCCGCGAAAGGCGCATCGCCGGCGCGCCGCGCACGGCCGAGGGGCCGCACGCCGGCACCGACTGCCGGGCGGACACGTGACGGCGGGATGGCCTGAACGATCGGACCGGGAGATCCCAGCCGGCAAGATGCCGCCACCGGCGACACGACACACCACCGGGCTGCCCGAGCAGGGGAGCAACCAGGTCCGTTCGATCGTCGTCGCCGACTGTCGCTGCAGGCTGCTGGGGAAGCCTGTCAGTCGTACCGGAAGGAAGGTCCGTCCGGGCACACGATCTCGGCGTGCGCCGACGGGCGGTATTCGGCGAAACTATAGCACGTCTGGAGGGGAGCCAGAAGCGAAAACGTCCGCCAGCTCTGAGAGTTCCGGGAGCCCGAGCGTCTCGGGCCGGCGCCGCGGATCGAGCCCCGCTTTCGCCACCGCTTCGGCTGCCGACCGGCTCTGAGTGTCGGCAAACGGTTTCAGGGCGTTGGCCAGCGTCTTCCGCCGCTGCATGAAGAGTGCGCGCACCATCTGCTCGAAGAGGCGCGGGTCGGCCGGCCGGACCGCGGGTTCGCGAAAGACGAGGCGGACGACGGCCGAGGTGACCTGGGGAGGCGGGCGGAAGGCGCCGGGAGGCAGGACCAGCGCCCGGCTGATCTCCGCGTGGAGCTGCACCAGTACGCTCAGGACCCCGTAGTCGCGGGAACCTGGGCCGGCGGCCAGCCGGTCGGCCACCTCGCGCTGGAGCATCACCGTGGCGTCGGACACGAACCGCCCCGCGTCCGAGAGTGCGACCAGGCGCGACAGGATCGGAGTGGAGATGTTGTAGGGCAGGTTCCCCACCACGCGGATCGGGCCCGACTCCGCGGGGAAGAGCGCGCGCACGTCCACCGCCAGGAAGTCCCCGGTGACGACCTGAACGTTGCGCGGGGCCGTTCGCTCCAGGTCGGCCGCCAGGTCCCGGTCCACTTCCACGGCGACCAGCCGCGCGACGCGAGGCGCCAGCGGGCGGGTCAACGCGCCGGTGCCGGGCCCGATCTCGAGCACGACGTCGCCGGGCTGCGGAGCGATCACCTGGACGAGCTTCTCCGCCCAAACGCGCTCGAGGAAGTGCTGGCCGAAGCGCTTGCGCGTTTTCATCAGCGACACAGTTTCACGCGCGCCGTCACGGGCAACACGCGTCGGATTCCGCCTGTCCGGGACCTCACGCCGCCTGGGTGCGAGCCGTGGGTTCCACCTTCTTTCACACAAAACCTCGAGGCGGTTGGCCGGCGGTGCGTTCAGGTCCTGCCCGACGTGGGCGCGGTGCAAGTACGGGAGTGTCCGTCGCGCCGGCCGCCCCGAATCGGCGCACCGGCAGGTCGTGGAAGAGCGCCTCGGTGTCCCTGTTCCCGAACGACCTGAACACGGCTCCAGTCTATGACGTGTTACGTCACGCATCAATCCAGAGCCGTCACGCCAGGTCCGGGTTGACCGCCTCCCAGCGGCTTCGACCTCACAGGCCAACGTCGTCGCGCCGACCGGCGACCGGGAGCGGCGTGAACGCCCCTCTCGGTACGCGCTCTCGGGAAGGATGGCCGCGTGAAGACGTGCATCGCTCGGATCACCGCGGGTTCTGGCTCCCGTTTCGCGTGGCACACCGACGATCGCGGTCCGGTGCGCCAGTGGGTCCTCGGGACTGTGCCCTGAGTGCTTTGGCAGCACGGCCGACGGCAAACTCTGGACGATCGTGCGCGACCAGCACCGGGACCCATCGCTGGGCGGGCGCCGCGCCGGACGAGATCGCTCAGACGTCGGTCATGTTGTGCTTGGTGGCGAGCTCGATGAGTTGCGCGATCGGCGTCCGAGATGGATTGGAGGATGATGCGATAGCGCTGCTCCGAATCGCGTATCGCTTCTGGACGTCTGCATTCGGCCAACGCCGGCCAGGCAGGGCTGCCCGTCGACGAAGACGCGCCGGCCGGTGAAGAAGTACGGCACGCGTGCCCCCGACGCGGTGATGAGGTTGGCCTCGGTCGTCGCCTCTCCGAAGGCGAACACCTTCTCCACCGCCGGCCGGACCACCGCCATTTCGTCTGAGTCGAAGAGGCACGGTACGCCGAGCGTCGTCAACTCCTCCGGCGATCGACCCGTGATATCGACTGCTCGATCGCGCGGCGTCCTTGTCGACACCCAGGGCCTGCATCTGTCTGTGCAGGCGGGTTCCTTCGACGCCGAGGGCCCGGGCCGCCGCCACCCCGGGCCGGGCACCCCGTTGATCCGCTCGGCTGTCTATCTCCGCCGACCATGGCCTCATGGGCCCGAACGACGCTCGCCCCCATCTCGGCCGGGCCGTCATCCCTCCTGCAGCGCCCGCAGTTCCGTGTTCGCGCGCCGGAGCCGGGCGGAGATGCCGCGCGCGAGACCCTCGAGCAGCTGGACGGCGAGCTTCTTGTGCTCGCCGGCCACGTCGTCGAACGGCGCGCGGACAGACGCCGCGCGATGAGACGTGCCGGACCAGCGTCCCTGCGGCCGCGCGGGCCGCGAGGACGATGGCACGGAGCGCCGATTGACTGCGGAACCCGTTACGGCTGAGGCTGAACGGGAGTAAGATGCTCGATCTCGGCCAGACCCCGGCCCACCCCTGGGGACTGGCGTCCGCCACCGGCCGGCGATGTGCCACGCGGGCGCGACGGCCTCTCGCTGTGTTGTCGCAGGTTGGTCGCGAGCGATATGCCGTTCGATCTCGCGCCGCGGAGGTGAGTCTATGAACCGTTCGCTCGTCCTCGTCCTGGTCGCAGGAATCGTGGCAGCCGCCGCGTGTTCGCGGCAGCAGGCCGCGCCGCCGGCACCCGTCGCCGCCGCGGACAGCGTGGCAGAGTTCCCGGATTACCCTGGCGCCGTGCGCATCGCTGCTGGCCAGCGCTCCGACCTGGAACACGGGTTCGCGCGCAAGTCGGAAGCGAGTTGGACATCGACCGACCCCTACGCCACGGTCGTGGCGCACTACCAGAAGGCGATCGCCGAGCGCGGCTGGACCGTCACCGGCACCAAGTCGAAGGCCACCGAGGTGGAGTGGCGGCTGGCCAAGGGGACGAGCGTGGGCAAGGTCGAGGTCAAGCAGGGGCCCGGCACGCAGGTCACCATCAAGATCGAGCGCAGCGACCGCTGACCTCCGGCTGCCCACCGCCGAAGGGTCGTGCTGTTCGGGCGCACCCGTCAGGAGCGGCCGACCGCAGTGCGCCGCGGTCAGGTGGATCAGTGTCGCTGCGCCGGTGAAATCGCCAGCGCAGCGACCGCCGCCCGTGTGAATGGCTCGAGATCAACCGCCAGGGCTGTCCGAGGCCCAGAAGGAGAGTTCCATGTCCACGACGTTCTGTTCGAAGTGCGGCACCAACCTCGCTGGTGCGAGTTTTTGTCCGTCGTGCGGGCAGGCCGCCGCCTCCTCATCCAAGGCGGCGGCGCCTGCCTCCGCCGGCGCGAAGCGCCTGCCGTTGGCGGCGCTGGCGGTCCTCGGCGGTGGCCTGATCGTGATCCTCGGTGCCCTCACCCTGTACAGGTCGGGCGCCCTGTCCGGCATCGGCGGCACGACGATGCCGCCCTCGAGTCCGGCTGCACAGGTGACGCCGCCCTACAGTCCGTCCACGCCGGGCGCTTCGGCCCCGCCGGCGACATACGCGTCCCGGGTTCCCGGCACGCCAGTGCCTGCCGGAGCGCTGCCGGCGACAGCCGCGCCCGCCGGCCTGACGCCATCAGGGAAAGCGGCCCCGGCGCCGCCGCCCCCCTTCTCGAAGACCTACCTTTGCCGGGAGAAGGCCATCTTCAACGTGTCGCCCGACGATGCGTACGTCACGGTGGACGGCGTGGACATCGGGATAGCCGACAAATGGGATGATGGGCGTGGGGATGACAAGTACGAGTTCAAGAGCGAGGGTGTCCACTACGTCAAGCTGTCGCACGACGACTACAAGACGGTGTGGCTCAAGTTCATCGTCAACCCC
>Ga0315273_10010570_pt1 | contig 11776 bp, 9 predicted proteins | sample YL17G02_0_MG_FD_205753 | JGI IMG/M metagenome (GOLD analysis project Ga0315273, IMG submission 205753) | Sediment microbial communities from Yellowstone Lake, YNP, Wyoming, USA - YL17G02_0 | ecosystem: Environmental > Aquatic > Freshwater > Lake > Sediment | place: USA: Wyoming | collected... | reverse complement strand
GATCCTCCTTTCTTCAGATATAACTTGTTGATAATACAATAAGTTAAAAGAAATCACACCACTTTTTTATGCAAAATCCAGACTAGTATCCATGTATTATGATCTTTTTATCACGATGAAGCTCAGGTCATCGGCGGGGGAGGCGAAGCGGAGAAGATCTTCCTTAATGCTCGAAAAAATATCTTTTGAAGTGAGGTCTTTCAATTCTCTGAGTTTGTTTTCCAATCTTGTCTTGAAGTATTCCTCGCCGTTTTCATCGGTATGTTCAGAAAGTCCGTCGCTGTAGAGGATCATAATATCCCCTTTTCCCATAAGGTTGAGTTCGTTTATCGTGTATTTTTCCTTATAGCCCAGGAGATTATCATGCAACTCGATATGCAGTTGTTCCTTCGAACTCATTGTGCCGATAGGCGGGAAGGTTGTCAGCCTGTCCTTGCTGATCTCGACTATCTTGTTGAAGTCGTAAGAAAAAACGATTGGAGGAGGATGTCCGGCGGAAAAGAAGTGGAAACTGCCTGTTTCGGAGATCTCCCCATAGATCATCGTGATGTATTTACCGACCGCCGAGGAATTGTAGAAACGGGTGTTGATATTTTCGAAAAGGTCAACCGTTACGGTGCCTCTGTATTTTAGCTCGTAGATGACGCCCAAAAGGAAAGCCTGGTGCAGCATACCTGTGAGCAGGGCATCCGTAATCCGGTGGCCTGATACGTCCGCGAGCAGTATCCCGGCTTTTTTCCTGTTCTTCTCGAGCCTTTCAGCGATATCGTTTCTCCCGCGATTTTTAACATCTTTTATAAGCGCATCGAGATCGTATCTTTTATTAAAATCCACATAAACGATATGGTCGCCGCCAATTATTCCTTTCAATGATATCGTATCCCCGAAAATATCCATATTATGGACTTTCGGAATATCTCCGGGAAGCGGTTTCAGATATTTGGCGATCTCTTCGAAATTTTCCAGTTCGTCAATAAGCGATCTCAGCTGCTGCTCGAATTTATGCAAGTCTTGGATCAAAACGCACCTCTGTTATTAAAGTCATCGGCAAGTTCCGAATAAAAAATATTACAATACCCGTGTATCTCATGCAATACGCCATATGAATTTTCAAGCCGCGACGATAATTTGCACATAATTATCGTTGGTTTTCTTCATAAATAATATTCCGATTTCTATAGGCTAAATTTATGAAATGTGGTTGAGAGCCTCAACCAAGTTTAAAAAATCGGGGATTTATTTTATTCCCCAAGGCCGGATGTGAGGAACGCCCTGATGAAAGGTTCGATATCGCCTCCGAGAACGCTGTGAACATCGCCCGTTTCATGCGCTGTCCTGTGGTCTTTCACCTTCTGATACGGTTGAAGAACATAAGAACGTATCTGGCTTCCCCATTCTATGGATTTCTTGCTCTTTTCCTTTTCTTTTTGCTCAGCCCGCCGTTTCTCCAGCTCAAATTCATAGAGACGCGACCGCAGCACCTTCATCGCAATCTCCCTGTTGCGTATCTGCGAGCGCTCGTTCTGGCATTGAGAGACAATTCCCGTCGGCAGATGCGTAATTCTGACGGCGGAATCGGTGACGTTTACGTGCTGGCCGCCTGCGCCCGTCGAGCGGTAAGTGTCAATCCGCAAATCCTTTTCGTTTATCTCGATTTCGATGTCTTCGTCCACTTCGGGATAGACGAAAACGGAGGCGAATGAGGTATGCCTGCCCTTATCGGAGTCGAACGGCGATATGCGCACGAGCCTGTGGACGCCGCTTTCAGCCTTGAGATAACCGTAAGCGTAATCGCCTTCGGTAAGGATCGTGGCGCCCTTGATTCCCGCTTCCGCGCCGGGCTGGTAATCTATTGTAGTAACCTTGAACCCTTTTTTCTCTGCATAACGGAGGTACATTCTGAGAAGCATTTCAGCCCAGTCTTGGGAATCCGTGCCGCCTGCGCCGGAATGGATGGTGATATAGGCGTTATTTGGATCTGCCTCGCCGCTGAGTATCTGCTGGAATTCGATCTCTTTCAGGAGTGTTTCGTATTCGGCGATCCTCGTCTTGATCTCGTCCGCGACATTTTCGCCCTCCGCTTCGAGTTCGAGCAGCGTTTTCATATCTGTTTCCGCACGGTCGAGTTTATTGCGGGTTCCGATATATAGATCGAACTGCTTCTTCTCTTTCATCAGTTTTTGAGCTCGCTGCTGATCGCCCCAGATTCCGGGAGCGGCGAGCTCTTTATCAAGCTCTTCGATGCGGACGTTATCTATGGCTTTCTCAAAGAAAACCTCGCAGCTGTGACGAAAGAGAACTCAGCTCGTCAAATTTATTTTTGTCCGTATCTGCCATATGTCGTTACGGCTCTGATTTTATAATCGTAAGTTGACTGTGTCAAATCGGATCGCCAAAATTTTAAGTTTGATTGCATGAAAGATATATGTTTGAATTATCACGAATTCCCAAGGAGGTAACCATGAAAAAATCCGTTTGGTCATTGGCAGCTTGCATATTATTGGTTTTTTCTTTTTTAATCATAAGCAGCGAGCCTGATAAAGACAAGGCTGTATATCGAAAGAAATATGACGATCCCCTTCTGAAGCAGATATCTGAAGCACAGGCGAAGGTTGACACTGAGAAGGACAAGATAACGCAGGAGATTATAAAAAAGCATAAAGATAATAAATCAACTGCGAAGGCGCTGCGATTCGATGTTTCGAAAATCGAGAAGCCGGGAAAAGTCGAGCAGTTCAGATCTTTCTTTCATTTTCCGCCTATTCCGCAGCTGGCGACGAACACCTGCTGGTGTTTTTCTCAGACTTCCTTCTATGAATCCGAGATATATAGGATTTACGGCGAGAAGATCAAACTCTCCGAAATGTATACCGTTTACTATGAGTATATTGACAAGGTCAAACGCTTTATCAAGGAAAGGGGAGATTCCTATTTCGCGGAAGGTTCTGAAGGGAACGCTCTTGACCGCGTTTGGAAACAATACGGCATAGTCCCAGTGGAAGCATATAAAGGCGTCGTTCCGCCGGATGCTCTGCTGAATCATGATCCCCTGATCAGTGATTTGAAAAATCTTCTGGAATGGTCGGAGGAACATTCATACTGGGATGAGGAAATGGCCGTTAATCTGGTCAAGGTTATCCTCAACAAGTATTTGGGTACACCTCCCCAGGAATTTGTTTACAAGGGAAAGACTTATACCCCGATGACATTTTTCAAAGACGTAGTCCGGCTGAATATGGACGATTACGTTCAATTCCAGTCCACACTTGCGCTTCCTTTCTATGTAAAAGGCGTTTTCGACGTGCCCGATAACTGGTGGTTCAATGCCGATTATTACAACGTCCCGATCAACGATTTTATGAATATAATAAACGAAGCTGTTTCCAAAGGGTTCACGATCTCTATCGGCGGCGATGTGAGCGAATCGGGCTATAACGGCTGGGAGAAGGCTTGCGTGGTTCCGACCTTCGATATCCCAGAAGAATATATAGATCAAAATGCCAGAGAGCTCCGCATCTTTAACAGTACAACCGAGGATGACCATGGAATACATATGGTGGGTTATACCAAAATCGGTGGACACAACTGGTATTTGATCAAGGACTCTGCAAGGAGCGCAAGACAAACACAACCAGAAGGATATCATTATTACCGTGACGATTATGTGAAACTTAAAATGCTGACCTTCTCTGTCCATAAAGATGCCGCGAAAGATTACCTGGCAAAAATTGCGAAGAAAGCTCCCGAAAAAAAAGAGATCGAGCTGCCTCTCGACGGACCGTTTTCAAAAAAATAGTTCTTCAGAAAAGCTCAAGCCCTCCGTTCGAATGCGGAGGGCTTTTTTTATCTGTGTCAGCATCAACAAAATGACCCGCCTCCAATGCCAGCTGATGATCCGGATATTATCTTTTAGCGACAATTATGTGTAAATTAACAGATTTTTCGCAGATTTTTTAAGGGATGAAGTTTTGAAAACAAAACACCGATCAGACCTATAAATTACTATGCCGGTTTATTAAAACCGTCTGGAGATGAACATCGGCAAATTATATCTTGGGATTACCGGGGCATTCCAGTCTGATTCAGAATACGTATAGCCGGGGTATAAGAATATAGAGTTTTAAGAAGAAACCTGCAATCAGGGTGAGAATTACTACGACAGCCAGAGCCTTTTGATATTTTTTCCCCGCCCATAACCAGTGGACAAGGTATCCGAGGCTGATCGACAATAGAGGCAACAGGAAGAGCTCATCCTTGCTGAATTTGAAGAGTGTTTTCACAACCGGAATAAACCTTGCGGTGAAAAGCGCGAGCCATGAAACGCCCCAACAGATTAAGACAGTCCTTAAAATCCGGTTTCTGATTTTTATCAGAAGCATTGTATAGCCGATGGCGCCGAGAATGATTATCGCGTTCACACCTAAAAGACCTTGAAAGCGAGACCATATCGAATGGTCAACTTCAAGGTTAACGGTATATAAAACTTTGTCTTTCATTTTTGGCAGAACTTTCAAGACGATTTCAGGAATGTACCAGACGTAATATAGCAATAGCGCCATACCGATGGATGGTGTGAATATATGGAGCCAGTTTTTAATCAGAACCCGCCTTTCTACGGATATGGCAATCCATAGAAAGAACAGTCCGACCGCGAAAATTCCCAAAGCAAATGGTCCGGCCGGATAAGCGATGCATCCGAGAAAGACTAGAAGTATCTCGGGGATGAAATATCTCAGGGGTTTGTCTCTTCCATAACTTTCACTTCTTAGACAAAAAACGAGCATTGCCGCTGTTATAAAAAAAGTTCCCCAAAGCGCCGGGCAAAAAAAGTAGAGAATCCTGAGCGTAGTGATGCCGCTTATGATATATGCAATCGAAGCCCAAATTCCGGCTACTAAAGATCCGGAGATTTTTCTGACAGTTAAATATAAAACCGGAGCGACGAGGATCGTAAGGAAGACTGGGAGGAATCTGACCCAGAACAATATATCCGCGGGTTCATTGCTGAGCAGTTTGAGAGCGATATAGAAGGACGGCGAGTAGGGAAACGGGGCATTGATCAGGAATAGAGTATTCATTTGAAAGAAGGAATATTCAGCCGCAAAATCTCCTGCGCTTTGCTCATATGCTGAGAGTCCCCAGTAGATATGCGTCTTTAAATCCGGGTGATAATGGCCCGGGTGGAATACAAGCGTCATCCAAAGCGTCATCCCGATATAAAAGATGAACAGCGAGATAGCGATTTGATTTTTTTCTATGGATATGATCTTTCTTGCATTCAAGAAAAGCATTAATAGCGCTAAAAGGATTCCGATTAAAGCTATTGGAAAGATGACCGTGCATAACGCGAGCGTCAGTGGGATACTGAATACGCCGATCAGGGAAAATACAACTGTGGTTGTGAGAGAAATGATATATTTGACAGCTGTTTTCTGCAGCCATAGCGAGCTCTTTATGACGAACAAGAGGGGTATAAGAAAAACACAGAAGATATAATTCCAGCCACGCTGTATGGAAGTATTAGAATGTTCCGCGGAAATAATTATATGTTTTAAAAAGAAACGGGCAGTTTGTTGCGCTGGTTTTTCATAGTTAAGGAGTACTCTTAGATCCTCGCCGTTAAAACGTAATGTTTTTTCAATCTTAGGCTTTATTAATAAATAATGATGGGAGGTGACATGAAAAACCCCAGCGTATCTTTTATTTATGATAAGCTGGTAGTTCAGATGATTTCCGGTGGTCCGCGCGTAAATCTGAAATCCGGGCATCTCACCGCTGATTCTGAACGGCAGGACGAGTTTCAGGCGCTTGAATATTGCGTAGCCGGCGTTTTGGATTGAGGGGAACTGCCGCAAGATGCGATTATCATATTGAATGCAGTTTAAATACGCTGAGTCGGTCAATGGGATCGCAATTTTTTTAACCGGAAGCATTTTTAGGATGACTGCGAGGAAGAAAATCAGCGAAAGGCTTATTATTAAGAATTTTTTTTCTCTTTTTAGATATGAAAATAAAATGTCCGCTTTCTTATTCATCTTGCACGAAAGGCAAATCTTACATTCAGACTGTAGTTTTATCAAGGAGATGAGTTGATGATGATTTTGTTTAATATATCAAGCGTTGTGGGTTATAATGATAGAGGTTAGAATAAACTGTATTATAATCTCAATTTCTAAAGGAGATTTAAATAATGGGTATCGGTTGGTCGGAAATATTGCCTATTCTTGCGGTTCTCTTTCTCATATTCGGGGCAAAAAAACTGCCGGAGCTCGGAAAAGGTCTTGGTGATGCAATAAGGAATTTCAAGGAAGCTGTATCCGGCGAGAAGGACAAAGAGTCGGACAAGACTAAAAACCGCGATAATGAGAAAGTCTCTAAGGATAATTAACATTCACCGCCTGGGACTCCCGCTTTACGGTTTTTACAGCGCTTCTTTTTTGATCGGTTTTGATCAGGCAAACGGATGTTTCTTTCAATGACCTTAGCTTATTGTAATAATGCCATAACTGTTTGGAAAATAATGGTCATCTTACGGAATTATTGATGCATTCGATTTCATTGAATCCATTGAAGATTAACACATAGGTTTTAAATTGGTTATCTGTCTCGATGTCCGGCCCGCCCTGAAGGGTATGACTGGAGTGGGGACTTACATCTATCAGCTGAGCTCATCCCTTATAAAGAAATTCCCGGACCAAGTCTTCAAAGTTTTTTCTTCTTCATTAAGAGACAGGTTCGAATACGACTTTGAAACATCCGACAACGTAACTGTATGCGACCGTCATATCCCGGTCAGGTTGACGGATGTCGCTTTTAACAGGCTGAGGTTTCCGCCGCTGCAATTTCTTACCGGCAGTTTCGATCTTTTTCATTCCCCTTCGCCAGTGCTTCCGCCTCTTGCAAAGTGCAAAAAGATTGTAACGGTGCACGATCTTTATTTCCTGAAAGAACCAGGGAGTGCCCAGAAGCTCAGCGGGTCAGTTTTTTCGAGACAAATAGCTGAGCATCTGAAGAGAGCTGACGGGATTATTTGCGTCTCGAAGTTCACCGCAGGCGAAGTTCTTTATTTTTTTGATCTCGATCCATCAAAGGTAAAAGTGATATATCATGGTTCGGATCATATTCAGGTTGACGGCTCTGAAAACCCGGCGCAGGTCGAATCACGGCGGAAACAATTTTTCAGAAACAACGGTCTGCCGGACGCTGATGATCTGATACTTTTTGTCGGGACGATCGAGCCGCGCAAGAATCCCCTGCTGCTCCTCGATGCGTATGAGATCTTATTAAAACAAACCGGAATGCGGGCGAACCTGATTTTCGCTGGCGGGATGGGCTGGGGCGCTGAAGCGTTCACGGACAGATTGCGGAATTTCCATTACCGGGACAGGATCGTTGTTACCGGTTATAAACAAAGGGAAGAATTGAACGATCTCTACAGAATCGCCGATGTTCTTGTGATGCCGTCTAAAGAAGAGGGATTCGGCCTGCCTCTGATCGAGGCGATGCGTTTCGGTGTTCCAATCATAGCGGCTGATAATAGCTCTCTGCCCGAGATAGGTGGGGACGCCGCCTTGTATTTCGAAAGCGGTTCTGCCAAAGAGCTCGCGGATGTGCTCGGCAAGCTTTTGACCGATGCCGGCCTGCGAACAGCACTGATTAAAATAGGAAGGCGAAGGACGGAAGATTTCAGCTGGGGAAAAGCTGCAGAGGAGACGATGGATTTGTACCGGAAAGTGATGAATTCAAGATGCTAAGGATAGGCATTAATGGGGCCGACCTTGAAGGGCGGGGAACAGGCGTAAAGCGATATCTCTCTTCGATATTGCCGTATCTTGAATGTGATAATTCGGAATATTTTATTTATTCCCGCTCGTCTCTGCCGGAGGAATTGATTCCGAAGAAAAGATGTTTCATCAGACGGCCGACCGGCCATCCAACCGATAAAAGCTATACTTTCTGGGAGCAATTGGTACTTCCACGGCGGATGAAAAAAGATTCCATAGATATTTTTCTGTCCGCGGGGTATTCAATCCCTTTAATGATGAGGATTCCTTCCATCGTTGTAATCCACGATCTTTCTTTTTCTGCGCATCCGGAATGGTATGGCTGGCGGGAAGGGCTGAGGCGGCGGCTGATTACGCGAATGTCGGCCCGCAAAGCGAAGAAGGTTATCACCGTTTCGCAGTTCTCGAAAATGGAGTTGGCAAACCGCTATAGAATCCCTGATTCAAAGATTGCTATTGCGCCTAATGCGTCATCTTTGAGGAATTTGGAATTGAAGCAACCGGCAAAAAAACGTATCAGGCAAAAATACAATCTCGGAAGTCCGGTTATTCTTTATGTAGGATTGCTCCTCGAGAGGAGATACATCCGCCAGCTGATCGAAGCCTTCGGCATTGTCAGGAAATATCACAAGAATGCAGCGCTTGTCCTGGTCGGGAAGAACCAGCTTAATCCGAATACATCCGTCATTGAGCTGGCGCAAAGTGCTTCAGTGAAGGACTCCGTTATCCATCTGGAATATATCAATGATGCCGAACTCGCTGAACTTTACGGAACCGCGAACGTTTTTGTCTACCTCTCGAGTTACGAAGGCTTCGGCATCCCGCCTCTGGAAGCTTTGAGCGCCGGTGTGCCGGTCGTCACGAGCCGCTCGAGCTCGCTTGAAGAAATATACGGGGGATCTGCTCTTTTAGTCGAAGATCATACCCCGGAGGAGATTGCCGGCAAAATAAATCTTCTTCTGAGCGACAGGAAACTTCGAAGCGGATTGCTCTTATCGGAAAAAAACCCGGCCAAGAAATTCTCATGGAAAAAGACCGCTGAGATTATCAACCGTGAGATTAAAGATTTAGCTGAAAGATTATAATATGCCGCTGATTCAAGTTACATTGCTGAACAGGACAATCTTCCCCTTGCCGAGCTCTTTTTTAACATAATATAATGCCTGGTCCGCTTTATGAATCAGCGATTCCTCCGTATCGCCTTCGGCAAGAGACGATACTCCGATGCTTAGGCCGGTTTCGTAATAATTGGTCTTCGAAAAGGCATTAAGTATTCTTTGCGCGATTATCTCAGCGTCATTTTCAGTTGTATGAGGAAGAATGAGCGAGAATTCGTCTCCTCCGTAGCGGCAAGGGATATCCGTCGAGCGAAGGCTGGTGCAGAGCATGACTCCCAGATCGCTCAGGAGCTTGTCTCCCGCCTGATGACCGTATTTGTCGTTAAAAAATTTGAATTTATCAACATCAATCATCATCAGAGACAGGGGTTGATTGTACCGTTTCGCCCTTTGGACCTCATTTTGAAGAGTTTGCATAAAATGATACCGGTTGAAGAGCTGGGTCAGTTCGTCGGTGATCGAGAGCTTCTGAAGCTCTTCCTCGAATTTCTTTCTTTCCGATATGTCACGGATGATGGTCAGGTTCGCCTTCTGGCCCGTATATTCAATTTCCGCAGTTCGAGTCTCGACATAGATAACGCTTTTATCTTTCGTGATATGCGTCCCTTCCCAATCGCTGACGAAGGCATCTTGCAGCTCCGTTGAAGTCTTGGTGTCGCCTTCGATCAGCATAAGCGGATACATCTTTAAAAATTCCTCTCTGTTGTATCCATATACTTCCGTACATCTTATATTAATGTCGAGGAATTGATCGCCGTTTTTATTGGTTATTACGATGGGGTCGGACGATTTGTTGAAAAGCGTTTCATATTGATCTCTGGCAGTTTTCATCAGTGCGGTCAATTGGGCGTTGTTGATGGCAGCTGCCGCAAAATTAGCAATCTTCGAAAGAATTTCCATATCTCTTTTCGTAAAATAAAGCGGCTTGGAGCTCGTTGCGATCAACGCGCCGAGATGATTTTCCCGGGCAGTCATTTGGACAAACAACTCCGACCGGCTGCCATTGACGAAAGGAATGTAGTCTTTTTCGTTTGCAGTGTCGTTGACAAGGATTACCTTTTTTTTCTTGAGTGAATCGAGAGCGCTGCTCATTCTAATCTCAATCTTTTCGGAAACAGGATCATTCGTATGGCTTTCGCCTGTCCTCGCGGCCACTTCCAGCTCTCCGTCCTCATTGGGTATCAGGATGAAAATGCTTTCATAATTGAAGGTAGTTCGAAGTATATTGATTATTCTTAAAAGCACCCTGTGGATGCTCAGGCTCGATGTGATCATCAAACCAACGTCGAGAAGGTCTTCCAGTTGAGACAGGTATTTATTGAGCTTTTCGTTATCGCGTTTTATTTCTACCGTCATGGAATCTTCCGGGGATGCGGCTGTAAGCATTTCGACGGCGCCGGTTACGCTCCCGTCTGTGGATGTGATCGTTTTCTCGATCTTGTCAACCACAATTCTCTCTCCCTGCCGAGTGGTCAGTTCAAGTGATCTGCGTTTGGGTTTGGAAGTGTTTTCGTAGCAGCATCTTTTGCTGGTCTTTAAACAATCAGATCCGAAGAGGAGATCGCACTTATGCCCGGATATCTCATCGCCGCTGTAGCCGGTTAACTCTCTCGCCACCTGATTCAAGTATACAAGATTTCTGTCCGGGTCGGTGATCATTATACCTATCGGAAGTAATTCATATAACTGGTAGCGATTCTCGACTTCTTTTTTCATTGCCTTTGAATGTTTGGATAGAGAAAATTATATCAAAAAAGCCGCTGAACTCAAAACATTGATTTTCGAAGCACCAAAACCTCTTGTGGGCATCCGGGCAACAAATAATCCCGGTTTGGCGTGTGGACCTTGGCTGAAAAATCGGCTTTCAGAGCTGCTTTTGGGGCTTTAATTGCGGAAACAGTATCAATTCCCGAATCGAGTCGCGGTTTGTGAAGAGCATTGCAAGCCGGTCTATTCCGATACCTATTCCCGCTATCGGCGGCATCCCGTGTTCCATCGCGGTGATGTAGTCCTCATCCATCTGGTGAGCCTCATCGTCCCCTTTTTCCCGCTCGAGCAATTGTTGTTCGAAACGGCGGCGTTGATCCGCCGGGTCGTTAAGTTCCGAGAATCCGTTCGCGATTTCTATACCTCCGATGAACAATTCGAACCTTTCAACCAGCGCCGGGTCCGTTTTCTTTTTCTTGCTGAGTGGCGATAATTCCAGCGGGTAATCTATGATAAATGTCGGATCGATAAGTTCAGGCTCCACCATTTTTTCGAAAATTTCTTTCAGTATCTTTATCTCTTGCCAGGCCGGATCGAATTCCACTTCCGATTTTTTTGCGATTTCCATTATCGAGGCTTTATCTTTCAATTGAGCGCGTTCCGCGCCGGTGAATTTGCAGATCGCGTCATGAAAGGTAATCCTCGGCCAGGGAGATTTGAAATTAATAACCTTCTCCGTGAATTGCACCGGTCCACCACCGAGGAATTTTTCCGCGAGAGAGGTAAGCAGCGTTTCCGCCAGGTTCATCATCTGAATATAATCAATATATGCGTGGTAGAACTCGAGCATCGTGAATTCCGGATTGTGCCGGGTGGAGATGCCTTCGTTTCGGAAATTGCGGTTTACCTCATAGACCTTTTCCATTCCCCCGACGACGAGCCTCTTGAGATACAATTCGGGGGCTATCCTCAGGTAAAGGTCAATGCCCAGGGCGTTGTGGGTGGTTATGAACGGTCTTGCCGCCGCTCCGCCGGCCATGGGCTGCATCATCGGGGTTTCCACCTCGATAAAACCCTTTTCGTCCAGCATATTGCGGAGGGATTTTATAATTCCCGACCGGGTCTCGAAAACCTGCCGCACGTCAGTGTTCATTATCAGGTCCAGGT
>Ga0315273_10010569_pt1 | contig 11776 bp, 10 predicted proteins | sample YL17G02_0_MG_FD_205753 | JGI IMG/M metagenome (GOLD analysis project Ga0315273, IMG submission 205753) | Sediment microbial communities from Yellowstone Lake, YNP, Wyoming, USA - YL17G02_0 | ecosystem: Environmental > Aquatic > Freshwater > Lake > Sediment | place: USA: Wyoming | collected... | reverse complement strand
CGGAACTCCTGACCCTGATCGCGGACCGGTTCCGGGCCCTCTCCGAGCCGGCGCGCCTCCAGATTCTCAACGCCCTCCGCGATGGGGAGAAGACGGTGACCCAACTCGTGGAAGAGACCGGCCTCGGCCAGGCCAACGTCTCCAAGCATCTGCAGGTCCTTCACACCCTCGGGTTCATCAGTCGCAGGAAGCAGGGGCTCTTCGTCTACTGCACTCTCACCGACAAGGACGTCTTCCGGCTCTGCGACCTCATGTGCGGCCGGCTGGAGACCGAACTCACCTCCCGCAAACAGATCCTCGCCGTCGGCTCACGCGCCCACTAGCGCCGGTCAGCGGTGGGGCCGGTGGCAGCTGGTGCAGTCCGCGCCACCCGGATTGTTGGCGGTCCGGTCGTGTCCGGGCGGCGCGAGGGGCGCTGCGCCCCCTGCGCCTTGCCCGGCCACGGGCGCGTTCAGCTGGGCCCGGCCCGGATCGTGACAAACACCGCAGAAGACTGACTGGTCCCGGTTCCTGACCAGGGCGGGTCCCGCCATGGCGCCGCCGTGAAGATCGTGGCAGCCCGAACAGGCCACGCTGCTGTGTCCGGAGCGAGTGTAGCTGGCCGGGTCATGGCAACGGGAGCAGGTGGCCCGCTCCTCCAGGGCGGTCTGTAGCGCGGTGCTCCGTCGGTGGGGATCATGACAAGTGACACACTCCACGGCCCCGCGCTCACCGCTGACAGACCTTCCGGCGACGCCGGTGATCCCGGCAGGCCGACGCGGATCCCGGGTGGCGAAGATACCCCCAGGGGTGTCCTGCCGGCCGAGCGGATGCCCTCGACTCAGGTCCGCCCCGACAAAGCGTCCCTGGGAGAACCCGATGATCCCGCCACGGACGAACTCCGGCTGACTCGACCTGATTGATGGGGTCAGGTGGCAGCGCAGGCACGACTGCGACACCGCCCCGACCCGGGCCGACACCGCCGGCCCGAGGCTCCCCGTGCTCAGCATATACTCTCCGCGACCAGGGTGGGACCCGTGGCACAGGGAGCAGCCGGGGTCGTCGACGCCAATCGAGGCCGCGGCATGCTGGGCCTCGGCCCGGCCAGCCAAGGCCCCCAGCAAGCCCAGAGCGACCCAATGCCGGCCCATTCTAGAACCCCCTCGTCGCGGTGAAGAACAACCGGCTTTCCCGGTCGGCGTAGGAGTACCGCCAGTTGTTGTAGTCATACCGCACCTGCACGGTCAGCTTCCGAATCGCGAGATCGGCTTGGAAGGTTCCGCCAAGAAAGGCCTGCCGGGTACCCGGCGTCTCATCCCACCGCCACGCGGAGGCAGTGGCCAGAAGGCGGAGCGAGGTCGACCGCCCGAGAAACGAGAACCAATCGAGCGTCCCCTGTGCCATCTCCGCCACGCGAGTGAAATCCCCCGACGCCGACGAACTCCAGTCCGCGGATACACTCGTCATGAGGCTCGAACCAAGCGGCTGCGAGATGACGCCCCGCACCGTGGTGCCCCGAAAGGCGAAGTCCACAGTGGTCATCTGCTGCCGCTCGGCCGCCAGCTGGAGCGATCCCCTCCCCAGGCTCCAGGCCGCCCGGATTCCCGTGGCGATGTCATCCCGGTCCGAGATGTTGAAGACGTTCCCAGCCACGACACCCCCAAGTCCGGGAACCGTGTTCCCGGCCCCGGTCCGTTTGGCCCGGCGGTGATACACGTCCACCCCTACCATGGTGAGCATCACGTCGTACTGTGCCAAGAGGGCGTCGGTGCGTCCCGAGGGGAACAACTGGAACGAATAGCTGGCCAGCACCGTGTCTCCCGGTGCGATCCGGCCCGCCGGCAGCGTCAGGACCTCGACGAGCGTACCGCTCGCGAACAACTGGTAGTCGAATCCCTGCTGGAAGGTGGTAGCCTGGGTCACATCAGTGAGCACCACGCTGACCAGGTCAACGTTGCCGTTCTCGAGCAGGAACCGCCCCGTAGAGCTCACTACGTGCCGCTCGTTGATCACCGGAATCCGGACATCGGCCGCAGCGTCCTGGCGGACCCGCTCCCACCCCAACGAGCCTCCCGCCGTCAGCCGGCCCCGGCCAGGCAGAGACGTGGTCACTCGGCCGCGGGGTCCGAGCCGGGAGTACGTTCGGGACCCGGTCAGGAACCGGTCGCTCTGCATTTGGGCATCGCCCCCGATCATCAGCGCGGGGAAGGGCCGGATGGTGACACCCAGATTGCCCGCATTCTCCTGGACCGATCCCGCCCGGGTCTCGTTCCGGAGCGCGGTGTAGCCGTAATCCGACTCCACCGCCCGCGTATGCTGGAGATGGAGTGACTCCCGCCAGGATTTCCGCTGGTATCCGCCGGACCCGGCGCGATTGAAGTAGTCCAGCGCGGAACCCAGTTCGCTCCCCTTTCCCCAGCTGAACCGGTGCAGCAGCGAGGCCTCGTCCGATACGAAGTCCGCTGGCCCGGCCCGGTCATCGTAGACCACATGCTCCCCGAGCAGGCGCAATTTACTGTTCTGGGCAAGCCAGGTCGCCGTCCTGATGTCGACATCCTGGCGGACGGCCTCGGGCACCTCGGGAGAATGGAAGACCTCATTCACGGCACGGTCCCGGTAGGACAACTCCATCGGCAGCCACCGAGGTTTGAACTGCAGTCCCGCCTCCCATCCCGCATACTTGAAATCCGTTCGTTGGCCGAAGGCCCCTGGGCTGGTCCCGGCGCTCCGTTCGATGGTGCCGAACAGGGACACCAGGCTCGATGGGAACAGGCGCGTCGAGGCGACCAGGTCGAGCCAGCTGGTTTGATCCTTGGCCGCGATCAGCGCTCCCGGCCCGTGCCAATCGACTTGGAGCCAGCTCGGTCGCAGCCTGGCATCGAAGGTCAGAAACCTGGGGCTCAGAATCTCCCCTTCCAGCTGGAAGCCCACCCATTCCCGATAGTCGAAACGCGAGGCGTCCTCCAGCTCCACATACGAGGTCCAGCTGCCGAAGAAGCTCCCGCCGGCCTCGAGCCCAGTCTTGCGAAACGTGAAGGCGCGCTGCCCCGATGCCGTCCCGGCGCAGAGAAGCAACAGCAGCACGGACAGTGCGATGTTCCTCGGCAGCGCCGATACCGTAGGCACCAGCAGGCTGTCCTCCGGCCTTACGGAGTCCGGAGGGTGAACGGGTCTCCCCCCACTTGGCGCCGGAGGGAATCGCGGGCGGCTTCGGCCTGGCGCTTCCCCGCGAACGGGCCGCTTCGCACCTTGAATGCCTGGTTTTCCTGGACGGCCACCGCCCGAATGTTCTTCCCCGAAAGCCGAGCCGCGAACGACTCGGCCTCCTCGCGGGTCCGGAATGCCGCCAGTTGAACGAACCAGTCCCCTCCAGGGGCGGGTACCGGCGTGACTGTCTCTCGAGCCGGCTCGGTCGCGGCGGGGCCGGCTTCGGGGACAGGCACTTCCGACCGTTGAGCAGGCACCTCGGCTTGGGGCTGGGCAGGCGCGGGGACTGCGGCCGCCGCCGTCGTCCTGCCTGCCACGTGGCACCGGGCGCACTCGAAGGCGGCGAACGCGGTCTTGCCGTCATGGCAGGCGCCGCACGACCGGCCCTGTTTCATCCCGTCCATCGTCAGAGTATCGGCACCGGCCTTCATGGCGAACAGCTCGTTGTGGCAGGCACCGCAGGTGAAGCGAAGGCGGTGGACCCAATGCGAGAACCGCCCCCGTGGGAACCCGCTCCCCATCGCGGTGCTGTCGGCACGACGAACGAGGACCAGGTCGTCCTCGGGTCGGGCCGGTCGGGCCGGCGGCGCCCCCGGTGCCTCCATCGCGGTGTGACAGCGCCAACAGGACGTGGCGGCGAAGGACACCTTGCCATGGCACTGGCCGCATGATTCGCCGGCGTCGATCGCCTCCATGGTCGGCGGCGTCGTGGCCCGGTAGCGGGTCGGCGCATGACAATTACTGCACCTGAGCCAGGGCGTATGCCCGGAGTGCGGGAACACGGCGTCCATCATCGGCGCCGAGCCCTGGTAGGCGAAGTCGAACCCGAATCCCGACATGTCGGGGGGCGGTTTGTTCCCGGGTCGTGCCCTGCGCGGCTTGACTATCCCATCCCTGATGGCTGCGGCCCAGTCCACCTGTCCGGCGGCATCGGCCGGGAGCATGGCCAGGATGCTGTCCGGGCTCTCCAGTTGCTCAATGGGCGGCCGGACCGTATCCTCGGCCGCCAACTCCGTCCCCAGGATAGTCGGTGCCACGGAGGCCGATCGTGGCGGAGAGGTGGTTGGGCTGGGGGATGCCGGAGGGAGGTCGAAGAACACGGTGGCGGCGCTCCGGCATGCCCCCATGCCCGCCGCCAGCGTAACCCAGGTGGCGACCCTCAGTTCAAGACGGTGGCTCGATCGGTCAGGCATGGCCGGAAGGACCCAGTTGATGCGTTATCATCTCAGAGGCAGGCACAACCAGTAAAATGCCAAGGTCATCGCCATGTCGAGTTAGAAATTCATGAAGATATCGGGAAGATGGCTTTATACCCCCCCCTGTTCCGAGAAGGTTCTTTCACCCCAACTTCACACCGGCTTCAGTCGCCAACCCGCATTATCCCTCCCGTAGTTCCACGGATCAATCCCGCGGGCTTGGGAAGAAGACCCACCATCAAGGAGCAAAGTGGACAAATGAAATTGTCGTCTATCAGCGGTCTTGCCCTCATGTTCACGGTCGGTGTGGCAAGTGCGGGCCAGGCGCAGGCGGGGATTACCGGCAGCAAACACGATTTCAAGGCCAAGGGATGGGGAACCACTGAAATCTGTGTGTTCTGCCACACCACCCACAACTCGAACATTACCGTCGTTAACGCCCCACTCTGGAACCACGCGATGACCGTCGCGACCTTCCAGCCCTATTCGAGCACGACCATGCAGGCCACCCCCGTTCCCGGGCAGCCGACAGGCCTCTCGAAACTCTGCCTGAGCTGCCATGACGGAACCGTGGCGATCGACAGCTACGGCGGGAGAACCGGTACCAATTTCGTTTCAGGCGGTACACTCGTCGGTACCGACCTGCGGAACGACCACCCGATCGGGTTCAACTACGACCCCACCCTGGCCACGGCGGATGGGGGTCTCAAGAACCCCAACACGGCCGTGTCAGGAGTGACCGCGTCCGGGACGATCAATGCCGACTTGCTGGCGAACAGCAACAAGATGGAATGCTCTTCCTGCCATGACGTGCACAACACATTCAATATTTCGAAGTTGCTGGTGAAGAGTAATGCGTCCAGCGCTCTCTGCCTGACCTGCCACGTCAAGTAGGCAGCCCCGGGAAGTTGGCCGGCCGCGAACTCCAGCGGCGACCAGAAGGACGTGGACGATGGACTATATTGGGGGCGATGATCATCGCCCCCTTTTCCTTCCCTTGAGTCGACCTCCATCCCATGGCTTTCCGATTCGTTTCCCTGCGACTGGCCGTTTGCATTCTGACCGTTGGGGCCATCTGCGCCTGCGGACCGAAGCAGCCGGCACCGGTCCAGCCCAAGACGCTGGTGGTCTTTCCCCCGCCCCCGGATACGACCCGAATCCAGTTCCTCACCCGGTTCGGAGGGTCCCTGGATTTCCGGAAGGAGAAGAGCGCAGTCAAGAGCTTCCTGTTCGGGGGTGACAAGGACACGACGGGGCTGTCGATCATCAAGCCGTACGGGGTCGCCATCCACGACGGGACGATCTACGTCTGCGACACCGTGCGCCCGGGCGTGGACGTGATCGACCTCAAGGCCCGGAGCTTCAGTTACCTTCAACCCGCCCGGGGTGCGGGTGCCCTCAGGAAGCCAATCAACTGCGCCGTGGATGACGACACCGGGCACCTCTATGTGACGGATACGGACCAGGGACAGGTGCTGGAATACGACGGACAGGGAACCTTCATCGGCGCGCTGGGTGACGCCAGGACGAAGCCAACCGATGTCTTTGTCACCGGGGCCACGGTCTGGGTCACAGATCTCGCTACCCGGCAGGTGTCGGCCTATGACGCAAAAAGCCGCGCAGTCCTGCGCCAGTTCCCGCAACCGGATTCGGCCCGGAGCCGCGCGACCCTGGGGCAGCCGGTCAACCTGTACGTCCGTGACAGCCTGGTGTACGTCACCGACTTCGCCGACTTCGACGTCAAGATCTACACGACCTTGGGCCGCTTTATCAGGGCGGTCGGGGGGGCCGGCACCGGCCACGGCCAACTGACGCGGCCCAAAGGGATCGCGGTGGACCGGGACCACAACCTCTTTGTCGTAGACGCGGCCTTCGAGAACGTCCAGATCTTCGACCGGGACGGCAAGCTGCTGATGTTCTTCGGGGGCACGTACGAAGGGCCGGGGTACATGTGGCTCCCCGCCAAGGTCACCATAGACTACGACAACCTTGAGTACTTCCAGCAGTACGTGGACCCGCGCTTCACGCTCAAGTACCTGATCCTGGTCACCAACCAGTACGGCCCGGACAAGCTGTCGGTGTACGGGCGGGTCGAGCCCAAGGCCGCCGCGCCCACACCGTGACCGGCGCCCGGCGGATGCGCCTCCTCCTCGGTATGATGCTGCTGGCCGCCCCGGCCGCCCAGGCCCAGCAGCCCACCGTCATCTTCGACCAGGCGCACGGCCAGTGGTTCATGATCGAGCACCGCGGCCCGCTCGAGCTTTCCGGACTGGCCAATGCCTTCCGCGATGCCGGGCTGCTGGTGCGGGCCTCCACCCTGCCCCTCAGCGACGCCGTCCTCGCCCAGGCCACCGGCCTGATCATCTCGGGGGCGTTCCAGCCGCTCACCGAGCCGGAAACCGCGGCGGTGCTCCGCTTCGTGGCCCGGGGCGGGCGGGTGGCCATCATGCTCCACATCGCCCAGCCGCTGGCGCCCCTGATGGCCAGGCTGGGGCTGTTCCACTCCAACGGCGTGGTGCGGGAAGCCGAGGGTCTGCTCGACACACTGGCCATCAACTTCACGGTCAGCCGGCTCGAGAAACACCCGCTGACGGAGGGGGTGAAGAGCCCGGCTCTGTACGGCGCCTGGGCCCTCAATGCCGAGGCCCCGCCGGCCCGGATCATCGGGCGGACCAGCCCCGGCGCCTGGGTGGACCTCAACCGGAGCGGCCGGTTCGATTCCGGTGACGCCAAACAGTCCCTCGGCGTGATGGCGGTCTCGGGGATCGGTCAGGGGGAGGTGGCGGTCTTCGGCGACGACGCCATGTTCCAGAACCAGTTCCTGGTGGGCCAGAACCTGGTCCTGGCCCGGAACCTGGCCCGCTGGCTGAGCCGGGCCGGCACTCGCTCCCAAGCCAGCGACTGAGCGACCGGGCGGGCCCCGCTCTCCACCACTGGTCCAGAAATGCCGGAGGGCCCGAGGGATGCTCCCTCGGGCCCTCCGGCGTTTCATTCACGCGTCACCGGTTCCCGTAGCCGGCCGTATAGGTCTCCGTGCCACCAGCGCCGCCAGAATGGCACGTCGCATTGCAGCTGCCGCCGCCGAAGCCACTGGTGGTCCGAGAAAAGGAGACTAGGCCCGGGGCCCTGCCCGTTACGAGGAGGAAGGGCAGCGTTGCGGCACCGTGGGTCGTGTGGCAGGCATAGCACGGATACCCCTTATCCACCACATGGAACCTATGCCCGCTGCTGTTAAAGCGGCTGTACCCGTTTATGGTAGAGCCCGTACTGTCGTAGGTGGCGTACTTGTGGCAGTCGAAACAGAGCTCCGTTCTGGTCATGGTTCGGGTGTTAGGGCTTGCCGTATACGGCTTCTTGAGGATGTACCGGTTCGTTGACCCATGAGGCCCGCGCACCGCTGTGTTGTCGCTGGTATGGCAGTCGGTGCAGTACATCGTCTTGTCCCAGGTCCAGCCGTTCACGAAGGCGAGAGCATTGATGTTCCGGTTCTTGCCAGCGGCCTCGACCGGGTGGTACGACGAGTCGTTGGGATTGAAGACCACCGCCATGTTGGTCTTGCCGGTCGGCACCGCGATGTACGACGAGTGACACTTGAAGCAGACCTCGTACTCCTTGGCTGGGGTGGCATCGGCCGCCGACCGGAAGGTATAGGTCGGCACCGTGCCCTTGGCCCCGTTGGTGACCGAGACCCGATCGACTCCCATCAGGCTCGCATACGCCGCCGGCGGTGTGGGGGCGACGGCATCCGCCTGCGCCACGTGGGCGTTGTGGCAGCTGACGCACTCGACCGAGCGGCCGGTCGGCTTCTGGCTGTTTACCACCGGGTGGTGGTAGATGGTCGGCGGCGTAGTCGCGTTGTTGTTGGTCCCCTTGGCAAACTCCGCCTGGATGTTCTTGGTGGCCGGGCTGCCGTCATGGCACACGTAGCAGAACCCTTCCTCCTCCGTGGCGTAGTCGGGGGCCGTGGCCAGCGTGCCGGCCGGGGCCAGCAGGTGGCGCTTCTGGGAGCCGTGGGCCGTGGCGTGGCAGCCGTTGGTGCCATCGCCGTAGCAGCCAGCCGGCACCAGCGGACTGGTGGCGTGCAGGGCGCTGGACCAGATGGTGGCGTCGATCCGCGGACGGACCACGTTGTCGGAGAACGGGATGGTGTCGCCCGCGGCCCCGTTGGCATCGTGGCAGCTCAGGCAGTGGGGCTCGAGCTTGGTGGCCTCCGCAGTCGTCGTGTTCGGGTTGCCGGTCAGCGTGATGACGGTGGCCAGGTTGCCGGGCTGGTCGGTGTTCCAGAGCCGGACCCGGCCCAACTGGTGCTCGCTCTGGTCGTGGCAGATGGTGCAGTCGGCGTCGGGAATGGAGTCCGCCACCGGATAGCCCGCCGCCTGCCAGTTGACGTGGTGCGCCATGTTGTTGAAGTCCGGCACGATCGCCCGACGGGTGCCCTGCGTCTGGTTGTGGCAGGTGGTGCAGCGGCCGCTGCCCTGGAAGCCGGTGTCGTGCTTGTGACAGTTGGTGCAGTTGGTGGCGGCGTTGTGCTTGCCGGTACTGCCGTCGAACCGGTGCTGGCTGGTCAGGGTGTGGCAGACCTCGCAGACTCCGTCGTAGGTGGCATCGCCGTCGGCATACGACTTGGCACCGGTCCGCGCGGTGAACACCACCGGGCGGGTAGTTGCGTTCGCGGCCCCGGTCCGGCTCCGCGGGATCATCTCGAGGTTGCCGAGGGCCTCGCCCTCGTGGTCGTGACAACTCCAGCAGCTGGTGGGCGTGGTGTGTTTGGTGCCGTTGTGGATCGGGACGTTCTTGGGCACCGCCACCTGGACCCCGTCCCGGTCAACGAAGCCGGGGCCAGCGTCACCGTGACAGGATTCACAGAGCGCCTGCGACGTCGCGTACATGCCCAGGGCGGTGTAGGAACCGCCGTGGAGGTCGTGACAGAAGGCGCAGTTGTGCTTGACCTGGGCCGCGGCCGGCAGCGCCGGCAGCGTCAGGAGCGCCAGGAGGAGGAGCGCGGTGCGTTTCATTGGGCCGCCTCCCCGGCAAAGCGGACGATCCGCGAGGTGAGGTTGCTGACCACGAACAGGTCTCCCTGCCTCCCGATCACGGCGTCCACCGGCAGGTGCAGCATCGGGTAGCTCCCCACCGTGCGGAGCAGGGCCTTGGTGGCGCGGTCGTAGACCAGCACCTGGCCCAGCACGGCGTCCGTCAGGAAGATCCTGCCCGCCACGGTCACACCCAGCCCCTGGGGCCGGGAGAAGCCGCCGCTGCAACTGATCATCCCGCACTTGCCGGCCCCGGAGATCACGTCTTTGTAGACGCCGTCATAGCCGAAGATCTTGACGGCGGCCTTGACCGTGGGTGGGCTGCCGTAATCGGAGACCAGGATCTCCTGCCGCGCCGTGTCCACCGCGATCCCGGTCGGGGTCAGGAACTGGCTCACGTCGGGGCCGGGTCCGCCGAAGGACGAGACCAATCCACCGGCGGCGCTGAAGACCTTGACCTGGCGGGACTGACCGTCGAGCACGTACACCAGTTGCCGCGTGGGCTCCACGGCGATGGCCATGGCGTACCCCACCGCGCCCACGCCGAAATTGCCGAGAGCGCGTCCCCCCCGCGCAGCAAAGATCTCCACGGTCTGCTGGTCCGGCGACCCGACGTAGATCCGGGCGCCGAGCAGGCCCACGGCGGTGGGTTTGGTCCGGAGCTGGAGCCCCTGATCGGGCTGGAGACTCGCCGGGTCCACCCGCAGGATCATCCGGAGGCGGGCATCGGTCACCAGCAGCCGCCCCTCGGGCGTCAGCACCGCCCGGGTCGGCGAGCCGATACCGTCACCCACGAAGAGCGGCAGCTCGGGCTCGGTCGGCACCAGGAGTCCACCGCCACCCTGCTTCCTGGCGATGACCTCGGTGGCCGGCGAGCGGGACTCACAGGCGAGAAGGGAGACCAGCCCCAGCGCCAGCGCGACAGTTCTTGTCTGGATTCTCATTGTGTCACTTCGGGCGCACGCATCATGCCTGAAAAGAACGCAGCCCTGCATGAACGCATTATGAAAAGTTTCTGAAGTCATCCTGGGTGCGGGTTCTTCCCCTCACCACGTCACCATCTGATATTCAGGTGGTGCCGATCTCGATTCGTGAATTCCCTTGCATGAGGATGGCCCGATGAGAACCTTCTCAGTCTCAGTCTTCCGTTCGATCGGCGTGGCGGTGGTCCTCGGGGCCGGGGCGGTCAGTTGCTCCAGCAACCCGCTCGCTCCGTTCCAGCCGGAAATCAACAACGCGACGGACACCTTTCAGCTCCAGGCCACCGGAGTCACCGGGGTCAGCTCGACCCAGAGCTATTCCTGGAACAATACCGGCACCCGCGCGACGATCAATCACTCCACCACGACCACCGCGGGATCGGCCCAACTGACCATTCGGGACGCGGCCGGCACCGTTGTCTACACGAAGACCCTGGCACCCAGCCTGAACGAGGCCACGGCCACCGGAACCGCCGGCGCCTGGACCATCGTCCTGACCATGACGGCCTATAGTGGAACGCTCAATTTCCGCGCCCAGAAACTGTAAGCCGCAGGCGGCTAGCGCGGGTTTCCGGTTCTCGCGACCACCGAATCGTCCCGGGTAATGCTGTAGACGAACTCGCCCTTCCGCAGCATCCCGTAGAGTTCCCGCGCCAATCGCTCCTGGACCTTGGGGTCCGTCTCCACCGCGACCGCCTCCTTCCGGAGCGAATCCACCTGCCGACTGAGGCTGTCGATCCGAGCCAACTCCTCGCGCCGTTCCCGCCGGAGCGTGTACCAGTTCCAGGTGCTGTACTCGCCCCCCAGCAACGCGAAGGCCAGGCCCGCAAGGATGATCAGCAGCGTGATCCGACGGCGGGTCACAACCGATACAGGTCCCGGCCCGGGTAGTGTGCCAGGTCGCCCAGCTCCTCCGCGATCCGGAGCAACTGGTTGTACTTGGCCACCCGGTCAGTCCGGCTGGCGCTGCCGGTCTTGATCTGTCCCGCCCCGGTCGCCACGGCCAGGTCGGCGATGAAGGTGTCCTCGGTCTCGCCGGAGCGGTGGGAGATGACCACGCCGTAGGCGCTCCCTTTGGCCAGCTCGATGCACTGCAGTGTCTCGGTCAGCGTACCGATCTGGTTGACCTTGATCAGGACGGCGTTGGCGACGGCCTCGTCGATGCCCTTGCCCAGCCGGTCCACGTCGGTGACGAAGAGGTCGTCGCCGATGAGCTGGATCCGCTCGCCCAGGCGCTCGGTCAGCTTGGCCCAGCCGTCCCAGTCGTCCTCGGCCAGTCCGTCCTCGATCGAGACGATCGGGTACCGCTCCACCCAGCCGCTGTAGAGGTCGATCATCGCGTCGGCGGAGCGCCGGCTGCCGTCGCCCTTCTTGAAGACGT
>Ga0315273_10010568_pt1 | contig 11778 bp, 11 predicted proteins | sample YL17G02_0_MG_FD_205753 | JGI IMG/M metagenome (GOLD analysis project Ga0315273, IMG submission 205753) | Sediment microbial communities from Yellowstone Lake, YNP, Wyoming, USA - YL17G02_0 | ecosystem: Environmental > Aquatic > Freshwater > Lake > Sediment | place: USA: Wyoming | collected... | reverse complement strand
TTCATTTTACCGATATCCTGGGCCAAACGTCGCGCCGCAGAACGGGTCTTCCACTTAGGCCAGCGATCCATCACGGTGGGAATGGCGGAGAAAAACACCACTCCAATCACCGTAGCCAGGATCCACAGCCGTTTCCGTCGTTTGAGTCGCAGCTCTACCTTTTCCCAGAGTTCATAGTTTTCCCATTCGGAATTAGACCATCGTTGCTCTCCTACATCGGAGTCATGAATTGGAACCATAAAATATCACCCAAAAAATAATAATAAAGCGCCCCAATCACGAGGAACGGACCATAGGGAATGGCCAGCCTTAAGAGTCTCTGCTTTTTGGCCATCAACGCCCACCCCACGCCAACCAGGCTACCCACCAGAGAGCTAATAAATACCGTTGCCACAACCCCCGCAGGCCCCAAGAACGCTCCAATAGTGGCAAGGAACTTAATATCTCCCCCTCCTAAACCAGACACCTTCCTAATCCTCTGATAACTCCAAGCCAATCCATAAAACATCGAAAACCCCAGAAAGGCCCCCAAAAAAGAGCTCTTCCAACCCAAACCGGGCACCGCCCAACCCGTGGCAAGCCCTAAACCCAACCCCCCTAGACTCAACACATCGGGTATGATCTGGTGCTCCAGATCAATGAAGGTGACTGTCACGAAAAGCATCATCAGAGGCCAATCCCGAAAGAAAAGCAAAGGCGTCCAGCCAAACCGGACTCGACAGGTAACAAATAAAAGCGCGGTGAGGAGTTCGATCACAGGATAACGAAATGAAATGGGCTTATGACACGCTCTACACTTGCCCCGCAATATGAGGTAACTCAGGACGGGTATGTTATCCCACCAGCGGACCGCCTTTTTACAGCGAGTACACCGACTCCCCGGATGAATCAGGGACTGCCCCTGGGGCAGACGAAAAATCACGACGTTCGCAAAACTCCCAAAAATTAGACCGATAAGTATACTCGCAAAGTAAGTTAACCAATTCGGCATATTTCCCATGCACCCGCCCCTGAATATCAGACTATGGGATTTACTTCTGGCGGTCAATGGCATCTAATTTGAACCATGAACCAAACACAAATTCGACCAAGCACCCTTGCAGTAGCCCGAGCTGTGGGCTGGGTCTCATTTCTTGAAATTATCCGGGACAAGGTCCTCTATAATGTTATTCTCTGCGCGGGACTTCTTTTATCCATCGGGTTCCTGGCCTCCCGTCTTACCTACATCCGGCCGGAACGAATCATTCTCAACTTTGGCCTGACCGGAGTCACAATCTCCTGCGCTATGATCGCGATCTTTACCGGAGCCGGCCTCTTAAGCAAGGAGTTTGATAGAAGAACTATCTACGTAGCCCTCTGCCACCCAATCTCGCGCGCCCAATTTTTATTAGGGAAATTTACCGGCCTAAGCCTAGTCATCTTCTTAAATTGGCTGATTTTGTCAGCTGTTTACTTGATAATCCTCTACAACACCTCGCCAGACGGCAGCGACTTAACCAGGACACTCCTTATTGCCCTGTTCTTAACTCTCATTCAGACACTTCTGTTGGCCAGTATTACCTTATTTTTTTCCTCCTTCTCCACCACTTCCCTCTCGGCAATCATGACGATTGGACTGTACCTCATAGGCAACAACATCACCCAAGTCAGCCTAGTGGCATCTAAAGCAAAAGAAGGGCCTGGCAAAGCCATGCTAAACGCTCTGGCTCTCCTGCTCCCGAATCTGGAACATTTTAACCTGGGCTTAAAAGTGACCTACGGCTTACCCGTTAGTGCACAGCTTCTAGGGACGAGCATCGCCTATGGCATAATACTGATCACGCTCTTCTTACTTGCAGCAGGCTTGCTGATTCGAATTCGGGAGGTTTGAAGGGGGCCTACAAATTTAGACTTTAAATACCCGACGCAACCGTATTTGTAATTACCGCCTGTTCCGTAACCGTCCAGGTGTCGGCTGTAACATTAGAACCAGAGGAAACCCATCCGGTTGCCGCTGCAGTAAACGTACTGCTTGCAATGGAGCTTGGGGCCGGAACAGCTGCAGCCTGTTGAACTGCCAGTAAATTCGCCGCCACTCCCCCAAAGGCAGTATTGGCGTTTATAGCGCCCGCGTCAAGTGCAGCAGTACAAGCGACACCCGCAGCTACCCCTGCCGGATACATTCGGGTACATCCAAGACCGCCAATCGGACCGCAGGTAGTAGCCGTCGCTGCCGTCGTACTCCACCCTACCGTGTAGTATCGGGTTGAGCCAGCAGGAGCAGTCCTGGGAGGCATCCCAATTGAGACTAAGCATGCCGTAAATGTATTGGCCTCTGCGGCATAGCTCGCTTCCATGGTTTGAAGTGCGGATAATTGTGTTTTTGCTTCTGTCTGGCGCGCCTTTCCTTGAAATTTTTGATAATTCGGAACTGCAACCGCTGCCAAAATTCCGATAATAGCCACCACTACCATCAGCTCGACCAGCGTAAAGCCAAAATTAGATTCTATTTGAAATGCCGTAACTTTTTTTAAATTCCGCATCTTAAGATTCTCCATAGTTTTATTGAGACCTTCTCTTATTAGTCATTCAAACGATAAAAGAATAAATACAAAATTTCAAACGTAATTTTTACATAACCACTGCGTCTGCTCTGCCGACACCACCCAACTCAACAAAATGCTTAAACAAATATAACTATCCCAATAAAATGACGTTCCAATTTTTCAAAAATGGAATTATCACGACACTAAGCGGCCTAAACGAACACCTTAAATACCGGAAGCAACCGTATTTGTAAGGACCGCCTGATCCGTAACTGTCCAGGTGTCGGCTGTAACATTTGAACCAGAGGAAACCCATCCGGTAGCCGCTGCTCTAAACACATTATTGGAAATAGAAGTTGCGGCCGGAACAGCTGCAGCCTGTTGAACTGCGGTTAAATTCGCCGCCACCCCTCCAAAGGCGGTATTGGCATTTATAGCGCCCAGGTCACCGGCTGCAGTACAAGCGACACCCGCCGCTACCCCTGTGGGATACATCCGGGTACAGCCAAGACCGCCAATTGGACCGCAGGTATTAGCCGTCGCTGCTGTCGTACCCCACCCTACCGTATAGTATCGGGTTGAACCAGCAGGAGCAACCACTGGAGGCATCCCAATCGAGACTAAGCATGCCGTAAACGTATTTGCCTCTGCAGCATAGCTCGCTTCCATGGCTTGAAGTGCAGATAGTTGCGTTTTTGCTTCTGTCTGCCGTGCCTTTCCTTGAAATTTTTGATAATTTGGAACTGCAACCGCTGCTAATATGCCGATAATCGCCACCACAACCATTAGCTCAACTAGGGTAAAGCCAAGATGAGAGCCTCCCGGAAATACAGTGACCATTTTTTTATTTTGCATTTTGCGTTTCTCCATAATTTTTATTAAGATCTGTTCTCATTATAATCTAAAAACAAGATAAGAGTAAAATAAGACATTCAAATGTAACCATTATGAACACACCACTTTACCTATGTTTGCCAAACCCAACTAAAATGAAGAAAATGTCGATCCTAAAATTTCCATTTGCAATGACCTTAGTAATATGCTCTTTGGCATTTCTTCAAAGCAAGCTCAACCAGAGCCTAAACCGCTTGAACATCGCTCCAATCAACTTGCCAGGAAATAAAGAACAAAAAATTGATGCCCTGCTATTAAGAACCCTCTCCTTCGGCAATCTACCCACTATAATTGACGGCTTGACCATTAAAACGCTAGGAGACGCCAATACAAATAAAGTCCCTAAAGGCACTCACCCAACAAGCTATTATGATTTAGATGCTATTGTGGCTTTAGACCCTATGTTTTCAGAAATCATCCCATTAGCCAATATGTTGGCCGTACTCCGGGGTGATGCCCCTGGAGCCCGGGACCTGCTCGTCAGGAGTCAAGATTTTGTCATGCAACACCTCTCCACATATTCCGAACAGTTTAAGAATAAATTCTGGCCCCACCCTTGGCTGGGGCATCTCTTCCTCGGAGCCACTTATCTCTTTCACCTAGATGATCTCCCGCATGCAGCCCTAGCATTTCGAGCGGCCTCAAGCTTACCCGGTGCTCCCGTCTACCTAGGTCGCTTAGAGAAGAGACTTGCGCAACCCGGCGGTTCATACGATGTAGGCGTCAATTTGCTAAAATTTCAAATCAGTGGCGCCAAAGATGAGCAGTACCGAGCGGCACTTGAAAAAAAGCTTCTCAATTTAAGGATTAGCCAATACCTTTTTATTACTAATCGAGCCTTCACCAGGTTCCTAGCCAACCAACCTAAATCGCGTTTCAAGAATAAGGAAGAGAGCAATGAGTTGCACGCCCTGTGGATCAGGTTCTCATCTGCCTACTCGACATTAGACCCTTGGGGTGGGCGACTCTCTTTAAACGATCAAGGTAAAATAGTGTCGACTACTCCTAATGAAAAAGTCTTCTCGCTAGACTAAGATTTTCTGGGCTTGCTTGACCATCTTCAATTTATTTTATAGCGTGAATTCATGAACACCATCTTAGAAGCCTCTTCCGTTGACCAATTCTTTCGAACGGGCTTTTGGCTTAAACCGGTTCAGGTCCTCGATAAAGTTGACCTGAAAGTCCCAAGGGGGACTGTTTTCGGCTTCTTAGGCGCTAACGGTGCCGGAAAGACCACGCTGATTCATCTCATCACTGGCCTTCGCAAGCCGACTCGTGGAACAGTTCGCGTCCTGGGTCACGATGCATGCTCTCCCATGGCTAAGGCTCAAATTGGTTACCTACCCGAGCGTCCGTACTTCCAGGAGCATCTGACTGGGCGAGGACTATTAGAATATTTCGGCACTTTGGCTGGTATGAGACGCCCCACCATTAAAGATAGAATTCCTATTGTACTAAAGCTCGTAAACTTAGACTATGCTGACAAGTTAGAGCTTAAAAAATATTCCAAGGGCATGCTTCAACGAATTGGCATCGCCCAGGCACTGCTTCATAATCCGGAACTTCTGGTTTTAGACGAACCCATGAGTGGCCTAGATCCTATCGGACGCAAAGAGATGAGGGAACTCATTTTAAATCTTGCAACTGAAGGCCACACAATTTTCTTCAGCAGCCATGTCATTCCGGATGTAGAGGCAATCTGCCGTCAGGTGGCCTTGATTGATAAAGGTAAGATTCTGGGTTGCGGACCTATTGATTCGTTTCTCCAACCCCATTCAGAAGCAATTGAAGTCGCCTTTTCTGGAATTAAAATCAACTTTCCTGAGTTTCAAACTGTCACTGAAATACCAAAAGGCTTAAGAGCCATCGTACCTAACCAAAAAGCCCTCGATGGGGTCATCACTAAGATTCTTGCTCAGGATGGGCACATACTGTGGGTCCAACCACTCCGACCTTCTCTCGAAGATCTTTTTAAACCCAAAGCAGAATTGCAAAAACAGCCAATTAACCCGCACCACCTGCGAGCTTAAAGATTGGCAGATACATAGCCACCATCATCCCACCCACCGTACCCCCGAGCACGACCAAAACAATGGGCTCAATGAGCTTGGATATGCCACCGACCAGGATTGCCACTTCCCCTTCGTAAAAATCAGCGACTTTCTCCAACATCTGATCTAAATTGCCGGTCTGCTCACCGACGGATATCATTTGCACCGCCATCTTTGGAAACGCATCCAACTTACTGAGGACACTCCCCAGAGTCTGACCCGCTTCGACCTGCGAGCGAATCTTCCCCACGGCTTCCTCTAGGACGGCATTATCAATGGTCATCTTACAGATGTCCACCGCATCAATTAAATTAACCCCCGCGTGCAGCAGGGTATTCATGGTCCGAGAGAATCGCGCCACCCCACCCTTTTGGAGCATGGGACCAAAAAGCGGCATTCTAAACATAAGCTGATCTTTAACGGCCCTCCCCTCCTCCGAGCGAACATACTTGCGCAGTAAATAGATCGCAGTCCCCAGAGTGCCGAGAATATACAAGATATTATTGACCAGGAAATGGGAGGTGATGATGACCATTTGAGTGGGCAAAGGCAACTCCTGCCCGCCCCCTTTCAGCATTTCTTCGAACTTTGGAATCACAAAGATCAACATCAATGAGATGACTCCCATTCCGATAGAAGTAACAATAATGGGATACATCATCGCGCTTTTTATCATCTTCATGGTTCGATCGGAGTCTTCTAAATAAGTCGACAGTCTTTTTAGCATCGAATCCATGGACCCGGAGGCCTCAGCCGCCCGGATCAAGGCGATATAGATTTTAGGGAACACCTGCGGGTAAGCACTGAGCGCCTCCCAGAGGTAGGACCCTTCAGATATTTTCTCTCTAACCGCTATAATGATCGTTTTCATCGTAGCGTCCTCCTGCTGGCCCGAGAGGATATCGAGCCCTTGCACCATAGGAATCCCCGAGCCCATCAGGACTTGGAGCTGCCGAGTAAAGCCGACTAGGACCGCGGTGGACACATTTCCAATACCTCCCCCAAATGCCTGGGTCACCTTGGTACTCAGGCTCTGCCCCCCCAGAGTAATTCGGGTGGGTCGAAGGCCTTTTTCACGGAGCGCCATCCGGAGTTCACCTTCAGTTTGAAATTCCAGTGTCCCCGTGACTTTTTTCCCCGCTTTGTCCACTGCCTGGTATTGATAAATTGGCACTCAGCACCTCATTGTTTTATGGCTTCCAACATTTTCCCAATCTCGTCTTGGGCGGTACTATGCTCAAAGGCGTCTGCTTTGGTCAGGAACCCATTTCTCACGTGCCTCACCAACGACTGATTCATAGTTTGCATTCCGCTGTCGTCCTGCCCTGCCTGCATGCTTGAATAGATTTGATGCATCTTGTCCTCGCGGATGAGATTCCGAATACCCATGGTAGGAATCAAGATCTCCGCTGCCATGCACCTACCCTGCCCGTTACTTTTAGGAATCAACTGCTGAGATAGAATCCCGACTAAACTAAACGATAGGACCTGCCGGATCTGCGTCTGCTGGTAGGGCGGAAAAACATTTACGATTCGGTTAATGGATTGAACCGCGCTGTTCGTATGGAGTGTCCCAAAAACCAAATGCCCAGTTTCCGCCATCGTGAGAGCCATTTCAATGGTTTCGGCATCTCTTAACTCACCCACCAAGATAAAATCAGGATCTTGGCGCAAGACCCGCTTCAGGGCACTGGCGAAGCTCTTCGTATCCACCCCCACTTCCCTTTGATTGACAATGCAGTTCTTGTGCGGATGCACAAACTCAATGGGGTCCTCCACCGTCATCAGATGGCCATACTCCTCGCGATTGAGCACGTCGAGCATCGCGGCCAAGGTGGTGGTCTTGCCGCTTCCGGTTGGCCCCGTCACTAAAATTAGACCATTGGGCTTCTTAATCAATTTTTTAAGTATCTGGGGAAGATGTAACGCGTCAAAATCAGGAATCGCCAGAGGAATTCTCCGAAAAACGGCCCCCACTGCCCCTCTTTGATAAAATAAATTACCCCGGAATCGAGCTACGTCCTTGATGCCGAACGAAAAATCGATATCCAGATTTTTTTCAAAATCCGACTTTTGAGCATCCGTTAAAATCGAATAACAAAGCTCCTTGGTGTCCTGCGCGGTCAGAGGATCCATCTTTACTTTAACCATTTTTCCCTGAATTCGAAATTCCGGGGGAGCCCCCGTCGTAATATGTAAGTCAGAGGCATCCTGATCGACCATTGTTTTTAGTAATGCCGGCAGCCCAATTTTACTCATTTTTTAAGTCTCCATAGTGAGGGATAAGGCCTCTTCGAGAGTGGTTCGGCCCTCCACGACTTTGCTGAGGGCTGACATTCGAAGACTTTTCATGCCCTCTCTGACCGCCTGTTTTTTTAACTCAATGATGCTTTCACCTTTCAGAACCATTTCCTTAAGGGCTTGACTAAAGTCTAAAACTTCATAAATAGCGACCCGCCCCTTATAACCAGTATTATTACATTTTGGGCAGCCCTGGCCCTTATACAATTTTAATCTAGCCAGATCCGCACTTGAAAAGCCCACTTTAGCCAGCTCTTCCTTGGGGACAACTGTCTCTATCTTGCACCCCGTGCAGATCGTACGAAGCAAGCGCTGCCCTATAATCGTATTGACCGCCGCCACTACCAGAAACGGCTCTATGCCCATATTTATTAAGCGCGTAATCGTACTCGGTGCATCGTTCGTATGCAGCGTGGAGAGAACCAAATGACCTGTCAGGGCCGCCTGCACGGCGACTTCGGCGGTTTCGAAGTCCCTGATTTCTCCAACCAAAATCGTATCCGGATCCTGCCGTAAAAGGGCACGCAAGACGTTGGCGAAGGTCAGGCCGATTTCCTTATGGACTTGAACCTGATTAATTCCTTCCAGATTATACTCCACTGGATCTTCCGCCGTGGATAAATTATCGGTTATCTGATTCAGCTCGGCCAAGGCCGAATAGAGGGTGGTCGTTTTTCCACTGCCCGTGGGGCCCGTCACCAGCACCAAACCATTGGGCGCATAGATGCCTTTTTTAAAGACCTCCAATTGCCTGGCTTCAAAGCCCAGCTTCATCATATCCAGCTGGAGGTTTCCTTTGCTTAACATCCGCAAAACAACTTTTTCACCAAAGAGCGTGGGCATGGTGTTCACCCGGAAATCCACTTCCTGCCCCCCCAATTTCAACTTGATTCGACCATCTTGGGGCACTCTGGATTCCGCGATGTCCATGCGGGACATGATTTTAAAGCGGGCCGTCACTGCCCTTTTCATTTCTAAGGGAATTGAGATAATTTCGAGCAAAACCCCGTCCACCCGCATCCGCACGCGAAAGCGTTTCTCGTAAGGCTCGACATGAATATCACTGGCGCCGCGCTTGATGCCCTCGGCTAAAATTCCATTGACCAACTGAATAACGGGCGCCGCATCTGACTCCGCACTCGTCGCATTGATATCATGGACTTGGACGAGTTCGAGACCGTCACTCTCGTCAGTGCCTGACTTCGTATCCTTCTTAAACGATTCAACTGCACTGCCGATCACATTCAGCGGGTAGTACTTGGCATAGGCCGCATCCATCGCCGAATAGGAAGTCAGAACGGCATCAACATTCATCTTGATAAGGAATTTAAGGTGCTCCAATCCGGCCATCAAAGTTGGATCACAGAGGGCCACAACGAGCGTCCCCTTGTTTGACTGAACGGGTACCACTTGGGCTTTGTATGCAACTTCAGGGGAAATCATTGAAATAATCGTGGGCGGAATTTCGAACTTTGCAATATTGATACTGGGTAAGCCAAATTTTTGACTGAGGTAATAAAGCAATTTCGTCTCGGCAATAAACTTCTGCTCTATAAAATAGCGGACGTACCCCTTGCTGCTTTTGTTGGACTCCACTTCATCAGCCGCAAGCTTAAATTGCTCAGCGGAGACCACTTTATCCTTGACTAGTATTTCCGCGAGTTGCCGTGACATCACCCCCCCCATCCATGGGGTTTGCTCCCATTCCTATTCTAAATGGTGAGCTGTGGGGAGGCTTTTGTCAATCTACGCTCTGCCTCGTCGGCGTCTAATCGAATTTGCGCCTTGAGTTGCTCAATTCCAGTAAACCTTTTCTCGCCCCGAAGGCGGGACTCAAACTGCACTTCAAAGGAATCTCCATAAAGATCAATGGTTGTATTCAATAAATGGGTCTCCACCAGAGCGGGAAGCTCCCGCGTTCCTACCTGAAAGGTCGGCCTCACCCCTACGTTCGTGACACTGGGGTAAAGAATCCCTTCATGGATCGCCCAGGTCGCGTAGACGCCATAGGGCAGAGCCAATTTATCTTCTAACTTGAGATTAGCCGTGGGAAAGCCAATCTTATGCCCCCGGCCCTCGCCCTTAATCACAATTCCTCGGTAAAAAAACGACCTCCCCATAAGTCGTTTGGCTGCATCAACTTCACCAGAAAGAAGGTGCTGCCTAATCTTGGAGCTCGAAACCACTTCTCCCTCAATCCTCTGAGGCTGCACGACAAACAGCCCAACTCCTGCACTCTTGCAAAAATGCTCCAGTGCCTCCAGGTGCCCGTGCCGTTCTTTGCCAAAGGCAAAATCGTAACCCACCACAATAGTCTCAGCGCTCAACTTTCGAAGGAGCACCTCATTAAAAAAAATTTCCGGCTCAATTGTAGAGAACTCACGGCTAAAGGGTTCCTCGATCACCAGATCGATGCCCAACTTCTCCAAAAGCTCCAGTTTTTCATCGTAAGTAGTTAAAAGCTGAACCTGGCTTCCCGGACGGAGCGCGACCTGGGGATGAGGTCGAAACGTATAAGCAATGCTCGCGCCTCCCTTGCCCCGAGCTTTCTCAATGGCCAATTGAATGATTTTCTGATGCCCCAAATGTACGCCATCAAAATTTCCAATGGTCACTACCGGGTGGTTCACTGAATGAGATAAGGCCTCAATTCCACGAACAAGTTCCATAACCGCTCAGTCCGTCTTTTGAGGCACAGTGTTTTCATTTAGCCCAACTTTTGGCACTTGGGTGACCTTACCCGTTGGCTTAAAGGTATAACCGCAAGTATCAATTTCGGAATCTCTGGCATCAAAGGGATAGTTGCGGCAATTGGCGGGTCGAAGATCCCCGTAAACTCGACAATAGGGCAAATTCTGCCCATCACGTCCCAAAAATGGGCACTTGTAGATGAGTTCACAGCAAAGACCACAGCGATGGCAATCCCCCTCGCGGGTCGCCTCAATCGCTTTTTCAATATAACCTGGGCGAAAAGTTCCCAGGTAAAACCGCCGGAGCTTTCGGAGCAATTGCCCCAAAAAATTTCGATCCTCTACCCGACTCTCGTACCAATGCCTCATAGACATAACCAAACTCGACTTAACCAAACTCGCCACCTTATTCCTTATTTTGATCAGGCTCACAAATACCATTCATTAAATGAAAAAAATACTGTATTCATCGGAACTGGCTAGAGGCCAAGACAAAGGGGTTTCAGTGAAAACAAGACCGTTTTTGATTCGAGTGGCAATCTGCATGCTTCTGTCCCTGATCCCAGTCCCTGAACTTGAAAATCAGATTTATTCCGCTAGGTTAGAATTCCGAGATCATCAAACCAAGCAGCTTCCTCTAACCCCCGCGTACCAGCAGCAGCCCATCTATCAGATCTGGCCTGCCCTCCGTTGGGTCATCACACTGGCAATGACCCTGATGGCTGCCATCACAATTCTCTATTATCCGGTGATGACGAGTTCGATTTTAATTACGGGTCTCGGTTCGTTCGTGATCTTGATCCTGTTTCAGTTTATTTTTCAACTGTTTCAATTGTATATCCCGTCCGCGAATATGATCGAAGCTCTGCTGATCACCTATTTAATTTTCACAGGGTATCGGCTCGCGATTCAGGAGAATTTACAGTGGCGGTCCCTCAAGCAGGCACAACATCTGCGCGAATTAGACCAAATGAAAACCAACTTTCTCTCCCTCGTCAGTCATGACCTTAAAACTCCCCTCGCCAAGATTCAAGCCATTGTCGAGCGCTTGAGGCGGGAGCTCCAACTCCCCACCGCGGACCGATCGGACTGGAGGGACCTGATTGACTCCATTGAGAACAGCAACAATGAAATGAAGCGGTATATCAGCAGCATTTTGAATTTATCCAAGATTGAATCCCAAAAAGTCATCCTCAATATGAAATCCAATGACGTCAATCTCTTGATCAAACAAGCCATCAAACGTCTCGCCCCGCTTGCTCAACAAAAGAACGTCACTTTTGAGGAAGCCCTTGAACCTCTTTTCTCTATCGAATG